>WNEY01004452.1_pt1 | contig 10663 bp, 9 predicted proteins | sample 5400531 | NCBI WGS metagenome assembly WNEY01 (sample SAMN13153338, study PRJNA577476) | soil metagenome | isolation source: 200 cm saprolite under Douglas fir tree site 1 | place: USA:California | collected 2015-04-18
GGCCGGAAGCTCGCCGAAATGCAGCATCGCGGTCAGGCTGTGCTCCCGCACGTCCACGTAGTCGAGCCGGTCGGGCTCGCCGAGGAGCCCGCGCACGGTGTTGAACTCGTGCACCATCGCGTCGAGCAGGACATGATGGTAGATCCGGCGCTCGAAGTCGTCCGCCTCGCCGATGGCGGAGGCGATGCTCGCCTCATGCTCCGCGCGCAGGCGGTCGGCGAGGTCGGCCGGCATGACGGCCGGCGACAGCAGCGGGTAGTGCCCTACGTAGGGCTGAAACGGCGATTCCAGCGTGGTCACCCGCAGCAGCCGGGGCTCGGACAGCTCGGCCGCCTCCTTCTGAAACCGCGCGAATGCCGGGTCGTGCCGCTTGGGGTAGGCGACCATCAGGGTTATTCCGGCCTGCTCGGCGGCGGCCACCATCGCGCGCCCTTCCGCGACCGAGAAGCACACCGGCTTTTCGACCAGCACATGCAACCCGGCCTGCGCGGCCGCCACGGCGATCGGCGCGTGGCTGCCCGATGTCAGTACCAGCACCGCGTCCAGGGGCTCGGCGAGCAGGTCGCGCCAGTCGGTGAAGACGCCTGCCACCCCGTGCCGGTCCGCGCAGGCCCTGGCGTTCCCCGGCACGATGTCGCATACGGCCGTGATCTCGAACTCATCCGCCAGCTCAGCCAGGTAGTGCAGGTGCATGACCTGGGCGATGAGCCCGGTGCCCACCACGCCGACTCGAAGCCGCCTCGTCATGATTGTTCGCTCCTGTCAGTTCCGTCTGCCCCGGTGGCAGCCGGGACGATCACGACCTGCATGGCCTCGCCGGAATGCGCGGTGGCGAGTGCCTCAGGTGCCCGGTCCAGCCCGAAGCGGTGGGTGACCACCTTCTCGAATGGATACCGGCCCATGTTCGCGCACAGCATCCGCATGGACGGCTCGTACGCGGTCGCCTTCTCGCCGCCGATCCCGAGCACCGCGACATTCCGCACGCAGATGCTCGAGTTCGGATTGACCGGCACGGCACCCATGTCGACGAACGTCCCGGCCTCTATCACCACGCCCCCGGTTCGCACCAGAGCCAGCGCTTCGGTGAAAGTCTCGGGGAAGCCGCTGCAGTCGATCACGATGTCGGCACCCAGGCCGCGGGTGGCGGCGCTCACCGCCGCCATCCGCTCCGGTCCGTCGGTCGCCGACACATCGAGGATCAGGTCGGCCCCGAACGTCCCGGCCATCTCCAGCCGGCCGCGGAGCCTGTCAGTCGCGATGATGGTGCCGGCCCCCAGCAGCCGCGCCTTGATGACGTGGCACAGTCCGAGCGGCCCCACGCCGAGCACCGCCACGGTCGACCCTGACGGGCTGGCGCCCTGCAGCCCGAGCAGGGTCATGGCGGTCTCCACGCCATGTGTCACCGCCATCACCTCGGTCAGCACCGCCACCTCGTCCGGCAGAGAGTCGGGGACGCGGAAGACCGGGGTACGCGGCAGAAGGTAGAGATACTCCGCCCATCCGCCGAACAGGTGCGGCGGCCGGGTGCAGTTCAGGCTGTTCCCGTAGTCTTCCAGGTGCTGGCAGAAGTAGTACGGGTAGTCGCCCGCGCAGTAGAAGCAGCGCCCGCAGGGGACGTTGGCGCCGGGCACGACGCGGTCGCCGGGGCGGAGCGGGACGCCGGCCGCGTCCAGCACCTCCCCGCCGGTCGCTGCTACGACCCCGACATTCTCGTGCCCGCAGATCAGCGGATAGACGATATCACGCTCGTGCGGCGTGCCGACGTACTGCCTGGACTCGCCGCGATAGGTGTGCTTGTCGGTGCCGCAGATGCCCGAGAGTGACATCTTCAGCACGACGGCGCCTGGCTCGGGGGCGCTGACGCTGAACTCCCTGACGGCCAGGCGTCCTGGCGCCTCCATGACCACGGCCCGGCTGGCCACCATCTGGTCAGGTCTCCAGCGCCGACAGCGCCTGGCGCAGGCCGCGGAGAGAAGCCAGCACACCGTCCTCCGGGCTGAGGCCCGGGTCCTCGTGCTCGATCGAGATGGTGTGCTCATGGCCCGCGCCGTGCAGGGCCTTGATGAGGGCCGTCCAGTCGCCGACCGGATGGCCCGCGCCGACGGCGCAGAAGTACCACGGCATGGCGCCGGCCTCGCGCGGCCACCGGAAGTCGAGGCTCCCGGTCACCGCCATGCGTGCCTGGTGGATGAACGTGTCCTTGCCGTGGGACCACCCGATGCAGCCCGACAGCTCCCCGATGACCTTGACCGGATCCATGCCCTGCCACCAGAAGTGGCTGGGGTCGAGGTTGACCATCACGTTGTCCTCGGCGACCTCGCGCAGCGCGTGGAACGACTCGGCGTTGTAGATCGAGGTCCCCGGGTGCAGCTCCAGGCAGATCCGCACGTCAGGTGCTGACGCCCGGGCCCAGCGCGACAGCTCCAGCCAGTAGGGGGAGATCCGCTCCTGCCACTGCCAGTCCCACAGCCCTTCCATGTCCGGCAGCCAGGCACCGCCGGCGAACACCGGCCAGCCGCCATCACCAGGGCCGCCGGGGCACCCGCTCATGGCCACCACCCGCGTCACGCCGAGTTCGGCCGCCAGCAGCAGCGTGGACCGCAGGGCGGCGTCGTGGCGACTGCCCAGTGACCGGTCCGGATGGAGCGGGTTTCCTGACACGTTGAGCGCGCCGAGCGTCAGGCCGTGGTCGTCAATCTCGGCGATCAGGTCCTGCCGGGCGGACCCGTCGGCGCAGAGCGCCTCCAGATCGACGTGGGGCACGGGCGAGTAGCCGCCCGTGCCAAGCTCCACGCTGTCGATCCCGTGCTCGGCGCACCAGGCGAGCGTCTCGGACAGTGACAGATGCGTAAAGGCATCCGTGAAGAGGCCGACGCGCATATGGATAGCCCTTTCCGTGCAGACGCGAAGCCGTCACTTCACCGCCCCCAGGGTCATGCCGCGGACGAAGTGACGCTGGACGATGAAGGCGAACACCAGGATGGGCAAGGCGCCGATGATGCCGCCCGCGGCCATGGGCCCCCACTCAACCTGGATCTTCCCGATGAGCGTGGAGATGCCCACCGGCACGGTCTGCGCGCTTGGCGTGGATGTCATGGTGAGCGCGATGAGGAAGTCGTTGTAGGTGGTGATGACGGCGAAAATGGCCGTGGCGGCGAGCCCCGAGCTCGCCAGCGGCAGGATGATGCGGCGCAGGGCAGACACCCGGCTGTCGCCGTCGACGAGCGCGGCGTCCTCGATGTCGGTGGGTATCTCGGCCAGGAAGCTCTGCATCATCCAGATGACGAAGCTCGTATTGATCCCGGTGTAGAGCAGGATGAGGCCGAGCCTGGTGTTCAGCAGGCCAAAGCGGGCCAGGATGATGTAGAAGGGCACCACCAGCAGGATGGGCGGGACCATCCGCACCACCAGCGCGGCGAACAGGGCATGGTTGTTGAGGCCGCCCGGCAGAGCGAAGCGGGCCAGCGCGTAGGCGGCGGGCGTGCCGATCAGCAGGCTGACGAGCACGGACGCCCCGACGACCACGATGCTGTTCAGCAGGTACGAGCCCATGTGGTACTGGGTGAAGAGCGAGCTGTAGTTCCGCAGCGTGGCATGCTGCGGCAAGAGCGATGGCCCGGCGAAGATGTCCACCTGCCGCTTCAGCGAGATGTCGAGCATCCACAGGAAGGGGAACAGGCAGCCGAACACCGCGATCGTCACCGCGGCCCAGCGGGCGTACCTGGCCGTGGCGGTCATCGCGCCACCCTCCGGCCGGCCCGGCGCATCAGCGACAGGGCGACGAGAACCAGCAGGAGGGCAAAGGCGAGCAGGGCGATCAGCATGGCCGCGCCGTGCCCGTAGTCGGTGAAGTTGAAGGCTGTGTCGTAGGCGTAGATGCTGATCAGCTGGGTCGCGTTACCTGGCCCGCCGCCGGTGAGCACGAAAATCTGGTCGAAGGTGCCGACCGCGTCAATCAGCCGGAGGACGACGCCGACGGCGAGCACCGGCAGGAGCAGGGGCAGCGTGTGGTTGAAGAACAGGCGAACAGGTCCCGCCCCGTCCACGGCCGCCGCCTCGAGCGGTTCGGCCGGCAGCGACTGCAGTCCGGCCAGGCAGATGAGGAACAGCAGCGGCGTCCACTCCCAGACGTCCACCAGGACCAGCCCGTAGAACGCGGAGGCCTGGTGGTCGAGCACATTCGGCGCGCCCAGCCCGAGACCGCTGAAGAGCGGGTTGACGAACCCGGTCTGGGACTCGTAGATAAGCCGCCAGATCACGCCCACCACCACGGGGGCGACGGTCATGGGCGCGAGGATCGACATGCGGATGTAACGGGCCCCCCGCATGTCCCTGGCGACGAGCAGGGCCAGGGCCAGCCCGAGTACCGTCTCGGCCACCACGGCTATCCCGACGAACTTCGCCGTGACCCCCATCGCCTGCCAGAACACGGGGTCGTGCCAGGTGTCGGTGTAATTCTTCAGCCCCGCGCCCGCGACCGGGCGGCCGAAGAGGTAGGTGGTGAGGCTCGCCCGGACGCCGGCGTAGATCGGGTAGATGGACACCAGGCCGAGCGCGATGGCGGCAGGCAGCAGCAGCAGGAAGGGCAGCGCTCGCTCCGTCCGGCTCCGGCGCTCCCGGCCAGGGGGCGGGCCGGGTCCGCCGGAGCGGGCCAGCGGCGTCGCGACTGCCATTCTCGCTCCTCGTCGGTGTCTGCGTGGTCGCGGCCAGTGCCTGGCGCGGGCTCAGAAGTACGGGCTCAGAAGTAGAGGTTCTTGTTCTGCTGCAGCACGGCCGTCATCTGGTCGCTGGCGGCCTTCAGGGCCTTCTGCGCGATCTGGTGGTAGTTGCCCTTCTGCTGCAGCGCGCTCACCAGGGCAAGATTCAGCTGGGTACCGAGGATGTCCTCGAATCGCGGCTCATCCGGAGTTCGCGGCTTGGGCGTGGACAGCTGCACTGACTGGGCGATCGCCGGCAGCCAGCGGTACTTCGCCGCCGCCTGCGGGTCATTCAGCGCGGACTTGGTGACGGCCGCGTTGCCCCCCTCGCGCGCGAACTGAGTCTGAATGCGGCTGCTGGTGAACCAGTCAAGGAACCGCACCGCGCCCTCCGGGTTGGGTGAGCCGGAGGCAATGCCGCAGATGAAGGTGCCGATCGCGGGGCCATTCTTGACCTGCTTAGGCGTGGTGGCCATGTCGATCATCCCGACCACCTTGGAGTTCGCGGGATTGTCGACCTCCGTCACCGCGGTGCCGGTGTACTCGGTCAGGGCCATGCACTTGCCCTGCAGCATGAGACCAGTCTCCTGGTCGGTATCGAACTCGGGGGTGGACGGCGACATGTACGGCAGGAAGGTCAGCAGACGCTCCAGCGCGGCCACGCCCTCCGGGCCGGCGAAGCCAGGCGTCCAGTCGTCGTTAACGAAGTTGGCCCCGTAGGAATTCAGGAACGGCAGGTAAGTCTGGACCACGGGATTCCCCTTGACCCCGCGGGCCGACCACCCGAACAGCTGCGGCGGCTTCGCCTTGGATTTCATCGCCGAGTAGATTTCGTCCCAGGTCTGCGGGGCCGAGTTGAAATGGCGCTTGTCGTAGTAGAGCAGGTTGACGTCGTCGATAATCACCAGCGCGTACAACTGGGGGGTGTCGTTCTTGAACACCTTCAGCCGGGGCCCGGTCTTGGGCGGCCAGTACCCCTGGTCCAGGCCCTTGGACAGGATGTCGGGATTTGGCTTGAGGCCCAGCTTGTCCAGGCTGTGGACGATCCCCCCGGCCGCGAACTCGGGCACCCAGTTGTCATCCATCACGTAAATGTCGTAAGCGCCCGTCTTGTTGAGGCCGTCACTCTTGCAGGCCTGGTACCAGGCGTTGTAGCTGGTCTCCGAATAGCTGACGTGGATGCCGGTCTCCTGCTGGAACTGCTTTACGTATTTATCGCGGAACGGCGCCATCGCCGGATCCTGGAAACTGCCAATGACGATCTTCTTGCTGCTGCTGCCGCCGCCCCCGCCGCCGCCGCTCGGACCGGACGAGCCACATGCCGCCAGGGCGGGGGCGGAGGCGGCCGCGGCCACGCCGAGGCCGACGCCCTTGAGCACCGAGCGGCGTGACCATTGCATTGAGTTACCGCTTCTTGAGGTCATAGCTTCTCCTTGAGTCGGCTGACCGGAAATTCGTGCTGCGGCGCTCCCGCCTGGCTTCTCCGCTGACCGGACTGGCTGTCGAAGAAGTGCAGCTGCCCGGTGCCGACGCGGACGCCACAGTTCTGGCCCACCGCGATCGGCGCGCCTGCGGGTGCCCGGACATTCAGGAAGTCGTCACCGACCCGGAAGGCGATGATCATCTCGTTGCCGAGCGGCTCGACCGCGTACACCTGCAGCTGAAGCTGGCTTGCCGAGGGGTCGGTCAGGGTGGCCGCCTCGGGCCGGAACCCGAGCTGGACATCGCCCGGCGGGGTGCCGGCCGGCACATCCAGGGTCCCCGCGGCGCAGCGGAAGGCTCCCTCGCTGACGCTCCCGGCCATGATGTTCATCGGCGGCGAGCCGACGAAGGAGGCCACGAACGTGTTAGCCGGCTGAGAGTACAGCTCCAGGGGCGGCGCCAGCTGCTGGAGCAGCCCGCCGCGAAGAACCGCGATGCGGTCGGCCATCGTCATGGCCTCGACCTGGTCATGGGTGACGTACAAGGTGGTGGCGCCCAGATCCTGCTGCAGGCGCTTGATCTCCGTGCGCATCTGCACGCGGAGCTGCGCGTCCAGGTTGGAGAGCGGCTCATCCATGAGGAATGCCGCTGGCTGCCGGATGATGGCCCTGGCCAGTGCCACCCGCTGGCGCTGGCCGCCGGACAGGTGGCGTGGCTTGCGGTCAAGGTGCTCGTCGAGCCCCAGGGCCTCCGCGACCCGGTCCACCTCCTGACGGATCTTGGCTTTGGGCATCCTGCGGACCCGCAGCGGGTAGCCGATGTTCTCCCACACCTTCAGGTGCGGGTACAGCGCGTAGCTCTGGAATACCATCGCGATGTCCCGCGCTCGCGGCGGCAGGTCGGTGACATCGCGATCTCCGATGAAGACCCGGCCGCCCGTGGGTCCCTCCAGCCCGGCGGCGATGCGGAGCGCGGTCGTCTTGCCGCACCCCGACGGGCCGAGCAGCACCACGAAATCGCCGTCCGCGATGCTCAGGTCAAGCTCGGCCAGCACGCAGTTCTGGTCGAATGTCTTGGTCACCTGCTCGAAACGGACCTCCACGGGCTACTCCGCACGCGCGACGGGGACGCGGCCACAGGCTGTGCGGCCCGTACCCGGGTTCGGCACCACCACTTCGTCGTCCTCCCGCCTGCGTCACTGACCCAGCAGTATCGCGATCACAATGGAAAATTGTCAATACTTACTTACATTAGATCCTGGCCTGGTGGCCCGGCCAGGGCCGTAACACCCCGGATCAGGCGCTGCTGCGGCGTGGCCGCGGGCGAGCAGCCGGGGCGGCGAGAGCTCAGTGCATCCGCAACGTGGTGCCGAGCGCGTAGCGCGATGCCCGGTAGACGTGCTGCGCGAACTCCACCGGGGAGTCCCTGGCATCACGGACAGTTCGCTCCATCGTCAGCAGCGCCGCGCCCCGTGGCTCATCCAGCATCCGCGCCTCGGCGGCCGAGGCATTCTTGGCGCTCATCCGCTGAGTGGCTGAGGTCAGCTGGATGCCGGAGGCGCGCAGGATCTCATACAGCCCGTGCTTCTCGAGCATCCCGTCGTTGAGGTGCACGAGGGCCGCTGGCAGGAAGTTGTGCATGAGCGCGATCGGCTCCCCGTCGGCGAAGCGGATCCGTTCCAGGCAGATCACCAGCGAGCCTTCGGACAGCTCAAGGGCCCCGGCGACTATCTCGCTGGCCACGCCCACCTCGTTGCGCAGCACCTTGGTCGACGGCGACTTGCCGGCACGGGACAGGTCGTCGTAGAGGCTGGTCAGCTCGACATCACGGTTGATCTTCTCCCGGGTGACCACGGTCCCGTAGCCGCGCTTGCGGGTGACCATGCCCCGATCGGCCAGGTAACCGAAGGCGGCCCGCACAGTGGGCCGGGATAGGCCGAGTTCCTTCGCCAGCTGCACCTCGTTGTCGAGGCGTGCGCCCACCGGCAGGGCCCCGGACCTGATCGCCGTCTCCAGGTGCTGAGCCAGCTGGAAGTACAGGGGGACCGGGCTGCTGCGGTCAAGGCTGACGGGGCGGAAATCGCCCGTCATGGTCAGGCGTTGCATCCAGCGGCCCTCCGTTGCCCACCCAGTAAAAGTCTGTTTGTTAGAACAATCTCTTGACTAGCGTAGCTCATGAATGCGAGCATTCCATGGCCCCCTGAGAGGACAAGCCCGTGGCCGACCAAGGACCGCAAGGCGGGCCGGCCGGGACACGCCGGCCACCGCCGACGATGGCCGCCAGATGGCCACGATGGGAGCGAGGCCTGTGCTGACTGCAGCGCCGGGGGGCACTGCCTACGAGGTCATCACCATGGGCCGGGTCGGGGTGGACATCTATCCGCTGCAGGTCGGGCGCGGCCTGGCCGAGGTCGATCTGTTCGGCAAGTACCTGGGCGGCAGCCCCACCAACGTCGCGGTGGCCGCGGCACGATACGGCCACCGCGCCGCGGTGATCACCCGCACGGGCGAGGACCCCTTCGGCCAGTTCGTGCATCAGGCCCTCCAGCGCTACGGCGTCGACGACGTTTACGTGACGCCCGTTCCCGCCCTGCCGACTCCGGTCACCTTCTGCGAGATCTTCCCGCCAGACAACTTCCCGCTCTACTTTTACCGCTTTCCCAAGGCGCCTGACCTGGAGATCAGGGCCGAGGAACTCGACCAGGACGCGATCAGGCAGGCCAGCGTCTTCTGGGCGACCGTCACCGGATTGTGCGACGAGCCGAGCAGGACCGCCACCCTGGCGGCGCTGCGTGCGCGCGAGCGCCGCCACCCGACCGTCCTCGATCTTGACTACCGGCCGATGTTCTGGCCGTCGCCCGAGGCGGCCAGGCGGTGGGCGCGCGAGGCGCTGCCCGCGGTCACCGTCGCTGTCGGCAACCTGGACGAGTGCGAGGTCGCCGTCGGCACGCGGGATCCCGGCCGGGCGGCCGACGCGCTGCTGGAACTCGGTGTCGAGGTGGCGGTCATCAAGCAGGGCCCGGCCGGCGTCATCGCCGCCGACCGGCACGGTCAGGTGTGCGCCCCCCCGGTCAAGGTGGAGGTGGTGAACGGACTGGGAGCGGGCGACGCTTTCGGCGGCGCGCTCTGCCATGCCCTGCTGTGCGGCTGGGATCTGCTATCGACCATCCGTTTCGCCAATGCCGCCGGAGCGATCGTCGCGTCACAGATCGCATGCTCGGACGCGATGCCCACCGCGGCTGAGGTGGCCGCCCTACTGGAGGAGAAGCCAGGTGCTTGAGGACCAGCGGCGGATGATCCTTGAGACCAGGGCCCGCACCCCCTCGGCGGTGGCCGCGGCCACCGCCCGGCGCAGGCGCAGGCCGTGGCTGGGCCCGTCCGGGCGCCTGATGATCATCGCGGCCGACCATCCGGCGCGCGGCGCGCTGGGGGTCGGCGAGCGCCCGCTCGCCATGGCCAACCGGTTCGATCTGCTCGACCGGATCCTGGTGGCGCTGGAACGGCCCGGCGTGGACGGCGTTCTCGCCACCGCGGACGTGATCGAGGACCTGCTGCTGCTGGGAGCACTCGACGACAGGCTGGCCATCGGCTCCATGAACCGCGGCGGGATACCCGGCGCGGCGTTCGAGATCGATGACCGGTTCACCGGGTACAGCGCGGCAGCGATCGCGGCCAGCGGCCTGGACGGGGGGAAGATGCTGCTGCGCATGGATATGGACGACCCGGCGACCGCGGCGGCCCTGGCGGCGTGCGCGGACGCGGTCAGCGACCTGGCGTCGCACCAGGTGATGGCGATCATCGAGCCCTTCATCGTCCGGCGGGCGGGCCAGCGCACCCACAACGACCTGGCGGCCCACGCCGTCATCCGGTCCATCGCGATAGCGTCCGGGCTCGGCGTCACGTCGGCCTACACGTGGCTCAAGATCCCTGTGGTGGACGATATGGAGCGGGTCACGGAAGCATCTACGCTGCCGACCGTGCTGCTCGGCGGCGAGTCAGGTGACCGGCCGGACGAGATGTTCGCCCGCTGGCAGAAGGCGCTGAGACTGCCGAACGTCCGGGGCCTCGCGGTGGGGAGAAACATCCTCTACCCGCCTGACGACGACGTCGCCGCCGCCGTGGACACCGCGGTGAGCCTGCTGTGAGCCGGGCCGGCACGCCAGCGGGCCGCTGGCATTTCCCCGCCGGAACCTGCCGGTCAGACCCATTTGCCGTGCAGCTGACCCCGCCCGAGGGCGGCCTGGCCTACTCCTCGCTGCGCCTGCTCGAGCTGCTGCCCGGGCAGGAAGTGACCATGCGCACCGGCGAGGAGGAGTTTCTTGTGCTGCCGCTGGCAGGCGCCTGCTCGGTAGTCGCGGACGGCCAGGAGATCGCCGTGGCGGGCCGGCGAGATGTGTTCAGCCGGGTGACCGACTTCGCCTACGTGCCCAGGGACGCGAGCATGACGGTGCGAAGCGCCGTGGGCGGGAAGTTCGCGCTTCCCGGTGCCCGCGCCTCCCGGCGGCTGCCAGCCCGGCATGGGTCGGCCGAGGGCGTTCCGGTCGA
>WNEY01004453.1_pt1 | contig 10662 bp, 8 predicted proteins | sample 5400531 | NCBI WGS metagenome assembly WNEY01 (sample SAMN13153338, study PRJNA577476) | soil metagenome | isolation source: 200 cm saprolite under Douglas fir tree site 1 | place: USA:California | collected 2015-04-18
GCGCCGCTCGTGATCGGCGTCGATCACGGGGACTTTGCCAACCAGCAGCCGTTTCCGCCCTTCAATCGGCTGTTCGAATACACCGATTTCTTCAGCCGGCAGGTCACGATCCACAGCGGCGATACGATCGACTTCCGTTCCGCGCCCGGGTCCTTCCATATCGTCGCGCTCGCGCGCACCGAGCTCTGGGCCCGAAGCACCTATCCGGTTGCCCTCGCCGACAACGACGGCGGCGGTCTGACGGACATCGCGACAGGCAGCGGGACCAACAAACTCGCCTTCGGCCCCTCGAATTTCCCGATTACGGGTGGAAGCCACCACGGCGGTGGTGCCATCGACTTCACCCGCGGCTTTGGCCCACCCGCCTGCGGCGTGGCCCTACTGGGTGAGGCGGCATGTACGTTCAGCGGTGGCCAGGACGTGGAGGTCCTCGGGCCCGAGCTTGGGGTCGACTATGCGACCGGCAACTTCGGCTTCGCCGACCAGCTGGTGAACATCAACGCGCAGCCGGGACGTTACCACTACTTCTGCTACATCCATCCGGGAATGCGCGGTGTTCTCGACGTCGTCGGGAGCGGCGCCGGCATCAGCACGCAGGCGGACATCGACGCGGCCTCGAATGCCCAATTCGCTAGCGACCAGGCGCAGGCACTCGCGGTCGAACAGCAGACCAACCAGGTCCAATTCACGGGTGGAGCGCCTGGGACCCGAAGCTACACCGTGCACGTCGGAATCGCGGCGGCCGACGACCACGTCGCGATCGACGAGATGTTCCCCAGGGCGCCCCTGAACCTCGCTCCCGGTGACAGCGTGCAGTACCTCTGGAGAGACCCCCACAACGTCCACAGCGTCGCCTTCCCGGCGGAGAATCCCGACGTTTCGCTGCCCGAGCCCTTCGGTTTTGACTGCGGGACGAGCTACAACGGCATCCCACCCACGCCCGGCCCGCCACCGATCTGTGTGGAGCCGGGGGATACGCAATTCGAGGTGATCGGCGATCCCGGCAACGCCGGCCCTGGGACGGTGTTGTCGGATCCTTCCTTGGTCGTCGACTCGGGCGTCCTTGGTGGAACCGGCTACGGAGTCAGCCCGTCGGCTCAGTCCTGGTGGCTCGCAACGAATGGCACGAGCCAGCCGGGTGCCTACCACTTCCAATGCACCATCCATGATTGGATGCAGGGAGCGCTGATCCTCGGCGGCTAAAGGCGAGGCGACGCTTCATGGCAAAAGGCCGGGCCGCGAAGCCCGGCCTTTTCTAGCTGAGCCGTCGGCGTGCTGTGTTCGATCTGCAGTCTGTACGCCCTCGAGGCCTTCACGGGCTTCTTCGCCTCGGCACCCTTCACGGCCGGCAGCGGGAAGGTTGTGCGCGTCGACGTCGGCGACTAGCCGAAGGAAGGACCTAATACGCTCCGAACGCGTTGGGAGGCGGCCGGAGGCCGCCTCCCTTTGAGGGCGGCGCGATGGTCGCCGCCCTTAGGGGCTTCGGAACTATGGGCAGGGACTGTTCGCGTTAAGGCTTGATGGGTACCAGTAACCGGCGGCGAAGCTGTTGCCACAGGCAACGTTTCCTGATCCAACCGCGACGCTCGCAACGCCAAGCGTCGAATAGGTCGAGAACTGGTTCAGTGGCTGCGCCGTCTGCAGGATCCCGTGGATGGTGAATCCGGCTGAGGTCAGGAGATTGCCGTCATCGAATACCAGGTCCGGCCCGGTGTTCCCGAAATTGCCGCTGTCCGAGCGGAAGCTGTTGCCGCTGGATCCCCAGCCGACGTACGCCCCGGCGAGGGCATAGGGGACGACATTGGCGTTCCATTCATTACCGATCGGGCCGTTGGCCGAGAAGGTGCTGTTCGTGATGATGTTGTTATTGCTGGCCCTGACCAGGAGCCCGTCGAAGTCGGCGGTCTGCAGGGACAGGTTATCGAGGGTATTTCCCGTCGATGACTGGACCGCGACCCCGAAGTAATCCGGGTAGCGCACCACGATCTTTTGCAGCGTGTTCCTGCCACCCCCCACCAGCTCCACTCCAGCATAGGCATCCTCGTTCAGCAGGTTGTCGTGGACGTCGTTGTACCAGGTGTTTTTCAACAGCACACCACCGGGAGCGTCACCCGTGATGCCCGTGATGAAAGGGTTCTCCTGCATTGACAGGCTGCCGGTGCTGTTCGAGGCGGGAGTCGTCAACCCAGCGTGGGCAACCGTCATGAACTTGATCTCGTTGCTGGATCCCCCAACAACCCGAATACCCCAGTTCCCCTCAGTGTTGATGGAATCCCCGTTGATCGTGACCCCGCTCGAGTCGAGGAGCGCGATTCCGCCGCCCACCCCGGTGAAGGCTTTCGCTCCGGGCGTATCGATGTTGACCTTCGTGATGGACGCCGGCCCGGTGACGTTGTTGAGCACGATTCCGTCCGCCTTGCCGGTGGTGTGGACGGTGATGTGATCGAGGTCGAAGTCGGCGGTGGTCCCCGAAATCGAGACCGCCGGCGTTGTGTCCGAATCGATGGTGAGCGGGCCGATGACGTAGGGGTTTTTTACGGTCCCATTGCCGCTCGATACGCAACCGCAGGTCTTAAACCCGCCGTCGCCAGTGATCGAGATGACGCCACTGCTGCCACCGGCCGTCGCCTGGGCAGCAACCAAGGGCAGCGTGAGCACCAAAGCAGCCAGGAGTCCAACCTTGTGTTTCATCGATCCCTCCTTACGTTGTGCACGCCGAACAGGCGTAGTAAAGGTTCGGAGAAAACCCGTGAAAACCTGAGTCGCTCGGCGGGGTGCCACCAGCTATAGCACGTTCCGAGCGCCTTGACAAGAGGGATCTTAAGCCCTATTAATCGGTATGCAGCAGCACTTAAGTCGGCGCGAATACGGAGGAGGGAGTTTGGCAGCACCGGCGGTCAATGACGTCGAGCTGCAGCGGGTGTCGAAGCGCTACGGCGGAGTCCGCGCCGTGGAAGGAATCGATCTGCGGGTTGGACACGGCCAGTTTTACTCCCTGCTGGGGCCGAGCGGCTGCGGCAAGACCACCACGCTGCGCCTGATCGCGGGCTTCGAGCAGCCAGACGAGGGCAGGGTGTTGATCGGCGGACGCGACGTCGCCGCACTTCCCCCGTATCGCCGAGACGTGAACACCGTCTTCCAGCACTACGCGCTCTTTCCGCACATGTCGGTGGCGGAGAACGTTGCATTCGGGCTGCGCGAGAAAAGAGTCCCGGCAGCTGAGATCGGCGAGCGCGTTTCGCAGGCCCTGGCAATGGTCAAGCTGGCCCACCTCGGCGGAAGGCAGCCGCGGGAGTTGAGCGGTGGACAGCAGCAGCGCGTAGCGCTAGCCCGCGCGCTCGTCAATCGGCCGACCGTCCTGCTCCTCGACGAACCGCTGGGCGCCCTCGACCTCAAGCTTCGAAAGGAGATGCAGGTCGAGCTCAAGGGACTCCAGCAGCAGGTTGGGATCACCTTCGTATACGTGACCCACGACCAGCAGGAGGCGCTGACCATGTCGGACCGGATGGCCGTGATGCAGGACGGCCGCATTCTCCAGGAGGGAACGCCACGCCAAATTTACGAGCATCCCGGAACGCCGTTCGTCGCTGACTTCATCGGCCTGACCAATTTCTTCCAGGGGGTGGTCTTAGAGCAAGAACGCGACCGCGTACTCGTGGAAACCGCCGAGGCGCTCAGGGTCTGGTGTGCACGCGGGGAAACGACCAGACCCGGCACGCTCGTCACCGTAGCTGTCCGCCCAGAGAAGATCGCCATCGACACGACGCCACCGTCCGGGCTCAACGTCGCGAGCGGCCGGGTGGTGGCCGGCATCTTCCTTGGCGACCAGACGGAATATCGCGTCCGCCTCGATCACGGCGGTGAGGTCGTGGTTCGACGGCAGAACGTGGGACTCAACGGCAGCAATGCCGGGGTCGCGCCCGGCTCCCAGGTCTATTTGAGCTGGGTGCCGGACGCCGGCCTGGTGCTGCCACGCCCGACTGAACAAGGAAGAGAGGTAAGCAAAGAATGAGTCGAATCACAGTACGCGACCTGAACCGGCGCGAGTTCCTCGTGCTCTCCGCCGCAGCCTCCGGGGGCTTGATCCTTGCCGCGTGTGGTGGCACGACGCCCAGCACGGGGGCGGCAGCCGGGACGCAGGCGCCGGTCGGACCGATGGAAAATGCCCTGAGCATCTACAACTGGGACCAGTACCTGAACCCGGACACTCTCAAGGCGTTCCAGGCAAAATATCCCAGCCTCCAGGTGAGCACCGCGACCTACGCGAGCAACGAGGACATGCTGGCCAAGATCGAAGCCGGCGCCAAGGGCTACGACATCGTCGTGCCCACCGGCTACATGGTCGAGATCATGATCCAGAAAGGATTGCTGCTGCCCCTCGACAAGCGGCAGTTGTCGAATTTCAGCCACGTCGACGCCCGCTTCCGCAGCCCCGGATACGACCCAGGTAGCGCGCACAGCGTCCCCAAGGACTGGGGCACCACCGGCTTCGGCTATCGGACCGACAAAATCCCGGCCGGCATGACCACCTGGAAGGAGTTCTTCGACAACGCCGCCCAGTACAGCGGCAAGGTCTCCGTCATCGACGGCGCCACCGAGACGGTAGGAATGGCGCTCAAGTACTTCGGCTACTCCTACAACTCCGACAAGGATGCTGAGCTCAGCAAAGCCCGCGATTTGCTCATCAAGTTCAAGCCGCACGTCGGCGCCATCACCTCGACTGACTACAAGGCGGACCTGACTAACGCCACGATGTACTACTCGATGGGCTGGAACGGCGACTTCGAGGCGCTCAAGGGTCAGACGCCGGCGCCACCCGTGCAGTACGTCGTGCCGAAGGAAGGCTCGGAGCTCTGGGTCGACACCTGGGCTATCCTCCAGAGCGCCCCACATCCGGTGGCCGCTCACGCCTTCATCAATTTCCTGCTGGACCCGAAGATCGAAGCGCAGGAAATCCAGTTCACGTATTACGCGCAAGCCGAGACCGACGCCCTGGCGCAGATTCCCGATGCGATCAAGAGCGACCCGATCGTCTATCCAAGCGATCCGGCGCTCAAGCCGCTCGAGACTCGGAAGGCAACGGCGAAAGGACAGAAGGTCCGCGACCAGATCTTCTCGGAGTTCAAGGCCGCCTAGTCCGATGTTGGGACGCCCGTCGCTGCGGCCTCGCGGTCTGCCGGCGCCAGTCCTTCTGGCGCCGGCGGCGCTGTGGTATGTGGCGTTCTTCCTGGTCCCGCTCGGATTCGTTCTGGTCTTCAGCTTCCTGACGTCGGCCGACTTCGGCGGCATCGAGTTCAAGTTCAGCCTCGCTAACTATCCGCAACTCGTTAGCAGCTCGATCTACCTAAGAGTCTTTTTCAACACGCTGGTCATGGCCTTCAGCGGTACGGCCCTTTGCCTGTTGGTCGGCTACCCGCTGGCCTATTTCCTGGCGACCCGGGCCGGGCGCTACAAGAACCTGTTCCTGGTCATGCTGATCGTGCCCTTCTGGACCAGCTTTCTGACCCGCACCTATGCCTGGCTCATTCTGCTCAGCAACAGCGGACCGTTGAGCCACCTGCTCCACCAGGCCAACCTGCTGCAGGGCGACCTGAATTTTCTCTACTCCTACAAGGCCGTGGTGATGGGGGTCGTCTACAACTACCTGCCGCTCATGGTGTTTCCGCTCTATGTCTCGCTGGAGCGGCTCGACAAGCGCTTGCTGGAGGCCGCCAAGGACCTGGGAGCGGGCCGCCTCGCGACCTTCTGGCGTGTCACCGTCCCGCTTACCATGCCGGGAATCCTGACCGGGTGCTTGCTGGTGTTCATCCCGCTCACGGGCGAGTATGTGATCCCGGCCATCCTCGGCGGCGGCAAGTTCTTCATGATCGGTAACCTCATCGGCGACGAGTTCATCAGCGCCCACGACTGGGCCTTCGGCTCGGCGCTCGGCATGGCCGTAATCGTCGTCCTGCTCGCGTTGATCATCCTTTACTTCCGGGCGGCGCGGCGGGCCAGCAGCGCCGATATGGCGCTCTAATGGGAAGACTCTTCGAGCCGGCCCTCCGTAGCTGGGCCGCCCTCGTGTACGCATTCCTCTTCCTGCCGATCGTCGTGGTTGTCATCTTCTCGTTCAACGCCTCACGGCTGGTCGACGTCTGGTCTGGTTTCTCGCTCAAGTGGTACGGCATCGCCTGGACCGACCCCTCCATTCTGGATGCGCTGAAGACCAGCCTGATCGTGGCGGTGGTCAACGCGGTGTTCGCCACCGCGTTCGGCACCCTCGCGGCAATCGGTATGCAACGGGTCGGGCGGCGGATGCGAACGGCGTTTGAAACGATGGTCTACGGCACGATCGTGACGCCGGAGATCGTGATCGCCATCGCCTCCCTGCTCTTCTTCGTGACCATCAACGTCGACCTCGGCATCCCGACCATCATCATCACGCATGTTGTTTACAACACCAGCATCGTCGCGTTGATCGTTCGGGCACGCCTCGTTGGCATCGACCGATCCCTGGAGGAAGCCGCCGCCGACCTGGGCGCGACGCCCGTCCAGACACTGCGCCGGGTCACGATCCCGCTCCTTTATCCCGCGATCCTCGCCGGGGGCCTATTGGCCTTCACCTTCTCATTCGACGACTTCGTCCTGACCTTCTTCGTGTCGGGCGCAACGTCGACCACGCTGCCTCTGAAGATCTTCTCCATGCTGCGGTTTGGCATTTCACCCGTGGTCAACGCCGTCGCCACTGCGATGCTGGCCGTGACGCTGACCTGCATCTTCACGGCATCGCTGCTGGTTCGCCGCCATGAGCGTGGTGAGGGTGAGGCCGGCTTGTTGCTCAGCGCCGCCCGGTCGGCGGCTCAACGGAGGGCCGCGTGACCCAGTCGCTTGGACAGACGATCCGAGACCGCCGCGAGAAGCGCGGCCAATCGCTGAAACAGATCGCGGAAGCGACCGGCCTGACGCAGAGCTTTCTCTCCCAGGTCGAGAATGAGCGCACCTCGCCATCAGTCGCGTCGTTGCGGAAGATCGCGGACGCGCTCGAGACGTCGATCGGCACGTTCTTTGCGGGCGGCACGCCCAACGGCCGGCTGGTGCGCAAGGCCGCCCGGGCCGTGCTGGTCCATCCGAAATTTCGCTGGCGTGATTCGCTGCTTACGCCAACCCTTACCGGAAAGCTGCAGGTCATCTGGACCGAGATCGAACCAGGCGGCGGTTCCGGCGACGAACCCTATCGACACGACTCCGACGAGGAGTGCGTGGTCATCGTCCGCGGGAAGCTGCATTTCTGGGTGGGGGATGAGCATTACCTGCTCAATGCCGGCGATGCATTGACATTCGAAAGCCGCACCCCGCACAAGAACCGTAACCCCGGGCCCGGGCGGACCGAAGTCCTCTGGGTCATCACACCGCCGTCGTACTGATGTCCACCAAGCGAGCGCTCGTTCTGGGCGGCTGCGGAACCATGGGGCGAGAGGTGACCCGCGACCTCAGCCAGACCAGCGGCTTCGAGCGAATCGTGATTGCTGACAAAGACCTGGCTCGAGCCCAGGCGTTGGTGGACGAGCTGGCGGACCCCCGGCTACACGCCGCGATGGTCGACGTGACCCAGCCACCTGAGGTGGAGGCGCTGCTGCGGGACTGCGACGTCGTCGCCAACTGCACGACTTATCACTTCGGCCTGGACCTCGTGCGGCTCGCCATCGCCGCTCGCAAACCGTACGTCGACCTCGGCGGGCTGTTCAACACGCCACGGCAATTGGCGCTCGGCCCAGACGCTGAGCGTGCGGGCACCACCATCGTGCTCGGCTGCGGCGCAACCCCCGGCGTGACCAACCTGTTGGCGAAGGCGGCGGCGGCTGAGATGGACACGGTGGACCGGGTCGAGATCGCATTCGGCAGCTTGCGGCCGCTAGCCGCATCGCCCGGGCTACTCGACACCGTCCTGGAGGAGTTCAGTCCGACCACGCAGCGTTTCTTCTACGAGGACGGAAGCTTCGTGCCCGTTCCACCGTTTGATGGCGGCAAGCGGATGGAGTTCCTTCCCCCGGTGGGGAGCCTCGAGACCTATTACGTTCCCCACTCGGAGACTCACACCCTGCCGCGATTCCTTTCCAGCCCGCCCCACCATGTCTCGGTACGGGGCAGCTGGCACCCGGAGATCATGACCGCGATGCGCCTCTTCCTGAAGTACGGCCTGACCAGCGAGGAACCCATCGCGGTCAATGGGACCCGCATCAGCCCTCGCGACTTCATGCGCGCCCATCTCTTGCAGCGCCCCGACGCCACGCCGGATGGGCCTGTCGCCTTCTTCCTGCGGGTCGAAGTCACCGGTCGGATGAATGGTTCCACCGTCGCCGCTACCTACCGCTCGTCGCACCCGACGACTGAGTGGGGTCCAGCCGGAACGGCGAGGATGACCGGTATCCCGGCATCGATCGCCCTGCAGACTCTCGCCACGGGTGACGTCAAGCGAGTCGGCGTGATCGGACCCGAGGCAGCCTTCGAGCCGCAACCCTTCTTCCAGCAATTGCGTCGCCGCGGTATCACCATCGAGCGGGATGGGACGTAAACAGCTCGCCGCAGGAATTGCGCTGACCTGGGCAACGTGCCTGAGGGCTACGAGGTTTTGGGCCTGTTGAGCGCGAGCCCCTCCTCCCCCACAAAGACCTTCAGCACGTTCCAGCGGTTGGGACTTTCGGGGAATTGGATATCGGCATTGGTCACGAGCACCGACTTCCCCATGAAGGCGAGGCCCCATGGCGAGTCGAACAGCGGGCTGGAGATTCGACGGATTTCGTTGCCGGCGGGATCCAGGACCGCGATCTGGTTCGGGCCGATCAAGCCGACGTAGATATTGCCCGACTCGCCGAAGGCCAGGCCGGCAGCCTGGGGGAGCGGCTGGTTTTGGACGACCGGGAAGCGGTGCACCACCTGCAGGTCCGCGGCCGTCGGATGATCCACGAGCGGAAGCCGGTAGACCACCGCCTCGAAGGGGAACTCTGCGGAGATAGTGATCGTGAAGTAGAGGTATTTCCCGGTGGGGTCGATCCGCCCGCCGAGCGGTCCGCCGGCAAAGCCGAAGAGACCCAGCAGCCTGGAGTCCTCGAACCAGACCGAGGCCTGCCCATCCGGCGTCACGCGCCACAGGCGCGGCTTGTCATCGGTCATGAACAGGTTGCCCGCGGGGTCAAAGACCAGATCGTTCCACATCGTGGCGTGCCAACCCAGGCCGCTGAAGGGGGCTGGCGGCTGAGCGAACAGCTCGGGGGCCGGGGCGTCGCGATCGAGGCCGAGTCGCAGGATCCGCCCGTTCATGTCGGCCACATAGAGCTTGTGCGTGGGCGTCGGATTTCCGTCGAGGGCGAGGCCGAAGAGTCCCATGTCGGAGTTCGGCATGGTCGCGATGGACGTCGTGTTGACCAGATGTCCGGCTTCGTCGTAGGCAAAGACCCGCTCGCCGTCCGAATTGAGTTGCCCGCCGGTCTGGGGCGAGGCAAAGAAGTCGCCCCGACTGGTCGAGATGTAGATGCGGGCGTTGTCCACGGCGACGCCAAAGGGATGGCCGGGATAGGGGATGGTCGCAAATACACTGGTGTCTCCGATCGCCGGTCGGGCGGACTCGCTCGCGAGCGCGGGCGTCAGCGCTTGTCCGAGCGCGATCGCCCCCAGAGCTGCGATAACTCGTAGTTTCATGCTTGCATTCCTCCGTTGGGTTCGCGAGGCTCATTCCGCCTCGTCAGACAAGACTGACGCGAACCGGCTAACTGTTCGGTCAGAGGGCGCGAGGCAGGTCGAAGCCGTCGAACTCCAGGTCCCCAAGCGCGAGGAAGTCGTGGATCTCCGCAACCTGGGTGCCCTCGAGCGTCAGCACCTGGAGGGCGCCCAATCGATACACTCCTGACTCGTCGCGCTGATACGTAGCAAAGGCCGGGCTGCCGTTGGCCGCCGTGGGCACCAGCCGGAAGCGCGCTGCGGCCTCACCGGTAAAGAGCTGGGTCTCGAAAAACCACCGGATCGCAACGCGGCCCTGGTACCAGAGCGGTAGCGGCGGCATCGTGATCAACGCATCCTCGCGAAGCAGGGCCACCAAACCGGCCGCATCCGCCGCGTGCCAGGCATCGACATAGCGCGAAAGCAGCGCCGCGGTCTGCTCGTTGTCGGCGCCGGACGCGTCTGCGGATCTCAGGTGAGACCGGTACGCCTTCATCGAGACCCGGGCTCGGTGCAAGGCACTGTTCACCGCGGCGACGCTGGTCTCGAGGAGATCGGCGACCTCGTTCGCCCTCCAGCCGAGCACGTCCCGCAGGATCAACGTCGCTCGCTGTCGGCCCGGCAGTGTTTGGAGCGTGGCGAGAAAGGCTAGGGTGACGCTTTCGCGGGCGTCGTAGTGGGCTTCAGGGTTGACCGCCGGTCGCAGGTCGATGAGCGTGTCCGGCATCGGCTCGATCCACAACGACTCATTGGTTGGACCGGGGAGTGGCACTCCAGCTTCCGCGGCCGAGTTGGTTCCGTTCGGCAGCGCCCGCCGGCGGCGGCTGGCGATCGCGTCCAGGCAGGCGTTGGTCGCGATCCGGTAGAGCCACGGCCTGAGCGCCGAGCGGCCTTCGAACGACTGCAACCCGCGCCAGGCACGCAGCAGCGTCTCCTGCAGGACGTCCTCGGCGTCGTGGAAGGAAC
>WNEY01004456.1_pt1 | contig 10660 bp, 7 predicted proteins | sample 5400531 | NCBI WGS metagenome assembly WNEY01 (sample SAMN13153338, study PRJNA577476) | soil metagenome | isolation source: 200 cm saprolite under Douglas fir tree site 1 | place: USA:California | collected 2015-04-18
TCCGGGAAGGCGGCTCGATGTCCCACCGTTTCATCCACAGGAACAGAACGAGGAGCCCCCATAAGTGATAACCGAGGTTAGCACGCCGCTCCAGATGGGCGCGCATAACTTTGTCGATGGCGGGCCATGAAAAAATCTCCGACTCGCGCACAGCGCGTTCGTTGAGCGTGTCCAGAAGCAGAGGCCGCAGCGTGGTTCGCAACCAGTGATGCGCCGGGATGTCGAAGCCTTCCTTGCGGCGCGCGAGCACGGAGCGCGGCAGCCGGTCCTTCATAAGTTCCCGCAAGATGAATTTCAAACGTCCACCGCGGATTTTCATGTTTTCGGGCAGAGTGGCGGCAAACTCGACGATACGGTGATCGAGGAACGGCGGACGCACCTCGATAGAATGCGCCATGCTCATGCGATCGCATTTATTCAGAATATCGTCGGGCAGGTAGGCGAGCTGGTCCATCCACAGGAACCGGTTCAGATCTCCGACGCCCTCGCCCGGCAGGGTGAGCGGGTCGACCGCGCCGTTCGGATGAAGCAGCAGGGAGCGTGATTCGGCGCGCGAAAATGTGCCGTTCCAATAGAGATGGGCCTCGGCCGGATCGAGCACGGAGCCCTGAAGCATCCGCGTGATCTTATAATCAAAGCCGATTTTTTCATCCGATACCGGCAGCAGCCGGGCAGCCTGTGCGGCTAAGCTTCGAAGACCGCGAGGCAGCAGCCGCCATCCGCGAGCGTAGCGATCCGCGAGGTAGGTGTTGTAGCCGCCGAACAACTCATCGGCGCCATCACCCGAAAGCGCAACGGTCACATCCCGCCGGCACATCTTCGAAAGAAACCAAACCGGAAGCGCACCGGCATCGGCGCTGGGCTCGTCGGAGTAGGTTGCCAACTCCTCGACGGCTTCGCGCAGGCCGCACTCTGGATTCAGGTCGAATTCGTGATGATCGGTCTGGTACCGCTCCGCCACTTCGCGGAAATACGCGGTCTCATCGAAACTACGGCCGCGGAACGATACGGAGAAACTTTGCAGACGCCTGGACGACGCCTCGGCCGCGTAATGGAGAATTGTGGTGGAATCCAGCCCCCCGCTCGACCATACCCCCAGAGGAGCGTCCGAGACCAGGTGCTCGCGCACCGAGGAACGCAGCAGGCGGTCGAGCTCGCTCTTGGCGGACTCGAGATCGAGCCGCGGATCGGGGCGGAATTCGAGCTGCCAATAAACGTGATCCGATATCCTGCCATCGCGCCATTCAAGCCAGTGCCCCGGCGCCAGCTTTTCGATGCCCTCGACTAAAGTATCGGAGCCCGATACGTAGTTGACCGAAAGGTAGCGGTCCAGCGCGGCGCTGTTAATGGTGCGATCGATCTCGGGATGCAGCAGGATGGCCTTCATCTCCGAGCCGAAATACAGGTCTTTACCGGGGCGGGCGTGGTAGAGCGGCTTGATTCCCATACGGTCCCGCACCAGGACCAGACGCCTCTGCGACTCGGTCCACAACGCAGCAGCGAACATACCGCGCAATCTCGGAAACGCATCCACGTCCCATTCGAGAAAGGCGCGCAACACCACTTCGGTATCGCAACGCGAATCGAAGCGGTGCCCGGCGTTTTCGAGCTCGCGCCTCAATTCGACGTGGTTGTAGATTTCGCCGTTGAACACCAGAACGGTGTCGCCATCATCGCTGATCATCGGCTGGTCGCCGTGCTCGAGGTCGATGATTTTGAGACGAACCGCGCCCAGAGACACCACTGGCGATTCCCAGACGTCTTGCTGGTCCGGGCCGCGATGGCTCAGCGAGCGGGTAATCTTCCAGATCCGCTCAGGCCGTGGTCGACGGTCATAGTGGGTAAACCCTGCGATGCCGCACACGTTCGGTGTTCCCCGTTTTGAATCTAGCTCCCCTCTCACCCAGAAGGGACGCCGACAGGATCAGGCTCTACGTTAACACAGTTCGATGTGGGTCAAAAACCCGAAGCAGCGCGAACTGAAGTTCGCGCCCGCACGCTGAAGCCGTGCGCCACGGGGGCGCTCAGGGCTCCAACTCCTCGGGGAACACCGCATACCCGGTGGGCGGCGGGAAGAGTTCCTCGAGCGCCAGCAGCCGGCGGCGGAGATAACGGCTGGGCAATTGCCGGGGGCCGGTATCGACGTCGATGTCGCAGCAGATGCCGTGTAGATAGAGCGTCAGTGTGTCAGTGAACGACTGCCGCGCATATTCGCGGAAGGCCTTGGTGCTGCGCCCGCCTTGCGAACGCCGCAGGGCTTGCTTCAGGCGCCAGCTCGGCTCATCCACTTCTCCGTGGGCGTCGGCGGTCATTTCCTCGCGCAGCACGCCGGAATATTTCGTTTCAACGGCCTCGCTCCAGTGGTCACTCATCAAGGAAGCCAGCAAATGATAAAACCGGTAATGATACTCGGCCACTTCCTGATCCTTTAGCGCGAATGCCAGCACGGTTTCCTCACCGAGCCGCAGCTGCGTGTAGGTCGACTGGCGCCCCTCCGGAGGCCGTTCAATGGAAATGTAGTCCGCCGCCAGTCCACCGGTCTTTTTCTTTTCGGCGCCGTTGGCGCGCTCCAGGTAGGGGACCAGCAGAATGGAAATCTTGGGGAGCGCCGCGAGCATGGACGGCGGCAGCGCCGCCACCGGCTCCTCCAGGTATTCTTTTAAATCCTCTTCCGACATGGGCACCGACGCGCAGAAATACGAGAAGGTGTTACTGAGAGGGATCATGTCGCCGCGAAAGCGCTCGGCGAACTGGCGCACGCTAAGTTTGGAGAGATCGAGTTGGGCCGGCATCGCAGGACTCGCCTTCATTCTATCCGCCCCGTTTGAATCCTGCATGCAATCAGGCCTGGATCTGTTTGCCATGCTCTACTTGCCGCGTCCACAAAACCATCGCTTGCAAGAACTTGCGCATGATGTCCCGGGTCGCCTCATCCACCAGATTACCCTGCTCGTCGAAGCGCTGGGCCGAATTAGTGATCATCACCTCGGGTAGATTGAGCGGATACATGTTCAAGAACACGAAGCACTGCCGGAGATGATATTGCATTCGCGCAGTGCCGAGAACGCCGGTCGCCGCGCCCATGACACCCACTGGCTTGCCGGTCCACGCGCTCTGGCCGTAGGGACGCGACGCCCAGTCAATCGCGTTCTTGAGAACTCCGGGAATCGAGTAATTATACTCCGGCGAGACGAATAGAATGGCGTCGGCCGCACGGATGGCCGCTTTGAACTCCGCGATGACGGCCGGAGGATTCACATCCAGATCTTGATTGAAGGGCGGAATCCCGTCCAGCTCGAAGGTCTCGATGACGGCGCCCTCGGGGGTAAGCTGCTGGGCGGCCCGCAACGCGGCACGATTGTAGGATTTCTTGCGGAGACTCCCGGCGATTCCCAGAATTTTGAGTGGCGTGTTCATGCGCGACGATCATATCACGTCACCTTTTAAGAACGTGGTATTGTTTGAGCCGAGGATGCCGACCATCAAGAATATCGCCGGACCTTACTAGGTTGTTCTTCTATAGTTTCGACTGCAACGAGCCCCAGCACGTGCATGTGCAGAGGGACAATCGTCTGTGTAAGTTCTGGCTTGAACCTCTGGTCGTAGCCGTCAACGATGGGTTTTCGGCGCGGGACCTGAATCAGATCCGAATCAGATCCGAAACCTGATCCAGGAGAATCTTATTCGTATAATAAAGGCTTGGCATGAGCATTGCGACTAGCGCCGAGCCGAAAATTCGGGAAGTATCCGTTTCCGAGGATATGATCACCGCTCGCCTCGCCGATGGACGTGCTATTAGTGTCCCTTTGAGTTGGTCTTGGCGGTTGTCCGATGCCACTCCGGAGCAACGCATAGAATTTTGAGATTCTGGGCAGCGGCCAGGGAGTCCGTTGGCCTGATCTAGACGAGGACATCAGCGTCGAAGGAATGCTCTCGGGCGCTCCCGCGCGGCGGCCGGCGAAGGATTCTTAGGCGCCGCTCCATCGCGACTGCGGATTTTTCCTCCAAAAACTTGCTTCTGCTTTCGATACCCAAGTAGCCTCAATGAGAGGACTGGTTTTTCTTGCGTGGCGAGCATCCCATCCCGCGACCGCTGGTGCGCCGGACGGCCAACCTGTCCGTGCTCAAATACCGGATCCTGGCCTTCCTGTCGATCCTGGGTCCGGGATTCATCACCGCGAATGTGGACAACGATCCCGGCGGTATTCTCACCTATTCGCAGGCCGGCGCGCAGTTCGGCTACACACTGCTGTGGACCCTGATCCCCACCACCATCGCTCTGATCGTCGTCCAGGAGATGGCGGCGCGCATGGGCGCGGTCACGGGCAAAGGCCTCTCCGACCTGATTCGCGAAGAATTCGGCCTGCGCGCGACCTTCGTCACAATGGCCATTCTGAGCATCGCCGATTTCGGCAACATCGCGGCCGAATTCGCAGGCCTGGCCTCGGGCATGGGGGTATTCGGCGTCAGCAAGTACATCGCGGTGCCCATCGGAGCCGCGCTGGTTTGGACCATCGTGGTGCGGGGCCGCTACAAGCCGCTGGAGCGGATGCTCATTCTCTTTTCGCTGATCTACTTCACCTATCCGGTCTCTGCGATTCTGGCCAAGCCGGACTGGAAACTGGCGCTGGAGGATACCCTGATCCCGCACCTGCCGAGCGACCCGCAGCTGATGAAGCAGTACATCCTGATCACCATTGGCCTCATCGGCACCACCATCACGCCCTGGATGCAGTTCTATCTTCAGGCTTCGATTGTGGAGAAGGGAATCGACCGGCGGCACTACTCGTTGAGCCGCTGGGATGTGATTGTGGGCTGCATCGTCACCGACGTCATCGCGTTCTTTATTGTGGTGGCATGCGCCGCCACAATTCACAAGACCGGAGGGGGCGAAATCAAGGACGCCGCCGACGCCGCCATGGCGCTGGGACCTTTTGCCGGGAGGTTCGCGAGTCTTCTGTTTGCCGTCGGCCTTGTGAACGCGTCGCTGCTGTCGGCGGCGATCTTGCCGCTGGCCACCGCCTACAACGTCTGTGAAGGACTGGGATTTGAATCCGGCATCGAGCGCCGCTTCTCGGAAGCGCCGATCTTTTACTGGCTGTATACGCTGCTGATCGCCTCAGGCGCGGGCTTCGTCCTGATCCCGAAGCTTCCTCTGCTGAAAGTGATCCTGCTGTCTCAGGTGGCCAACGGCGTCTTATTGCCCTTCGTGCTGATCTACATGCTGACACTCATCAACCGCAAGCGCATCATGCAGGATTACGTCAACAAGTTCTGGCAGAATGCGGTGGCCTGGTCGACGGCGGTTGTGATGATCGCGCTCACGGCGGCGATGCTGTGGAACACCGTGAGGATCTAAAGCCGCCGGGCGATCACCACCGTGATGTCGTCGGCCGGGGGCGCGCCCTCGGTGAACTGGGCGACCGCGGTATGGATGGCGTTCACGATTTCAATCGCCGGCCGGTCCTTCAGCGAAGCCACCAACTCGCCCAGCCGCTGCTCGCCGAAATCTTCATCCGATCCGTTCGCGGCTTCCGTGACGCCGTCGCTGTACAGCACCAGGACGTCGCCGGGCTCCATTTTGATTCGCGATTCCTGATAGGTCGCCATGGGCAGAATGCCCAGGATCATGCCGCCGCCCTGGAGCTGCTCGACCCCGCCCGCCGCGCGCACCAGTTGCGGCGGATTGTGGCCCGCGTTGGTGTACACCAGCTCCCCCGTGGCCGGATCGGCCACCGTCATGAAGAACGTGATGAAGCGGTTCTCGGGGCAGCTCGCGCAGGTGGATTTGTTGAGGCGCGTGACCTTCTGCGCCAGGTGGTCGCCATCTTCGAACAGCACCATGACGCGCGCCTGCAGGCTCGACATCAGCAGTGAGGCCGGCATGCCTTTACCCGCTACGTCGCCCACCAGCATCGCAATACGGCCGTCGGGGAAGCTCAAGTAATCGTAGTAATCCCCACCGACGGTGCGGCAGGAGGAGGTCTTGCCCGCGATATCGAGGCCGGCGACTTTAGGAGAGGCAGACGGCAGGAGGCCCTTCTGAATGAGGGCGGCCTGTTCGAGCTCTTTCGCCATGGCCCGCTCGGCCAGCTCGATCTCGTTGAGCCGCGCGTGCTCGATCCGGATGGCCGCCACGTTCGCCATGACGGTCAGCAGGCCCAGGTCCTCGCGCGTGAACTCGCGAATCATGTCGGGCGAGTCCATGTAAATCAACCCGATCACGCGATCGTTGGTCTGCAGAGGCACGGCGATCATGCTGCGCACTTTTTGCTGCACGATGCTCATCTGGGCCTTCAAGGCCTGATCGAGCTGCGCGTCGCGCACCAGCAGCGACGATTTCTCATTGAGAACGCGGTCGCGCACCGTTTGCGAAATCTTGAAGCCCGCGCCTCGGGCGGCGCGCACCACCAGTTGATCGCCCTCGAGGGTCATGAGGACGCCGCGGCCCGCCATCACCGCTTCCATCGACAGGTCCATGATGACCTCGAACAGCTCCTTGAGCGGACGATGGCCGGCCAGCTCGCGCCCCGCGCGAATCAGCGCCTGCATCTGCGGATTGCCCTGAATGATGTAGGTCTTGTCCAGATCGCCGGGCTGAGACCCCAGCACGGAGTCGAGACTGGCCACCAGCGTAGTGGTGCCTTTCGCGAAACTCTCGGCGTTCTCGACGAACTCCACCCGCTGATGAACTGCCGTGGCGGTGGCCGCGGCCGAAGCCGTCTCGGCCAGTTCGAGCGTCAAGTGCCCGGCCACGACGCGGTCGCCAAAGCCCAACGGAGTGGGGCCCTCGATCCGGTTGCCGTTGACCAGCGTTCCGTTCTTGCTGCCCAAGTCTTCGACCTGCCACTGGCCGTCGACGCGCGTCAGCGCCAAATGCTGGCGCGAAAGGCCGCCGTCGTCGGGGTAACACAACTGGCAGGCGTTGGAGCGCCCGAGCACAATGCGGTCGCGGTCCAGCGGCATGTGAATGGTCTTGCCGTCGGAGTCCCGAACCAGTAATTCGCGAGGATCCGCACCCACCACGTGCTGAGAAGGAGCCACGGGAATAGCGTACCATCTAACGTGGGGTAATGTGAGCGGCAAATTCTACCGATAAACGCGTGAGGCGCTTGGAAAATTGCTTGACCTGGCACTGGTTCATCGCGCACAATGGATGTTCCGCTCGTGCATTAGGGTGTTCATCGAAACGGGGTAAGAAGTCTTGCATTTTCAATATCGTCGGCTTGGGTTATCCCGTTTAGGAGTAATCCTGCTGGCCCTACTCTTGGGCACCGGCTCGCTTTCCGCGCTCAGTCCCCAGAAAAAGAAGCGTAAGCCGGTGGTAAAGGGCATAGCGCTCTCGATTCCCAGGTCGGCTGCGGGGAAGAGGAAGGCGATCCTGCGCGGCCCATGGCGAGTTCCAACCTACGCGGACTCGACTGAGGGGGACCGCATCGATGGCGATGACCTGACGGTACGGCGCGCCGCGGTAGCCGCGCTCGCCGGGTTGAATGGCACCATCGTGGTCGCCCAGCCGGATACGGGACGCATCCTGTCCATCGTGAATCAGAAGCTCGCATACAGAGATGGTTTCCAGCCCTGCTCTACCGTCAAGGTCCCGGTGGCGCTGGCGGCGCTGAGTGAATCGGTGGTGGAGCGGACCACGGCGATCCGCCTTTACGGGCGCACCACGGTCGCGCTCACCGAAGCGCTGGCCAAGTCGAACAACCAGTATTTCGCGAGCCTCGGCCAGAAGCTTGGATTCGAGCGCATGAGCTACTACGCGCACCTTTTCGGATTGGGTGAAAAAGCCGGACTGAATATCGAAGAAGAGCAGGCGGGCATTTTGCCGCCAGCTCCGCCCAAGAGCGGAATGGGCATGATGACCAGCTTCGGCGATGGCATCGCGCTTACGCCCCTGGAACTGGCGGCGCTGGTGGGCGCGGTGGCCAACGGCGGAACGCTGTACTATCTGCAATATCCCAAGACCCAGCAGGAAGCCCAGGAGCTGGAGCCGCAGATTAAACGCCGGTTGGACATCGATCAATGGATTCCCGAAATCAAGCCCGGCATGATGGGCGCGGTGGAGTACGGCACCGCCCGCCGCATCGGGTTCGATCCGAACGAGCCCGTCTACGGCAAGACCGGAACCTGCACCGACGCGCGGACGCCCACGCACCTGGGCTGGTTCGGTTCCTTTACCGATACGAGCAAAGGCAAGCTGGTGGTGGTAGTGCTGCTCACAGGCGCGCAGGGCGTGAGCGGGCCGGCCGCCGCGGGCGTCGCCGGTTCCGTGTACAAGAACCTGGAAGCGGCGGACTATTTCTCGCAGCCGCAGCAGGTTTCGCCCATAGCGCTGATGCCGGGCCGCAGGCTCACGCAATAGCCGGTCACGCGCTCGCTATCACGCATTGGTTTCGAGCTCGGCCGACAGTTCTTCCCATTCCGCGACCCGCGCTTCCAGTTCTTTGCGCCTCGCCTTTACCAGTTCGTTGAGGCGGACCGTTTCCTCGACGTTGATAAACTCCGCCAGGGCCGCTTCGTGCTGCTGGATCTCGGATTCGAGCGTTGCCACCTGCTGCTCCACTTCGTGGAGGCGGCCGCGCATTTTTTCGACTTTCATCGGGTTGACGCGCTTGACCGCTCCCTTTGGGTCGCGGCTCGGTTCCGCGTCACGAGCGTAAGCGAGCGGTTTCTCGAGCATGGCCTCCGGCCCGCCTTGCTTGCGCCACAAATAATCTTCGTAGTTGCCGGGATAGACGTGCACGTGACCGTCCTCGATTTCAAAGATCCGCGTGGCCAGCTTGTCGATGAAATAGCGGTCGTGCGAGACGAATACCACCGTGCCGTTATACTTGCTGAGCGAATCGAGCAGCACGTCCTTGGCGCGCATATCGAGGTGATTGGTGGGCTCGTCTAACAATAGGAAATTCGAGGGTGCCAGCAACATCCGCGCTAGCGCATAACGGTTGCGCTCGCCGCCTGAGAGCACGCCGATGGGCTTGAACACATCGTCGTCACTGAACAGAAAACACCCCAGCAGCGTGCGTAGCTGGGTTTGGGTCGAGCGCGGCGCGGCGTCGGACAAATCATCGATCAGCCTGCGCTGGGGGTTCAACTCCTTGTACTGGTCCTGCGCGAAATAATCGGGCAGGGCATTGTGCCCCAGGGTGTAGGAGCCCGAAGTCAGCGGCTCGGCGCCGGCCACCAGCTTGATCAAGGTCGATTTGCCGGCTCCGTTCACGCCCACCAGCGCGATGCGGTCGCCGCGCTCGATGATGAAGCTGGCGTCTCCGAAGACGAACTTCGCGCCGTAGCTCTTCGACACGTTCTTGAACTCGGCGACAATGCGCCCGCTGGGCTTAGGCTGCGGGAACGAAAAATGAATGGTCTGCTCGTCGGGAGGAATCTCAATGCGTTCAATTTTGTCGAGTTCCTTTATGCGCGACTGCACCTGGCGAGCCTTGGTGGCCTGGTAGCGGAAGCGGTTGATGAAGGCCTCCAGTTGTTCGATGCGCTCGCGCTGATTGCGGTAGGCGGCTTCAAGCTGCGCGCGGCGCTCGTCTTTCTGCCGCAGGTAGGAATCGTAGTTGCCGCTGTAAAACTGCACGCGCTTGTTCCAGATCTCGACCGTGCGATTCACCGTGATGTCCAGAAAATAGCGGTCGTGCGAGATCAGCACGTAGGCGTGCGGGTAGTTAGCGAGATAGGTTTCGAGCCAGTTGCGCGCTTCCAGATCCAGGTGATTGGTGGGCTCGTCCAACAATAGCAGGTTCGGTTTTTCGAGCAGCAATTTCGCGAGCGCCAGGCGCATCTGCCATCCGCCGGAGAATTCCTCGGTGCGCCGCGTCCAGTCGTCTTTGCGGAACCCGAGCCCGTCGAGCACCGTGCCCACCTGCGCCTCGATCGCATAACCATCGCGATTGCGAAACTCCGAATCGATGTGATGCAGCCGGTCGGCCACCGCTGTGTATTCGGCGCTGGCAGGGTCGAGTTCGGCCAGTTTGTGGTGCAGCGTGTCGAGCTCCTGTTCCATTTCGAGCAGGCCGGCGAACACCGTCATGGCCTCGGCGAAGACCGTGCGCCCAGTGAGGGCCAGGCCGTCCTGCGGCAGGTAGCCGATGGTCATGCCCTTGGTGAAGCTGACCGAGCCGTAGTCGAGCGATTCCAGCCCGCACAGAATTTTCAGGATGGTGGATTTGCCGGTGCCGTTGCCGCCCACCAGACCGGTGCGCTCGCGCGGCGTAATCAGCCAGTCGCAATCTTCAAACAGAAGTTTGTGGCCGAAGCGTTTCCCGGCCCCCTGGAGTTGGATCATCGCGCGGACGTCCTCAAAGCGAGCCGGAAATGAAGCCCTTCGGCCTTCTGCAGATGCCCGATGACCTCGAAAAGATTTCGCGCTTGGGGGTTGCCCCGTGGACCGAGCATCCGCATCAGGCTCTTTGGAGGTTTGTGCGTGAGCCCGCCCAGTTTCTCAAAGCCGATCGTGGCGTTGATATAGTTGCGAAGAATCGCCTTGCCCGTCTCGAGATCGCCGGAAAGAAGGCACTCGACGCCTTCGCGCAGAAGTTCCTCGCGGAACTCGGGATCCTTTTCTATGCGAGATTGAACCGTCTGTTTGAAGCTGCGTGTCAAAGGCATCTTATCTCTCCTTGCGGAGCTTGTAAGCCTTCCAGTA
>WNEY01004457.1_pt1 | contig 10660 bp, 7 predicted proteins | sample 5400531 | NCBI WGS metagenome assembly WNEY01 (sample SAMN13153338, study PRJNA577476) | soil metagenome | isolation source: 200 cm saprolite under Douglas fir tree site 1 | place: USA:California | collected 2015-04-18
TCAGCGAATGCCTTTCGGCGAGTACGTTTGGTACGCCATTGACCTCGATCAGCGTATTTGCTTCGCAGCCTGCGAGGCTGACGAGTCCGCGCGGTCGGTGATACTTGAACGAGCGCGACAGCATCGTCACGCCGTTCGCCGCAAGTGCGCTCGCAACCGTGTCGCCGGCATAGCCAGCGTAACGGCGGCCCTCGAATGTGAATTCGAGCGGTTTTGCGCGATCAATTAGTTGTCCCGCATCCGGCGGCAAACGATGTTGGATCGAAAATCCCATTATTTTGCCTTGTCCGCCGACACGGACTGCATCAGCCGCGGATCTCCGATACGATAGGTCGCCAGAATCTCATCCGTGCGCGTGTCACGATCGACGACGAAGATGTAATTGGTCGCGATATGGAGCCACCATTCGCGCACAGGACCTGCCGGATTCCTTTCGAGGAAGACGTACTCCGCCCATGCAGCTGTCTCCGCATTCGGCGCAGGCAGGGTCTTCACTTCACCGAGACATGCGAATTCCGAGATGTTGCGGGGGCCGTTGAGCGGGCAATGGAGGGTTTTCATTTCGTCTCCTCAATGCCCGACGGAGGCTGCGCCGCGCTCGCCGATCTGGGTGAAGCGTGCGAACCGGTCGAGCGCGAAGGGCGCGATGAGCTTCGGCGGCTTGCCAGTGGCGATCGTTTCCGCCATGCGCTTGCCGCAGACCGGTGTCGCCTTGAAACCCCAGGTGCCCCAGCCGGCATCAATGAAATAGTCCTCGACCGGTGTAAGGCCCATGATGGGGCTAAAATCCGGCGTCATGTCCGCGATGCCTGCCCATTGCCGCATCACTTTCACCTCGGCGAGAAACGGAAATAGCTCGAGCATGTGCGTCATGAGTCCTTCCTTGAATTCGAGCGTGGAGCGAGAGGCGTAAAGCGGGTAGGGGTCAGTCGCACCGCCCATCACGAGCTCGCCGCGGGAGCTCTGGGAGATGTAGACGTGCAGGCTTCCCGACACGATGATCGGATCCAGAAACGGCTTGAGCGGCTGCGACACGCACGCCTGCAGCGGAATGGTGCGGATCGGCAGCCTGAATCCGGCCAAATCGGCGAGGCGCGAGCTCGAGCCGGCAACGGCCTGCATGATACGGTTAGCGTGAATTGTGCCCCGTGTCGTTTCGACGCCGACCGCGCGGTTTCCTTGCTTGATGATTCCGGTGACCTCGGTGCGGACGTGAATCTCGACTCCAAGCCGCGCCGCGGCGGCGGCATAGCCCCAGGCGACTGCGTCGTGCCGCACGATAGCGCCCGGCGGGTGGTAGAGCGCGCCGAGAATAGGATAGCGAACATCCTCCGATAGATTGAGCTGGGGACAAATCCGCTTGATCTCGTTGGGCCCGATCAATTCGGAGTCGACGCCAAGATGCTTGTTCACTTCCGCGCGCCAGCGTGATGTCCGGATCGCGGCGTCCGTATGCGCCAGCGTGAGGTGACCTCGCTCTGAATACATGATGTTGAAATCAAGCTCGTCGCTTAGATTGCGGAAAAGGGCGACGGATTCGGAGTAGAACTCGACGCCTTCAGGCGTCAGGTAATTCGATCTCACGATTGCGGTATTGCGCGCGGTGTTGCCGCCGGCGAGATAATCTTTTTCCAGCACTGCGACGTCGCGGATGCCGTGGTATTTCGCAAGACAATAAGCGGTAGCAAGACCGTGCCCGCCGCCACCGATGATGACGACGTCATAGTGGCGGGCGAGCGGCTTTGGCGCGGGAAGTACCCGAGAAGGGACTTCTCTTCGCCGAAATCCTTCTTTGAGCAACGCTAGAGGCATGGCAGAGACAGCGATTCTCCGGTGGCGAGACTATTATACACAGAGTATATTATTCGAAAGGGCTTTTCAAATGCCGCAACCGCCTTGGATGGCGGATGCGCGAATGTTAGGAGCGAGCTATGGCAGGCGCTGGCAAGGGCCGAAGATCGGGCAGACGTGGTAGCCGGGCTCCGTCGTTAGATGCAACGGGCTTACGAAAGGATGCGCCGTCGTCATCCACGGAGCCCTCCCGCCAATTGCGCATCGGCCGACCCAAGGGTACGGGCATGCAGCGCGTTTACGCGCAGGTGCGGGAAGACATCATCGGCCTACGCTTGTCGCCGGGCGCCGATCTCGATGAGGCGAGCCTCGAGGAACGGTTTGGAGTTTCCCGCACACCAGTGCGTGAAGCTCTGATTCGGCTTGCGTCGGAGGGATTGATCGTCCTGTTACCGAACCGCGGTGCCAGAGTCACCCATATCGATATCAGCGATGTGCCTCAGCTTTTCGAGGCGTTGGAGCTCTGTCAAAGGGCGACCATTCGCTGGGCGGCGGCGCGCCGGACACCAGAGGACATCGCAGAGTTGCGCGCAGTTAATCAGCAATTCCTCGAGGCTGCTAAGAATGGTGACAGCGATCAAATGGGGGAAGCCAATAAAGAATTCCACATGACGATCGGCAGGCTTTGCGGCAACCGATATTTCGAGAGTCTCTATTCGTCGCTACTTGCCGTCAGCCTCAGGCTGGCACGAACGGCCTTTGCGTATGCGCCACGAAGCGGCGAGGCGCATGAGAGCTATTATATGGAAGTCGTTCGCCAACACGATGCGATGATCCAGGCGGTCGAGAACAAGGATGCGGATGAGGCCGAAAAGCTTGCTCGCATTCACACCGACCTTTTTCGTGACCGGATCAATCGCTACGTGAACAGCAATCTGGCAGGTGGCATAGCTCTCGGATCACGCGCTTAACGGCCGACGGCTATCTTGAAGCCCCGCGCGCGCAGGTGCTCCCGCACAATTCTTTCGGTCTCCTCAGGTTGTTCGATTTGTAGCAGATGCCCGCTCTTGCCAACGGGCACGACCGCAACCCCGAACTCCGCGTTCAGCGCCTTGCTTACCAGGCCCGGCGGATCGGAATCCGGCGCATTGTAATCGCTGCTCACGATGAACAGGTCGTTGGCGAGAGCGGGCAGGGCGGGCCATACCGGCGAGTTTGCATTCTGCACATAAATGTCCGCCTCGAATTCAGGGGGGCAGACGAGGTCGACCGTTCCGTCGGGGCTCGGACGCGTGATCGATTGCGCCATCAGCTCAGCGGCTCCCGGTACCCAATGGCGCATTCGACGCGTACTTTTGAAATAAGAGGCCAGCTCGCCGACACTGGCGAATGACCGGCGGCGCTGGCGCGCCCACTCGCTCAACGCGAATTCAAAATTGCGCGCACTGGAATGCAGTGGGTGACCGGGAGGCGGAGCGAGTGGAGGATCGACAAGGATCAAAGCATCCCATTGAAAGCCGTATTTCATGGAATGCAGCAGGCTAACCGTCGTGGACAGTGAATGAAACGCGCCGGCGGTTTGGCGCCTGCCGACGCGCGCCTCGATCCCGCGCAAGATGGTTTCCATGTCATCCGCCATCTGCCGCTGCGTATGACCGCTGGCGTCGTGGCGCGGGTTCCAACCGTGATTGCGCTGATCGAAGACGAACAGCTCGAATTGGCCCAGGAAGCGTCGCCAGAATGGAAAATACGCATCGATCGCAAACCCGTTGCCATGCGATAGGATCAGCCTCGGCCCAGCAATGTTTCCATGCCGGCGCACGCGCACGATCGCGCCGTCGGACATGGCCAAATCGAAAACGGCAATCGGCTCAGGAAGATGAAATTCCACAGACGGAATATCTTTCGCGATTATTCGGCGGCGCGCGGAAGGCTGTACCATTGGTCGATATAGTTCTTCGAGAACTTCCCGCTCGCCTGATCGACGGTAATGGCTTCGCGGCTGCGGTCGGAGGGTGCGCCGTAACCGCCGGCCCCCGGTGACTCGACGACGATCGTCTCGCCGTCGCTGACAAGCACCCCCGAGGGTTTCGTCGGCAGCATCTTCGGCTTGCCGTCGGCTGCAACATGCAGAAAGCGGCCGGGGGCTCCGCTGCCGCCCCCGAAGATCCCCCACGGGTTGTGCGTCGACCTTTCGATGGCGCCGTTGAACGCGCAGCTATGCCCCACTGGGCGGATAGCGCGGCGCAACCCTAAGCCGCCACGGAACCGGCCAGGTCCGCCGGAATCCTCGATCAAGCAGTAGCTCTCCACCAGCAGCGGATATTCCATTTCGATCGATTCCACCGGGAGGTTGGACGTGTTGGTGATGTGCACCTGAACCCCGTCTGTTCCGTCCTTGGTGGCGCGTCCGCCGAATCCGCCGCCAAGCGTTTCTAGATAGACGTAATGAGCATTCGTACGTGGATCGAGGCCCGAGAATACGGCCGTCGTGTTTGCGCCGTTCGCCGCGCCGACTACTTGCGCCGGCAATGCGTCCGCCAGTGCTCCGATAATCACATCGACGATGCGCTGGCAGGTATTCGCACGTGCGGCGACGGGGGCGGGAAAAGACGCGTTCAAGAGCGAGCCTGCCTCAACGACAATTTCAGGCAGATCCAGCATGCCCTGGTTGTTTGCCACGCCAGGGTCGAGCAGCGCCTTGAGCGTGTAACAAACCGCGGCTTGCGTTGCATTGAAGGTCACGTTGATGTTACCTGTGACCTGCTTCGACGTTCCTGCGAAGTCGAAACGGATGCGCTCACCCTTGACGTGAATGCGCACACAGATCGGAATGTCGCGCGTTCCCATACCGTCGTCGTCCATTACATCGGAGAACGAATAGGCGCCTGAGGGTATCGTCGCGACCGCAGCCCTCATTCGTTTCGACGTTCGCTCGACGATTTCATCGAACGCCGAGAGCATGATTTCGGTCCCATATGTCGCGAAAATTTCGTGCAGTCGCCGCTCCCCTAATCGGCAGGCGGCGACCTGCGCGAAATAATCACCACGACGCTCGTGCGGGACACGAACATTGAGAAGGATGACGTTGAGCAGGTCCTCTTGCAGCTCTCCCTTTCGGAAGAGCTTCACGACGGGAAGGCGAAGTCCTTCCTGGTAGATTTCCGACATACCCCCAGCCATGCTGCCGGGCACCATCCCCCCGACGTCGGCGTGATGGGCGATATTGCACATGAAGCCAACGAGCTTTCGGCGATGAAAAACAGGCACCGCCATATTGATGTCGGGAAGGTGGGTGCCGCCGGCAACATGCGGATCGTTCGAGATGAAAATATCGCCTTCCTCAATGTCGTTAGCAAAGGTCGCGAGCAGGTGCTGCATCAACCCAGTCATGGAGGCGATGTGGATCGGCAGCGAAGCCTCGGCTTGCGTGATCAGCCGGCCGCTGCAATCGCAAAGAGCTGTCGAATGATCGCGCCGTTCTTTGATGTTGGTCGAATAAGCACTCTTCATCAGCGCGATGAAAGTCTCATCGGAAATCGAGCGGAGACCGTTCGCAACGATTTCAATCGTGATCGGATCGATGGCTTTGCGCGGCTTCATGAATGGATCTTCACGAGGAGATTGCCAACATCATCGACGCTTAGTCGGTCCCCCGGATAAAGCACCGTTGTCGAATCGAACTGTTCAATGATCGCCGAGCCGGAAATCGTTTGTCCGGGCCGCAGTTCGGCGCGGTCGTATATCGGCGTCTTCACCGGCCTTGCACGGGTAAACCAAACGCGCCTGTGTCCGAAGGGCTTCGGCCGTGATGATTTAGCCCTGGCAGATTGGGGCTGGGCTATTCTTGTCAGCACCGCGCTCGCTGTCAGCCGGACGTTGATGATCTCGACCGGATCAGCGTCATTGTGAAAGCCATAGAACTGATCATGTACGGCAAAGAAGCGTGACCGCAGCTTCTCCGCCCTGCCAAGCTTGGGTAGTTTGCCCGCGACGGCAAACCCGACCGGTACCGCTAGTTCGAAATTTTGTCCAACGTAGCGCATGTCGAAGGACACGTTCACTTTGCGGTCGGCAAATTTGACAGACTCCCGCGCGAACCAGGCGTCCGCCTCCCTTATCAGGCTTTCGAGAATTTCCCGGATCCGGCCGAGGTTGCCTTGTTCGAGCCTGACGCGGGCAGACCGGACGATGTCGTCCTTCAGATCGGAGGCGATCAAGCCCTGCGCGCACAAGATGCCGGGGGCGGCCGGTACCAGGAAGCGAGAGATGCCGAGCGCCCGCGCCACTTCGCTCGCGTGCAACGGCCCCGCCCCGCCGAAGGGTAAGAGACAGTAATTGCGCGGATCATGACCGCGCTCGACCGAGACGGTGCGGATCGCGCGCACCATATTCGCCGCTACGATCTCGACGATGCCAAGCGCGGTACGTTCGAGCGAGAAACCGAACCGCTCCGCGATCGGCTTTATGGCGGCGCGCGCAGCGTCAGGATCAAGCGGCATGCGGCCGCCGATTAGACCCTTTGTAGAGAGGCGCCCGAGCACCAAGTTGGCATCGGTGACGGTCGCGTTCTTTCCGCCTTTGCCGTAACAGGCAGGCCCCGGATCAGCAGCGGCGCTCAATGGGCCGACCTTGAGCAAGCCGTCACGATCGAACCAGGCGATCGAGCCGCCGCCTGCGCCGACCGTGTGGATATCGACCATCGGCAGGCGAATGGGAAAGCCGGCCACCGCGCGGTCGAAGCTCAGGCCGGCCTCGTAATTGCGGATAAGGGCGACGTCCGCGCTCGTGCCTCCCATGTCGAGCGTAATGATGTTCGGATGTTTGGAGGACCGCGCACTGTGAATGCCTCCGACGGCGCCGGCTGCCGGTCCCGATAGCGCAGTGCGCACGGGGAAGCGGCGAGCGGTATCAATGGACATGAGGCCGCCGCTGCTCTGATAGATGCCGACTTTCGCGGCAGGGGCGTCGCGAGCAAGCTGCTGCTCAAGATAGGAGAGATAGCGGTCCATCATCGGCTGCAAATAAGCGTTGAGCACGGCCGTGGAGAAACGTTCGTACTCGCGGAATTCCGGCTGTACCTCAGACGACAGTGAAATCATCAATCCGTTATTACCACGAGTGAGTGCCTCGCCGACTTTGCGCTCGTGCGATCCGTCGAGAAACGAGAACAGCAGGCAGACCGCGCAGGATTCCGCGCCGGACTCCTTCACCTCCGCTATCGCCTGCTGCACGGATGGCTCGTCGAGCGGCGTTAGGACTTTGGGCCCGTCGGTGATCCGTTCGTTGATCTCGAAACGCCGCTGGCGCGGAACAAGCGGCTCCGGATGGTCGGTCTGGAACGAGTAAAGATGTGGCCGTGTTTGCCGGCCGATCTCGAGCAGGTCGCGAAAGCCACTGGTGGTGATGACCGCGACCTTCGCCCCCTTGCGCTGGATCAGCGCATTCGTTGCCACGGTGGTGCCGTGGCATAGCCGCGAAACGCCTTTGCTGTCGATGCCGAAGGTTTGACACATCTCCCGCAAGCCGTCCGTGATGGCTGCGGCCGGATTTTGAGGCGTCGATGGAGTCTTGAACAAGCGAGTGACGCGTGTCCGTGCGTCGTAGGCAAAAAAATCTGTAAATGTGCCGCCGACGTCGACGCCTACCAGCCAGCTCACTGCGAAGGGTCCTGGTTGCCTAGTTTTATACATAGAGTATAATAATAGATGCCGCAACCGGGACCGCGGGTCAAGATGCTGTATAAAAACGGGGATTTCGCCAAGCCTGGCCCGCCTGTGCCGCCGCAAATTCGCAAGGCTTATGTCGGCCAGCGCGTGCTGCGCGTCGAAAATCCGCCGCTGCTGCGGGGGCGTGGTCAGTTCATCGACGATTTGCCGACAAAGCCGGGGACGCTGCATGTGGCGATCCTGCGATCGCCTCATCCGCACGCCGAGATTATCTCCATTGACGCGTCGAACGCGCTGGTGCGCCCCGGCGTGCGCGCGGTGGTGACCGGACAAGAGGTCGCGGCGCTAGCCGATCCGCTGATTGTCGGCTTCGCCACGCCAATGCGATATTACGGAATCGCTCTCGACCGGGTGCGCTATGTCGGCGAGCCTGTCGCCATTGTTTGCGCGGCGACTCGCTATCTTGCAGAAGATGCGCTCGAGCATATTCGTGTCGATTATCGCCCGCTGCCGGCTGTTGTCGATCCAATCGCGGCGACGGCCGCCGATGCGCCTGTCCTTCATCCGGCGGTCGGCTCGAATGTCGTGTCCTATCGCGAGTTTGGGCACGGCGATACGTCCAAGGCCTTCGCGCAAGCCAAGCGACGAAGCGAGATCACGATCACCTATCCGCGCAACTCGATCACGCCGATGGAAGGTTATGCGGTCATCGCCGAGCATCTTCCGGACAGCGGCGGCTATGATGTCATTTCGAACTTCCAGGGGCCGTTTTCGCTGCATCCGGTCATGGCGCGTGCGCTGCGAATGCCCGGAAACCGGTTGCGACATCGCAGCCCGCCGAATTCAGGCGGAAGCTTCGGATCGAAGCTCGCTTTGTTCCCGTATATCGTCGTCCTTTGCATTTGTGCGCGGACCGCGGGCCGGCCGGTCAAATGGATTGAGGATCGGCTCGAGCATCTCGCTGCAGCGAGCGCTGCGCCGAACCGCGTCACGCGCGTGGAGGCCGCTTACGACGACGATGGCGTGGTCGGCGCCTTGCGGCTGACGCATTGGGACGATCACGGCGCCTATCTTCGCGCGCCAATGCCGGCACCGATCTACCGCATGCATGGGCTGTCGACAAACGCTTATGGAATCAAGCACGTCGATGTTTTCAACCACATTCTGGTGACCAACAAATGCCCGACCGGTGCGGTACGCGGATTCGGGGGACCCCAGCTCTACTTCGCGATCGAGCGGATGATGCACACGATCGCGACCGAGCTGCTGCTCGACCCGCTTGAGCTCATCCGCCGCAATCTCATCCCGGCGGGAGCATTCCCTTATCGGGCACCGGCCGGTGCGTTGATCGATTCGGGTGACTACCAGCGCGTGATCGACGAGTCGGTTCGGCAAGGCGGCCTGGAAGAGCTCAAGCAGAGGCGTGAACGCGCACGCCAAGACGGCAAGCTTTATGGCATCGGCTATGCTGTCGCCGTTGAGCCGAGCCAGTCAAACATGGGCTATGTCTCAACCCTGAAAACGGGAATCGAACGCGAACGGGCCGGCCAAAAGGACGGCGCAGTCGCCGCAGCAACGATCAATATCGACCCGCTTGGCACGATCAGCGTGGTGGCGGATTCGGTGCCGCAGGGCCAAGGCCATCAGACCGCGCTTGCCCAGGTCGTGGCCGACCAGTTCGGCGTGAAGATCGAGGATGTGGTCGTCAATCTCGAGACCGATACACAAAAGGACGGATGGTCGATCGCCGCTGGAAATTATTCATGCCGTTTTGCGCCGGCGACGGTCAGCGCAGCGCATATCGCCGCCGTTCGTCTGCGTGAGAAGCTTGCACGCATTGCGGCTTCCTCGCTCAACGTGCCGCCCGATAAGATCGACTTCGCCGAGGGCAAGGTCTTCGCACATGAGAACCCCGACAATGCGTTGAGTTTGCATCGGGTTGCCGGCCAGGCGCATTGGTCGCCGGCGAGCCTCCCCGACGGCATAGCCCCGGCGCTGCGCGAAAGCGTCACCTGGAGCGCACCGGAATTGACGCCGACGACCGCGCGAGACGAAATCAACACGTCGCTAGCCTATGGCTTCGGATTCGATTTTTGCGGCGTCGAGATTGACCGCGATACCGGTGAAATCCGCATCGACAAATATGTGACGAGTCACGATTGCGGGACGATCCTCAATCCTGGCCTGGCGGACGGACAGATCCACGGCTCGTTCGCCGCGGCGATCGGCGCCTCGCTGTACGAGGAATTCGCCTATGCCGAGGACGGCAGTTTTCTGTCCGGCACGTTTGCGGACTATCTCATCCCCACGGCGGCGGAAATGCCGAAGCTCGATATTCTTCACCCCGTGCAATCGCCCTCGCCATTCACCCGGTTGGGGGCCAAGGGCATTGCCGAAGGCAATCAGTACAGCACGCCCGTTTGTCTCGCCAATGCAGTTGCCGACGCGCTGGGTCGTTCGGATATTTCTGTCCCGCTCAAGCCTGCAAAGATCCTCGAATGGATTTCCGCCGAAGAGCCACCCCGCCGCGGCGCCGGCTTAAGGCCGCACGCGAGTTCTTCCGGGATCACCGGGCAGGGATCGGCGAAGGTGCGGGAAGGACCGCGGGCTGTCTGGTCGGCCTTGCTGGACGAGAACAAGCTGCGGCAAGCCATTCCTGGATGCGAGCGACTAGAGCGCGTTGGACAGAACGCGTTCAAGGCGGACGTGATGCTCGGTGTCGGCCCCGTCAAAGGAAAATTCGAGGCTGAGGTCGGATTGTTTGATCTCGACGAACCGCATTCGGCTGTGCTGAAGGGCAATCTGTCGGGCTCGTTAGGCGCCGGGTCGGGAGTCGGTCACTTGACGCTCGCTCCGGACGGCGAGGGCTGTCAGATCGAATATCGATACCAGATTCATTTATCGGGCCGCGTTGCCATGATCGGTGGGCGGATGCTGGAAGGTGCTGCGCGCCATCTGATCGGCGAATTCTTCCGCCGGTTCGCCATTGCGCTCGGTGGTGCAACGGACGCCAGCCATGCCGTCAGTCCCTGGCGCACACGCCTTGGGCGTTTCTTCGGAGCAGGACGATGAAGTCCGCGAGTTTCGATTACGCCCGCTGCGAAAGCGTCGAAGGCGCCTTGGAGCTCCTCGCCCAGCATGGGAACGAAGCGCGCGTGATGGCGGGCGGGCAGTCGCTTATGGCGATGCTCAACATGCGG
>WNEY01005415.1_pt1 | contig 10658 bp, 9 predicted proteins | sample 5400531 | NCBI WGS metagenome assembly WNEY01 (sample SAMN13153338, study PRJNA577476) | soil metagenome | isolation source: 200 cm saprolite under Douglas fir tree site 1 | place: USA:California | collected 2015-04-18
CGGAGACGCTAGCTGGTACGTCGCGCGTTTATATTTCGCCAACGCAAACACTGGCGAGATGCGCGAGATTTACAAACCGAAACTGCAAATTGCGGAGCCCCGCGTCTCGTTCGATGGAAAGGATGTCGCCTTCATCGAAGGACTGATGAGTGATGAGGGTTCCACAGGTGGGGACGTCCATGTCGTACCGATCACAGGAGGTGCGGCGCGAAATCTCACTCCTGACATCAAGTCATCTCCTTCGGCGCTCGCGTGGACTGATCCCGGCCGCATCACGTTCGCTCAAAACGTCGACGGAAACTCCGGCTTTGGCAGCGTGAGCACCAAGGGTGGTGCGGCCAAGACACTGTGGACGGGCGAGGAGACGGCTGCTCCGGCCGGCGATGCCTGGAGTCCAGGCCGCTCTTTCAACGGCGAGAAATTGATCACTGCGGTAGTGCGTCAATCGGCGAACACTCCCCCTGAAGTGTGGGTGGGCCCGATCGGGAATTGGACGCAGATCACGAGCCTTAATGCCGAAGTTAAATCGGCATGGGGCGAGATGCGCAACGTGCATTGGAGGAATGGCACAACGCGGGTAGAAGGCTGGCTGATGCTGCCTAAAGATTTCGCCTCTAGTAAGACTTATCCCCTTATCGTCAATGTGCATGGAGGGCCGTCCGCCGCCTGCATGTCGCGCTGGGACGAACGGGGCATGGGCGCTGAATCGGCGATGGGTTATTTTGCACTTTGCCCAAACCCGCGCGGCAGCTATGGACAAGGAGAAGCATTCACACAGGCCAACGTAAAGGACTTCGGCGGCGGCGATTATCGCGACATTATGGCCGGGGTGGATGCCCTTTCCAAGGAATATCCGGTCGACACCAAGCGCATCGGTATCCGCGGACACAGCTACGGCGGGTATATGACCATGTGGGCGGAGACGCAGACCCAGCGCTTCGCCGCTGCGGTGGCGGGCGCGGGCCTTTCTGATTGGCTCAGCTACTACGGCCTCAACGATATTGATGAATGGATGATTCCGTTTTTCGGTGCGTCGGTATACGACGATCCTGCCGTTTATGCCAAAAGCGATCCGATGCACTTTGTCAAAGCGGTGAAGACTCCGACGCTCCTCCTAGTGGGCGATCGCGACGGCGAAGTGCCCATGGAACAATCGGTCGAATGGTGGCACGCTCTCGAAACTCTGCGTGTGCCTACAAAGCTGGTGGTGTATCCCAACGAGGGGCATGCGATCGCAAAACCCGCCGACTCGCGGGACTATACGCTGCGCTCTCTCGAGTGGTTCGAGGAATGGTTCGCGAAAGTTCGTTAACGCGTGCCGGTGCTGAACTCGTACACAGTTACGCTGTGAAATTTTTGTTCCGGCTTCAATTCGGTCGAAGGGAACTTGGGGTGGTTGGGAGAGTCAGGAAAGTGCTGAGTTTCCAGGCAGAATGCGTATCGTGCTTTATAAACCCGGCCTTCCTTGCCGGTGATCGAACCATCGAGAAAATTCCCGGTGTAGAGTTGAACCCCCGGCTCGGTGGTGAGAACCCGCAGAATCCGGCCGCTGGCCGGCTCATAGACTTCGGCCGCTTCAGACAATTTGTCAGAAGGATGATCCAGCACAAAGTTGTGATCGTAGCCATGACCGAGGCGCAGTTGTGCGTCGTCCGCATTGATCCGCTCTCCGATTTCATGCGGCTTGCGAAAGTCGAATGGCGTGCCTTCCACTGATTTCAATTCTCCGGTGGGAATAAGCGTCGCATCCACCGGGGTCATGCGGGAAGCATCGATCTCCAGCACGTGTCGCAGAACATCGCCGTTGCCCTGGCCCGCCAGGTTGAAATAAGAGTGGTTGGTGAGGTTGAGGACCGTGTCCTTATCGGTGGTCGCAGAATACTCGATTCGCAGTGCGCCGCCGCTCAACGTGTAGCTCACGTGCGTGGTGAGCGTGCCGGGAAAACCCTGATCTCCGTCTTTGCTTACATGAGTTAGTTCCACTCCATCCGGAATCTGTTTCGCTTTCCAAACCACCTTGTCGAAGCCGACGGTTCCTCCGTGAAGAGCGTTATCGCCATCATTTTTCGGGATGGAATAAGTGTGCCCGTCGAGTTGGAAGCTGCCATGTGCGATGCGGTTCGCGTAGCGCCCCACAATGCCTCCAAAATGTGCCGTCTGCGCCACGTACTTCTCCACTGAATCACACCCCAGCACCACGTCGTCGAGCTTTCCGTTTCGATCCGGCACGCGCAGAGAAACAACGATTCCTCCGTATGTCATGATGCCGACTTCGATCTTGCCGTCCTTCAGCGAGTAGAGATCGACGGGCGTTCCTTCCGGTGTTTTCCCGAATGCTTGCTTGGCAACCTGAGTCTTTGCTGACGCGGTTGCCGTGACCACAATGAGAGCGGCGAAAATTGCAATTGAGATCTTAGCTTTATTTGAAAGCATGTTCCTGGCCTCCTCGGCGCGTCGGTCCGTTGGTTCGAGGGCGCACGCATCCGACTGCTAAATCGCGGCCCTATGTCGTCAGGCTCGCGCGACACACCTGAAGGATGGTATAGGGTTCAAGCAAACATGCCAAGCGTATCTCAGAGGACTGTAGATGCTCCAAGATAATGTCACCCCCTAACTGCAACGAGACTCTGTCACGCTGCAAGGATGGTGACGATGAGTCAGAAAGAGTTCCAACGAGTGAAAGTGATTGAGAATGCAGCAGGTGGTCGAGGTGGCATTGGTAGGAGTTGCCGCGCTGAAAGATGGTGCATTTGACCTGGACCCGGAGGAAGTGGCCGTGGTCGACGACGAGGTCGTAGGGGGAAGTGTCTCCCCGGATGTGAGGCGTTAGCGGGGAGGAGTGCCCGCTCCACACCGGCATGTTCGAGCTGCGCTCGAATGGACAGCCGGGGGCGTGTCCCCACATAAGCTCCGAACCTTACGGGAATTCCAGGGTTACGAATTTTGCCGGTTTCGCACCGGTGTTCGTGATCGTGTGGGAGTAGCTGCCGGGGAGCCATTTGGAGTCGCCGGATTTGAAGTGGGCGGGCATTGGTCCGGAGTTGGGGCCCTGGCCTTCGACGTCGCTGCGGATGTCGAGGTCGGTGACGGCTATAAGAAGATGCGGGCCGGTGTGGTGGTGCGTGGGGACGACTCCGCCGGGCTGGAGTTCGAATTCGGTGGCGCGGATGCCGTCTTTGACGAAGAGGATTTGTTTGGTGCTGTTGGTGAGGACCTCGAGGCCGCGGTCTTCGTTCTTGTTGGGATCCAACTTAGCGCTTGAGTTGCGGAGGGCTTCGTCCTCCAGGAGTTCAACGGTGACGTTGCGGAAAGGGCGGTCCCCCAGAGCGCGGACGTAGTGGGCGAAAGGGGCGGGGGCGAAGCGGGTGTCGCCGTCGGCGAATTTTACGGTGACTGGTGGCTTGTCTTTGACCGTGTTGGCGATTTCGGCGGGGCCGAGGGTTACGGAGATGTAGTCGTGACGGTGCCAGTGCGTTAGAGTTTCGGTGTTGGGAGCGACCTCGACGTTGAAGACGCGGACGGATTTGTTTTCGAAGGTGAGGTGATGGTGGGGCTCGGCGGTGATTTCGACTTCGGGGGCGGCGGCTTGGGCGGTGAGCAGGGTGGCGACGAGGCAGAGGAGTACGCGTTTCATGCGGCGAATTGTAGCATTGGGGAGTCGGCAGATCTCAGGGCTTTTAACCCGAGCTGATTGTGAACGCTTTAAGCGCCGCTGAAGGCGGTGGTCTTCCATGCCGCCGGCATTCGCGGGCGAGGGCGCCCGCGCCACACAGGCCTCATTATTGGTCGCGGGTGAGGCGGATCCATTGCTCCATTTGGTCGAGGTACTGGGCGAGGGCGCGGCGTCCGGCGGGGGTGAGGCGGTATTCGGTGCGGGGGACGCGGGCTTCGAAATATTTCAGGCAGGAAATGTAATCGGCTTCTTCGAGCTTGCGGGCATGGACGCTGAGATTGCCGTCGGTGGTCTTGAGGATGCGCTTGAGGTCTTTGAAGCTGAGGCTGGCGTTGGTGGCGAGGGCGCTGACGATTCCGAGACGAATGCGCTCGTGAATGAGGCGGTCGAGTTCGGGGAGTTCGAGAGCTGGGGCAGGGATGCGATTTCGCGGCGGAATCGCGGCTTTCGTGGGTTTGCGGCGGTGGGCGAGTGCTCTAGCCACCGTGCCTCCGGGCAATGAGAAATCCAAAGATGATGTGGAGGCCGCCAAAACCGGCGGCCAGAAACCAGTCGGCCCAGGCTGCCGGGGCGACGACGGCGAGCGTGCCCGTGGCCATGAAGCAGAGGCCCATGACGGGGACGATGGAGACGGAATACGCGCCTCCGGTGATGATGCCGGCGCCGTAGAGAAGGAGCCAGGCGGGTGCGAGGGCGGAATCGAGGCCGGCGCGGTTGAGCAAGAAGGTGATAAGTGCGCCGGCGATGAGTGGGGGAAATAGACCCAGCGCGACTCTGCGTCCGGGACCGGTGAAGAGTGGAAGGCCGCGGCGGTTGGCTTTCCAGCGCGTGGAAATGACAGCGATGAGGGCGGCGAGGAGTGCTTCGGCAAGCCAGACTTTGAGCCATGCGGCGGAGTTGGACTGGCGGGCGGCGAGCCAGGCGGAGGCGAGCGCGGTGAGGCCGAGGATGACTTGTCCCCAACCGGGGACGGCGGTGAAGGAGGCGGAACGCTCCATGGTATCGCGAATGAAGCGAAGGTCGGCGGCGGGATCGGGGACTGGATTCGGCATGGCGCTCGCGGGGATGGAGCGCACGGGGCGGCGGGGACGGCGGAGGCGATGCTGGCGGGGACTGGGCATGTGCGAAAGACAATAGCGTAAATGAAACCGAGTTGTCGGTCAAGTACTTTGTAATACAAAGCGTATAAGTATTTCGTCTTTGGTAAGCAGGTTCCAGTGCAGACAGGCGAACCGGTACCGTCCCTGACGAGAGGCTGTCATGCCAGTCTTTCGCCCCTCCGGGGCTGATTCCCGGTCACCTTCTCACCCACGGCTTGCGCCGTGGGCTGCATTCTGCCGCCGCTTCGCGGCTCGGCGTCATTCACCGATGGGGGCGTTGTATAGTTGTGTGCCGTCTCGAGTTGAATCCTGAACGCGATTTGAGAAAGGGTGCGGAGTGAGAAAATTCTTGGGGCGTTTGTTGGTGACTTTATTTGTTGCGGCATTTTTTTCTGTGGCAGGGTCGTGCGTCTGGGCTCAGGAGAGTTCTGGCGAGAAAATTCTCTTTCATGCCAAGGTGTTCACGGGCGATCCGCAGAATCCTTATGCGGAGGCGGTGGCGATTCGCGACGATAAGATTATCGCGGTGGGCAGCCTGACTGAGGTGACGGGGTCTGTGTCGCCGGGAGCGGAGCGGATCGACCTGGAAGGCAAGAGTCTTTTTCCGGGATTCATCGATTCGCACAGTCACTCGATTGATGGCGGGATGAGCCTGATTTCCGCCGATGCCAGCGAGAAAGTGCACGCGCTTAAAGAACTTCCTCCGTTTACGGCTGAGGCAAAGAAAACGGGCAAGGGGATGCGCGGCGACGTGCTTGAGATCCTTGGCTTGCCGCTGGAATTTTGGTCGCATACCGACACTCTGAATAGCGACTTCAGCGCGGGAGCTTACGAAAAGCAAAGCGTTCTTTTGCGCGGGATGGATGGACACACCGCATGGGCGAATCGAGCTCTGTTGCAGCGTGCGGGAATCACCGCTGATTTTTTGAAGAAGCTTTCTCCCGCGGAGCGAAGTTATTACGGGGTTGGCAAGGACGGGCAACCGAACGGATTTCTGGTGGACGCGGGCACGGAGAAGATCGAACCGCTGCTGCCAAAGCCCACCCCTGACAGGCTGCTGGCGGCGGGGCGCGCGGCCCTGCAATACAACTACAGCATGGGAATCACGGCATGGCTCGATCCGATGGCAGGTGACAATGTGTTGCAGGCCTACAAGTTGCTGGCGGACCGAGGAGAGCTAGCGTCGCAAGTGGTCGCGTTTCCGCAAGTGTTTGCGAAGGATCCGGCGGCGGAACTCGCGGGCGTGCAGAAAACGCGCGAGGCTTACAAGAATGTTGCGAATTTACGTGTGACTGGAATCAAAGTGTTCGCGGATGGGGTGGCGGAGTTTCCCTCACAGACGGCGCATCTGAGCAAGCCGTACAAGAACAGCGGGCGCAATGGGGATCTGTTGTTTGATGCGAAGAAGTTTGCCGAACTCTGCGTCGCGGCGGACAAGCAGGGATTGATTATTCACGTGCATGCGATTGGCGACGGAGCGGTGACGGCGGCGCTGGATGGGATTGCGGCGGCGCGGAAGGCGAATGGAAATTCCGGCTTACCGGATACGCTTACGCATGAACAGTTCGTGCAACCGGAGGATTTTCCGCGGTTCAAGGAACTTGGGGTGGTGAGCGCCTTGCAGCTTTTGTGGGCGGAGGCGAGTCCGGACACGATTGAAATCCTGAAGCCGTATCTGGATGCGGAGATTTACAAGTGGCAGTATCCGGCACGATCGATCCTCGACAACGGCGGGATTATTTCGGGCGCGAGCGACTGGCCGGTTTCCAGCGCGAATGTTTTTCAGGCAATTTACCAAGCAGAGACGCGCAAAGGACCGGAGGGAGTGCTGGACGCATCGCAAGCGATGCCGCGGGAGGCGATGTTTTACGCGTACACGCGAAATTCGGCGAAGGCCTTGAATCTTGATTCGATTGGCACCATTGCCGCGGGGAAGCGCGCGGATTTGGTATTGCTGGACCGCGACGTTCTGACGATTTCTCCGGAAGAGATGCGGGAGACGAAAGTGCTTTGGACGATGGTGGCGGGGAAGACGGTGTACCGTGCGAAGTGAACTCGGGCCTGCAGGAGGCCCGGTTGATGAGAAGTGAAAAACAAGAGTCAACAGCAGAATCAAAATCGACGATCGTGATGCTGCATGCATTTCGCGGGCGAGGGCGCCCGCGCCACACTCCACTTTATTTCGCGGCGGCCGAGAGGAGTCCGAAGACACCGACGCTGTTGGTGGTGCCTACGTAGACTTTTCCGTTGATGATGAGCGGGGTGATGTATTTGTTGCCGGCGCCGAAGTGATCGCGTCCGTTGGCGGCCTGGTTGGTGTTGTAGAGCTCGTGCATAGTGACCGCGTTGTAGGCATGCAGGACAGCGGGATTGGTATTCTCGGCGGCCCAGACGATGCCGTTCTGGCTTTTGTTGGAGGAGATGCTGGGGGTGGCGCCGGGATATCCGAAAGTGTTGGTGGTTTGCGCAGCCGGCGCGGTTAGCAGCCTGGCGTTCTTGAACTGAAAAGCGAGAATGGGCTGGCCCACCGGGCCGTAGTAAAGTTTTCCACTGAAGTACGCGGGCATGGACCAGATGCCACCGGGCAAAGCTCCGGGGAGTTCCTGATAGATATTGTTGCTGGTGGGATTGAACTTTCCCATGGAGTTGCGATTGACGAGATAAAGATTGGAATCTTTGCCGGCGCCAGCGGCCAGGTTCCAAATTACCCCGGACGAATCTTTGATAGGCGGCAGCAGAATTGCTCCGCCGGAGCCGAGGTCGGTGTCCTGGTCATTTTCCTGCTGCTGGTTGTCCATTTCGAAATAGTCGGCGACCGCCAGGCCGCCCTGGGTGGCGAGTCTGAGAAAACCATTGCCGTAGTCGCCGCTGCCGGGGAATCCGCCGGAATTCAGTGTGGTGTCGAAGACTCCGTTGGCATCGAGGGAAAAGATGTTGCCGGAACTGTCGGCGGCGAGGCCTGCGCCAGAGCCCCAGATGGCGCCTTCGTTACCGTTGGGCGTGACATTGAGAACGGTCTTCTGAGCGAGGGTTGTGGCGCTGTAACCCATGATCCATCCAGTGTAGGGACGGATGTCACAGTGCGACGCCCAGGCCAGGTATATTCCGCCGCCTACAAGGAGCAGGCCTGAGCGCTCTTTGTATTGCGCGGGATCGAAAACGACGAAGCCGCCGGAGCTGTTGTCGCCGGTGCCGGGGAATTTGGCCGTAATGTCTACGGGGCCTTTGAAAAGCTCATTGCCCGTGGTGGCATCGAGAGCGTGGAGGCGCTGATGATAGTTGCCAGAGGAATCTTTCGACATGGCAACGGCGTAGATCACGCCATTGGATCCCGCGGGGCGCCGGATGACCGGCGTGGAAGTAATTCCGATTTCTGGCATGACCTGGGAACAACCGCGATCGTCGGAAGTGGTCTCACCGGATTTGAGAGTGCCGGTGTGCCAGATGAGCGATCCGTTATCCGCGTCAAAGGCGTAGACCGAGTCGTGTTCGGTGGCGACAATAAGAAGGTTGTGATTGCTACCGCCGATAGGAACGGCTGAGAGGTACAAAGGTTCGGCGTCGACTAAGCCGTCGACTGGGAGAGTGAACAGCTTTCCGAACGAGGCGGAATTTACATTGCTCGGGGTGAGAATGGTCTCGGAAGAATTTAATCCGGTGCGGGCGTTATTGTTGTGGTAGGTGAGAACGTCCTGGGAAAATGCGGGAGACGCACTGCCCGCGAGAATTAAGATGAGGCGAAAGACGAAGAGTCGAAGGGATGGCATCGTTATCCTCTGCGGACGCACAGTTTAAGGGCGGCCGGGATGAAGTCGAATCCTGCCGTGTGTTGGTTGCGAAGTAGGGCGCAAAGGGAACGTCAGAAGAGTAATATTTTCTGGACCTCCCCGGCTGAGCCTTTTCCGGGGCAAGATTATGACAGGGTTTGAGGGTCGAAACAAGCCGTCTGGCGCGGGGAGTGATGGATGGAACTAGGGAAGCTGCTGGTTCTTCTGGGTGCGGTGCTGGTGATGGCGGGAGTGGTGGTGATGCTGTTGGGGCGGATGAACTTTCCCCTGGGACGGCTGCCGGGAGATTTCTTGTATCGTGGGAAGAACACGACGGTTTATTTTCCGTTGGCAACGTCGGTGGTGGTGAGCGTGGTGGTTTCGATCGTGCTGTATCTGGCGAGCCGGTGGCGACGGTGAGATCTGTACGAAGCTGATTGCGCTGCGGAAATAGACATTCTCGTTGTCCCTACAAGAGATGCCTTGCAGAAGCCGTGAAGCGTTCTGCGGGCTGGGAGGACAGTTAGTACAAAAAAGTTTTGCGTCTCTCTCATGTTTAGATCGGTTTCCCGCGGAAGAAGTAAATAAGCTCGATGATGAGGATGATGACGACCAGAAGTTCCAGGACGAAGGCGCGGCTTTGATTGAATTCGTCAACCATGAAACGGTAGAGCTCTTCGGCGGTCCTCAGCTTTTCCTGAACAAGATCTTTGTAGTCGGGTACGCCGACTCTTGAGGCGGCGAGTTTGTAGAGGCGGGCGGAGAACATGTCGCTGAGGAACTTGATGGCGTTGTCGGCGCGTTCGGTCAATTCTCCCACGTCGAGCAAGACAGTGTGGAGTTTCGAGGCGGCGCTGGCGGTGCGCCATCGTGACCAGAGGCCGCGGGCTCCGCTATCGAGGAAGTCGTAAACTTTTTCCAATTCCCTGGTGAGCAGATCGTCGTAGTGGCGGAACTCGAGCAATTGCGAGTTCGCATACTGCAGCAGTTGGATGGCGGTTTCGGCGCCGGCTGGAGTGTCGTAGATGAAGGCGGCGTTCCATCCGATGACGGCCAGATCGTGGGGATAGTAGGAGATGCGCGATTGCAGAATTTCCTGGCGTTCGCCATCGGAAAGCCGCTGGTTCTCGCCGCGCACTACCTGGGAGATGAAGTCCCCCTGAGATGTGAGCAGATCCGCGGCGGAGGGAGAGCCGGCCACCTCACGCAGGTGGAAGATGAAATAGTCTTCCTTCAACCACTCGGCGGTGTAAGGCTTGACCAGAGCCGGAGCGGCGCGCTCGAGTTTCTGCTTAACGATGCGAGTCGCCAGGCTCTCGAAGTTGGTGTCCCAAACCCAGCGGCTGGAAAGGTCACACTGCAAACGCTCGCCGCTCTCGAGGACGAGGGGATCAAGAGCCTCTTCCACCGGAGGCCGCTGGTAACGGACGTATCCGGGAGCAAGGTGTTTGAAGCTGGCATCGACGGTGCGGGCGCCGAGGATTTGCCGAAGCTGGTCGAGGCGAATCTCTTCGCAGACGTCGAATTGGATCAAGACCAGCACGGATCCACACAAGGGGGCGTCCGACGGCTTAACCGCCACAAGGGTAGGCAGGGCCTCGGCAGGCACTTTGCCAACGGCAGGTGCAGAGATTGTAGTTTCGAGATCCATACGGCAACCAGAAATTCAGGTTCCAGACTTTTTCGTCCGGAGACAAGGGCGAGTACCTTAATTGTCCCAGAAGAATGGCAATCTGGCGAGAGACGCAGGTTAGCGTGGAGCTATAAAACGCGTTAACTTGCACAAAATCAATGTTTTGAGGACACGCCCCATAAAAGCGCTCCGCCGACCGCCAAGGCTGCCAAACCTATGCCAGCGCGCTTCATCGATTGGAATACTTCGGCTTCGTGTTGGCGAGTGGAGGCAGATTCTGGACAAGGATGCGAGGCGGGCGCATTGGTGATGCTGCCGCCGGTTAGCGCCATTTGCAGGACTTCGGCCAGGTGCAGAGCGTGGCGTGGCGAGCCTTGGGCGATCTGTTCGCGGCAACTGAAGCCATCGGCGATGATCAACCAGTCGTGGGGAGCCTGGCGGACGGCGGGGAGGAGCTCCATCTCGCCCATGGCGATGGAGAGGTC
>WNEY01014922.1_pt1 | contig 10658 bp, 9 predicted proteins | sample 5400531 | NCBI WGS metagenome assembly WNEY01 (sample SAMN13153338, study PRJNA577476) | soil metagenome | isolation source: 200 cm saprolite under Douglas fir tree site 1 | place: USA:California | collected 2015-04-18
GTGCCAGGTGATCGACATGGCGCGCCGGTACGGGTGGATGATCGCGCTCACGCGCGAGGACCACATCTGCTCGCTCGGCATCACCGCCATCGGCTTCGACAAGCCGTTGCCGATCTACAACGTCGGCACGCTCTGCGAGGGCATGTACACGGAAACCAAGGAGGCGGGCCAGCGCTCCGAGGCCGCCATCGACAAGTTCGCCCCGGGCGAATACGAGACGCTCCTGGTCGCTCCGCTCGACCGCGCGACATTCGAGCCCCACCTGGTCTGCGTCTACGCCAATCCGGCCCAGGTGATGCGCCTGACGCAGGCGGCGCTGTGGAAGCGCGGCGGGCGCCTGCACTCCTCCTTCGAGGGGCGCGCCGTCTGCGCCGACATCATCGTCACGACGATGCAGACGGGCGAGGCCCAGGTCATCCTTCCGTGCTCGGGCGACCGCATCTTCGGGCAGACGCAGGACCACGAGATGGCGTTCGCGATTCCGTGGGCGAGGATGGAGGAGATCGTCGAAGGCCTGCGGGGCACGCACGCGGGCGGCATCCGCTACCCGATCACCCAGTTCATGGAGTACGAGGCGAAGCTGCCTCCCCGCTACATGGAGGTCAATCGCCTCTGGGACGCGGAGAAGGGCAAGGCCCCGCTGACCAACCGGGACCGCGTGGTCGCCGCCTACAAGCGCTCCTTCTCCGACCGCATGCCCGTCTACCCGATCGTCGCGTCGTTCGCCGGCACGCTCGACGGGCAGTCCATCGAGGAGTACTGCACGAACCCGGTCAAGGCCATCAGCGCCATGATGAACTACTACGAGCGCTACCAGCCCGACGTCGTGCTGGCCTACAACGACCTCGCGAAGGAGGCCGAGGCCTTCGGCTGCAAGGTCAAGTACTCGGATTACGTCGTGCCGTCGATCGAAGGCCACGTGCTCGAGGACAAGGCCAATCTCGCGAAGCTGAAGATGCCCGACCCCTACGGCACGGCCCGCCTGCCGGGCTTCCTCGAGCAGTGCGAGGCCCTCGTCAAGGCCGCGCCGCCCGCCGCGATGGGCGCCGTCGCGGTGGGCCCCTGGACCATCGCGATGCTGCTGCGCAACCCGGAGATGATGCTGCTCGACACTTTCGAGGACCAGCAGTTCATCCACGACCTGATGCGAGTGACGACCGACTTCTGCAAGCTCTGGGGCGAGGCCATCGCCAAGACCAAGATCGGTCTCAGCTTCTCGGAGCCCACGGCGTCCATCAGCCTCATCTCGCCCGACAACTACCGGGAGTTCATCGCCCCGTACCACAAGGAGCTGGTGGACCACTTCAAGGCCAGGAAGGTCGGCCTGACGACGCACATCTGCGGCACGACCTACCCGATCTACGAGGACATCATCGGCTGCGGCTTCACGACCGTGTCGTTCGACCTCGACCAGCAGGCCGACCCGAAGCTGTACGTGGACCAGCTCGAGCGCTTCATGGAGGTCGCCAACGGACGCGCCGTCGCCATCGGCAACGTGGACGCGACCAAGTTCGAGAAGACCACGAAAGCCGAGATGGAGGCCGACGTGCGGCGCTGCATCGACACGGCGGCGAAGCGCTCGGGCTTCATCCTCTCGACCTCGTGCGAGATCCCACCGCGCTCGAATCCTGAAATCGTGAAGTGGTTCATGGACGCGGCGCACGACTTCGGCCGCTACGAGAGAATCCTCGGGTAGCCGCAGGCGCCGCCCTGCGATCGCCCGCTTAAACACGAAGGGCGCGGTGGATCTCTCCGCCGCGCCCTTTATTTTTCTAGTTTCGGGTTACCACTTGAAGGGTTTCTTGGAGGGGGGGACTCCGTAGGCGCCGCGGTCGCCTCCGCCGAACCCGCCGCCCCTGCCGCCTCCGCCGCCCGGCCGGCCGCCAGGCCGCCCGCCGCCGCCCCGAGGTCCGCCTCCGGAACCCGGCGCTTTCGGGGTGGAAAGATTGACGGTCAACTTGCGGCCATCGAGGTCCTTGCCGTTGAGCTCCGAGATGGCGCGCTGCGCCTCCTCAGCCGTCGCCATTTCGACGAAGCCAAAGCCGCGCGATTGCCCGGAGAACTTGTCGGTGATCACCGCCGCGGACTCGACGGTACCGCACTGGGCAAAGTACTCACGCAGCGTTTCGCTGGTAGTCGAATACGAAAGCCCTCCAACATAGAGTTTGGAAGCCATCTGGATCTCCTTCAGTCACTCTTCCGCTTCGATGCACGCCCCAATACTCGGAAGAGCCAATATCGGAGGCGAGGGCGCCGGCCGCGGCGCTACGTGATCAGTCTACACCATGCCCCTGCGGCGCCGCCAGCAGCCGCAACGCGACGCGACTACGGCGTCCTCACAGCCACGCTTATGGCGTTCTCCAGAATGACGAGCCCGGGCGACGGTACGCGTCGCTTGGCAGCGAGTCGCTCGCCGGCTTCCCGATCTCGGTGAGGCCGTGGGGCGGCGCCACGCGCTCGATGTGGCGGATGGACTCTCCCGACGCGATCAGGAGACCGACCAACGCGAGGAAAAGACCAAGCGCGGTCAGCCATACGGACGTCCGGCTCTTGACCCAGCCCATCGCGCTCACGAGCAGGCGGCTTCGACTGCGGCCGCGGCAGCTAAAGGACTCGGCTGGACGACGCGCGCCGAGGCCGAAGACTTGACGAGCAGGTCGCCGATATCGAAGGGCTCCCGCACCACGCGGAAGCCGTGAAGCTCGAACTTCACCTGCACGTCCATGCCCTGGCCGCTCTCCACGCGCACGACCACGGGAACGCCGGGCGCGATGGTCTCGAACAGCTTCGCCAGCTCCACCCCGGGCAGGCGCACGAGCTCCGCGCTCAGGAGGACCAGCGAGGTGGGAACGTCGAGCAGCTGGCGGATTCCTTCGCAGAAGGTGTCGGTCATGCGGATAGCGATGCTCCGCTCGAGACACTGCCTGCCGACCCACTCGGTCAGCTTTCTGTTGCTATCGATCATCAACACGCGAGTCATGAACAGTCCTTTCGCATCGGGTTGATTGCCACGGAAGGTAGGGCAAGCCTGGTGCCACATATTCAGATGCAGCGGAAGTGCCCGTGGATTCAGGCGTGCGAACTATGCGAGACCGGCCTAGCGTGACAGAATCGGGCGTTACGCCCGACAGATTGCGCAGGCCTCCGGCTCGATCTCAGGCCGACGCGGGGCTCAGCACGCGGCCCCGCAGGAGACCCGTGTGCTCTCCGTCCTTGATGGCGACCCCGCCGTTGACGACGACGTGCGAAATGCCCTGAGCGTAGCGGTGGGGATCTTCGTAGGTGGCCGGATCGGCGACACGCTCCGGTGAGAAGACGACCACGTCGGCCTTGGCGTCCACGCGAATGGCGCCGCGATCCGGGAGCCCCAGCCGCGCCGCCGGCATCCCTGTCATCTTGTGCACAGCGACGGGCAGCGTCAGGACACCTTCGTCGCGCGCGTAGCGTCCGAGCACGCGCGGAAAAGTCCCGTAGCTGCGCGGATGGGGCTTGCCTTCGGACAGCGGCCCATCCGTCGCCAGCGACGAGCCGTCGGATCCGATCATCACGTGCGGGTGGCGAAGCGCGACCCTGAGATCGGCCTCGTCGAGCTGGAAGAGGATGACGTAGCCCTTGCCCTGCTCCGACTCGATGATGTCGAAGGCGCACTCGACCGGATCTTTGCGCCATCGCCGTCCGATCTCGTCGAGCCGGAGCCCCTGCACTTCGGGCCGCGACGGCGCATACGCGATCATGATGTCTTCCCAGCCGATGCCGCGCGCCAGGACCGGCCCGCTCGCCATCTCGTCACGGATCCGCGCGCGCGTCGCTGGGTCGCGGAGACGGCCGAGCATCGCCTGGATCCCGCCCTCGAGAGCGGAATCGGGCAGGAGCGTCCGGATCGTGGTGCTCGAAGCCGTGTACGGATAGACGTCGGCCGTGACGTCGAGCCCTTTCGCCCGGGCCCCATCGATGAGGTTCAACGCGTCCTTCACCCGACCCCAGTGGGGCCGCCCCGCGGCCTTGATGTGGCTGACCTGCACCGGCAATCCGCCCCCGCTGCCGACGCCGATGGCCTCGGCCACCGCGTCGAGAAGCGTCGCGCCCTCGCCGCGGATGTGGCTCGCGTAGAAGCCGCCGCCGGCGGCGCCGCGCGCGATCTCCACGATCTCGGGCGTCTCCGCATAGGAGCCCGGCGCGTAGATGAGCCCCGTGGATAGGCCGCAGGCGCCGTCGGCCATGGCCGACTCCATGAGCCCCCGCATCCGGCCGAGCTCCTTCGCCGAGGGAGCCCGCCGGGCAAATCCCATCACGGCGAGCCGCAGCGTGCCGTGGCCGATGAGCTGCGCCACGTTGAGCGCCACGCCGTCGCCCTCGTACCGGGCGAGGTACTCGCGGACCGACTTCCACGAGAAGTCCATCCCCGCGGGCAGGTAGAGCGCGAAGCCCTTCATCTCGGCGCGGAACTGATCCGAGACCGGGGCGGGGGAGAAGCCTCGCGCGAAAGATCGCCGACGGCGCTGATGCGGTCGCCGATGATCCCGACGTCCGCCCGCGACGATGGCGCTCCAGTGCCGTCGAGCACGAGGCCGCCCGCGATCTTCAGATCAAGCACGCGGCGCGTCCTTGAAGCCGATGACCCGCTCACACCATGTCGCCGCGGCGAGGAGTCGCGCTTCGCACCAGGGCGCGCCGGTCAGCTGGAAGGCATACGGCAGCCCGTCCGGCGCCACGCCGGTCGGCAGCGAGACGGAGGGCATCCCGGCGGAGCTCCACGGCGCGCAGAAGTACGGATCGCCCGTCGACTCGAGGCCCTTCGGCGCCGGCCCGGCCGCGGTGGGCGAGACGAGCGCGTCATAACGGAGCGCGACCGCGCCCATGTCCGCCCGGAAAGCGCGGCGCCGGGCCTGCGCGGCAAGGTAGTCGACCGCCGTGATGGCGTGGCCCGCCTTGACGGCCTCGCCGATGTGCTTCGGATACTCCGCGGCGTGACGGGCGTAGAGATCGCGGTGGAAGGCGGCCGCCTCGGCACGCGACACGGTGTCCCCCGCGGCGTGGAGCCCTTCGAAGGAGGCCGCGAGAGGGGCGTCCTCGACGTGCGCCCCCGCCGCGCGGAGCGCCTCGAGGGTGCGTCCGATTTGCGATGCGTTGGCGGGATCGGCTCGATCGACGAGCTGTCGCAGCACACCGATTCGGGGCGCCGCCGGCGCGGCGGTCGCGCCGACATAGTCCTCCACGGCCATCGCCGCCGAATAGGGATCGGCGGGATCGTGCCCCGCCATCACGGAGAGCGCCAGCGCCGCGTCCTCGACGGAGCGGCAGAGAACGCCCACGTGGTCCAGGCTCCAGGCGAGCGGGGTCACCCCGGCCGCGCTGATGCGCCCGTGAGTCGGCTTGAAGCCGACGGTGCCGCAATAGGCAGCGGGCCGCAACACGGAGCCGACCGTCTGCGTGCCGAGGGCCAGCGGCACCATGCGCGATCCGACCGCGGCGGCTGATCCGGAGGAGGAGCCACCCGGGGTATGGGCGGGATTCCACGGATTGCCCGTGGCCGCCGGATCGCGGAGCGCGAAGGGCGTCGTTGTGACCTTGCCCAGGATGACGGCCCCCGCCGCCCTCAGGCGCGCGACCGCCGCGGCGTCCGCCGCGGCGCGACGGTGCCCCCAGGGCCCGACCCCGGAGGTCGTGACGAGGCCGGCGGCGTCGTAGATGTCCTTGAGCGCCACCGGCACGCCGTGAAGCGGCCCCATGAAGCGCCCCTCGCGGGCCTCGATGTCCCGCTGCACGGCAACGCGCGAGGCGGCGTCGCGGTCCAGGAGCACCCAGGCCTTGAGCACGGGCTCGAGCGCGTCTATTCGCTTGAGACAGGAGGCCAGCAAGTTCGAGGGTGAGAGCGCGCCCGAGCGGATGCGGCGCGCAGCCTCGGCTGCCGTGACGTCGTGGAGATCGGCCATGGCTTCCCCCGGGAAAACTACTGGAGCGCGTCGAGCACTTCGGCGACGACTTCGAAGCGGCCGAACGAGGGCATGAGGTAGACGCCGGCGTAGGCGCCGCGGATCACGTGAACGAGCGACTGGGCCGTCTCGATCCCGGCCCGCAGCCCCTTGTCGCCGGCCTCCCGCATCCGCGCGCGCACGGCATCGGGGACGGTGATGCCGGGCACCTCGTTGTGGAGGAATTCCGCGTGACGCGAGGAATGCAGCGGCAGCACGCCGACCACGACGGGGATGGGCGAGCGGGTCCGCTGGAAGAAGCGCTCGAGGACCTCGAGATCGTAGACCGGCTGGGTCTGGCACCACTGGGCGCCGGCCTCCGCCTTGGCCAGGAGCCGCTCCATCTCCCTGACCGGGTCCGCGGCGGCGGGATCGAGCGCCGCGCCGACGCAGAAGGCCGTGGGCTCTCCCACGGAGTTGCCGGTCGCGTCCCGCCCCTCGTTCATGCCCGTCAGGATGCGGATCAGGCCGATCGCGTCCACGTCGAAGACGGCCGTCGCGTCGGCATAGTCGCTCGTGCGCGGCGGGTCGCCGGTCATCGCGAGGATGTTCCTGATGTCGAGCGCGTGGGCGCCCAGCACGTCGGCCTGGATGCCCATCAGGTTCCGGTCGCGGCAGGTGAAGTGCATGTTGATGTCGAGCCCCGTCGCCTCGCGGACCAGGATGGCCGTCGGCAGCACGGACATGCGTACGCGCCCCAGCGATCCGTCGTTGATGTCCACGATCTCGACGCCGCGCTCCTTGAGGAGCTTGGCGCCCTGCACGAGCTTCTCGATGTTGTGGCCGCGCGGCGGATCCAGCTCCACCGTGACCAGCAGCTCGCCGGCGTCGAGCTTGCGCTGGATCAGCGTCGGCGCCGCGGTCGTCGGCATCGCCGGAGCCGGGCGCGTCTCTGCGCGCGGCCGGCGCGGCTCCGACACCCGCGCGACCCCCGATCGGGGCGCGTGGCGGTCGACGACCGCGCGCATGGCGCGGATGTGCTCGGCGTTCGTCCCGCAGCATCCGCCGACCATCCGCGCCCCGGAGGCGATCATGCGCGCGGCGTACTCCGCCATGTACGCGGGCGAGGAGACGTAGATGAGGCGCTCGCCGACCCTGCTCGGCAGGCCGGCGTTGGGCTGGATGGCGACGGGCAGGCCGCCCGCCTCGGGCAGCATCTGCTCGAGGACGTCGAAGAGCGTGCTCGAGCCGACCGAGCAGTTCGCGCCGACCGCCTGCACCGGCAGGCCGCGCAGCGTGCGCACCACCTCCGCGGGCGTGTGGCCGAGAAAGGTCACGCGGTCCTGGGTGAAGGCGACCTGGGTGACGATCGGCAAGTCGGTGATGGCGCGGATCGCCTCGACGGCCAGGCGCATTTCTGTCAGATCGGAAAAGGTCTCGACGACGAAGGCGTCCACGCCGCCTTCGAGAAGCCCCTCGGCCTGCTCGAGGAAGGCCGCGCGCGCCTCCTCGGACGTGATCGATCCGAGCGGGGCGAGGTACTTGCCCAGCGGCCCAACCGATCCGAGGACGAAGACGTCGCGGCCCATGGTCTCCCGGACGTCCCGCGCGAGCTTCGCCCCACGGAGGTTGATGTCGCGCACCTTCGCTGACAGGCCGTGCACGGCGAGCTTGAAGCGGTTCGCGCCGAAGGTATTGGTCTCGATCCAGTCGGCTCCGGCCTGGATGTACTCGGAGTGGATGCCCTGGACGATCTTGGGATCGTTGAGATTGAAGACGTCGAAGCAGGCGTCGAGCGCCACGCCCCGGGCATAGAGCATGGTGCCCATCGCGCCGTCGCCGAGGAGCGGGCGCTCGCTGAGGCGCTCGAGGAAGGGCGCGGGCATCAGACCGCCTGCCGCCGTCGCTCCGCCAGCGCAGCCGCCACCTTGGCGGCGACCTGGTCGGGGTTGAGCGTCGTCGTATCCACGGTAACGTCGGCCATGGCGTAGAACGGCTTGCGTGATTCGTAGAGCGCCTCTGCCTGCTCGCGCGTCCTGCCGTGAAGCATGGGCCGATCGCCACCCCGGAGCGCCCGCTCGTAGAGCGCGGCAAACTCGCCCGAGAGCCACACCACGGTGCCGATCGCGCGCAGGGCCTCGAGCCTCCCGTCGCGACAGGGCAGCCCGCCGCCCGTGGCGATGACATCGCCGCGCTTCAGCGAAAGCAGCCGCACCGCCTCGTCCTCGAGCGCGCGGAAATGCGCCTCGCCCCGCTCGACGAAGATCTCCGGGATGGGCCGGCCCTCAGCGGCCGTGATCATCTCGTCTGTCTCGACGAAGCAGCGGCCGAGCCGCCTGGCCAGGATGCGCCCGACCGAGCTCTTGCCCGCCCCCATGAAGCCCACGAGAACCACGTTGCCGGCCATCGTACCGGCCATCGTAACACCAGGGCGCCGCCGGCCCTACCGGCGCACGGTGGCTGCGGCGGGGGCGCGGCGGTAGGCGCAGTCGGCCATCCAGCAGCGGCGGCACTGGGTGAAGTAGTGGTCCACGCGCGCCTCGGGACCAACGCCCACGAGGAAGGAGATGCTCTTGCCCGGCGTCATGACGCAGGAGTCGTTCAGGGCGACACCAATGGGGTCACCGGGGCAGAGATGGAAGAGCGCGGCCTGCTCGGCGGTGTCCCAGCCCGCGTAGCCGGGGCTGATCCGGTTGGTCACCCTGGTGCCAACGGCAAGTGCCGCCTGGCAGAGGAGATCGTTGGCGTACTCGGCGAGGCTCTCGACCGCCGCCGAGCCAACGCTGTCGAGCATCACCGCCAACGGCAGCTCCCGCCTGTCCCAGAGCCCGCGCACCCTGTCCTCGATGGCGGAGCCGACCGTGCAGACGCCCGCGCCGACCGACTCGAGCGGGCCCCAGAGCCGGCCGATCTCGGGGATCGTGAGCCGCTCCCCGCCGGCTTCGATCAAGCCGGTCCCCTGCCCCGTCACCGGACTGGCCTGGTACACGACCCTGGGCTCCATGAGCGATTCGCCGAGGGCCAGTGCGTCGTCGAAGATTCCGAGCACGGCGGCATCCGGGACGTCGACGCCCTTCTTGTAACCCTGGAAGCGCAGGACTTCGTCGCGGTCCACGCGCAGGGGGACATCCTTTACTACGGCGGGGCGCGAGGAGCGGACGTCGAGCGCCGCGCTCACTTGCCGCGACGGGCGCGCACGACCTCGGCGATGAGGCGGATGTGGCGCGGATCCGAGCCGCAGCAGCCGCCGACGATGTTGCTGCCGGCGTCCAGCAGCGCCGGGTAGTCCTTGGCCATGGCCTCGGGGCCGAGCTCGTAGGTCGTGATGCCGCCCTTGGTAATGGGGAGCCCGGCGTTGGGATACGCGATGAGCGGCGCGTCCGTCACCGCCCGCATCTCGCGGATGATGACGATCGCGCGGTCAGGGCCGCGGCCGCAGTTCATGCCGACGATGTCCGCGCCGGCGCCGAGCAAGGTCTTCGCGACCTCCGCGGGGCTCTCACCCCACATCGTCCGGTCCCGGTCGTGGATTTCCTCGTACTGGAAGAACATGGTCGCCATGACCGGCAGGTCGGCCGCCGCCTTGCACGCCTTGATGGCCGCGGTCGCCTCCTGGGGGAACATCATGGTCTCGACGGCGAAGAGATCCACGCCGCCTTCGGCCAGAGCCTCGGCCTGCTCCTTGAACGTGGCGAGGTACTCATCGTCGGTCGCCACGTTGTCCCCGACGCCGTAATCCAGCGGCAGGCAGCTCGTGGGACCGATGGAGCCAGCGACGTAGCCGCCCGGCGGGCAGACCGAGCGCGCCAGCCGCGCGCCCTTTTCGTTCAGCTCGGCCGTCCGGTCGCCGATCTGGTATTCGTTGAGCTTGAGCCGGGCGCCGCCGAATGTGTTGGTCTCGACGAAGTCCGAGCCCGCGTCGAAGTAGCCCTTGTGGATGCCGCGGACGACCTCCGGGTGCGTATCGTTCCAGAGCTCGGGGCAGGCGCCGTTGAGCAGCCCCGCCTCGAACAGCGCCGTGCCGTAGCCGCCGTCGAAGACCAGCCGCTCGCCGGCCTTCACGCGCTCGACGACCTCCCAGCCTCGCGCGCGCGCCATCAGGCCACCGCCGCCACGCCGAGCAGCTCCCTGGCGCGCACGACCGCGAGGGTCGAGTCCCGCGCGTAGCCGTCGGCGCCGATCTCGTCGCAATAGGCCTGGCTCACGGGTGCGCCGCCGATCATCACCTTGACGCGATCGCGGACTCCGGCCTTTTCGAGCGCGTCGATGGTCCGCTTCATGGCCGGCATGGTCGTGGTCATGAGCGCCGAGATCCCGACGATCTGCGCGCCGTGCTCCTCGACGGCCGCCACGAACTTCTCGGGCGCGACGTCGCGGCCGAGGTTGTGGACCTTGAAGCCCGCGCCCTCGAGCATCATGGCGACGAGGTTCTTGCCGATGTCATGGAGATCGCCCTGCGCCGTGCCGATGACGATCACGCCAAGCGATTGCCCGTCGCCGCCCGCCTTGGTGATCAGCGGCTTCAGGAGGTCGAGACCGGCGTACATCGCGCGCGCCGAGAGCAGCACCTGAGGCACGTAGTATTCGTTGCGCCTGAATTTCTCGCCCACGACGTCCATGCCGGGGATGAGGCCTCGGAAGATCAGGTCCTTCGGGTCCATGGCGAGGGCGAGACCCTCCTGGGTCTTCCGGGCGACGGTGTCCTTGTCTCCCAGGATCAACGCCCTCGACATGAACCCGAAGGAC
>WNEY01004459.1_pt1 | contig 10657 bp, 9 predicted proteins | sample 5400531 | NCBI WGS metagenome assembly WNEY01 (sample SAMN13153338, study PRJNA577476) | soil metagenome | isolation source: 200 cm saprolite under Douglas fir tree site 1 | place: USA:California | collected 2015-04-18
CGCCACTGCGGCGGGGATGACGCGGATCGACGGCTCGCCCGCCCCCGTGGGCGCGATCTCGGGGTGGTTGATCAGCACCACCTCGATCGCCTCGGGCGCGTCGCGGATCTCGAGGATCGGATAGCTCATCCAGTCGATGCTGGTCACCTTCTCGCGATCGAAACGCACCTCCTCGAAGAGCGTGCGCGACAGCCCCTGCACCACGTTGCCTTCGATCGTATCGCGCAGTCCCCGCGGATTGATGATCAGTCCGCAGTCGTGGGCAACCGTGAATCTCTTCCCCCAGATGCGCCCGCTCTTGCGCTCGACTTCGATCTCCGCGACTACCGCCACGATCGTGCCGTTGCGCTGCGCGTAGGCGATGCCGCGTCCCGCGAGCACCTCGCCTGAGCGCGCGGCGCGCGGCGCTTGCCGCGGCTGCCAGCCGGCTTTCTCGGCGGCCGCCTTGATGACCGCCGCGTCGCGCGGGGCGGTGACGTATTTCAGCCGGAACGCGACGGGGTCTTCTCCTGCGGCGGCGGCCAGCTCGTCGATGAACTGCTCGCTGCCGAACTGGATCTGCGGCCCCACTGGATCGCGCAGATGCGAGCTCCTGAGCGGCGAACTGGCGTCGAGGAGCGGCGGGATCACTTCCCAGGCCAGCAGCTTGTTGTCGAAGCCGTAGGATTCGGCGGGCACGCCGAAGTCGATGCTCGGTTTGGGAGGCAGGCCGATCGACATGCCGGCGAGGCTGTCGCGCGGGTCCGATTCATTCGTGTCGATGTTCCTGCGCGAGAAGCCCTTCGAGACGAACTCGTAGCCGATCACTTTGCCCGAAGCATCGAGCGCGGCGCGGCCGCGGTGCACCGACGCCGGGCCCTTCGGGTCCCAGGCGATCCCGTCGCTCCGCATGCCCTGCACGCGCACGGGGCGCCCCGTGAGTTTGGAGAGCAGCGCCGCATCGAGCGCCGCGTCGCCAGCGTCGTTACGCCCGTAGGAGCCGGGCCCCGCTACCCAGATGGAGCGCACCTTTTCCGGCGGGACGCCGAGCAGCCGCGCCACCCCGGTTTGGACGAAGTGCGGCTTCTGCGAGCCGGTCCAGACGGTGACACCCTGCGCACGCACGTCGGCAACCGCGCAGGCGGGCCCCATGCTTGCGTGCGACTGGAACGGCCACTCGTACTCGGCTTCAACGACGCGGGCGGCGGTCTTGAACGCGCCGTCCACGTCGCCTTTTTTCACAGAATCTTCGCGCTTCACCACGGGCGCCTTGCGGATGTGGTCGTACAGCTCCGCCATCTGCGGGAACGGATCCTTCTTCGCCTCGATCCACGAGATCTTGAGCATGCGCGAGGCGCGCACCGCGTCCCACTCGTGATCGGCCACCACTGCGACGAAATCCTTTTCGCGGACCACGCGCGCGCCCTTCACCGCGCGGATCGAGCCCTCATCGACGCCGCCCACGGTGCAGGCGGCGCGCGAGCACCGGATGACCCGGGCATGAAGCATCTTCGGGAGGGAAATATCGGTCACGTACTTGTCGGTGCGGTAGACCTTGCCCGGGAGGTCGCGGCGCGTCAGGGATTTCCCGACGACCCGGTATTCGGAAGGCGACTTCACCTTCGCCTCGACCTTGATGTCCATGGCGTTGCCGGTCTGCTTGTTCCACTCGACCTGACGGTTGAAATAGCGGCCGCCGACCAGCTCGGCATAACTCGTTTTCTTCGACGGATCGGAGACGGCGTTCACCACGCCGTCGTCGACGCGTAGTTGATCGGCAGGCACGCCCAGCTTCTGTGAGGCGGATTGCACCAGCAGCCGGCGCGCTTCGGCCGCGGCGCTGCGCAGCGGCCTCGCGCCGGTCTGGATTCCCGTGCTGCCGGAGGCTCCGCCCTGGTTGCAGGTGAGCGCCGTATCGCCCATGACGACGTCGACCTTGGCGACGTCCACGTCGAGCTCGTCGGCGACGATCTGCGCGATCGCGATGTCGAGCGACTGGCCCATGTCCATCTTGCCGAAGAAGGCCGTGACGCGGCCGTCGGGCAGGATCGCCACCCAGGAATCGAGCTCGGTCGGGACGAGCGGCGGCTTGCCGGCGGCGGTTTGCGCAAGGGTCTCCCCGACGAAGGCGGGTCCAGCCCCGGACACGATGAGCGCCCCGGACGCTTTCAGGAATTCGCGGCGGGAAAGTGACAGATCGATGCATGCGTTCATGTCATTCTCCTAGGCCATTTGCGTTTGTGCGCGCTTGATCGCGCGCAGGATCGCCGCATGCGTCGCGCAGCGGCACTTGAGTCCGGCAAGAGCTTCCCGGATCTCGGCGTCGGTCGCTTTCGGCTTCTTTTCCAGGAACGCCGCGGCGGTCATGATCCAGCCGTTGATGCAGTAGCCGCACTGCGGCACCTGCTCCTCGACGTAGGCGGCCTGCAGCGGATGCGGCTTCTTCGGGGTGCCGAGGCCCTGGAGCGTGGTCACCTTCTTGCCCGCTATCGCCGAGAGCGGCATCACGCAGGAGCGAATCGGTTCGCCCTCCAGATGCACCGTGCACGCGCCGCATTGCGCGAGTCCGCAGCCGAAATGCGGATTGGTCATCTTGAGATCGTTACGCAAGGCGTAGAGGAGCGGCATGTTCGGGTCGGCATTGACCGTCACCGCCTTGCCGTCGACGGCGAATTTGATGCTTGCCATGAAGCCTCCTTTTGGATGTGCGGCCGAGCGGGAGTCGGGCCGGTCGATGTTGTGAAACTAGTGTAGACCCAGCGCAATGCCGGCGCAACGCGAGGGCCGCGCTGGGCCGCGGTGGTACGATACGCCGTTGATTTGGCGAAGAGGAGTTGAAGCGGTGAAGGCGAGCGCCCGCGAAACGGGAATCGACCTCGAGCGGTTCAGGCTGCGCCGCTTTGTAGAGGAATTGCTACAGACGGGCGAGCTCGAAGTCCGGGAAGGAGCCGCCGATCTCGCGGAGGTTGCGCCGGCTCTCGAGGGCAATGCCAAGGCAGTGCTTTTCGAGCGCGTCGGCAAGGAAGGCGCCCCTCTGGTCGGCAACGTCATGGGCAGCCGCGCCCGCCTGGCGCGCGCCTTCGGCACGGCACCCGACAACTTGCTCGCCGAAGTGCTTCGCCGCCTGCGCGCGACGCCACAAGTCGTAGAGGTCCCGCGTGAGGGGGCGCCAGCCCAGGAAATCGTGCTCACCGGGGACAAGGCGGACCTGACCGCGCTTCCCGTCAATCTGCAGCACGGCATGGACGGCGGTCCCTACATTTCCGCGTCGATCGATTTCGTGCTCGATCCGTCGAACGGCTGGACCAACGTCGGCGTGCGCCGCTTGATGCTGCGCGGCCGGCGGGAGGCCGGCGTCGATCTCAATTCGCCCTCCGACCTGCGCGCGCTCTACGAGGCGGCAGCGAGGCAAGGGCGACGGCTGCCGGTCGCCTTCGTCGTCGGCGCGCACCCCGCCGACTACGTCGCTGCGGTGATGCGATTGCCGGTGGACGAGCTGGGGCTCGTCGCGAGCCTGCGCGATGCGCCGCTCGCGGTGGTGAAGTGCGTCAGTTGCGACATCCGCGTGCCCGCGGACGCGGAGTGGGTGCTGGAGGGTTATCTGGACGAGCGCGGCCACGTCGAGGCCGAAGGTCCCTACGGCGAGTTCCTCGGCTATTACGGGGGCGTGAAGCAGAACCCGGTGTTCCATCTTACCGCGGTGACGCGTCGCCGCGACGCGCTCTTCCAGACGGCGACGATCGGCGGCAGGAACCTGGGCCGCACCGATACGGCGCAGCTGAACGCGCTGCGCACCGAGGTCATGGTCTGGCGCGCTCTGGAGACGGCGGTGCGCGAGACCCAAGCCGTGTACGCCACGCCTTCGAGCGGCGGCATGTACAACCTGCGCATCGCGATGCGCCAGCGCGTGCCCGGCGAAGCGCGCAACGCCATCGCCGCCGCGTTCGGCTGCCTCGCCAACGTGAAGCACGTGTTCGTGGTCGATCCCGACATCGATATTTTTTCAGACGAGCAGATGGACTGGGCGCTCGCGACGCGCTTCCAGGCCGACCGGGACCTTGTCGTGCAGTCGGGGTTTCGCACGCTGCCGCTCGATCCGTCGCTCGCAGGCGCCCGGACGGGCGCCAAGGCCGGCTTCGATCTCACGCTGCCGGCGGGAGAGGCGCGCGGAATCGAATCGACGACACCTGAGCCGCCGCGCCTGGAAGGCAGTCGCTTCGACTCGATCGAAGCCGCGCTCGCCGACGGCCCCAAGACGTTCGAAGCGCTGATGACCGCGCTCGCCAGCCGCGACGGGCGCGAGGTGGTGCTCGCGCTGGACGTGCTGCGCGAAGGCGGACGACTTTCCAGGGAGAAGGACGGTTGCTACGCTTTGAAAGCAAGTTAATGTCGTCCCAGCGCTCTTTCCCGCGTCGATTCGCGCTGGTCGTTGCGCTCGCCGGCCTTTCGGCTCCGGCTTCGGCGGCGTTTTTCCAGATCGCGGAAAACAGCGCCTCCGGCATCGGCAATGCGTTCGCCGGCGGCGCCGCGGTCGCCGAAGACGCGAGCACCGTCTGGTACAACCCCGCGGGCATGACGCGCCTCAAGGATGCGCAGCTCGTCGTCGGCGGCCACTACATTCGTCCGAGCTTCAAGGCGAGCGTGAACAGCGCGAGTACTGCGCTCGGTTCCATCGGCGGTGGGGGAGGCAATGCGGGCGAATCCGCGCTCGTGCCCAACCTCTACGCGACTTATCCGGTGTCCCAGCGATTCGCGCTCGGAGCAGGACTGAATGCGCCGTTCGGCCTGGCGACCAATTACGACGACACCTGGGCGGGCCGGTATTACGCGCTGCGTTCGGACATCAAGACCGTGAACTTCAACCTCGCCGGCGCATTCAAGTTCCACGATACCTTGTCGGCGGGCGTGGGCGTCAATCGCCAGAGGCTCGATGCCGAGCTGACTCAGGCAGTCGACTTCGCTACTCTTTGTACTGGTGTCATTCTCATAATTCCTGGTGCAGGCGCGTGCGGCCTAGGCGGCGGCTTCAGCCAGCCGAACAATCCCAACGACGGCAAAGCCAGGGTCACCGCGAAAGGCGACGCCTGGGGCTACAACGCCGGGGTCCTTTCGCAGCTCGGTGGGACGCGCATCGGCCTCGCCTACCGCTCCAAAATGAAATACAAGCTGGACGGTACATTCGATATCACCCCGGGGGCGAACGTGCCCCCTGCGCTTCTGACGAACCCCAACTTTCTCCTAGTCGATTCGGCAGCGAGCGCCAAGGTGACCCTGCCTGCGACCGCGTCGCTGAGTGTCTACCAGAATGTGGGCAGCGCCTGGGCGCTCATGGCCGACGTGACGCGGACGTATTGGAGCGTTCTGCCCGAGCTGCGGATCAAGTTCGACTCCGGCCAGGCCGATCAGGTGAACACCCTGAATCTTAAGAGCGTCAATCGCTATTCGCTTGGCGCGACTTACAAGCCGAACGCTTCCTGGAGCTTGCGAACCGGAGTCGCGCTGGACAAATCGCCCGTTTCTGGCCCGACGACCGGCACCCCGCGCCTGCCGGATTCAGATCGCAGGTGGCTCTCGGTCGGCGCGGGCCTGCGGGCATCGGCGAGCCTGAATTTCGATTTGGGATACACCTACATCAAACTGGCTGGGAGCAACATCACAAAGACCGACGGTGGCGCGGGCACCGAGAACGCACTAAGAGGCAACCTGTCGGTCGACTACAAAGGATCCGTGCAGATTTTCAGCGCCCAGGCCCGGTGGACGTTCTAGCGCTGCGGCGACCGCTCCTCGCGGTGCTCCTGCTCGCGACGGCGTGCGCATACGGGGCCGATGAGGTCGCGGCGCCGAAGGCAAACGTTCCGGGTACGGAAGCCCACCGCATCGACGAGCCCGTATTCGGCGGGCGGATGGTGGTCTACGAGGCTGGCTTGGGCAATGCGCGCGAGATCATGCTGGTGCACGGCATCGGCCAGGAGGCCGCGCGCGATTTCCGCGATCACGTCGCCTGGCTCAAGCGGTCTTTTCACGTCGTTGCGGTGGATCTGCCCGGATTCGGGCAATCCGACAAGGCGAACGTCCTCTACTCTCCGGCCAACTACGCGCGCGTCCTCAAGCACGTTGCCGGCCGTTTCGTGCACGGGCCTTTCGTGCTGGTGGGACATTCCATGGGCGCGGTGGTGTGCTTGCGCTACGCCGCGACTTACCCGGACGATGTGCAGCGGCTGGTCGTCGTCGACGCGCCGGGGGTACTGCATAGTTCCTCCGTGACGAGCCAGTTTCTCGCGCACTTCGGCCTGGAATACGTGCCGCCCGCGGCCGATCCGGCCGATTGGCTCACCAATCTCGCGCGCAAGCTCCTTGCGCCGCTCGAGCGGCTGCACCTCGACCCGCAAATCATCCTCGCGAGCTCGCAACTGCGTCAGCGCCTGCTCGGCGCAGACCCCGCGAAGATCGCCGGCCTCGCCGTCGTGAACGAGGACCTGCGCCTGGAATTGCCCGGAATCGGCACCGATACCCTGATCGTCTGGGGTGCGCAGGACACGCTCGCGCCCCTTCGCACCGGCAAGGTGCTCGCGCTGAAATTGCCGCGCGCGCGGCTTGAGGTGATCGAGCGCGCAGGGCACGAGGTGATGCTGGAAGCGCCGGAGCGCTTTCGCGCAGTGCTCGAGCCCTTCCTCGAGCGGGGCTTGCCGCCTGCGCCCGCTCGCGCCGCCGCCCTATTGAAGAAGCGCGGCGAAGGGACCTGCCGGAACGAACGCAACCGGGTATTCGAGGGCGAGTACGACAGGTTGACGCTAGACGGCTGCCGGAACGTCCAAATCCGCAACGCGCGCGTTCGGGAGCTGCACGTTCTCGATTCCACCGTCGCCATAGACGACAGTGCCATCGGCGGCGGCGAGACGGGCCTGTACGCGTACGCCTCCACCATCGTGATGACGGGCGGGCGCATCGACGGGAACGTGGCGATCACGGCGTCCGCAAGCCGGCTCGATCTCGCCGCGGTCGAGGTGGAGGGGCGCGAGGCGGCGGTGACGGCGCCCGAAAGATCCTACGTCGTGTTTTCGCTCAGCCGGGTGCGCAGCCCCATCACGCAGGGCGAGCTGCACGATTTTTACACCGTCAGCGAGAAAAAACCCCTGTAGCCTTTCAAGTACGACTGGAAAATTACGCGTGACCCTGAAGGGCGGCGATGCGCTCTTCGATCGGCGGGTGGCTCGAGAAGAGCGCCATCCATCCCGGCGCGCCGCTGATTCCCGATGCAACCATCGATTGCGGCAGCGCACCCGGCTGCATGCCGCCAAGGCGCATGAGCGCGCCTATCATCGGCTGCGGCGTGCCCAGGAGCCGCGCCGAGCCCGCATCCGCGCGGAACTCGCGCTGGCGCGAGAACCACATGACGATCACTGAAGCGAGAATCCCGAACACGATCTGGCTGACGAACACCGTGATGTAAAAGCCCGGTCCGATGCCGCGCTCGGTGCGGAACACGGTCTTGTCGACGATGAAGCCCACGACGCGCGAGAGGAAAAACACGAAGGTATTGAGCACGCCCTGGATGAGCGTGAGGGTCACCATGTCGCCGTTGGAGACGTGGGTGATCTCATGGCCGAGCACCGCTTCGACCTCCTCCCGGCTCATCGATTCGAGCAAGCCGGTCGAGACCGCGACGAGCGCCGAATTCTTGAAAGCGCCCGTCGCAAAAGCGTTCGGCGCACCTTCGTACACTGCGACCGCCGGCATGCCGATATTCGCCTTGTCGGCCAGGCGCTTCACGGTGTCCACCAGCCAGCGCTCGTGCGCGCCCTCGGGCGACCCTATGATGTGCGCGCCCGTCGACCACAGCGCGATTTGCTTTGAAATAAGGAGCGAGATGAACGAGCCGCCAAAACCCATCAGCAGCGAAAACCACAGGAGCGTTTCGAGATTGAGACCGTTCTGCGTGAGGAACTGGTCCACACCGAGCACGCTCGCGATGACCGACAGCAGCAGCACCACGGCCAAGTTGGTGGCTAGGAAGAGAACGATGCGTTTCATTGTTTCGGTCTCCGCGAGAAGGAAGTTAGCGGCAAGATGGGGCCGGGGCTCGGGAATTCAAGCTTTCACCAAGGGGTTCAGGCCCGCGATTGTATCCCTTCGGGCGGAAGGCACAAGGCATGTCAAAAGCAAAAAGGCGGGAGGTCCCGCCTTCTTGGTCTTGCGCGGCCCGTTCAGGGCCGGTGCGGCTTTAGCTCTTGGATTCGGCCTTCTTGCCTTTGGCTTTGGCCTTTTTCTTGGCTTCCGACTTGGAGGTCTTCTTGCTCTCCGCCTTGGCGGGGGTCGCCGGGGTCGCGGATTGCGCGGGTGTCGCCGGCGTGGCGGGCGCCTGCGCTGCGACGTTGAGAGTCGTGCCTGCGAATGCGGCCAGCATCAGGACTGCGATCAGCTTTTTCATTTGGAACCTCGTTGAGAGTTGATGTCCCGTGTTGCAGACATGTGCTCGATAAACGCGAGCCCGCGGCAGGCGTTGACCCGGCGTCCAAAATGATCTGCTATTGTCGCCCGCAGACGACAGTCCCCGCACCCTCGTACAATTCGTAACAAATGCCTCCGAAAAAACTCACGCTCGGCTTCATCGGCGCGGGCCGCGCGGGCACCGGACTCGCGTCCAGCTTCGCCCGCGCGGGAGTGAACGTTGTCGCCATCGCGAGCCGGAAAATCGGCTCCGCGCAAAAGCTCGCGAAGCGCGTTCGCGGCGCGCGGGCCTGCGCGCCGCAGGAAGTCGCCGATCGCGCCGACATGGTGTTTCTTACCGTGCCCGACGATGCGATCGAAGCGGTCGCAGCTAGCGTCAGATGGCGCGCGGGCTCGGCCTGCGTGCACTGCAGCGGCGCCGCAGAACTCGATACGCTGAAAAAAGCCGTCGCCGACGGCGCTCTTGCGGGCGGCTTTCATCCGCTGCACATGTTCGGGGAACCGGGAGAGTCCGACGGCCTCGCGGGCTGCACGATCGCGCTCGCCGGTCCCGACGCGCTGGTGCGAAAGTTGGAAGGTCTCGCACGCGCGCTCGGCGCGAAACCGCTGCGCCTGCCAGAAGGCGGGCGCGCGCTCTATCATGCCGCGGCCAATTTCTCCGGCGCCTTCGTCATCGCGCTCATCCGGGAAACGATCGCCCTGTGGGGTAAGCTCGGCGTCGCGGAAGCCGCCGCGCTCGCCGCGCTCCTGCCCCTTCTGCGCGGCACGGCGGAAAACGTCGAGCGTCTGGGCGCGGCGGGCGGTCTGGGAAGCGCGGTCGCGCGCGGCGATGTCGGCACCATCCGCAGGCACCTCGACGCGCTCGCGAGGGAAGCGCCCGAATCGCTCGAGCTCTATCGCATCCTGAGCCTTCGCACCATTCCGCTCGCGCTCGCCAAGGGCACGCTCGAGCCGCAGACGGCGGAAGAGATCACGGCGTTACTACAGTCCCGCGGGATTTCACCTCACGAGAAATCGGACACTTGACCTTCAATGCAGATTCCCATCAAGCTAGCTGCACTCGCCTTCATCGTGTTTGCGGCTATATGCCTGTGGTTTGCAATCGACGCGTTCACGTCGCTCGCAGGCATCGCCGACCCGGTGGAGGCGTCCGGCGCTGGGGATTTCGCCTGGTTCTGGAGCTTTCTCGCCGGGGTCGGAGTGGTGCTCGGCTGGGTGTCGTGGAGGGTCGCTCAAACGCAGATGGTAGACAAAGATGCCTAACTCCTCAATCCGGAGCGGGCGGCCCGCCGCTGATTTCCGACCTTAGGACGCAACAATGGCAAAGGTATATGCGCTTGCGATTCTCGCAATCATTTCGCTGGTGGGTCCGGTGTTGGAGGCTGCTGTGACCGGCCGCATTGAACCGTTCAGCAAGTTTGACCTCGCCGAAACCTTACTGTCGATTGCCCCGATCTACTGGTGGTATTACGTCGACAAGGAGCAAAGGCAGTTCCGCGCCGGCCCCGTGCTGAACGTGGGTGTCGTCGCCCTGGCGATCATCGCACTGCCGGTCTATTTCATTCGGTCTCGCGGATGGAAACGCGGCAGCGTTTCCATCGTCTGGGCAATCGGTGTTTTGGCGGGGACCTTTGTCCTGGAATGGCTTGGTGAAAGGATTGGTACAGCGATTGCGTCCTGACCAACGCCCCCATCTCTCCTGATCCGCTACTTCGGAACCGCCTTCGGCCGCGTGCCCGGCGCCGGCGCGCCGATCCCGTTCCGCAGGAATTCGAGCAGCTTGGCGAGCTGGCTCGAAGCTTGTTTGCGCACCGCGTCGACGTCGCAGCCGCTCCAGTCGTAGAAGCCTTTGCCCGCCGAGAGCCCGGTGCGGCCGAGGGCGACCATCGTCTGGAGCATCGGATTGGGGATCGCGTTGTGGAACAGCTTCGGCACGATCGACTCCTGGGCGTCGGCGTGGATCTTGAGGCCGCTGATGTCCTTCTGCTGGATGAGCCCGTTCAGGCACATGCGCGGCGCGAGCATGCGCCGCGCGGCGTGGTCGATGTCCTCGACCGAGGCGACGCCCGCCTCGATCAGATAATAGGCTTCGTGCAGGATCGCGTGCTGAAGGCGGTTGACCAGAAAGCCGACGATGGGCTTGTAGAGCACCACCGGCTCCTTGCCGGTGCGCCTGAGCGCATCGGCCACGCGGTCCACCTCGGCGCGCGGGGTCGCCAACCCCGCCATC
>WNEY01005401.1_pt1 | contig 10657 bp, 11 predicted proteins | sample 5400531 | NCBI WGS metagenome assembly WNEY01 (sample SAMN13153338, study PRJNA577476) | soil metagenome | isolation source: 200 cm saprolite under Douglas fir tree site 1 | place: USA:California | collected 2015-04-18
GCCGGCGAGTGAGCGAAGGGATACGAAGCAAACACCGGCGCTTTGACTCGATGGGCAAACTACGTTAGGCGGCGCCGCATCCCGCCGCGTCTGATTGCAATATGACCATCCAGAACATCTTCGCCGTGATCCTCGACCGTGTCCGCGCGGCTGCCAACGAGCTGGCGCAGCAAGGCGTGCTGCCGAACGCGATCGACCAATCGCGCGTCGTGGTCGAGCCGCCGCGCGAGGCCGCCCACGGCGACATGGCGACCAATGCCGCGATGGTGTTGGCCAAGGACGCAGGCAAGAAGCCGCGCGAGCTGGCCGAGGCGATCGCCGCAAAGCTGCGCGCCGACGAGCTCGTGGACAAGGTCGAGGTGGCGGGCCCAGGCTTCATCAACCTCACGCTCAAGCCCAGGGCCTGGACCGCGGCCCTGCGCGATGTGCTCCAGGCCGGCGCGGACTATGGGCGCAGCCGATCGGGGCAGGACGCCGCCATCAACGTCGAATACGTATCTGCAAACCCGACCGGGCCCATGCATATCGGCCATTGCCGCGGCGCCGTGTTCGGCGATGCGCTCGCCAACTTGCTCGCGTTCGCCGGCTACAAGGTCACGCGCGAATATTACGTCAACGATGCCGGCGCGCAGGTCGACGCGCTCGCTCGCTCGGCGTTCCTGCGCTATCGCGAGGCGCTCGGCGAGGAGATCGGTCCGATCCCGGAGGGCCTCTATCCCGGCGACTATCTCAAGCCGGTGGCGGCGGAGCTCGTCGCCGACCACGGCGCGACGTTGCGGGACAAGCCGGAGGCGGAATGGCTGCCGATCGTCCGCCATCGCGCCATCGACATGATGATGGCGGATATCCGCAACGACCTCATGTCGCTCCACGTCGTGCAGGACGTGTTCTTCTCCGAGCGCTCGCTGATCGAAGGGCCGCGCGACGAGGTGGCCGAGACCATCGCGGCGCTGCGGCGCGCCGGCTATGTCTACGAGGGCCGCCTGCCGCCGCCCAAGGGCGCTCCGATCGAGGATTGGGAGGATCGCGAGCAGACGCTCTTTCGTGCCACCGACTTCGGCGACGACGTCGACCGGCCGCTGATGAAATCGGACGGCAGCTACACCTATTTCGCTTCCGACATCGCCTATCACAAGACCAAGGTCGATCGCGGCTTCAAGTCGTTGATCGACGTCTGGGGCGCCGACCACGGCGGCTACGTCAAACGCATGCAGGCCGCGGTGAAGGCGGTGCGGGCGATCAGCAACGCCAAAGTCGCCGATCTCGACGTCAAGCTCATTCAGCTGGTGAAGCTCTTGCGTGCCGGCGAACCGGTCAAGATGTCCAAGCGGGCAGGGGAGTTCGTCACGCTCCGAGAGGTGGTGGAGGAGGTCGGCAAGGACGCCGTGCGGTTCATGATGCTCTACCGCAAGAACGATGCCGTGCTCGACTTCGATCTGGCGAAGGTGATCGAGCAGTCCCGCGACAACCCGGTATTCTACGTCCAATACGGCCATGCCCGCGGCCGGTCGGTTTTCCGCAACGCGCGGGAGGCCATGCCGGACCTTCCGAGCGACCCGGCAGAATGGGCTTCAGCCCTCGCCGGCGCGCCGCTGGAGCGTCTCGATGATACCGGCGAGCTTGCCTTGATGCGGCGGCTGGCGCTCTATCCGCGTTTAGTCGAAGCCGCCGCCGGCGCCCACGAGCCCCACCGGGTCGCCTTCTATCTATATGATCTTGCTAGCGATTTTCACGCGCAGTGGAACCGCGGTAAGGATACGCCACATTTACGCTTCATTATCCAGAATGATCCACAAATAACCGTGGCCCGGCTTGCACTTGTGCAGGGCGTGGTCACCGTTCTCGCGTCCGGGCTGAAGGTGCTCGGCGTCGAGGCGCCTGAGGAGATGCGTTAGTCTCGCGCTAGTCTCGCTCGGTGCCATGGGGCAGATGGATATCGACTTCGTCGCGTTCGACGAATCCGTCACAATACCGACCGAGGGCGGCGCCAGTGTACCGGAAACGGGATGAGTATGGCGGACGACAACAAGCTGCGATCCTATCGCTCCAACGATCCGTATCGACGCACGGGTGAGCCGTCGCGGCCGAACGAGCAGGCCAGCGATCCGCTCGCCGAGCTCGCCCGCCTGATCGGCCGCAGCGATCCCTTCGCGGAGCTCGGCCGGACGAACCCGCGCCAAGGACAATCGTCGCAACAAGCCCCGGACTACGCCCCGCCGGCGCCCGCGCCCGACGATTGGCCGCACGCTCCCCAGCAGGACCAGCGCTACACCGATCAGCGCTACGCCGACCAACGCTACGCGCCGGACGATCGTGCGCGCCGCGACACTCGGGAGCCGAATTACGATCCGAACTATGGCTCGAACCAGGATTATGCAGCGAGCCAGGACTATCCGCCGGCGACGCAGGGCAGAGACGGCCGGCGCCAAGATCATTATGACGATCGCTATCAGGACCGCCATCAAGCAAGCGACGACTATCGCGACGATTACCGCCAGCAAGCCAGCCCCCGCTACGACGAGGTCGAGGCTGACCCCCGCAGCTCGCAATACGGCGAGCCCCAGGGCCAGCACTACGATCCGCGTTACGAGGAGCAGCAGCAGTACGGCGAGCATCACGGTCAGCAATACGCCGACGATGACGTCGCGGACGACCGCGCGCAGCACGGCGCGCAGCAACACGAGGGCTCCGATCGTTATTTCGAGGACGATGCCGAGCTCGAGCCGCACGAGGATGCGATGTACGACGACGCGCCGCGCGCGCGCCGTCACGGCGGCCTCGCCACCGCGCTCGCGCTGATCGGCTGCGCCATGCTCGGCACCGCCGGCGCCTACGCCTATCGCAGCTATTACGGACAACCGGGCTCGACCCAGCCGCCGCCGATCATCACGGCCGACAATTCGACCCCGACCAAGATCGTTCCGGCCACGGCCGGCGATCCGCAGTCGAGCAAGGCCATCCAGGACAAGCTCGCAAACGCGGGCAAGGAACAGATCGTGACGAAGCAGGAGGAGCCGGTCGCGCTGCGCGAGCTTGGAACGCAGCAGACGCCTCGCGTCGTGTTGCCGGCGCCGGTCGCGCCGGCGCCGCCGGGAACGCTGCCGTCCGGCGGAAACGAGCCCAGAAAGATCAAGACCGTCACCATTCGTCCCGACGGCAACGACGCGAGCGGCCGGCCCGTGGGGGCGCCGCCTCCGCCTGCGCAACCTGCCACCCGTTCCGCCACCCCGCCGGCGCCGGCGCCCAAGGCTACCGCGCCCGGCCGCAACGGCGGTCCGATCTCGCTCGATCCCCAGCCCGGCGAGCCCGCGGCAGCTGCGCCCGCGCCCCGGGCGCGCACGGCGGCGGCACCTGCCGTCGAGGCGACCGCCAGCACCGGCGGATTCATGGTCCAGCTGTCCTCGCAGAAGAGCGAGAGCGAGGCGCAGGCCTCGTTCCGCAGCCTGCAGCAGAAATTCCCCAACGAGCTCGGGGACCGGCAACCGGTCGTTCGCCGCGCCGATCTCGGCGGCAGCAAAGGCGTGGTCTTCCGCGCCATGGTGGGACCGTTCGCCTCGTCGCAGGAGGCGCAACAGTTCTGCTCGAGCTACAAGAGCGCGGGCGGCCAGTGCCTGGTGCCGAGCAACAACTGAGCTCAGCTTGACCCTTGCGGCATGCCGCAGCGCATGTTCCGGAAAAGTGGGCACCGGTTTTCCGAATAGAACATGCGCAGAAAGCCCGCGCGCTTCACAATTGATCCTAACCGTGAAGCGCGCTACTCCCCGCGCCGAAAATGACACGCGCCTTCATCACCGGCCTTGCAGGCACCACCTTGACGGCGGCGGAACTTGCGTTCCTGCGCGAGGCCGATCCGTGGGGCCTCATCGTGTTCAAGCGCAATGTCGAGACCCCCGCGCAAGTGGCCCGCCTGACCGCATCTTTTCGCGAAGCGGTGGGGCGCGACGCGCCCGTGCTGGTCGACCAGGAGGGCGGCCGGGTCCAGCGTCTCGGACCCCCGCACTGGCCGGCCTATCCGCCCGGCGCCGCCTATGGCCGCCTTTACGACCGGAACCCGGCCATGGGCATGAAGGCCGCGCATCTCGGCGCCCGCCTGATCGCCGCCGACCTGGTCGCCGTCGGCATCGACGTCGATTGCCTGCCGATCGCCGACGTGCCGGTGGCCGGCGCCAATGCGGTGATCGGCGACCGCGCCTATGGGGAGACCGCGGAAAAGGTATCCGTGCTGGCGCGCGCGGTGGCGGAAGGCCTGGCGGCCGAGGGCGTTTTGCCGGTGCTCAAGCATATTCCGGGGCATGGCCGCGCCACCGCCGACAGCCATGGCGAGCTGCCGGTGGTGGACACCGATCGGGCCACGCTGATGGCCACCGACTTCGCCGCGTTCCGGCCGCTTTTCGACCTGCCTCTGGGGATGACCGCCCATGTCGTCTTCTCCGCCATCGATCCACTTGCTCCGGCCACGACTTCGGTCACTCTGGTCCGTGATGTGATTCGGGGCGGAATCGGATTTCGTGGGCTGCTGATGAGCGACGATATCTCCATGGGAGCCTTGTCCGGCTCGATCGAAGCGCGCTCGCGGGCGGCGATCGCGGCCGGCTGCGACATCGTCCTGCATTGCGATGGCAAGCTCGATGAAATGCGTTGCGTCGCCGCCGCCGTGCCGGTGCTGGCGGGCGAAGCCTTGGGACGAGCGGATGCGGCGCTCGCCCGCCGGGCGGTGACCACGCCGCAGGATCCGGCGGCGTTGCGCGCCGAATGGGCGGCGCTGATGGAGGCCGAAATCCACGCCGAGGCTCGGAGGGCGATCTCATGAGTGCCGAGGAGGTCAAATTCGAGGTCGATGCGGACTTGGTCGACACAAACTTGGCGGCCGACCGGGCCAGCGGCGAGCCGGCGCTCGTGGTCGACGTCGAGGGTTTCGAGGGCCCGCTCGATCTGCTGCTCGCGCTCGCGCGCCAGCAGAAGGTCGACCTCGCCAAGATCTCGATCCTGGCGCTGGCGGACCAGTACCTCGCCTTCATCGAGGAGGCGCGCAAGCTTCGCCTCGAGCTGGCAGCCGACTATCTCGTGATGGCGGCCTGGCTCGCTTATCTCAAATCGCGCCTGCTGCTGCCCGACACCCATGCGCCCGAAGGCCAGAGCGCGGAAGACATGGCGACCGCGCTCGCCTTGCGGCTCAAGCGCCTGGAAGCGATCCGCGACGTGGCCGGACGCCTGCTCGACCGCGCCCAGCTCGATCGCGACGTGTTCCGCCGCGGCCAGCCGGAACCGATCGCCCATATCAAGCATCCGCAGTGGACCGCGACACTCTACGACCTGCTCTCGGCCTATGCCCAGCAGCGCCAGCGCACCGCGCTCGCCCATGTGCGGCTCGCCAAGCGCACGGTCTGGTCGCTGGCCGAGGCGCGCGAGGCGCTCGAGCGGCTGATCGGGGGGACCTCGGATTGGTCGCGGCTCGACGAATATCTGATCTCGTTCGTGGTCGAGCCGTCGCTGGTGCCGACGGTGTTCGCATCGAGCTTCGCCTCGACGCTCGAGCTCGTGCGCGAGGGATTGATGGAGGTGCATCAGCAGGCGGCGTTCGCGCCGCTCTACGTGCGCAAGCGTCAGCCCCCACCCTTACCCTCCCCCGCAAGCGGGGGAGGGATGGGAGGGGGGATGGCCGGTCCGGTCGGCGTGGCGGCGCCGAGCGACGGCAAGGGATAGAGGAGGCTGTAACAATGCCGAGGTTGAAAGTGGTGATGCCGGACGATCAACCGGACGATGAGCCGCAGATGCGGGCGGAAGAGCTTCGACTGCTGGAGGCGATGATGTTTGCTTCCGCCGAGCCGCTCGACGAGAAGTCGTTGGCGGCGCGCTTGCCGGAGGGCATCGACGTCCCGGCGGCGCTCTTGCGCCTGCAGGAGGAATACGCCACGCGTGGCGTCAACCTCGTGCGCATCAACGGCAAGTGGACCTTTCGGACCGCGGCCGATCTGTCCTGGCTGTTGAGCAAGGAGACGACCGAGGCGCGCAAGCTCTCGCGCGCGGCGATCGAGACGCTCGCGATCATCGCCTATCACCAGCCGGTGACGCGGGCGGAGATCGAGGACATCCGCGGCGTGACGACCTCGAAGGGCTCGGTCGACGTGCTGTTGGAGACCGGCTGGATCCGCCCGCGCGGGCGGCGCAAGACCCCCGGCCGTCCGGTCACCTACGGCACCAGCGAGGCGTTCCTGTCGCATTTCGGGCTCGACGCGGTGGGCGACCTGCCCGGGCTCGACGAGCTCAAGGGCTCGGGCCTGCTCGACGGGCGGCTGCCGCCCGGCTTCTCGGTGCCGATGCCGACCGACGACCCGGCCTTGCGCGACGACGAGGATCCGCTGGAGCCGGGCGACCTCGACCTCGGGCTTGCACCGCCGCCGGAGCGCAGCGGGCAGGACTAGCGAAGGGGCTTGTTTCCACGGCGCCAATCTATGACCCGTCATCCTGAGGAGGGCGCGTAGCGCCCGTCTCGAAGGATGAACGGCCCCGGTCGTCCACCAAGTTGTGGCCGCACCCGGGCCGTCGCCCTTCGAGGCCCTCGCTACGCTCGGGCGCCTCAGGGTGACGGTGAGAGTGAAGTGCTCCTGGCTTGGCCGTTAGATTGCGCGGTTTCGTTAATTGCGGCGAAAGGCCGCCACACTAGGCGATTCCAAAGGCTTGAGCGGCGCGGCGGAACCGCGCCGGCGTGTTTGTGTGCGGGTGAAGTCCTTGTTTTTGCCGCGCCCCGCGCATAGTTTCTCCTCGACACCCTAGACAGCGGGCCCGTGTGGCCCAAGGGTCCGTGCGGCCCGACGCACCCGAGGATTGGCGCATGGGTTCAATGAGCATTTGGCACTGGATCATCGTGCTGGCCGTCGGCCTGCTGTTGTTCGGCGGGCGCGGCAAGATCTCCGAGCTGATGGGCGACTTCGCCAAGGGCATCAAGTCGTTCAAGAAGGGCCTGTCGGAAGACGAAAAGGCCGAGGAGCCGGCCAAGACCGACCCCATCAAGAGCATCGACCATCAGGCCCCCCAGGCGTCGACCACCGGCGCTCCGGCGACGGCGGGCGCTCCGACGGATACCCGCAAGGTCGGTTGACGCCGACGGCACTAGCCGGCCGGCGACATCGCGCATGCGCGCCGGCCGCAAGGTCCGCGCTGTGGCGCATCGACGTCCCTTGGAGCTGCCATGTTCGACATCGGTTGGGGCGAGCTTCTCGTCATCGGCATCGTCGCGCTGATCGCGATCGGGCCGAAGGAATTGCCGGGCGCGCTGCGCACGCTCGGGCAATGGATGGGCAAGCTTCGGCGCATGGCGTCGGAGTTCCAGAACCAGTTCCAAGAAGCGATGCGCGAAGCCGAGATGGCCGACCTCAAGAAGCAGGTCGACGAGATGACCAGTCAGGCGTCGAGCTACGCCAACTTCGATCCCGTCAGCGAGGTCCGCAAGGAGCTCGAGAGCACGCAGCAGCAGATCGAGAGCGCGATCACGGACAAGCCGCCGACGGAGCCACCGAGCCCGCCCGCAGCAGTGGAGCCGCCGCCGGCCGCGGCTGTGGGCGGCACCGAGCCTGCGGCGCCGGCCACGGACGCCGCGTTGCCGCCGCCCGCGCCCGCTGACCCGGTCGGTGTCGGCGCCGCGCCAGACGCGGTCAAGCACGATGCGGGAGGCAAGCCCGCATGAGCCGCGAGGATGACGAGAAGGAGATCGAGGCCACCAAAGCGCCGCTGCTGGATCACCTGATCGAGCTGCGCGCGCGGCTGATCAAGGCGCTCATCGCCTTCAGCATCGCCTTCGTCGGCTGCTTCTTCTTCGCCAAGACGATCTACAACGTGCTGACCTGGCCGTATATTTGGGTCGCGGGCCCGGAGAATTCCAAGTTCATCTATACCGGCCTGCTCGAATATTTCATCGTTCAGCTCAAGCTCGCGATGTTCGGCGGCGCGTTCATCTCGTTCCCGATCGTCGCCGGGCAGATCTACATGTTCGTCGCACCGGGCCTCTACCGCAACGAGAAGCAGGCCTTCCTGCCGTACCTCGTGGCGACGCCGGTGTTCTTCTTCCTCGGCTCGCTCGTCGTCTATTTTCTGGTCTGGCCGATGCTGGCGCGATTTTCGCTGAGCATGCAACAAGCGGGCGGCGACGGGCAGGCCGCCATCGAGCTGTTGCCCAAGGTCGAGGACTACCTGACCTTGATGATGAAGCTCATCTTCGCCTTCGGCATCGCCTTCCAGCTGCCGGTGATCCTGACGCTGCTCGGCCGCGTCGGCATCATCACCTCCGAGCAGCTCAAGGCCAAGCGGCGCTATTTCATCGTCGGCGCCTTCGTGATCGCGGCGGTCCTGACGCCGCCCGACGTGCTCAGCCAGCTGTCGCTCGCCTTGCCGCTGATGGCGCTCTACGAGGGCTCGATCTGGTCGGTTCGGATGGTCGAGAAAAAGGCCGCCGCGGACAAGGCCAAGGCCGCGGCCGACGCTACTGCAAAGCCGGCAGAATGATTTCGCTGGCGTCGCGACTCTGGTGCTTGTGACCACGTGTCCCGGGCGCAGCGCAGCGCGAAGCGGTGCGCTGCAGACCCGGGACCGTTACGAACACCGCCGTTGGAACGGTCCCGGCTCAGCGGAGCACCGCTCCGCAGCGCAATCAAGCTTGCGCAGATTGCGTAGACTTATCTGCGCTGCTTCGCGCTGCACCGCAGCCGGGACACGAGAGAGTCGCTACCACGTCAGCGTGCGCACGTTGTCGGCGAACACGAAGTTCTCGAGATAGCCGGGCCGGCCGAGCTGCACGCCCGGCACGATGTCGTCGAGCTTGAGGCCGAGCTCCTGCAGGCAGGGCTGGCAGATCAGCACGATGGCGCCGGCGCGGATCAGGTCGGCGATGATCTCGCGTGGAAGCTGCTGCATCGAGGCTTTCTTCTGCTGCTCGCCGGTGCGCAGCGCGAGCTTGACCGCGTCGAGATTGAGAAACACCGCGACCGGATGCCCGATCTTGAGCATCGCCTGGGCGAATTCGAGCCCCATGGCGCCGCGCCAGGAATCGCCGGTGGTCATATGCAGCAGGAGCGGATGGTTCTCCGGCGTGGTGAGGCCGCCGGCGAGGTCGTCGTGCGCCTTGCCCGGCGGCACCGCCGCCGTCAGTCCGGCGCCGAGAAAAAGACCGAGCAGGAAGATCGCGATCCGTGGCATGGCATCACCTCGTGGCGAAACGTCTCTTGCGGCGGTTGGTACTTTCGCCAAAATCGAACCCGCCGTCCATGCGAGGTGAGGAATGATCCGACCAGTGCCCCAAACCCGAAGTTCGCGCACATTGTGCGGCAACTGCGATCGCGAACTTCGGGTTCAAAGGGGCACTGGATTCATAGAGTTACCAGTGGTCCTTGGATTCCGAAGTTCGTATCTGAATGTGCGGCGAGTGCTTACGAACTTCGGAATCGGACCACTGGTATCGATCGCGTTGGCCGCGCTGGTCACAACGGCCCATGCCCAAACGAGCAGCGGCCCTTGGTCGGAGCGGCCGATCCGCCTGGTGGTCCCCTTCCCCGCCGGCAGCAGCACCGACATCGTTGCGCGCATCATTGGGCAGAAGCTCGGCACCCGTCTCGGCCAGCAGATCGTGATCGAGAACCGCGCCGGCGCGAGCGGCAATATCGGCGCCGACGCGGTCGCCAAGGCCGCGCCCGACGGCTACACGATCGGCATCGCCACCGCGAGCACGCACGCGGTGGCCGTCAGTCTCGGTGCCAACCTGCCCTATGACCCGATCAAGGACTTCGCGCCGGTCGGCATGCTGGGCAGCCAGCCCTACGTGCTGGTGGTCTATCCCGGTGTCCCGGCGCGCAACCTTGCGGAGCTCATCGCGCTCGCCAGGTCGAAGCCCGACACGCTCAATTACGGCTCCGCAATCCATGACCGACATGATCACCGGACGGCTGGACATGCAATTCGCCACCATCGCGCCCTCGCTGCCCAATATCCGCGCCGGGCAGTTGCGCGCGCTCGTCACCAGCGGCAAGACCCGCGCGAGCGTGCTGCCCGAGGTGCCGACGGCGGCCGAAGCCGGCATCGCCGGCTACGAGGCGAGCCTGTGGGTATCGTTCGTCATGCCGCCCGCCACGCCGGCCGCCATCGTCGCGCGGCTCAATCGCGAGGTGAACGACATTCTCAGCTCCGCCGAGAGCAAGGAGGCGCTCGTCGCCCAAGGCACGGAGCCCGAGCCCGGCCCACCCGAGGCGCTCACCGCCCGCATCCGCAGCGATATCGAGAAGTGGCGCGGCGTGGTGGCGAAGGCGGGAATCAAGGCGGAGTGATGTGGCCAAGCGCGCCGACATCGAGATCGCGCTGCGCAGACTCGCTCCGCGGCTCCCTGCCCATGAGTTTGGAGCTGTGGTCGATCACGCCGTCGACAGCCCGGGCCTGAACGTGGCGTCTCCGGAAACAGCGGCGTGGCTCTCGCTGGTCGCCTATGTGCGGCACGTGTTCACGGACTACGACGAGCTCTTGAACCAGAATTATGACCAGGACAGTGCCAGATACTTGGTGGCCTCCGAGATCGCTGAAATCTTGAGCAGCTGGGGCGTGCGCCGGCCGTTGACGCCGGCGGACTGACGATCACGTCACCGCGAGCGGCGCGAGCGCGTCGATGTCGGTGACGACG
>WNEY01004461.1_pt1 | contig 10654 bp, 11 predicted proteins | sample 5400531 | NCBI WGS metagenome assembly WNEY01 (sample SAMN13153338, study PRJNA577476) | soil metagenome | isolation source: 200 cm saprolite under Douglas fir tree site 1 | place: USA:California | collected 2015-04-18
GGCGTCCCTCGGTCGAAAATCTTTTTGACGCCTTACTGCGTGGACAACGATTACTTCACTTCTCAGGGGGACTGCTGGCGCCTGCGGCGCGCTGAGACCAGGCGCGAGCTCGACTTGCCGGAAGATGTGCCAGTTGTCCTCTACTCGGGGAAACTCATACCGCGAAAGCGTCCCATGGACCTGGTCAGCGCTTTGTCAAGCCTTTCCGGGAAAGTTGGAGCTCTGTTTGTCGGCGAGGGTTCACTTGGCGCGGCGCTCGACGCCGAAGTACGCCGGCGCGGCCTGCCTTACGTCCGTTTCGTCGGCTTCCAGAACCAGAGCGCTCTTCCGCGGTATTACGTAGCGGCTGACATGTTTGCCCTGCCTTCGGCCTACGAACCCTATGGGCTGGTCGTGAACGAGGCGATGTGCATGGGGCTGCCCGTTCTGACTACTCCTGCCGTGGCGGCGGCCGCTGACCTCGTGCGGGAAGGGAAAAATGGGTTCCTGTTTTCGGTCGGCGACCTCGAAACACTGGCCCGGCGGATCGGCCAGCTAGCCACCGACCCGGGTCTGCGACTCGCGATGGGCAAGCGATCGAGAGAAATCATCGCGGGTTGGAACTACGACGCGTGCGTCGAAGGAGTCGTCAACGCTTTGCGACACGTGGCGGCATGAGCGGGTCCGAAAATCTTCGGGAATCAACTCAGGCCCGGGAACAGGCGGAAGGGGCTGCGCTTCCCGGGAAGTACGCCGATTTCCCTCTGCCCGTGGCCGACGCTCTGCGGGTCCTCAAGAATTTCCTCTCCCAAGCGGGCTCGAATCTCCTGGCACAGGCCTTTGCCTTTTTCAGCACTGCCTATGTGGCTCGGTGCGTGCAGGCGGAGGGCTTCGGGTGGATTGGGTTTGCCCAGGGATTCCTCACTTACTTCACCTTAATAACCGACCTCGGCTTGCGAACAATTGGCATGCGAGAAGTGGCGAAGCACCGCGACGAGGTTTCGCGATGGGTTGGCCACATCCTGGGCTTGCGCGTGCTCCTGGCAAGCGCTTCAACACTCGTGTTCCTCGGGACGGTCGTCCTGCTGCCGAAGTCCGCCGGCTACAAGTTGTTCCTGGCCGAATACGGCCTGATGATCTTTACGTCCGCGCTGCTGCTCGACTGGGTGTTTCAGGGACTCGAGCGGATGGAGCTGGCTGCCCTCGGGGAGGTGTTGCGAGCAGGGAGCTATCTCGCGCTGGTTCTGTTTGCGCTCCACAGCCGCACGCAGATCTTCCGGGTTCCCATCTTTACCGTTTTAAGCCAGCTATTCCCGGTGGCGCTGCTCTTGGGGGTTTTCTGGCGAAACTATCATGTCCTTCGTCCGACAGTCGACTGGGTGGCGTGGAAAGCTCTGCTAAGGCAATCGCTTCCGATTAGCGTGGGGGGCCTGACCTTGCAACTGGCTACCGGACTCGACCTCGTGTTACTGGGCTTTCTGCGCCCTGCCTCGGACGTCGGGTACTATAGCGCGGCTACCCGGCTGGCGTTCCTCCCGAGCAGTTTGACCGGGGTGCTTGGCTTTGCAATGTTCCCCGTCATGGCTCGATCTTGGAAGAGCCAGCCACAAAGGCTCGGAAGCATGACACGGCATTTGATCAGAGCCTTGATTCTCATGATTGTTCCGGTGGTGACTGCCGGATGTCTTCTCGCCCCCTCTCTCTTGTCACTGGTGTTCGGACGGGGATTCTTACCTGCCGTCCTTTCGTTTCGGATTCTTCTGGGTTATCTCTTGGTGACGCACATTTACTGCCCGTTTTATTACCTGCTGCCGGCCTGCGGGAAAGAGAGAGCTTTCATGAAAGGCATGATGGCGGGAGCGGTATTTGGAGCGGCTGCAAATCTGTTATTGATTCCGCTCTACGGTGCACCTGGGGCTGCGGTGGCAAAGGTGCTTGCGCATTTGGTGATACTTTTCTACCTGTATCGAACGACGTGCAGAGAGATCGAGTCTGTACCGCTGCCCGCGGAGCTTTGGCGTTCAGCTCTGTTGGCACTGCCCATGGCTCTGGTCATCCTGCTAACGCCAGGTGAGTGGCTAGCTAAACTGGGAGCCGGTTTAGCTGCCTACCTGGGGGTGGTGGCGATCGCGGAGAGGAAAATCCTGGCGAAGATCGTGTTTCCACCCCAGATTCATCTGAGCCACGCAAAAGAATAGTACCGTTTGGTGGATGGTCGGCCTGACGTATCTTCTGCCGGTTGGACTTGTGCGTCTTCTAGAATACGCACGGCGGTTCCGTGCATTGAACCTTCCTCCGTACTTTTCACTTGTCCAGAAATATCGTCTTGCGCTCGTCGAGTCGCAACTCGAGTTGGTGCCCTCGGAACAAATCGCTTCCCTGAAATGCGTAGTCGACGTGGGTGCCAATCTCGGCTCATGGTGCACCGGAGTGGCTCGCCTGACAGGGGCGGAAAGGATCCTTGCCTACGAGCCTGTGCCAGACGTTTTTAATCGTCTTTGCGAGAACGCTAAGAAATATCCACAGATTCGGTGTGTACAAGCGGCCGTCGGCTCGTCGCTGGGGCGGGTTACCGTTAATGTTGAGACTGCGCACGAACTTTCCTCCGTCCTGGCGATGCGGAGTGATATGCGCTGTGAGTACGGGGCAGGGCAGGACAGAAGCCGGCAGGTTGAGGTGCCCATGACAACCCTTGATGAGGACCTCAAGGAGGAGGATGAGATTTCGCTGCTCAAAGTCGATGTACAGGGGTATGAGCGCGAGGTATTTGCGGGCGCCCGCTCGGTGCTCAGACGCACGAAGGTTCTGATGACGGAGGTGCTGTTCGCGTCCCACTATCAGGGCGATCTTCAATTTGGGGATCTGTGCCAACTCATACAATCGACGTCCCACCTCAATTTATGGGCTGTCTCGAAACCCAGTTGCTCTCCCTCGGGGAGGGCGCTTTGGGCGGATGCGGTGTTTGTCCAGGATGTGAGTTCAGGATCTACGGCGTACTCGTGTAGGACCGCCGGAATCTCAAGGGTTACACCTCGTCAGACTCAGTAAAGCACTGTGCGCCGAAGAGGATGAAGCGTCCGTGAAACCAAGAGGAGAGAGACCCTTTTGGAAAATGCGGCCGTGGCTTCGGGTAGCTGGCGCCCTCAAGACACGTGGTACCTGGGCGAGCGTGGTTAAGAACTACAAAAATTGGCCCATCTACTTTCTGGATCTCCTAGGTCTCTTGAGGTTCGACCAAGCCACCTTCGTCCTGAAGAAGGGCGCTCGATTTGTGGTTCGTCCCAACACTTTAGACCGCGGCATCTTGGACGAGATTTGGATTCGCGACGCTTATCTGGTGGATCTAGCTCGAATTCCGGAGAACGGGGTGGTCGTCGATATTGGGGCCAATATTGGGGCCTTTTGCGTCCTAGCTGCCCTGCGGGCTCGCGCCGGTAGGGTTCTGTGCTACGAACCTCACCCCGAGAACTTCCGGTTGTTGCAAAGGAATATTCAGTTAAATCATCTCCACAATGTCGCGGCGTTCCCGCTTGGGGTGGCAGGCATGCGGGGCCGGTACAAACTGATGGGCGAAGGCGCGCTCGCCACAATCCAGGCGACCCCTCCTGCCAGCGGGACAGGTCTTCAGGTCGAATGCACCACCCTCCAAGGAATCTTTGAGCAGAATGCTATAGCTCGTGTGACCTTTCTGAAGTGTGATTGCGAAGGCGCGGAGTTCGAAATATTTCTAAAGACGCCACGAGACTACTTGTGCCGCATCGATCGTATCAGTATGGAGTACCACTTGAGGGATGGCGAGAGTTCTCTGACCGAGCTCCTGGGAACTCTCGAATCGGCGAGCTTCGAAGTCCAAGTAGCCGGGCGAGGGCGGCTCGGAATGGTGTACGCGCGCAACCGCAGCGAGGGATCGCCCGAGTGACGGGATGATGAGAGTTCTTCTTTCGGGAGCCTACAAGCCCCGTGGAACCCTGCAGTACTTCGAGAGGGCTTTCTCGCAGGTCGGTTCAGTCACTTATTGCGGTTTACCCTATCAGTTCAGTCGTCCTGGATTCCAGGCCGATGAGGATTTAGCCGCGATTCCTTCCCCGGGGAACTGGGACCTCTTCTTCTATGTGGACGAATGGCAGCCGGTATTTCCTCAGGGGATTGAGAAATTCCCGATTGTCACGGCGGCCTATTTCACCGACCTCCCTTATGACCTCCAGCGCCGCCTGCTGATGGCCCCGTTCTTCGATTACCTCTTCGTTGCCCACCGCAAATACGCGGACCTGATCGGGAAGTCTCACCCGAACGTCTTCTGGCTGCCGTTTGCCTGTGACCCGGAAGTGCATCGGCGACACGTAGGAGAGGAACAAATCTATGACGTGGCCTACGTCGGTGGGAGCGCAGGCGAGCGAGGTGAACTGTTGGCTGGGCTCGCCCGTCGATTCCGCATGAACGACTACCGGCGGCCCTGCGACCCAGAAGAGATGGCCCGGGTCTATAGCAGGGCGAAAATCGTCTTCAACAAGTCCGACCGCGGCGAGATCAACATGCGGCCTTTCGAAGCCCTTGCCTGCGGTTCCCTGCTGGTGACTGAGCGGAATACTGAAGGTTTGGAAGAGATGTTTCAGGACCGCCGTCATTGCGTTTACTACGGCTCGCCTTCAGAGCTCTTCGAGCTGGTCGCTTATTACCTCGAGCACGAGGAGGAACGAAACAGGATCGCCCAGGCGGGACACGAGCGCTGCCTTAGGGACCACACGTATGGGAGTCGCGTCCGCGCGATTTCGAAGGTCCTCGAAGAGACGGGCTATCAGGGCAGGGCGCCGGCACGGTCTTATTCCCCGGAAGAGCTGCTCCTTGCCTACGCGCGCGTCTATTCGAACTTCATCATGATGGACGCCCTTCGCATGTTGATTGTGCGGTCCGTGGCCGCTCCTGCGGTCAAGGCCAGGGCGCTAGCCTATCTCGCCTGGACGGTTGCGCGGGCCCTGCGTCGCATGGGGTGGAGAAGGTGGTTCAGAAATTAGGGCCATTCAGGCGGCCGGGACGAATACGTGCGAAGGCCTTCTCTTCCGGTAGCCCGGCAGCTTCTCGCCTGGCCCGAAATGCGCAGAGTGCGTTTCTACGCCAAGCCCTCTAACCGACCGTCCTTCACAGGTTGACTTCAACGTGAAGGAATTACATCGAATGCTACGAGAAGACCCATGAGGTGTTTGATTACAGGAGGTGCCGGGTTTATCGGCTCCCACCTTGCGGAGGCGCTCTTGCGCCGGGGCGATCGAGTAGCGGTGATTGACGACCTTTCGACAGGGAACATCGAAAACATCGCTCCCCTGAAACGTGACGGGAAATTTGAGTACGTCATCGACACGATCTTCAATCGCGGCCTCCTCGCCGAACTCGTGGACGGGGCAGACGTCGTGTTCCACCTGGCGGCCGCCGTCGGCGTCAAGCTCATCGTGGAGAGCCCTGTCCGGACGATTGAGACCAACATTAAAGGGACCGAGCTGGTGCTCGAGATGGCGGCGAGGAAGAAACGGACCGTGCTGCTGGCTTCAACGTCCGAAGTCTATGGGAAGTCGAGCAAGGCGCTCTTCCGCGAAGACGATGACCTGGTCCTCGGCCCGACCTTCAAGGGCCGGTGGAGCTACGCGGCCTCGAAGGCGGTGGACGAGTTTCTTGCGCTGGCGTATTACCGCGAGAAGGGCCTTCCGGTCATTATCACCCGGCTGTTCAACACCGTCGGGCCGCGTCAGACGGGGAACTACGGGATGGTTGTCCCACGATTCGTCGAGCAGGCGCTGGCCGGGCAACCGATGACGGTGTACGGCTCCGGCGAGCAAGTCAGGTCGTTTACCTGGGTCGGAGACGTGGTGAGCGCCCTCATCAGGCTCGTCGAGACCCCGGCGGCTGTGGGCGAAATCTTCAACGTCGGGCACCGGGAAAAGATCACGATTTTCGAGCTCGCGCAGCTCGTGAGAGAGCTGGCCCACAGTTCTTCGCTGGTCGAATTCGTCCCCTACGACATGGCGTACGGAGAGGGGTTCGAAGACATGATGTACCGCCTGCCGGACATCTCGAAAATCGAGCACGTCATTGGCTATGAGCCGACACTCGGTCTCAAGGAAATCCTCGGCCTCGTCATCGAATTCCACCGCAGGATGGCGCGCGAAAAACTCGAATACGAAACGCAGCGGCAATCCCCCCGGCCGCCGTCGCGCCAGGCCGCCGGCGAGCGCGTGCTTTAACTCCCGCCAAGGAATTTTCAATACTTGACGAAAAAGTGAAGAGCGTTGTTTCAGGTCCTCATGCGACTGCGCGTGAGAAGAAGCGCTCCTGGTGACCGGAGGGTTTGGTTTCCTCGGAAGCCATGTGGTCGAGAGGCTGGTCGCCGACCCCGGCCATCACGTCCACGTCGTGGACGACCTCTCGACAAGCCCTCTCGACTACAGGCGTTACCTCATGATGGATGCGCTTCGGCTGCTTATTGCACGATCCTGGTCGTCTTCAATGGCTAAGGGAGAGGCACTGTTGTAGCTGATAGGGACGATGGGGAGGGCGCTCCGTCGCATGGGTCGGCGAAGTTGGTTCAAGAAAGGTTCTCATGGGGCCGTGACTCCCACCGCCAAGTACGTTTTGGGAGGGACCTGAGATCATAGACCATGCCTATCCTCGACTTAGGCTGTGGCAAGGCCAAGAGGCAGGAGGCCATAGGCGTCGACCTGTTTGCGCTCCCGCACGTCGATGTATTGTGCGATTTGAACGGGACCCTGCCCTTTGCAGAGAATAGCGTTGACGGGGTGTACGCGAGCCACGTGATCGAGCATGTTGAAGATTTCCTTGGCTTAATGCAGGAGATCTGGAGGGTAAGCAAACCGGGCGCATGGGTTCGAATTTGGACGCCTCACTTTTCCTCGGGCCCTTACGCGTGGGGAGATCCGACCCACCGGCGCGCGTTTGCTTCCAACACCTTCGACTATCTAGGCGACAATCAGTTTCATTACATCCGATGCTCTTTCCGCGCGAAATCTCTGCGGTTGAATTTGTTTGCTGGAGGATCCCCGCCTTCGGCGTCTCGACTCAAGCATCGCATTATCATCCGGGTCGGCGGATGGATTGAACATTTGGTTAACCGAAGCCGAGAGAGCCAGCTCCGCTTTGAACGTGTTTGGTGCTATTTCTTTCCATTCACAGAAATCTTTGTCGAATTGGAGGTAGTGAAGTCCAAATGAGGATCCTCGTAACGGGCGGCGCGGGATTCATCGGTTCGCATCTTGTAGAAGCCTTGGTCCGTCGCGGGCACGCCGTCCGCGTGCTCGACAGCCTCGATGCCCAGGTGCACGGTGCCCAGCGGCTGCGGCCGGCATATTTGAATCCTGCGGCAGAGCTCGTCCTGGGAGAGGTAAGCGACATCAGCCTGGTCGAGAGGGCTATGGACGGTATGGTGGCAGTTTTCCACTTCGCGGCAGCCGTCGGTGTGGGACAGTCCATGTATGAGGTCCGCCGATACGTGGAAGCGAATACCCTGGGGGGAGCAAACGTCCTCGAAGTGCTGACGCGTGGCAGGCATCAAGTAAGGAAAGTTGTCGTGGCTTCCTCGATGTCGGTGTACGGGGAGGGAGCCTATCGTTGTCCAAATTGCGGAGAGGTTTACCCCACATTGCGGAGCAAGGAACAACTGCGGCAGAGGTGGTGGGAACCGCGATGTCCAAATTGTCAGAGTGTCCTGACTCCTGTTCCCACACGTGAAGACAAGTCCTTATGTCCCACGTCAATCTACGCGATTACCAAGCGAGATCATGAAGAAATGTTCCTATGCGTGGGGCGAGCTTATGGCATTCCAACCACTGCCCTTCGCTATTTCAATGTTTATGGGCCCCGACAGGCATTATCCAACCCGTATACGGGCGCCGCAGCGATCTTTTGTGCTCGCTTTCTAAGCGGCCATGCGCCGCTCATCTTTGAGGATGGACTGCAGACCCGGGACTTTGTGCATGTTCAGGATATCATTCAAGCTAACCTTCTCGCCCTGGATCGGCCCGAAGCGGATTTTGAGGTCTTTAACGTGGGAACAGGACGGCAGACCAGCGTGCTCGACTTGGCCAAAGTCATCGGGAAAGCCCTCGGCTCCCCCAAAGAGCCTCAGATCTCAGGCCGGTTTCGCGAGGGGGACATCCGGCATTGCTTTGCAGACATCTCCAAGATTCGGCAAACGCTGGGGTACAAGGCCTCCGTTTCCTTAGAGGAGGGACTCGGAAATCTTGTCCCCCAGATTTCCGAGCAGCTTATTCAAGACCAGATGGATCAGGCGACGGCAGAACTAGCTCGAAAGAGGCTTGTCTGGTAACTGGCAAGCCGATGTAAGCACAGGTCGCCAGTCCAAATCTATGGGGATGCGCGGGGTGATATGTCGCTGACAGAACCGGTTGTGTCCAGGGAACAACCAAAAGTTTTTCTTGTTATCCTGAATCGGAACGGATGGGAAGATACGATTGCCTGCTTAGACTCCAACTATGAGGGGGATTATCGATGGTTTGAAGCCGTGGTCGTAGATAACGATTCGACGGACGGCTCGCTCCAAAAGATTCGTGATTGGGCGAGGCGAAAGGGCGCCCCAATTAAGGCCGATATAACGCTCAGGGGAGGGGAGGAGGGTTGTTGTCCGATTGCTCCCTTCAGCCCCTCTACCCTGACGCTCATCGAGACGGGGAAGAACCTGGGCTATTCGGGAGGGAATAATAGAGGATTTCGGTACGCACTCCAGAACGGTGCAGATTTAATCTTCCAACTCAATAACGACGTCGTGGTCGAAAGGAATTCCCTGACTCGTTTGGTTGGTTCAATCCAAACAGATCCACGGATGGCGGTCGTTTATCCTTTGATACTTGGCCTTGAGGGCGAGAATCAAGTTCCCGCGTATTTGCGTCCTCCATTTAGTCTTTGGGAACTTTTGATAAATTCGAATTTGTTGGGCTTTTTCTGGTCGCGCCTAAACTATCATGAATATCTGAAACAAAGGAACCCCTATCCCGGCTACCAGTATGACCGGCTGTTGCCAGTGCCTAACGTCGCAGGAGCGTGCTGTCTCTACCGTCGCGAACTGTTCGAGCAGATTGGTCTGCTCGACGAAAGTGTGTTTATGTATCATGAGGAGGCCATCTTGATACAGAAGCTTCGCAAGGCACACTTCATTGCCTGCTTGGATCCATCTACAAAAGTTCTCCATAAAGGGGGACGCGACAACGCGAAGCTGCCTCCGGCTTTTCTCTACACCAGGCGCGTGTGCGGAGAGATTTACTATGCGCAGAAGTACCTTGGCGTATCAAGACTGGGCCAATGGCTGTTGATGTCCTTGCGCTTCATGGAATACTCGTACCATATGCTGAAGTCCCCCGAATACCGCGGGAGGTTTTCGGAGTTCATGCGTTTGTATCTCCTTGGGCGGACATAAGGGTTGACAAACAGCCAAGAGCGGAGGCGCTGGCAAGCTGCGGCGGAAACTCCCTCCGAACGCGTGCCTTCACCTGATTCCCGAAGACCTCGAGGGAATCGAGAAATTACTTCCCGGCGAACCGTTCGAAATCGTCGTGATTGATGGCCTCGATCGCCTCCGATGCGCGGAATGGTCCCTGCGGGTCATTCGCCGGACGGGGCGATCATTCTGGACGACTCCGAAGGCTATTGGGGCGGCGAAGAGAGGCAGACCTACCCCATCCTTGAACTGATGAGAGCCCAGGGGTACCGCAGGGTTGACTTTTTCGGGCACAGTCCCGGCGGGATCAGACCTCACTGCACGTCGTTCTTTTTTCGAAGCGAGTGCTTCTTATTCGAGGGGACAGAGGCGCCGCGTCGCACCTTCTGGTAGCCGATGTCCCGGCGCGCATCGGCCCTGGGCCGAGCTGGCGAGACCGCGCGAAGTGCCGTCGCCCCTATCTCGAACCACAATTCCACAAAGCCTGACCCGAAGGAATTCCTCAAAACACCATCCCTAGGGCGAGAAGGTCTGGTTCCATTGCGGCGGGGCCGGCCCGGGCCGGCAGCCCGTTCGGGGAACGCAATGACTTCAGCCCGGCCGGCGCCCGAAGTGGGGAGCGGGACGCCTCTTGAAAACGGCCAAGGCATGGCCCGAGAAAGCATTCTCCAGGACACAAAGGAAAGGACGCGAAAATGCAGCTAGACACAAGAGCAGTAACCGCGGAGCTCAAAGCAACCCAGAAGCGGATTCCGCCTCAAAGGTACGATTTTTCTCCAGAGGATATTGCCTGGATTTTGGAGAAGACTCGTGAAGTCCTTGAAACGCGGGCCTTTCTGACGCTCGGCCGGTATGGGGAGGAATTTGAGCGAAAGTTCGCTGAGCGCGTCGGCGTCGCCCATGCGGTCGCGGTCAGTAGCGGGACAGCGGCCCTGGAAATCATCCTGCGCGCGTTGCGCGTTCAGGGGCGCGAAGTCGTTGTCCCGACGAATACCTTCGCGGCAACCGCTTTTGCGGTGATTCATGCAGGTGCGAAGCCGGTCTTCGCCGACTCGGGTGAAGACCTCGCAGTTGACCCCGAAGACGTCGAGCAGCGGATCGGCCCCAAGTGCAAAGCGGTGGTGGCGGTCCATATCGGCGGGCATGTGTCCCCGGGCGTCTTCGGACTAAGGGAACTTTGCGAGCGCAAAGGCCTATATCTCGTTGAGGACGCCGCGC
>WNEY01007542.1_pt1 | contig 10654 bp, 8 predicted proteins | sample 5400531 | NCBI WGS metagenome assembly WNEY01 (sample SAMN13153338, study PRJNA577476) | soil metagenome | isolation source: 200 cm saprolite under Douglas fir tree site 1 | place: USA:California | collected 2015-04-18
CGGCGGCTGGCCCGCCGCGCGCGCACGCGCATGCGGCTTACTTCGCGGTGGCCGTGTTCCCCAATCTGTTGAGGATGTCGTTCGCCTTGTCCTCGTGGCGCTGCAGGACGGGCAGCAACTTGTCGAGCAGGTCCTTCACTTCGGGCTTCACGTCGTTGCGGGCGCTCTTCGCCATCTCGATCACCTCGCGGTGGCCATTGACCATCATCTGCGCGAAGGCGCGGTCGAAGTCGCGGCCGGTCAGCTTCTGGAGCTCGTCCATCCTGTGCTGCTTGGCCTCGCGCTTCGCCTGGTGGTCGGCGTCCGACTTCATCTGCCGGTCGGCGTCCATCTTCTTCGCGTCCAGGTCGATGTTCAGCTTGCTGGCCACCGCCTTCACGTCCTGGTCGGCCTTCTGGTGATCGCGCACGAGCATCGCGCCGTAGTCCTTCACGTCCTTGGACGCGCCCTTCTGCTGCGCCAGTTGGCCGGCCTGCACTTCCTCCATGTTCACGTGGTGCAGCTTCCGTAGGACCTTGTCGTCGGTGAGCTTCATCGACGTCCGCGTATCGCTCGTCTGCATCGACGAGGAAGTGGTGTCGCTCTTCTTGGCATCGTCGGCGCGCGCGAACGCGGGAACGAGCGCGAGCGCGGCGGTGAGCAGCGTGGCTTGCAATGTCATGGTCGTCTCCCTCACGGACCGTGTTGGTCGCCGGGCAAAGCTGCGCGCTGACGGGGGAGGGCGTAAGTGCGGCAGGACAGGCGTGGGGGAGGGCGCCAGGACGGCTGCGCTCAGCGGGCGGGCAGGCCCCGGTGCACCAGCTCGACCGCCAGCTTGGCGTTCTCCACCGGGGTCGAGGGCAGGATCCCGTGCCCGAGGTTGAAGACGTGGCCGCCTCCCGCGCGGCGGCCCTCCTCGAGGACGCGCAGCACCCGCTTCTCCAGGGCGGGAGCGGGCAGGAAGAGCGAGGCCGGGTCGAGGTTCCCCTGCAGCGCGGGCGCAGGTCCCACCCTCTCACGCGCCTCGTCGAGCGGCACGCGCCAGTCCACTCCCACCACGTCCGCGCCGGTCGCGGCGAGCTGGCCGAGCAGCTCGCCCGTCTCCACCCCGAAGACGATGACGGGCTGCTTCCTCTCGCGCCGCAGTCCCTGGACCACGCGCGCGACGTACGGCGCGCCCAGGCGGGCGTAGTCGGCGGGGGCCAGCGCTCCGGCCCAGGAGTCGAAGATCTGCACGGCGTCGGCGCCGGCGTCGAGCTGGGCCTGCAGGTAGAGCGCGAGCGCCTCCGAGATGCGCGAGAGCAGCTCGTGCGCGAACGCCTCGTCGCCGAGGAGCGCGGCCTTGGCCCGCTCGAAGCTGCGCGAGGTGCGTCCCTCGATCATGTAAGCGGCGAGCGTCCAGGGCGCTCCGCCGAAGCCGATCAGCGGCACCTTGCCGGCGAGCTGCTTGCGGGCGAGCCGGACCGCATCCAGCACGTACCGCAGCTCCCGCTCCGGGTCGGGTACGCGCAGCCGGCGCCCATCCGCCGGTCCCCGCAACGGCTCGGGGAACTGCGGCCCGGCGTCGTCGAGCACGAGGTGCATGCCCATCGCCTCGGGCACCACCAGGATGTCGCTGAAGAGGATGGCGGCGTCCACCCCGAGGATGTCCACCGGCTGCAGCGTCACCTCGGCCGCCAGCTCCGGCGTCTTGCACAAGGTCAGGAACGGCACCTTGGCCCGCACCGCCCTGTACTCCGGCAGATACCTCCCCGCCTGTCTCATGAACCACACCGGCGTGGCATCGACCGGCTCCCCGCGACACGCCTTCAGGAACCTGTCCTCCCTGCCCATACCCGGCTCTCTAGCACGATGTTGGAAAAACAATTGCACCACGGAGCACACGGAGCCCACGGAGATTCGGTTGTCTCGCCGAATCGATCACGCGCGCACGATCGAAACAACTGGCGATCTCCGTGCTCTCCGTGTGCTCCGTGGTGCAATCTGTTTGTCAGGTCAGGAGCGGCGGGCGACTTGTTGGAGCTCGAGGACGGGGTCGCCGTTCTTGAAGACGCGGACGGTGCCGGAGGACTGGGAGACGCTGATGGAGATGGCTCGCGTCTCCACGGTGACCGCCGCCGCCGCGGCGTGGCGGGCGCCCAGCCCGAGGGGCAGCTCGACATCCTTGCGCCCGAGGGGCAGCTCGACATCCTTGCGATCCGACACCGCGCTCGCCTGCAGATAGCGGCCCGCGGCGAGCACCACGCCGTCTTCGCGGATCACGAACGCGCCGTCCAGCACCGCGAAGTTCTTCACCGCCTCGCGGATGCTGGGGTCGAGCACGTTGCGCTCCGCCTCGGAGATGCCCTGGAACGGGTTGATGGTGAGCTGCTTGCTCTGCTCCATCACCACCGTCGAGTCCCCCAGCACGAAGATGGTCCCGATGGGGTGCCCCTCGAATCCCTCGTGGCCGATGGCCATCGCCAGCGAGACCAGCGCCTCCACCACCTGGGGGTTGAACTCGGCCCCGAGCCCGATGGTATCGATGGCCGCCTTCTCCTCGAACCCGCGCCCGATCTGCAGCCGGATGAGCGTGTCCGGCATGCGCGCGCCGCTGCGCCCGGTGAGGCACAGCACGTTCTCGCCGTCGGCCAGCACGTTGGCGGTCATGGCCGCGACCAGGGCGACCTTGACCTTCTCGACGCGCGAATAGTCGTAGGGTGGCACGGTGACGCACACGTACCCCTGCCGCCGCAGGGACTGCGCCAGGCGGTCCTCGGTGACCGCGTAGACGAGCTTCTTCTTCAGCGGCCGGCCGCGCAGGTGCTCGGCGGAGAGGGGCACGTCGGAGACCAGCAACAGCCGGTCCACCTCCGCCTTCGCCGCCAGCGAGAGCACGGTCCGGAGGAACTCGCGGTCGAGCTTGGAATCGGCCATGCGCGGCTTGACTCGACTCTATCGTGTCCATAGACTTCCGCCTCTTTTTTCGGCCGGGACGATTCCTGGCGGCAGGGGCGCGAGAGATGGCCAGCAGCTCGGAAGCAGCGCAGCGGCGCGGGGGCACCAGGGTGAATCAGAAGGACCTGAAGCGCTTCAAGAAGATCCTCGAGGAGCAGAAGCGCGCCCTGCTCCAGCAGGCGCGCAAGACGCTCAGCGAGGAGGCGGCCTTCGACACGGACGACCTCCCCGACGAGATCGACCTCGCTTCTTCCGAGTACACGCAGAGCATGGTGTTCCGCCTGCGCGACCGCGAGAAGTTCCTGCTCAAGAAGATCGATGACGCCATGGCGCGCATCGAGAACGGGACCTTCGGGATCTGCGAGATCTGCGAAGAGGAGATCTCGGTCAAGCGCCTCGAGGCCCGCCCGGTGACCACCATGTGCATCCGTTGCAAGGAAGAGCAGGAGAAGCAGGAGAAGTCCTACGGCTGAATCCTACGAGCCAATACCAGGCCGCTCCCGCCGATTGCCGGACCTGACGCGCTCAACTGCGTAGCGCCGCCCTATCGGCGGCCGCTAGGCGGACGCCCGCCGTGGAGCGATGGCGCAGCTGGCTTCCGTATACTCGGGCAGCAGCTCGCGCATGGGGTGGTCGCCGCACGCGGGGCATTCGCGGTCGCGCTCGTACTTGACCTCGCGGAAGCGCTGCTCCAGGGCGTCGTAGAGGAGCAGCCGCCCGACCAGCGGCTCACCCTGGCCGAGGATCAACTTCACGCCTTCGACCGCCTGGATGAGCCCGATCACGCCGGGCAGGACGCCCAGCACGCCGGCTTCCTGGCACGACGGCGCCAGCTCCGGCGGCGGCGGCTCGGGGAACAGGCACCGGTAGCAGGGGCGCCCGCCGCCCGGGATGAACGTGGTGGCCTGGCCGTCGAAGCGGAAGATCGACCCGTGCACGTTGGGCTTGCCCAGGAGCACGCACGCGTCGTTCACCAGGTAGCGGGTGCCGAAGTTGTCGCTGCCGTCGATGATCAGGTCGTAGGGGCGGAACAGCTCGAGCGCGTTCTCGCGGGTCAGCCGCACCCGGTGCTCGTCGACGGTGACGTCGGGGTTCAGCTTCTGGATGGTCTGGCGCGCCGACTCCGTCTTCGGCATCCCGACCCGCTCGGTGTCGTGCAGGATCTGCCGCTGGAGGTTCGACTCGTCGACCACGTCGTCGTCCACCAGGCCCAGCCGGCCCACGCCCGCCGCCGCCAGGTAGAGTGCCGCCGGCGAGCCCAGGCCTCCGGCGCCGATGAGCAGCACCTTGGACTTGAGCAGCTTCGCCTGCCCCGTCTCGCCCACCTCGGGGATGAGCAGGTGCCGGCTGTAGCGGTTGCGCTGCGCGTCGGTCAGCCGGAAGGGCACCTCGACCGGCAGCCCCGCGTCCTTCCACGCCCCGTACCCGCCGCGCAGGCTGCGCACCTTGCGGTACCCCATTTCTTGAAGGGTCTTGCCCGCGAGCAGGCTGCGCGTTCCGCCCGCGCAGTAGAGCACCACGTCGGCGTCGCGGTCGGGGAGGGTCTCCTCGATCCGCAGCTCCAGGAAGCCGCGCGGCACGAGCTTGGCGCCGGGCACGATGCCCTGGTCCGTCTCGTACTTCTCGCGCACGTCGATGAGGGCCGGCCGGTGCGCCTGGATCTCCCTGGCCAGCTCGGCCGGGGCCACTTCCGGCACCTGGGTCCGGGCGACCTTGAGCAGCTCGGTCTTCGTCTTTGCCTCTGCCATTGGAACACCTTGGGATGCGTCGGAACCGGGACGGATTCTAGCGCGACCTTCCGGCGCTCGCTCGCCCGCCTGTCCCTCGAGTCGTTGGCGCGCGCCGCCCCGCAGACTAACTTTCCAGGACGAGGGGGGAATCGGTGGGAGGGATCTGGCTCGTTCTGCATCTCGACGCGAAGAAGCGCGGGACCATGGAGCAGCAGCTCGTGGCGCTCGCGAGGCGGCTGCGGCAGGAGAGGATCCCCACCACCATGGTGTTCGCCCGCCCGCCGGCGGCCTTTCCGGGGGACGCGCTGCGCGAGGCAGGCGTGAGGCTGCGGCACCTGGACTTCGCCCGCCCGCCCTACCGCCTGGCCCGGGAGCTGTGGTCGTGGATGCGCGTCGAGCGGCCCGGCATCGCCCACTTCCACTTCATCGATCCGTACTCGCCCCTGGTCGTGGCCGCGGGGCTCGCCGGCGCGCGCGTGCTCATCCACGACCACCTGGCGCTCTCCCGCGGAGACCCCTTGCGCGCCGCCTGGAAACGCCTCCGCTCCCTGCTCCTGAACGGCCTCTTCGACGAGCGCGTCGCCGTGTCGTCGTTCGTCGCGCGCACCATCCGAGAGGTCCACGGGGTCCCTGCCGCGCGCGTTTCCGTGGTCGACAACGCCGTCGACGCCGCGCGGTTCGAGGGCGCCGACGGGCGCGGCGTCCGCGAGGAGCTGCGCCTGGGAGACGCTCCGCTGATCGTCTCCGTCGCCCGCCTCGATCACGAGAAGGGCGGGGAGTGGCTGCTGCGCGCGCTTCCCCAGGTCGGCCGGGGCGCGCACCTCGCCATGGTCGGGGAGGGCCCTCGACTCGGCGACTGGCGCGCGCTGTGCGCCAGCCTGGGGGTGGCGTCGCGCGTCCACTTCCTCGGTTTGCGCCTCGACGTGGAGGAGATCCTCGCGGCGGCGTCGGTCGTGGTCGCCCCGTCCGTCTGCGACGAGGGATTCGGGCTCGCGGCGCTCGAGGGAATGGCCGCCGGCCGGCCGGTGGTGGTGACCGATTCCGGGCCGATGCCGGAGATCGTGGAAGGCGCCGGGCAGGTGGTCCCCAAGCGGGATGCCCGGGCGCTGGCGGCCGGCATCGATGGCCTGCTGCGCAACGACGTGCTCGCGCGCAAGCTCGGCGAAGCTGGACGCCTGCGCGCGCGCACCGTGTACGGCATGGACCGCTACCTCGAGCAGCTCATGTCGGTCTACCGGCGCCATCTGCTCCCGAGCGTCGGCGGCCGGCGCGCGGCCTGAACCGTCCGCCGCGGTTTCAGGCAGCCAGCGAGGTGGGCCCGGGGACCGCCGGGCGCTTGCGGGGAATCCACTCGCGCACCGGCGGCAGCTCGCCCGTCGCGCGCAGCGCGGCCAGGTAGGCGAGCCCCGTCGCGGCGCCGCAGAGGACCAGGCGCAGGAGGACCGGACCTTGCGCCAGGCGGAGCACCACCGCGCCGACGGGCGCCGCCACCGCCGCCGCCAGCGCCTGCATCGAGAGCGTGCGCCAGGGCAAGAGGTAGCGCATCCCGCCGAGGAGGTGGCCGGCGCGCAGCAGCAGGATCCCGCGCGTGGCCGCTTCGGCGGCCACCCAGCCGCCCATCGCGCCGCGCAGCCCGTAGAGGTGGAAGCCGGCGACCACCATCGGCACCGTCAAGGCGAGCTTCACCACCGAGACCGCCAGCACGAAGCGGTTCTGCGCCCGCGCGCGCATCACGCCGTCGAGCGGCAGCGCGGCGAGCGGGATGGCGAAGATGGCGAGCCGGAAGATCGGCACCGAGTCGCGGTACCGCTCGGTGAAGAGGAAGGTGAGCAGCGTGGGCCCGCAGACGTAGAGCAGGGCCATCATGGGAATGAAGACGAAGGCGAGCCTGGCCACCGCCTCGCGGAACAGGCGCGCGGGTCCCTCGGCCACGCCGTCGCGGTCGTGCTCGGCGATGCCGAGCTGCAGGATCTCCGACACCGGAGTGTAGAGCATGTCCACGATGGGCAGCTGGAAGCAGCCGACCGCGTAGATCGCGAACACGGCCGCGGTCACGCTCGCCGCCACGAAGTACTGGTGGAACTGCTGCTGCGGGATGATGATGGCGAAGGCGAGCCCGAAGGGCAGCGCGTAGGCGAGCTGCCGCTTGAGGTCCTCGCGCGAGACGTGCAGGCCGTGCTCGCGCAGCACCATCACCCAGCAGGCGACGGCGCGGAACCCGGTGCCGGCGACGATGCCGGCCAGCGCGCCCGTCAGCGAGCGGGTGATGAGCGCCCCGGCGACGATCCCGATCGCCTGCGTCACCTCGTAGCCGAAGCGCAGCACCGCCGCGAGCTTGATGCGCCCTTGGGACATCGGGATGGAGTCCATGGTGCTGCCGGACAGGAACAGCGCGCTGAAGAGCGCCACCCAGCACATCTGGCCGGCCAGCTCCGGCTTGTGCATGCGCAGGGCGATGCCCGGGCCGAATACGTAGAGGAGCGTCCCCGCGCAGACGCCCAGCGACGTCGTGACGAGCAGCGCGTGCGAAATGAAGTAGCGGCGGCGCTCCAGCTCGCGCGGGACGAAGTAGATCAAGCTGGGCGTCAGCCCCATGGGGAGCACCACGCCCAGCGTCGTGCACCACAGCCAGGCCAGCTTGAAGGTGCCGTAGGAAGCGGGCACCAGGATGCGGGCCAGGACCAGCGGAGTGGAGAAGGTGACGACCGCGATCGCCAGGCGGGCGATCATCAGCGGCCCCGCGCGCCTCAAGATCGATGCCTGGCCGGTCAACGTCCCCCCCGGCGCCGATGGTGGGCAGTGCGGGCGCGTTCGGCAACGGGCAGGGCGGCACCCACTGTCGCAAAAAGAAAGGCCGGGGCCCCTGGAGCCCCGGCCTCGGATCCGACGGACGGCCTGCTTACTCCGCGCTGCGGCGGCGGCGCAGGAACAGAAGGCCGAAGAGCGGCAGCACGAGCCACGCGCTCTGCGGCCCCGAGCTGGAGCAGCCGCCGCCGGGGAACGCGCCGACCTCGAAGCCGATCGGCGGGACCGCGCCGGTGCCGCCGGAGCCGGAGCTCGTCTCCCCGGTGGTCTCCTGCGCCGGAGACGAGTCCTTCCCCATGGCGTGCAGGATCATCTGCGCCAGCTGCGAGCGCGCCGAGTCCAGCGCCGCCGGGCTGGTCGTCGACTGGTACGTCGTCGGGTACACGCCCTTGGCGATCTGCTTGGCCTGGTCGCCCAGCCCGAGCTGCCGGGCCATGGCGAGCAGCTCGTAGTCCTCCATGCCGTCGCGGATCATCTTCATGCGGAAGGATTCCACCGGGATCTCGGTCTGCCCGCCGATCTTGCCGCTGGTGCCCGGGTAGAAGAGGGTCCCGTCGCCGGCGCCGCCGAAGTTGATCTGGTTCACCCACGGGTCGCCGCTGAAGTACGCCTGCGTGGTCTCGTAGTAGAGCTCGCCGGAGATGTCGTAGCTGAAGCTCATCCACTCCATCGCGCGGTTGCGGGTGGCGTCGCTGTCGATGGCGTACGTCGGCCAGCCCGACCCGCCGCTGTAGTCGTAGCCGGGGCCCACGCCCGAGCAGCCGAAGCTCATGCAGCTCTGGTACCACCACACGGTGGCGCCGTACTTGGAGCGCTGCGAGCCCGCGTGGCCGGTGCCCGGCCGGTCCTCCATGAAGTTCACCACGGGGACGAAGAGGTCGATGCCGCTGATGCCGTGCGCCGCGGCCTCCGCGCTGGTGGTGGTGACCAGGGTGGGCAGGTCGGGATCGGCCGCGCGCGAGTTGGCGATGCGGCCGTCGATGTCGCTCCACTGGCAGGTCATCGGCGGCTCGTCGCAGATGTAGTTGAAGAGCGCCTTGGTCCAGCCCTTCGCCTTGAAGTGATCGGACCACGCCTCCACCACGTTCGTCCGGGTGCCGTCGCCCACGATCTGCACCGCGGTGAGCTTGGCTCCCGAAAGGCGCGTGTTGGCCGTGCCGTCGAGGAAGGGGCCCGCGTACGCGTCGTAGTCGCCCCAGCCGCCGCTGCCGTCCTGCTTGATGGGAGAGCTCACCACCGGAATCGTGATGCTGATGCGGTTGTCCAGCGCCGCCTGCAGGTAGCGCGCGCGGAGCTTCTGCTCGGCGTCGTAGTTGCTGCAGCCGCCGTCGCCGTGCCCCATGCAGGGGCCGTTCCAGGTCATGCCGAAGGCGCTGCGCAGGGAGGCGGTGGACGGCAGGGCGAAGTCCCACACCGTGAGCGTCACCGGCACCTGCGCGGCCGCGCCGCCGGTCACGTTCAGCGTGCCCTGGTAGACGCCCGCCGCCGCGTCGGCCGGTACGTGGATGTCGACCAGCACCGCGCGGCTCTCGCCCGCCGGCACGTCGAAGGGGAACGCGTTGCGCTTCTCGCCGACGATCGGATCGACGTCGGGCACCAGCGCGTCGGGCCACACGCCCGCGGCGCCGTCGCCGCCGGTCTGCTGCGGCACGTTGATGAGCGCCTCCCGGTAGAGCGTCACGTTGCGCCCGCTGATGCTGTGGCCCTTGCCGTCGCCGAGCCCCTCGAGGCTCATCGACACGCCCGTTGCGGGACCGGTCACCACGACCTGGAAGGACTCGAACTCGTTCCGCGCGGCCGCGATCACGGCGGTGGCGGCGGCGGTGCCCTGCGGCGCCTGCGCCTGGGGCCGGACCTTCACCGCGGCGGGGGCCGTCCAGACCTGGGCTGCTTCCGAAGCGCTGCCTGCGAGGAAGGCGACTGCGGCGGCGGCGAGCTGGGAAAGCTTCATTGGTGCGTCTCCTTGGTTGGCTGCTTCCCGGAACGGCGGGTGCTTTCCGTTCAGGTCGGCCAACGAAGAGGACGTGCCGCCTCTTCCCTCCTTGGTGTCCGGCAGTAGGGGGTCTTCTGGGCGTGTATCGGGTGGACGGGGGCAAAGGTCCCCGCTCGGACCACGTCCGCGCACACGCGCCCCCGCAGGGCCCAGATGCGGCGGATCGCCGGCTGGGAATGCTTTACGCGAGAATCGGCGTTCTACGGGCTGCGCAGGCGCCGGAACCCCGCCGAACGGGCGGGGAGGCAGGCGCCTCCCGGCTCGCTGGCCGACCGCAGGAAGCGCCCCACCGAGGCGCCCCTCTACAGGCGGAGCGGCGCACTTTCCCCCGGCCACTCCACGTGCGGTGGGCCCCTGCCGCTGGGCGCCCCGCAGAACCGTCGACTGAGAGACAGGCAGGGCGGCCGGCTTCTCGCCCGGCGAGGCGTGCTTATGTTCGGGCGGTGCGCAGGGCCGCCGTCGCGGCCCCTGGAGGGGCGTGTTGCAAGCGAGCTTCTCGCGACCCGTGAACCTCTCGCAGCCCGCGCGCGACTGGCAGGCGCGGCGCATCGGCCAGGTCGCCTTCGGCGCGACGGCGCTCTTCCTCGCGCAGCTCTACCTCGCGCCCGCGCAGTGGTTCCCCGTGACCGAGCCGTTGCGGCTCGCGCTGGTGCTCTCCGGGATCGCGCTCGCCGCCATCGCCCTGCACCGGCTGATCACCAACAAGCCGCTCTGGCTGGGATGGCGCGGCGCGCTGCTGGCGGTCTACTGCGGGGCCGCGCTGCTCTCTCCCAGCTGGTCCATCGACCGGGCGCTGTCGGTGTCCGGCGCGCTCGAGGTGGCCAAGCACTTCCTCTTCTTCACCGCGGTGGTGAACACGGTCACCACCCCCCGGCGCATCCGGATCGCGATGCTCGTCTACGCGGCCGCGTCCATCGTTCCCGGCTGGGGCACCTTCTGGAACTGGTGGCACGACGAGCTGCTCGTGGAAGGCTTCCGCGGCCGCTGGCTCGGCGTCATGGCCGACCCGAACCACGACTGCATGGCGCTCGTCGGGGCGGTGCCGATCTTGCTCTACTTCGCCGCGCACGGGCCGGGGCTGTGGCGCCGGATCGTCGGCGCCGGCGGCGTAACCGCGGTGCTGATGGGCATCGTCGCGACGCACTCGCGCGGCGGATCGCTGGGCCTGCTCACCGCGGTGCTGGTCTGGGGGATGATGTCGAAGCGCAAG
>WNEY01004462.1_pt1 | contig 10653 bp, 9 predicted proteins | sample 5400531 | NCBI WGS metagenome assembly WNEY01 (sample SAMN13153338, study PRJNA577476) | soil metagenome | isolation source: 200 cm saprolite under Douglas fir tree site 1 | place: USA:California | collected 2015-04-18
GTGTGCGCCCCCGGCGCGACCGGCGACCAGGGGTTGAAGGCGCTGTCCCCCGGTGCCAGCGGATCCGAGATAAAGATGGAGCCGTCGAGGCCGATGGCCACCGATATCGACGTGCAGTTGCTGGACCCCGCCGTGAACTGGATCTGGGCGATCTGGTCGGTCGTGACCAACCCCATCTCGCGTGCGAGCCGAATCGTAACCCGCACTCAGCGCAACGGCTTCGCCTGACGAAGAATCACTCAAGGGCCGCGGCCAGCAGATCGGCCGAGCGGCGCACGCTGGTCTCGCCGTCGACCAGGGGGTCCTCGTACTCGAGGCTGATGGTCCCGTCGAATCCGTGCCTGGCGAGGTCCTGCACGAAGCGGTTCCACCACTCGGCCGGCCTGCCGTCACCGACCGTCGCGAACAGCCAGGGCATCTCCTTCGGCTCGCCCAGCCACCGGTTGTCCAGAAAACCGTTGAGCGCGACGTTCTCGGGCAGGATTCGCGTGTCCTTGCCGTGGACGTGCCCGATCCGGCCCTTGATCGCGGGGATGATCGCGAACGGGTCCATGCCCTGCCAGAAAAAGTGGCTGGGGTCCAGGTTGACGGCCAGGTTGTCTCCGAGCTCCGCCGCCAGCTTGAACGTTGCCACGTTGTAGACGTACGTCCCCGGGTGCAGCTCGAAGCAGATCTTCAGCGCAGGGTGCTCCTCCGCCGCGAACGCGGCCATCTCCTCCCAGTACGGCCTGACCTTTGTCTCCCACTGCCAGGTGGCGATGCGCTCGTACTCGGGCAGCCAGCCGCCGGCGGCGAAGTGAGGCACATCAGCCCGGCGCCCCGGCGGCCCTGGGTTGCCGGACATGCACACCACCCGATCGACGCCCAGCTCGGCGGCGAGCCGGATGGTGTCGCGCAGGTGCCGGTCGTGCAGGCGCGCCTGATCCGGGCGGGGATGCAGCGGGTTTCCGGAGACGTTCAGTGCCGAAATCTCGTATCCGCGAGAGCGGATGGACTTAAGCCACGCCTTGCGCTTCCGGCTGCCGCGCAGCATCGCGCGCATGTCGCAATGCGGCGCTGGCGAGTAGCCTCCGGTCCCGATCTCCACGCGCGTGATGCTCGGCACCTCGCGGCGCAGCCAGTCGAGCACGTCGTCCAGCGACCACTTGAGAAAGGCGTCGGTGAAAAGACCGAGGTCCACTTACTTCACGGCTCCGAGGGTGAGTCCGCGCACGAAGTGGCGCTGAACGAGCAGCGCAAAGACGGCGATCGGCAGCGCGCCGACCACGCCGGCGGCCGCCATCGGACCCCACTGGATCTGGATCTTTCCGATGAGCGTCGAGACCCCGACCGGGATGGTCTGCGCCTCGGGCGTCGACGTCATCGTTAGCGCGATCAAGAAGTCGTTGTAGATGTTGATGACGCTGAAAATTGAGGTCGCTGCCAGCCCGGGCGCGGCCAGCGGCAGCACGACCCGCCACAGTGCGGTGAGGCGCGTGTCGCCGTCGACCAGCGCCGCCTCCTCGATGTCGCGTGGAATCTCGGCCAGGAAGCTCTGCATCAACCAGATGACAAAGCCGGTGTTGAGGCCGGTGTAAAGAAGGATCAGGCCGACCCGGGTGTTCAGAAGCTGGAAGTTCGCAAGCACGATGTAGAAAGGAATCACGAGCAGGATCGTTGGGAGCATGCGCACCAGCAGCACCACGATCAACGCCTGCCTCTGCAGCCAGCCTTCGGTCGGCAGCTTGGTCAGCGCGTACGCCGCCGGCGTTCCCAACAAAAGGCTCAGCAGCACCGAGAAGATGACCACCGTCACGCTGTTGAACAGGAACGGCCCGAAGTTGTAGGTCTCGAAGAGAGCGAAGAAGTTGTCGAGCGTGGGCGCCGTCGGCGCGAGCTCCAGGCCCGAGAAGATCTCGACCTGGTGCTTCAGCGAGGTCGTGATCATCCACCAGAACGGGAACAGGGCGAAGATCTCGGCCGCGACCAGGCCGGCATAGACCGGGACGCCGCGCAGCCGGGCTCTCATCGCGTTCCCGGCGCCAGGCGCACGAGGCGGATAGCGATCGCGGCCAGAACGAGCACGATGGCCAGCAGGATCACAACCATCGCCATGGCCTGCCCGTACTGGGTGAACAGAAACGCTGTGTTGTACGCGTAGATGCTGAACAGCTGCGTGGAAACCCCAGGTCCGCCTCGCGTCAGGACGTAGATCTGGTCGAAGGTGCCGATGGCGTCGATGGTGCGCAGCACGATCGCGACGAACAGCACGGGTCGCAGCATCGGGAGCACGTGGTCGAAAAAGACGCGAATCGGGCTCGCTCCGTCGATGAGCGCCGCCTCGAGCGGTTCCTGCGGCAGCGTCTGGAGGCCGGCCAGCAGGATGAGGAACATCAGCGGCGTCCATTCCCAGACGTCGAGCAGCACGACGCCCAGAAACGCGGTCGTATCCGAGCCCAGCACGTGCACGCCGTGGATGCCGAACAGGCTCATCACAGGGTCGGCGATGCCGATGTCGGACGCGTAGATCAGGCGCCACATCACCCCGACCACGACCGGGGCGACGGTCATGGGCAGGATGATTCCAATCCGCCACAGGCTGGCCCCACGCAGCTGGCGGTTGACGAGCATGGCCAGCCCGAGCCCGAGCAACGTCTCGATCACCACGCAGAGCACCACGTACTTGGCGGTGGTCTCGAGCGCGGTGATGAAGGTGTCGTCCTGCAGGACCTGCACGTAGTTGGTGATGCCTGCAAACGCGACATCCAGGCCGTAGCGGTAATGGCGGACGCTGGCTACCACGCCGTAGGCCAGCGGGTAGATGCTCACCGCGGCGAGCGCGACGGCCGCGGGGAGCAGCAAGACGTAGGGGCCGGCGGCGAACGATGCGCGCCGGCCCCGGACCATCTCTAGATGTAGCCGCCCTGCTGCTTCAGGTAGGCCGTGATCTCGTTGGCCGCCTGCGTCAGCTTCGACTGGGCGATCGAGTGGTAGCCGCTCTTCTGCTGCAGTGCCCGGACGAGCGCCTCGTTGAGGCGCGTGCCGAGGATGTCCTCCATCTTCGGCTCGTCAGGCGTGTGCGGCTTGGCCACCGAGTTGTTGACCGCGTCGGCGATAGCCGGCAGCCAGCGGTACTTCGAGGTGATGTTGGGGTCGCTCAGGGCCGACTTGGTCACCGCGGCCGAGCCGTTGGTGTTGGCGAAGTCGGTCTGGATCTTCGAGCTGGTGAACCACTCCAGGAACTGCTTCGCGCCCTGAGGGTTAGGCGCGCCCGAGGCGACGCCGCAGATGAACGTGCCGATGGCGGGGCCGCTTTTCTCCTGGCTAGGAGTCGCGGCCATGTTGATCTTGCCGACCACTTTGGAGGCGGTGGCGTCGTCGACCTGGTGGCTGAGGCCCGTGTACTCGGTGAGCGCGAGGCAGTTGCCCTGGAGGAACACCTGGACCTCCTGGTCGGTGTCGAACTCGGCGACGCCCGTGGGCATGTAGGGGATGAAGCTGAACAGCCGCTCCAGCGCCCCCACTCCCGCGGCACCTGCAAAGCCCGGCGACCAGTCGTCGTTGACGAAATTGCCGCCGTAGGAGTTGAGCAGCGGCAGGTAGGTCTGCACGATCGGGTTGCCCTTGACGCCGCGTGCCGACCATCCGTACGGGCCGCCGGCCTTGGCCTTGGCCGCGGCCGCGCTCGCGATGTCGTCCCACGTCTTCGGAGCGCTCGGGAAGTAGTCCTTGTTGTAGTAGAGGACCTCGACGTCGTCGATGATCACGATCGCGTAGAGCTCTGGCGTGGCGTTGGCGAAGTCCTTCATCTTCGCCCCCGTCTTGGGCGGCCAGTAACCCTGGTTGAGGCCGTTGGGCAGGATGTCCGAGTTGACGTGGAATCCGAGCTTGTCGAGGCTCTGGATCACCTTACCCGCCGCGAACTCCGGCACCCAGTTGTCGTCCATCACATAGATGTCGTACGCGCCGGTCTTGTGCAGGCCGTCGTTCTTGGAGTTCTGGTACCAGGCGTCGTAGTTCGTCTCGTTGTACTGGACCTGGATGCCCGTTTCGCTGGTAAACCGCTTCACGAATACGTCGCGGAACGGAACCATCGCGTTGTCCTGGAAGGTGCCGATGACGATCTTCCCGCCTCCAGTGTTCGAGGTCGAGGAAGAAGCGCAGGCTTCGAGGACCGCCGGTACCGCCGCCAGGCCCGCCGCCCCATAGAGGCCGGCCCTGAGCATTGAGCGGCGGCTGTACCGCCGCGAGAAGATGGAATCTGTCATGAAACCTCCTCAATACCGGCTTGTGAGCCGGTCATGCTGACTCACGGACCGTGCCCGTCCGTGGCTCCTGGGATGAACCGGCCGCGGTTCCACGTATGAGGTTGCCGCTGTCCTTCGAGAAGAGGACAGTGCGGCCGGCGTCGGGCCGGACGCCACATTCGTCGCCGATCTGGCCTCGGAATCCAGCGGCGGCGCGCACGTTGATGCGGTCGTCTCCGGCCTTCACCGAAACCAGCGTCTCGTTGCCCAGCGGCTCGACGACGTAGATCTCGCCGGCCAACGAGTCCGCGGATCCGCGCATCGTGATCTGGGCGTGCTCGGGGCGGAATCCGAGCACTGTCTTCTCGGCCGCCGGTCCGTCGCCGACGGGGACGTTGCCCTCGGCACGCAAGAAGCGCCCGTTGGCGACGGTGCCGTCGAGCAGGTTCATCGGCGGTGAGCCGCAGAAGCCGGCGACGAAGAGGTTGGCGGGCCGCGCGTAGATCTCCGCTGGCGTGGCCAGCTGCTGGAGTCTGCCGGCGGACATCACCGCGATGAGGTCCGCCATCGTCATCGCCTCGAGCTGGTCGTGGGTCACGTAGACGGTGGTGACGCCGATCGCCTTCTGCAAGCGCTTGAGCTCGGCGCGCATCTGGAAGCGCAGCTGGGCATCGAGATTGGAGAGCGGCTCGTCCATCAGGAAGGCCTGCGGCTGGCGGACGATCGCGCGCGCCAGCGCCACGCGCTGCCGCTGGCCGCCGGATAGCTGGCGAGGATAGCGCCCGAGGTAGGCCTCGATGTTCAGCATTCGCACGACCTTGTCGATTCGCTCGCGGCGGGCTTCCTTCGACACGCGGCCGCGAATTCGCAGCGGGTAGTCGATGTTCTCTTCGACCGTCTTGTGCGGGTAGAGCGCGTAGCTCTGGAAGACCATCGCGATGTCACGATCGCGCGGGTGAAGGTGCGTGACTTCGCGCGGGCCGATGTACATGCGCCCGCTGGTCGGCTCCTCGAGGCCGGCCAGGAGTCTGAGCGCGGTGGTCTTGCCGCAGCCCGAGGGCCCGAGCATGGCCAGGAAGCAGCCGTCGGGCGCGTGCAGGTTGAGATCGATCAGGGCGTCTGTGGTGCCGAACCGCTTGCAGACCTGCTCGTAGCGAAGCTCCATCAGTCAGCGCTCTGCGTTCGCTCTGAAACGTTCCAATTTTGGAGCGACCTTGCCACGGGTGGGGTCGGCTGTCAAGTTGCCGGGGCGGTGTCTTCCTCGGGCTCCTCGTACCAGCGCACGCGGTCACCCACCCTGTTCCGGAGCTTCCACTTCGTGGTCTTGGGCGCGTCCTCGATGCGCTTCCACAGCACTTTCAGGCGCTCGGCGATGGTGCTCGCCGCCGCAGGCGCGAGTGCGTACGAGCCCATGTTCGCGAGGCAGCGCTCGATCGTGGCCTTCGTCGTGCGCCAGAGCCCCCAGTCCCTGGCACACAGGCCGGCGATGTAGCCGGCATCGAGATCGTCGATGTCGTGGTGATAGATAAGGTTGTAGATGTCGCGCTGGTCGCGCTCGGTCAGCTCGACGATCTGCAGCTTCGTCAGCATCAGCTCGGCCAGCGGCACCGTGAGTGGCTCGAGCTCGAGGCGGTCCGCGATCGGGATGACGTGGCACATCGAGAAGTCGCCCATGAAGACGTCGAGCTTGCGGCCGTTCGTCTCGTCGTAGAAGACCAGACGGTGCGCTCCGTGGAACGCGTTGAAGTGCACGTCGGGCGCATAGCCCGCCCTGGTGAGCACGTCGGTGGCGGCTCGCTTCGTGTCGCGTTTGGTGGCGACGTCGATGTCGCCGACCTTGCGCGGCAGGAGCGGCTGATCGTCAGGCGCCTGCAGGCAGACCGCGACGCCGCCGAGCAGCCGCAAGACGAGTCCCGCGCTCGAGGCTGAATCCACCAGCCTTCGAGACTCTTGCAGCGGGTCCGCCAGGGGCACTATCCGGCGGTGAAGAGGAAATCGAGGTAGTCGCCCGCTCCGTCGAAGTCGATGAGGACGCCGCGCAGCACATCGGACGAGTATTCGCTCCCGGGGTTGAAGCACATGGTCTTGCTGATGCGCTGGGCACCTTTCGACTCATGGATGTGCCCATGCAGGCCGACCACCGGCTGGTACTTCTTGATGACCTCGCGCACAGCTTTGCTGCCGACCGGAATTATGCTCGGGCGCCCGCCGCGGATGACCGGGAGCAGCGTCTCGTCAAGCTCGGCCGCGAAATCGAGACCCGAGCCATACGGGGGGTTGTGGAAGTTGGCGACGATCTTCGCGCCTTTCGGCGCTGGATCCAGGATCGCCGACAAACGCTCCGCCAGCGCGTCCTCTGAAAATTCGCGCTCGGTGTTCCAGGGCGTGGGCGTGACATCGCCGCAGCTGGCGAGCAGCACCGGACCGATCTCCATCAGCTCGCGCTCCGGGCATTCGATCCGCGGCGCGGCCTTGAGCACCGGGTCGATGGCGAGCGGGTCGTCGTTGCCGGGCGTGATGATGCATCGCACCTTCGAGTCCAGCCGCTCCTCGGCCAGCCTGCACCAGCCCTCGACCTGTTCGGCGATTGCGGCGGTGAACGCTTGCGAGAGGTACGCCGCGTCGTCCTCCATGCGCTCGAACTCGTCCTCGCCTGCGATGACTGAGTAGAAGCCGATGCGGTTGATCTCGGCCCGCAAGCGCTCCCCCTCGGCGACACGCACTGTTACCAATTCGCCGCGGACCCTGGCGCTGAGGCTGCCGTTGTGGCTCCGGATCGGCACGAGGCCCTTGCCGGCGATGTCACCGCCGAGCACCAGCGCATCCGCCTCGTAGACCTTGGCCGCCGCGAGGAACTTGCGGAAGCAGCGGTCGGAGCCGTGGATGTCGGTCGCGAAATATACGCGGAGGGCCCGCTTCTTGTTCGCCACGACCTAGGCCTCGATTCCTATCGGTTACTCGGGAGGCAGCTCGCGCATGGCCAGGCCCATGTCGATTGACGAGGACTGCAGCCTTCGCTGGCGCACGATGAAGTAGATGATCGGACCCGAGAAGAAGATCACGATCAGGGAGCCTACAGATACGTAGCTGAACGCTCCGAACACGTTGGGCTTGGAGATGATCACGCCCACCGTGAACAGGGCGCCAAGCGTGGAGATGACTCCCCAGATCGCCGCGGTAGGAATCCCGCCCACGCGGTCGACGTCGTTGGTGGCGGGGTTCTTGATCAGGTCAGGCCTGCGGAACGGCAGGAAGATGGCCGCCACGGAGCCCGACAGCAGGACCAGCGCAAAGAACAGCGCGAGGTTGGCCGAGATTGCCGCGATGTTGAGGATCGAGCCTCCAATCGTGAAGACGATGCCGATGGCGACCGCGACGAGGACCGCGTTGATGGGCGACTGGCTGCGCTCGCTGATTTTCGCCAGCCCAATGGGCAGGATGCGGTCGAAGGCCAGCGCGAATATGACGCGCGTCACCACCGCGACGAACGCGAGGTCGACGGCCAGTTCGGCCGCGGGTACGGCGAGCCCGATGAAGATCTTGGTGATCGGGTCCCCCGAGAGCACCAGTCCGTAGCCCAGGCCGCCGGCGTTGGCCTGGAGGCTCGTGATCGCGCCGTAGTTGGCGGCGTCGTTGGTGCCGACCTGCGCCTGCGCCTGCATGAAGTCAAGGCCGATGGTGTTGACCATCAGCAGCCAGACGCCGACCCAGACCACGATCAGGAGCGCGATGCTGATGAGGGAGGCCCAGATGTAGGTGCTGCCTGGGCGCTTCAGCTCACCTCCGACGTAGTACGAGTACAGGACGCCGTTGTAGTTCAGGACCATGAAGGGCACGACGAAGATCGACGCACCAAGGCTGACGCCGAGGGCGATGTTGTCTTTGTGGGCGAGGTTGATGACGTCCTGGTAAGCGGAGCCCTTGCCGCTGAACGATCCGAGCGCGTTGACGAAGTCCTGGTGTGAGTGGGTGGCGAAGAGGAAGCCCAGGATCACGAATGCGAGGACCTGGAAGATGACAAGACCCAGGATGACCTGCGCGATCCGGCGCAGCGAGAAGATGGAACCGAGTCCCACGATCACGAGAAAGGCCACCGCAAAGATGACAAGGCCGGGCGCGCAAGTGACCTGGATGCACTGCGTCGTGCTCGTGATGTTCCCGGCCGCGCTGGTGAGCGCGGAGCTGTTGAACGCGAGGCCCAGGCTGTTGAGCGCGAGCGGCACGTAGTTGGCCGCGAAGTTGGCGTTGGCCGCCAGCGTGTAGCTGAACCCGACCGCGCACGCGATGCCGACCATCGTCCCAATGGCCGGGTGGATGATGCGGGACAGGTAGATGTACTCGCCGCCGGCCCGGGGGATCGCCTGCAGGAGGTATCTGTAGGCGAACATGGCCACGAACCAGATGGCGGCACCGAGCAGGAGCGGCAGGACCATGTCGACCTGGGAGAAGTTGAGCAAGCCGCCGTAGAAGTTGATGAACGTGTTGACGACCGCCACCGAGGCGAGGGCGATGCCGGTGGCCGCGGGGATGCCCAGCTCGCGGACGAGGCCGGAGGACTGGCGGGTGAACAACCCTTGTGAGGCGGGGCGTCCGGCAGAGGTGCCCCTGCTCATGGTCGAGTCAGCCATGTCTCTCCTCCCCACTCCTTCCCCGGGGCGCTCAGAGTCCCGAATTGGAAGGTTCCAGAAAAGATAAGCGAAGCCTCGCCAACCGTCAAGAAAGGCCCACCTCGCTCAGGCGGACCCAGCGGTGGCCGGCGGCCGCCTCCTCGATCGCCTGGCACACCGCCTGCACGGCGGCGCCGTGCTCGAAGTCGGGCTCCCATGGACCTTTCGGCCATCTCTCGAGCAGGTCGCCGAGGTGGTTGATGAAGCTCGCTCCGTACCCCACTCCCTGACCGATCGGCCACCAGTCCTTCGCGTACGGGTGCGACTCGTGCTCGGCGCGGATCGTCCGCATGCCGTAGAGCCCCGGGTCGTCGGACACGTCGCCGAAGTGCAGCTCGTTGAGCCGCGCGTAGTCGAAGACTAGCGTGCCCTTGTCCCCGTTGACCTCGACCGTGAAGTCGCACGGCCGGCGCACCGCTGTGCGTGCCACCTCCATCACGCCGAGCGCTCCAGACTCGAAGCGCAAAAGCGCCGACGAGGCTTCGTCAACGGTCACGTTCTGGGACGAGCGCGACCGCACGAACGTCTCGGACTGGCCGCTCACCTCTTCGACGCGGCCGGCCATCCAGAGCGCGAGATCGAGCAGGTGGCTGCCGAGGTCTGCGATGGTGCTGCCGCCCATCGTCCTATCGAAACGCCAGTCAAACGGGATCGTCGGATCGACGAACTCGTCCGAGAGCCAGGTCGCGCGCCAGAGCCTGACCTTGCCGATCGCGCCCTGGTCGACCATCCGTTTCATCAGCGAGACGGCGGGCAGGCGCCGGTAGTTGAAGCCGACAGCGTTGAGGACCCCGGCGCGCTTGACCGCGGCCGCCGCCTGGGCCGCCTGCGCGTAGGTGACTGCAAGCGGCTTCTCACAGATCACCGCCTTGCCCGCGTCCGCCGCCGCTGTCGCGATCTCGGCGTGCGTGCCCGGCGGCGTGCAGATGTCGACCACATGCACGTCTGGCCGCTTGATCACGTCGCGCCAGTCGGCCGTCCAGCCGGCGAAGCCGTACTGGCCGGCCGCCTTCTCCACCTTCGCGCGATCGCGACCGCTGAGCATCACAAGCTTCGGCTTGCATGGCAGGGCTCGCATCACCGGCAGCGCCGTGTAGGCGTAGGAGTGGGCGCGGCCCATCATCCCGTACCCGATCATCCCGATCCCGACCTCCTGCCCGCCGGTCATTTGAGGCTCGCGGCCGCGCGCCCGGAGGCATCGATGGCGGCGGCGGCGTCCTCTCCTCCGGCCCCTTCTCGTTCGGCGCCGCCGACATGCCGGGCGAAGCTCTCCGCCTGCACGCGCAGCGCCGTGTAGAACGTTTCGTCCGCGGAGGGCGGCCACAGGAACCGCGCCTCCTGCGCGTCCTTTGTGCCGAAGACCTCGACCTTGCACACGTCGCCAAGCGGAAACCGGCGGCCAAGAGAGACGATCGCCGACGTCCCGCCCGAGAGCTGCGCGATGGCCTGCGCGCTCTCCGGGTCGCCGGGCCACGGCTCCTCTGCGATGCCCGAGGCGTGCGCGGTGATCGTTTCGAACTCCTGGCCCGTGAGGAAGCGCGTCTGGTCGAACTCGTGCACGCCCATGTCCACGAAGATGCCGCCGCTGTGCGTGCGGAAGTAAGTGGTGGGCGGGCTGCCGTCCCACTGGAAGCACGCGACGGCGTAGATGCCGCCCATCTCGCCCGATTCGATCCGGCTCCGAAGCTGCGTGAGCATCGGCACGAACCGGCGCCAGAAGCCGATCTGCAGCGGCAGCCTGGCCTCGGTCACGAGCCGCG
>WNEY01004465.1_pt1 | contig 10646 bp, 8 predicted proteins | sample 5400531 | NCBI WGS metagenome assembly WNEY01 (sample SAMN13153338, study PRJNA577476) | soil metagenome | isolation source: 200 cm saprolite under Douglas fir tree site 1 | place: USA:California | collected 2015-04-18
TGTACGCCATCCGAAGCGCCGCTCGACGTCTCAGACGTCGATTCCGCGGTCGCTCTTAGAAGCACCACCGCACACTGAAGACGAGGTCAGTCCCGCTATACGTCCTCGACTTCACGCCTCTGTCTTCGCCGTTACGCTCACCGGCACCGCCGCTTAACGGCTTCCGCCGTCTCGGATCGCGCCAGTCTGAAAAGCGCCTGTCACTCCCTCGCCATTGGCTACAGCCTACGGCGGCACCGGCTCGCTCCCCCCGCGTTACGGGCTCCTTTCGCTGCGAAGGAGCCGCGATAACCGCGGGCGAGAAGAATGGCAACAGACAGCATGACGGTGAAGATCACCCCGAACGACCGCGGTAACCCGATGACGTCCACAGAGCACCGTCGCTTCAGCGATCAAGAGATCGCGCAAGCCGCAACGTCGAAGGGGAGCACAGGATCGCCGGCGCTGGCGCAGCCCGCATTCGAGCGGCACTATCGGATCGGAGAACTGGCGGAGACCTGGCAGCTTGGCCGGGAGACGGTGAGGTTGCTGGTGAAAGACGAGCCGGGCTCGTCATCCGGGTTCGCCTTGGACGCAAAAAGGCCCATACGAACTATTCAGTGCCCGAATCGGTGGCAGTACGAATCCACACTCGCTTGCTTAGCAGTCGGTAGACGGACCGCCGCCCGCTGGTTTTTCTGCGCTTCGCGTTCAACTTTCTACGCGGATCCAGCGCTTCCCTCCCTTGAGTCCCACCAGCTTTGGCTTGTCGCTGAAGGCGTCCTTGAGGATTTTTGTTAGTGCAGCCTGCCGTTCCGGGACCCAGCGATTGTAAGAATTTCTGACCACCTGTTCAGTGTCACCCATCAGATCGGCGACAGCCGCAACCGGCACTCCCCGTTCAAGCAAAATGCGCGCGAAAGTGTGGCGGAACCGGTGCGGCGTGGCTTTCTCGTCCCCGACGTCGGCAAGCTCGAATACCTTGCGCATGCGCTCGCGCCAATTGTCGATGACGCTGTCGAGCCGCTTGCTGCCGCCAATCATGAACGGCTTGTTGCCGAATTTCTTGGCCCGGGCAATCAGGCGGTCACGCAGCCAATCCTCGACCCAGGCGAAGACATCACCGCCGTTCTTTTTTGCCCTCAGAAAAATCTCGTTGCCCTGCAGCCGCTCCATATCGAAGAGGACGACATCGGAAATTCGCAAGCCAGTGTATGTCATGAGCCAGATGAAGTCCTTGAGATCTTCGCCAGTCCAAACGCCGGCGCCGTGTCGGTTATGCCACTTCTGAATGGCGAGGTGTTCACAGGCTTTGATGATGTCCGCCAGTTGCTCGTCCGTGAACGGGATTTTGTTGGCGGCACGCGATGAGCCGATCGGCGGCTTCAGGTCGGGGCTCACGGGAGATTTCGAAATCCATTCGCGGTTCGCCGCAAATCTGAAAAACGTGCGGAGCTTTTCAAGCATCTTCCCCTTGGCGCGAATTCCCAAGGTGCTGCCGCTGTAGTACACGTCCATGTCCGTCGCGGTGAACTGCTCGAGCATGACGTAGCCGCGACTATCGCCGAACGCCTGGAGCTTCTTCGTGAATGTCCGGTATTTTCTCAACGTAGCCGGGGCGACGTTGGCGGTTTCCCGGTTTCCCAGGTAGACCTTGATGGCATCGGCGATGGTGATCCGGGCGGGTGCAACGGGAGCGTCAGGCGGCGGCGTTTTGGGGACTGCTTGGGCATCCCACGAGCCTGCCGCCTGAACGTCACGCGCCCATTCGTGGGCCAATTCCCAATCAGCGGTCCCGGTCGATTTGCGGGAAAATTTGCGGTCGAAGGTTGCCGAGGCGTGAATGAAGCAGTCGCAGCGTTTCCAGGTTTTGCGGCGTTCTTCGAGTTCGCTGGATCGGCTCTGCCAGGCATGCCCGCCAACGCAATTTGGCTTGTGGCGGCGGTAGAGATTGACGGTCATGGAGCGCTCCGCCCTTGCTGGACGATCCGAGCATAGCACCGGATCGCACCGGGACGGTCGCTATTTCACGAGAAACTGTCAATTACCTAAGGAAAAATTTGGCGGAGAGAGAGGGATTCGAACCCTCGGTAGAGTTTCCCCTACACACGCTTTCCAAGCGTGCTCCTTCAACCACTCGGACATCTCTCCGTTCGAATGGAATCAATAGCTTACCGTGTGGCGGCGACCCGCTCAACGTCAAACTGTGACGTGATTGTGACGTGACGCTTTCGGGCACCTCGACGATCGCCTCAATCTCGGCGTTCTGAGGGGCGCCGCCGTTGCCGTTGCCCGCCTCGGGCAACACTCGGCCACGCTGAACGTCCAGGGCGTCGAGCGCCTGCCGCTTGGCGTCAATCCGAATGTGCGAGTAGTGCTCCAGCATCCGGCGCGACAGATGGCCGGTGATCGATTCGAGGACGTGATCGGCCACCCCCATCTCGGCCAGCTCGGTGATGGCGGTGTGGCGCAGGTCGTGGAATCGCAGTCGCTGCAGGTCTGCCGCGTCACGAAGGGCTCGCCAGGCCGTGTCCCACTTCAGCATCGGCTTCGTGGCGTCGAAGCGTCCCCACTGACAGGCCGGCCAGAGGTAGTGCTCGGGCTCGGTGTGGCCGAGCATGTCGGCTCGCTCGAACATCCGCGCGAGCGCGTTGAGCGCGGACGCGTTCAACGGGATCACCCGGTGGCTCGACTCGTTCTTGCTCCGTCGCACGAACAGCAGCTTCCTGACCAGATCCACATCGCATCGCCTGAGATGCTTGACCTCGACCGGACGCATCGACGTGTTCGCCGCCACGATCGCGGCGCAGTACACGTGCTCCCACTCCTGGTTCGACGCAGCGGCGGCGAACAGGCGCGTCTGCTCCTCCGCGGTCAACGCGCGCCCGACCGGATGCTGACGTTCGGGCAGGTTGTGAACGTGGTCGGCCAAGGCCCGCCAACGGCCGCAGGACTTCAGTACGCGCGACAGCACGCCGACGTCCATGTTGATGGTGCGGTTCGCGATGCCGGCCTCGTGGCGAGCGCGCTGAAAGCCGGCAATTGTCGTCGCCGTGATCGCGGCGAGCGGCACGTCGCCGAAGTGCCGCTTGACGAGACTCAGGCGCTCCTCTTCGAGCTCGATCGTGCGAGGAGAACAGCGCATCCGCTTGGCCGCGAGGTACGCCTCGATCGCGGCCGACAGCCGCTTGGGACCTTGTTCGTTCGCTGACAGCTGACCGCGGCCGGCGCCTTCGAGCAGCTCGCGCTCACGCCGCTTCGCAACTTGGAGGTTTGTCGTGCCGAGGCGCTTCCGATAGCGCTTCCCGACGACGGCGAAGTCTGTCCAGTACTGGCGACCGCGTTTCCAGAGACTCATACCGGCAACTCCCGGGCTTTCGCTTCTCCATCTGATGCCGAAACCGATCGCGTGTCAACTGCGCACGCGCGAATAAATTCATCGAGGTCCGCTCGCAAGTATCGAACCGCTCGCCCGAACCGTACGAACCGCGGCCCTCTGCCTCGATGTCGCCACGCTCGCAGTGTGGCAACTGACAATCCAAGATGCTCCGCCGCCTGCGTTTCCGTGACCGCATTTCCTGAGCGGGGCTCTGCGGTGCCTTCAGCGCTTTTCGGCAAGGTTCTCATGATGCGATCTCCCAGCGCGTCGCGCCGCGCTTAATCAACCGACTCCGTGTTGGGGATTTCGCGCCGAGCGCGTCGGCCTTAAGGCCGGCGCGCTCTCTTCATGGCGCCTGATGCGAGCGAATGCGGCTGGCATCGAGCCGCGTGGACGCTAAGCGCACGCGGTGTGGGCGACGATCTCAGCGATCGCCTCTGCCCCACTCGAAGCCGACGAGTGCTCGCGACCCAGGGCCGCGAACCGATCGCCGCTGCCGGTCGGCTGACGCTGGTCCTGGGACGAACGCCGCTGAGCGCCGCCGGTCTTGACGTCACGCCCGTGGGCGACCTCGTTGCGGTAAGCGCGACGAGTGCCATCGGGTCTCTGTGTTGGTGTGCGTCCGACTGAGGACGATGGGTCGTCGGTCGGAAACGCGCTCCGTATGCAGTAGCGCAAGCGGAGGGGGTGCTTTAGGAGCACCGGCGAGATGACAGCAGAATAGCGCCGAGCGAAATCAACGTCAACCTCATCAAGTTACTGCGTCGGTGTCTGCTCTTGTGCACAGAAGAATGCGACGAGATCTTCAACAGTCTTCACGCGACCGTACATCGGATTGCTTCGCGTGTACCGTGTGGATCGACCTGTCCGGCTTGCGACGTCGGAGAGGACGTCCAAGTCGATATCGTCGGGATCCAGTCTCAGATCCTCAACGAGGCGGTCTGTCGAGTGCACGGGAAAATCGGGCTGCACCCACCGCAGTTGTTGCTGGATTTGTTCATACACGGCGCGGATGACCCATGTGTCGGTGTTACGCACGTCGAACGCGCGGCTGAATTCGCAAATGGATTCTCCAGTCCGTTCGCGTGCGAGCTCCGCAAGATGCCGCTTGGTCTGGCGCCTGTTTCGCATTGTGACCACGGCGACAATCGCACTCAGAATCCCCACGATGACTGGGTGTTGCCAGAGTTCGTAAACGTACGCGCCAAGCATGGCCAACAGCACGCCGCAGGCGACGACCAAACCCAGAGTCGACGTGCGGCGCAGCGCCTTTGGCATAGCGCGAGATGGAGGTCGCATCCGCGATCAGTCTAGCCCGGTACAGGGAGCGTGGCATACGTCCCCGGCCATCACGTAAGCGCCCAGGCTGTGCGCTGCGCGCAGGCGCCGTCAATGCCCGAAGGCCGCGCGGAACGCGCGGTCGAAGCGCCAGCGAAGAGCATAGACGGCGCCGAGCACAGCAGCATGATGAAAGACGTGATGGCCGTCGCCCGAATCGACACCCAGGATCGGCCGCACGTCCTGGCCATGATGTTGCCAGAAGTTGGTCGTGATCACCGCTCAGATCTGACTGCAGAGTGCCGCTGTGATCACCACGCAAACCGCCGCCAAGACGATGGCGCAGATCCGCCCACAGTCACCGCGCCACGCCCACTTGTCACCGACGCGCAAGCCGTGGTGTGAACGACCCATCCATTCAGGCGCGGGGCCACCCTGCGCGCTCGGCGCCGGGGTCGTTCACACCACGGCTTGCTGACCAATCCCCGACGCCGTGGCGCTCTAACGGGCGGCAAAGTGCGCCGCCCGATCGCCGTGATGCTGCTGACAACTGCTTGTGTGGATTCACGATTGGCCACCGCGACGGGCTTCGGGCACCGACGTTGGCGCTTGGCGAACGCGTGAGATCGCCGAAATGGTTGAGGACAACCTACGCGGTTCCTAGGTTGTCTCCCTATCCGAGTGCCTTCTCAACCCAGTACGTTCTGCCGACGAGCGGTGTGAGTTGCAAGTACTGGTGCGGGAGTTCGGCGAATTCGATCCGCCCCGTGCCGCGTTGGAGCTGGTCCCGGAGGAAGGGTGTCTGCATCGCGTGGAGGGCGTCGTCGCCGCGCTGCTGCCAGGCGCGGAACAGCGCCTCGAACCGGGCTGCGCCGAACGTCCGCGCGGCGGTCGCGATGTCCAGATCACGCCACTGCGACGGCCCGATCACCTCTCCCTGCCGCGCGCGAAAATACCAGTCGAGTTGCTCCACCTCTCTGGGTGTCAACCGCGTGATGAATGCGTCGCGGACCGCATACCGATACAGGGCCGCGGCCTTCCGCAATCGACGCGGCAGAAGGATGCGAATCGTCCAGTCGTGGACTGCCGTCAGCAGGTTGGCGTGCCGCAAGAGAAACACCCGGAAGTCGGCCGGTACCTCACGCGTCGCCAGGTAGAGAAAGACATGCCGCCGCTCGCCTTTGAGCGGCACCCCGATCGGCAACTTGTCTGGGAAGAACCGCATCGTCTGCTCGGCACCCTCGCCGAACCGGAGATGCGGATACCACCGTGGTAAGAGGTCCTGTTCGAGGGCTTCGCGGAAATAGTTCCGCTTGTCCTGTTCGGTGCCGAGCCACCCATACCGGGTGTCGGCCAAGACCGCATCCAGGAGCATGAGACGCTCCACCGAACGACCCAGTGAGGCCGCTCTCCGGTTCCGGTTATTCGGCTCGCCGATGGCCTCGTAAAGCGGCTTGTACTGGACGTGATACAGCCGACCGCGATGGAGCGCGCCGGGGGTGATCGGCGTCGCGTAGCCGCCCGTGACGAGCTTGCCGAGAAAGTCCTGCGTCTTCTGACCGTGCGCCAAGCCTGTAAACGCTCGGTACTGCCGTTCGATGAACACCCCGGAGAACACCAGCACATGCACCAGAAAGCGCGCCTGACGCAGCGAAAAGCCCAGATCCATGAGCTTTTGGACTCGACCCGGGCGGGCACTCTCCTGCAAGTAGAACGGGACGGAACGGATCATAGGAACTCCTCGGCAACCCGGGGATCGAAGCCGCGTCCGCCACTCCGACCGCTGCCACCGCCACGTCCGTAGCACGTGAATCCGCATCGGGCGACGCTCGCCGCGTGGGCGCCCCGATAGTGTTCGGTCACGACCTCGATGTCTTCGTGCCGGTCGCGCCCGTGGAGCTCGTACTCGATGCGGAAATCAGGAAAATGGACCGCCTCGTCGAAGTACGGCAGGTCGTGGTCGTGTGCCCACTCTTCGATCTCGCGCGCGTCGCGATCGGGCCGTCCGTCGCTGTCCGCCCGGCCGCGATTGTGTTCCTGCAGCCACTCCTGATACTCCCGCTTAGGCTCGTGGTCGAGGACGACGCCGCGGATGTCGGCGCCCTCGTCGCGAAGCCTCGCCTCTTCGGCCAGGTACGCGCGATAGAGCTGGACGTCGTGCGATAGTTCACGCGGTCGGCTCACGCCGGCGTAGAACCCCTGTTCGCGCTCATCGGCACGATCACGACGGTTGGCTTCCAGGAGGTGATGGCCGCGTTCCGTCAGTGTCACGCCACGCTCGCGGCCGTGAAGGGACACGAACTGCATCAGGCCCTCGTCACGAAGATGCCGAAGGTCAGGCTCACGCAGATCGCTCGGCTCCTCCCGCGGGTCACGGAGATCGCGCTCGGCGATCACCCGAAATGCCCCGACGGCGGCCAACGAGCGGCTGTCATCGCCGTTCAGTTCGTACCGATGATCGCCATCTACGACGAGCTCACGCTCGAGTCCGCGTGGAAGTTCCAGGCCGTCGAGAAACACATCCCGCGGGTCGCGGTCGCGCGAATCCCGGTCTCGCTCGCGAACGTCGTCGTCACGATCCCGAGGGTCGTCATCGCGAGGATCAGATACCCCCGCGCGCCCGAGTTCGATCCAATGGATCTCGAGGTCACGCGAGTCCTCATCACGGTCGCGCGGATCATTCCAACGCGGGTCAGACATCGCGCACTCCCTCCGGTCCCACGAAACCGGCGCCCTGAAGGTCAACGTATTTGCCTCGGGCGCGATGGGCGCGGGAGGCAGGTGTCGCGACGTAACGCTGGGATCTCAGATCGCAGCATCCGTGCGTGGTCTGGGGCGAGGCCAATGTCCGCAGCCCATTTGGGGCGGTGGACACGGTCGGCTCCAGCGTCAAATAACTCGGAGAAGCAGGCGACCGCGACCTACTCTGTTCACCTTATAGCGCCTGGACGAGCGAACGAGCAAGCATGTCCGCTCACGCACGCCGCTCAACGCGCGCGTTCGGGTTGATGCTCTTCTACGTGTGGCGATAGAGCGATGCCAGTGGCGATCAAGTATCGCCCTGTGCTCTCCGACGTCAAAGCCGCGGATCGACTGGTTCACTCTCGAGCGCGAGCACGCCGAACACGCACTCGTGAACGCGACGCAGCGGTTCGCGAGCGACGAACCGTTCCAAGCCTTCTATGCCGAGGGCAAATTCCCGCAGGGCGAGCGATCGCTTTGCCGCGAGTCCACGGTTCCGCAACCGCTCGAGGTTTTCCGGCGCCAGATAGTCGGGACCGTAAATCAGCCGGAGGTATTCAGGACCGCGACACTTCACAGCTGGTTGCAGCAGGCCACGCCCGCTCGAAGCGACGAACGGCAACGGCTTGACGACCATGCCTTCTCCGCCTTTCCCCACAAGATCGGTCCACCACTGAACCGCGTCATTCACTTCGCCGTCGGCGCTGAGGTCGACGACCCGGTATGGTGTTGCGAACAGAACGTCGGATCTCCTGTCGCATATCTGACGCAGCGTGTTCATGTGCCACGCGTGGTCGCGGTGAATGTGAACGGCGCCCTCCGTGGCCATGATGTGAAACGGCGCGAGGCGGACGTCCTGAATGGAGCGAACAGGCCAGCAGTAGCGACGGTACGCATCCGTGAACTTCGTCACGGCTACATTCCGTTCCTCAAAGCGCGTCATCAGGTCATCCACATCCAGGCCTCGCGCAGCGGTTTGGCGCAGCGCTCCCAACGCCTCCGGAATTGCCGCGCGTCCCGCGGCACCAACGGCTGCATACTGCGAGCGCAAGAGCTCGAGTGCCTTCAGCGACCACGGCATCAGTTCACAATCGAGCACAACCCAATCGGTCTTAAATTCATCCCAGAACCCGGCCTGCCCCAGAGCGTCGGTGACTGCGCTCAGAAGGTCTCGCTCGAGCAGGGCATCCTCAATGAAGCGGCGCCCCGTGCGGGTGAGACAAACGCCCGGCCCCTCTCCGACTACTCCGAAACGGCGCTCCGCCGCCTCCTCGTCTCGGCACACGACCACGACCGCGCGGGAACCCATGTGCTTTTCTTCCACGACGACCGTCTCGACGCCGCTCGCGCGGTAATACCCGAATGCCTCGCCGGGATGTTCGAGCAAGCCGGGCTGGCGGCTGGTGTCGGACGGCGCCATCGTCGGCGGCAGATAGACCAGCCATTTTGGATTGCTCGCAAACCGGCTCATCACCTCCAGTGCGGCGATAGCGTTCTCTTCCCGAATCGTGACGGTCCGATGCAGGCGTGTCGTGACGATGCGCTTGCCAACCACGTCCGCCAGGTCGAGAACATCGTCCAGTTGCTGTTGAGCAGTCAGCGCGCGTTCGGTCACACCAGCGACCAGCGGCCTGATCGGCACGGCGTACTCCTGCAGCGCCGGCACCGACACCAATTCCTTCTCCGGATATCGAAGCGCGGTCAGTTGCCCACCGAATACGCAGCCCGTATCGATGTTGATGGTTCCATTGAGCCACTCGGGTGTCGGAACGGGGGTATGACCGTATACGACCATCGCGCTCCCGCGATACTCGGCCGCCCAGTTATAGCGCACAGCCATCCCGAATTCGTCGGTCTCTCCGGTGGTCTCGCCGAAAAGAGCAAAATCGCGGACCTTCCCTGAGCCTCGCCCCTGCATTTCCTCCTTCATGCCCGCGTGCGCTACGACAAGGCACCCATCGTCCAGAACATAGTGACTGACCAGACCATCGAGAAAGGTTGACGCCTGCTGGCGAAACTCTGGCGACTGCTGTTCAAGTTGATCAAGCGAGTCCTGCAGCCCATGACTGATCTTGACGTCACGTCCAGCGAGCTTTCGATGGAGTTTGACGTCGTGATTGCCCGGAACGCAGAAAGCGGATCCCGCTCCGACCATTCCCATCACCACTTTCGGAACATCGGGGATCCGAGGACCGCGATCGACGAGGTCCCCAAGGAACACCGCCTTTCGACCGGCGGGATGACGCCAGGCGCCCGCACCGTCCGCCAAGTACCCAAGCCCGCTCAGCAAGGTTTCCAATTCAGTCGCGCAGCCATGGACGTCGCCAATGATGTCGAACGGTCCGTGCTCCGATCGCCGATCGTTCCAGAGTAGCTGCCGTTCAATACTCGCGCCGGCGACATCCTCGTCCGTGCGAAGGACGAAGACGTGCCGAAATCCTTCTCGGCCCAGATTGCGAATCGAGCGCCGAAGCTGGCTCGACTGCTGGCGGATGACATGCGGACCGAAGTTCCGATCCGATCGTGTGCGGTTGCGGTCCTGGCAGACTCTCTCCGGCACGTCGAAGACAATCGCGACGGGTAGGACGTGGTACTCACGTGCCAGCGCGACCAGCGGTTTGCGTGCCTCCTCCTGAACATTCGTCGCATCGACAACCGTCAGCATCCCGCGCGCGAGTCTCCGAGCCGCGATGAAATGCAGCACAGCGAACGCGTCGGAGGTCGCCGCCTGGTTGTTCTCGTCGTCGCTCACGAGTCCGCGGCACGCGTCGGAAGACAACACTTCGGTCGGTAGAAAGTGAGTCCGCGCAAACGTCGACTTGCCGGAACCCGAAGGCCCGATCAAGACGACAAGCGACAACTGTGGAACCTTCACAGTCATCGAGTGAACACCGCCATCTGCGTTGGCGGGCCAGTCACAGGGTGTGCCTCGCCCACCGGCTGGAAATCCACGGCGTACCCGTGCCGGCTCGCAATCGAGTTCGCCCAAGCAGCGAACTCTGGACGTGTCCATTCGAAGCGATGATCTTTGTGCCGGAATTGTCCTGCCGGGAGGGTCGCCCAATTCACGTTGTACTCAGCGTTCGGCGTGGTGACGATGACGCATGAAGGCTGTGCGAACTCAAAGACGACGCGCTCACAGGTCGCCAGGCGCGCTCGATCGAGATGCTCAATGACCTCGACGAGCGCTGCCGCGTCAGAGCCGGCGAGCCGGGCGTCTCGATAGACCAGCGACCCATGAATGAGGTTTATCCGCCGGCGTTGCATG
>WNEY01004467.1_pt1 | contig 10645 bp, 8 predicted proteins | sample 5400531 | NCBI WGS metagenome assembly WNEY01 (sample SAMN13153338, study PRJNA577476) | soil metagenome | isolation source: 200 cm saprolite under Douglas fir tree site 1 | place: USA:California | collected 2015-04-18
CGATGCCGAGGAGATAGCGCGCCGTGATCCGGCGGCGCTCGCCGGTATGGACATCCTCGACCTCGGCGACGACATGGTCGACACCGGCCTCGAATGAATCGAGCTGCCAGCCGAAATGAATCTGCGAGCCCGACGTTCGTTCGGCGCAGCGCCGCAGCACGCGTTCGAGCACGATCTGCGACACGTTGTTGGGGATTTCCGGCGTCGGCCAGTCGGAGTAGGGACGCGGCAGGCGCCCGAATTCATGGCCGCAGAATCGCGTCACATAGGCGGAGGCGCGCTCGACGTCGGCCGGCAGGCCCTCGGAGCGCAGCTCGTCGGCGATGCCGAGGCGGCGGAAATGCTCCATCGAGCGCGCGTTGGTGTTGTTGCACTTGGGATGCTGCGCGGTGTCGAGCTTTTCGGTGACCAGGATGGCGGGGACGGAGCGCCAGCCGAGCTCGATCGCCGCCGAGAGCCCGACCGGTCCGCCGCCGACGATGAGCGCGAAGGTTTCAGCGTCCATCGCTCGCCAGCGTACCGATCTCGGGTTTACCCGAGATCGGCACTATCGTGTCCCCGTTTGGGCGGCCAATCGCCGGGCGAGAAACTCGCCGCCGTGGCGCAGGCCCTCCTGGTCGATGCCGTGGCCGACGCCGTGGGACAAATGCCACTCGACCGGCACTTCGAGCGAGGCGAGCCCGCTCGAGGCATGGAACAGCGCCTGCACCGGGATGAGCTCGTCCTGGTCGCCGTGCACCAGCAGCACCGGTGGGCGCGATTTGATCTCGGCCGCGAATTTTTCCGGATTGGCGTCGGGCGGCACCACGAGGAGCCCGGAATAGCCGACGATCGCGAACGGCGGCACCGCGCGCCGCAGCCCGTGATGCAGCGCCAGCATGGTGCCCTGGCTGAAGCCGACGAGCGCGAGCGCGGACGGCGGCAGGTTGCGGCGCTTGAGCTCGGCGTCGAGGAAGCGCTCCAGCATCGGCGCCGCCTTGTTGACCCCGACCCAGCGCTCGTTGGGATCACGAAAGGTGAGGGGGAACCATTGCCGGCCGGTCGGCGCCTGGCCGCAAGGCTCCGGCGCATGCGGGGAGACGAACGCCGCCTGCGGCAGCAGTCCCTGCCAGGCGCGGCCGATGTCGATGAGGTCGTTGCCGTCGGCGCCATAGCCGTGCAGGAACACCACGAGCTGGCGCGCCGCGCCCGAGCGCGGCTCAAGTCGCGGTCCGTCGAGCTCTGCCATTGCTCCTCCGCGGCTTGGTCGTGGGCTTGGGCGTGGGCTTGGACATGGGCTTGGGCGTCGAGACGATCGGAGCACCCTCGCGCTGCTTGTGAGTGCGATAATAGGTCCAGAGCATGCAAGCCGCGGCGCCGCGCCATGGCCGCCAGCACTCGGCGAGCGGCCCCATCTCCTTGGTGGTCGGGCGCGCCTTCAACGCGAGCAGGAGCCGCGTCGCCTCTTGCAGGGCGAGATCGCCGGCCGGCCAGGTGTCGGCATGGCCGAGGCAGAACAGCAGATAGATGTCGGCGGTCCAGGGACCGATGCCATGAACGGCGGTCAGTGCCGCGTGCGCCTCGTCGGCCGGCATGGCGACGAGCGCGGGGAGATCGAGGTGGCCGCGGGCGATGGTCTTGGCGATGGCCTTGAGCGTGCGGATCTTGGGCGCCGAAAGCCCGGCACGCGCGAGCTTGGCGGAGCGGGCGCGCAGCACCGCGTCGTGGTCGAACGGATCGAATGCCTCGGTGAGACGGCCCCAGATCGCCCTCGCGCTCGCGACCGAGAGCTGCTGCGAGACCACGATCGAGGCGAGGCCCGCGAACCCGTCCGCCCGCCGCCGCAACGGCGGCCGCCCCGCCCGCTCCAGTACTGGGCCGAAGCGCGGATCGGCGTCGATCAGGCGCGCGATCGCGGTGTCCAGATCGGCTTCGGTGTGGATGAAGAAAGACATGACCGCCGCGAAGCATCTACAAATGCCATGGCAACGCAACCCCTTTTCTGATCGATCCGCTGCGCATGACGACCCCCGTCTTCCGCTTCGCTCCGAGCCCGAACGGCTATCTCCATCTCGGGCATGCGTTGTCCGCGCTCATCAATTTCGACATGGCGCGCGCGGCGGGCGGACGGCTCCTCCTGCGCATCGAGGACATCGACGCCGCGCGCTGCCGTCCCGAATTCGAGCAGGCGATCTACGAGGACCTTGCCTGGCTCGGCATCGCCTGGGAGGAGCCGGTCCGGCGCCAGAGCGCGCATTTCGACGACTACCGCGCCGCGCTGGCGCGGCTTGCGCCGCTCACCTATCCGAGCTTCGAGAGCCGCGGCGAGATCGCGCGGCTCGTCGCCGAGCGCGAGCGCCAAGGGCCTTGGCCGCGCGATCCCGACGGCGCGCCGCTTTATCCCGGCGACGCGCGCGCGTTGACGGACGCCGAGCGCCGACGCCGGATCGAGGCCGGAGAGCCCTACGCGCTGCGCCTCGACATGGCGGCAGCGATGGCGCGCATCGATTCGTTGAGCTGGAGCGAGAGCGGCGTCGGGCCCGCGGGCGAGACCGGGACAGTCACGGCGTCGCCGCGGCAATGGGGCGACGTGGTGCTGGCGCGCAAGGACATGCCGACGAGCTACCACCTCGCCGTGGTCGTCGACGATGCGCTCCAGGGCGTGACCCACGTGGTGCGCGGGCAGGACCTGTTTTGGTCCACGAGTGTGCATAGGCTGTTGCAGGCCTTGCTCGGCCCGCCAACACCCTGGTACCACCATCATTGCCTGATCCTGGATTCCGACGGCCAAAAGCTCTCGAAATCGACCCGCGCGACCGCCTTGCGCTCGCTGCGCGAGGGCGGCGCCACGCCATCCGACATCCAGAAGATGGTCGGATTGGCCAAATAAAGCTGGGACGCGGGCGAGCGCGGGTTTCGGGCCGCGCGTCGCCGTGGCAGTCTCGATCAGGGGCCGCGATGCCGAGAGCGAGGAAATCCGCGGGCAAGCGGCCGCGTCGCGCCAAGCGCGTGCCGCGGCGGGCGCCTGCCGTTCCGCATCCGCGCGTGATCGAGGCGACGCTGGCGGACATCGCCCACGAGATCAGGACGCCGCTGACCGGCATTCTCGCGCTCGGCGAGCTTCTGGCGACCTCCGGGCTCGCTGAGCGCGAGCGCGGCTGGGCGACGGCGATCAAGAGCACGGCCGAGCACCTCGCCTTGCTCACGTCGCTCATCGTCGATGCCGCGCGCGCCGACGCCAAGGGCCTCGTGCTGCGGCGCGAGCTCATCCGGCCGCGCCGTCTCGCCGACGCGCTCGCCGCCTCGCTTGCCGCGCGTGCCGAAACCAAGGGGCTCGAGGACGAGGCGGACATTTCCGACACGCTGCCGGAGGCGGTGATCGGCGATCCGCTGCGGCTGCGCGCGGCGCTCGAGAACCTGATCGACAACGCCGTCAAGTTCACCGAACGCGGCAGCGTTCGCCTGGATGTGTCGAGCGAGAAGGCGCGGCGCGGCAAGGTGCGGCTCGTCTTCACCGTGTCGGACACCGGGATCGGCCTGACCGCGGCCGAGATCAAGCGGTTGTTTCGGCCCTTCGGCCAGGCCAACGAGCAGATTGCGCGTCGTTACGGCGGCGCCGGGCTGGGGCTGGCTTTCGTCAAGCGCATTGCCAAGGCCATGGGCGGCGATCTTACGGTCGCGAGCACGCCCGGCGGCGGCAGCCGCTTCCGGCTCGTCGTCACGGTCGACGCGGTGGCGGAGGGAGCGGCGCCCGCCGAAGGCGCGGCCGGGCGTGCCGCGCCGGTGCGCGCCCTCAGCATCCTGGTCGCCGAGGACAATCCTTACGGCCGCGTCGTGCTCAACACCATTCTCAGCGAGCTCGGCCACCGTGCGGATTTCGTCGGCACCGGCGTGGCGGCGGTCGAGGCGGTGGCGCAGGGGAATTACGATGCGGTCCTGATGGACGTGACCTTGCCGGACATCGACGGCCTCGAGGCGACGCGGCGCATCCGCGCGCTCGAAGGGCCTGCTGCGCGCGTGCCGATCGTGGGCGTCTCCGGCCGCACCAATACCGCGGACGAAGGCGTCGGCCGCGCCGCGGGCATGGACGGCTATCTCACCAAGCCGCTCTCGCCCAGCGCGCTCACGCAGGTGCTGGGGTCGGTCGTGCCGCTGCCGTAATGGTCACCGTCAGTATTTGGCGATGACCGTCGGCGCTGCCGAGTTGAAGTGATAATTCACGCCGAGCTTCACGAGATGGAGGTCCTGGCGGATCAGCTCGGCGGCCGATATCGGACCGACAGGCAGCGGCCCGCCCGCGCCGGCGAACGCACCGGTCAACGCGACTCCGCTCTTGCCGAAGTTGACGTAGTCGTATTCCGCCTTGAGCGACCACTGGTCGAGGAGTGCGACCTCGATTCCGCCGCCGGCGGTGAAGCCCGAGCGCCATTCACGCCCGTCGAGTGCCGCCGCCGATCCAGGAAGCGATGCGGCGATGGCGTGGCGTTCATGCGCCCAGGCCGCGCCCACCTTGCTGTAAACGAGCCAGCGGTCCACGGCGAAGCCGAGCCGGCCGGTCATGGTCCCGAGCCAGTCGATACGGCTCGACAGCGTGTTGGTGGTGTCGTTCGGGTTGATCGACGAGGTCAAGAAGGTCGTGCTGCCGTCGATGTTCGCGGCCGAGACGTCGCCCTCGACGCCGAATACCATTTGCCCATGCTGGGCGTTGAAGCCCAATTGGCCGCCGCCGAGGATTCCCGAAACTCTGTAGGATGGGGCGACGTCGACATCCCAGGACTTGCGACCCCAGCCATGGCCGATATGTCCGCCGATATAGAGCCCGGTCCAGTTGAATGCAGCGGTTAGTGGCGCCATTGAACCGGAACTCGCCGGGCCCTGCCAGAATCGATAGTTCACGCCGACGGTTGCCAGCTGGACCTTCTGCTGGATGTCATAGGTCAAGAGCAGCGGGTTGCCGGCAAACGTGCCGGTGAGATCGATTCTCCGCTGGCCGAAATCGATGTAGTCGTAGGCCAGCCTGACCGACCAGCTCGCGGTAAACGCCCATTCCACGCCGCCGCCGACGATCCAACCGGCTCGCGTTTGCGTGGCGTCGAGCGCGAGCGTCCCGACTGGCGTGACCTCGACTTCCGAGTGCCGCTCGCGCGCCCAGGCCGCGCCGGTGCGGACGTAGACCAGCCAGCGGTCGACCGCGAAGCCCGCGCGTCCCGTCACCGTGGCCAACCAGTCCGCGCGATCGGCGAAGGTCAGCGAGAACGGCCCGAAAGGCATGAACGAGCTGCCGCGCAATCCGGTCCAGGCCAGCTCGCCCTCGACGCCGAGCACGAGGTGGCCGAATTGCTGGTTGAAGCCGATCTGGCCGCCGGCGAGCGCGCCGTCTACGTCGACGTGGCTTTGCAGTCTTGGGCCGAACATGGTCGAAACGAACCAGTCCTTGCCGCTCCAGGCGTAACCGGCATGGCCGCCGACATAGAGCCCGGACCAGTTGAAGGCCTGGGCTGCAGGCGGTGCCTTGATCGGATAGGCCGGAAGGTCCGCGGCGATGGCCCCGGGAGCCGATGCCGCAGCAAGTCCGCCCGCAAGCAGCGCTCCCCAAATGTGATTCCGAGCCATACGTTTCCCCTCCGGTCGATTCCGGTTCCGTACGAGATGCGAGAATGGGCCGCTATTGCCGTTTCGGTCTCGGCGCCGCGCGCACGGCTCGAGGCGATTTCTGCAGATCGCCCGATTGTTCGTGGGGCGTTGTCTGCGAGCAACAGGGGAATGCTCGAATTAGGCAAACTGCGCAGTCGGATGCGGCGCTGGATGAAGTCGGCGCCCCGGCGTGAACCTGTATCGGCGCAAAGCCGACATTCGTATTAGGTAATCGCAGACCGCTACGCCGAGCCGGTGATGGAGCCCAACGCCATATTTCGCTTTTCGACCGAGGAAGTGCCGCAGAAAGATCGCCTCGCGATTTGGCGTGAGGTGATCGGCCGACAATATATGAAGCTGGATATCGAGCCCCGCGATGGGTTGCCCATCGAAGCATCAGTGAAGCTGCATCAGTTGCCGACCACGCTCGTGACCTTCCTGCGCTCGACGCCCGCCAAATATATCCGCACCCAGCTGCAAGCGCACGCCGACAACGGCGATTTCACATTCGCTCGCTTCGCACACGACGGTTTTCGGTTCCATCGCGAGGATCAGGAGGAATTCCCGGCCGCCGCCGAAGGCTTGCTTCTCTTCAATGGCGGTACCGGGACGATCGAAGTTCCGGATGGCGGCGAAGCAATGACCATCCGGATCAATGGCAGCCTGCTGCGCTCCGCCGTGCGCGACATCGAAGACGGCCGTGCGTATCGGCTCCGCGGCGAGAGTGCGCCGCTGCGGCTCCTCACCGGTTATGTCGATTCCGTTCTAGCGGCCGGCCCGCTCGATGCGGCTCTCGGCCATGTGGTCAACGTCCACATCATCGATCTGGTTGCGCTTGCTTTGCGTCCGACCGAGGAAACGCGCGCGCGCGCGCGGGGTGGAGCGGTCGCGGCGGCGCGGCTCGCCGCCATTCGCGCCGACGTGCTCGCCAACCTGTCGCAGGCTCGCCTGTCGGCGAAAAAGATTGCGCGGCGGCAAGGCGTATCGGAGCGCTACGTCTATCTCCTGTTCGAGCAGCACGGCTTGAGCTTCAGCGGCTTCGTCACCGAGGAGCGATTGAAGCGCGCCATGGCGATGCTGCTCGATCCTTCCTGCGCCGGGATGAAGATCAGCGATGTCGCCTTCGCCGTCGGGTTCGGCGACTTGACCACGTTCAACCGCGCATTTCGGCGCCACTACGGCGACACGCCGCGCGCGCTGCGACGCGGCCGCGATGCGTCCAGGTAACGGTGCGTGTCACCACGCCAAAAAAGCAAACGCCGCCCGATATGCGCGAGGCTTACGCCGCCTTCTCCGCCGCCGTCTCCACGATCCGCACCACGTCCGCCATGATGCGGTTCAGTTCGAAATCCTTCGGCGTGTAGACCGCGGCGACGCCCGCCTTCTGCAAGGCCTGCGCGTCCTCCGGCGGGATGATGCCGCCGACCACGACCGGCACGTCGTCGAGGCCGGCGGTCCGCATCCGCGCCACCACATCCTCGACCAGCGGCAGGTGCGAGCCCGAGAGGATGGAGAGCCCCACCACGTGCGCGCCCTGCTCGCGCGCGGCTTCGACGATCTCCGCCGGAGTGAGGCGGATGCCCTCGTAGGTCACGTCCATGCCGGCATCGCGCGCGCGCGCCGCGATCTGCTCGGCACCGTTGGAATGGCCGTCGAGGCCGGGTTTGCCGACGATGAATTTCAGCCGTCGCCCGAGCTTGCGCGATACCCGGTCGACGTCGGCGCGGATGTCGTCGAGGCCTGCGGTCTCGTTGCGCGGCGCGCGGCCGACGCCGGTCGGCGCGCGGTATTCCCCGAAGCTTTCGCGCAGCGCAAAGCCCCATTCGCCGGTCGTGACGCCGGCCTTGGCGCAGACGATCGAGGCCGGCATGATATTGCGGTTCTCTTTCGCCGCGGCGCGCAACTCTTTCAGCGCGGCGGTCGCGGCCTTCTGGTCGCGCACGCTGCGCCATGCGTTCAAGCGCTCGATCTGCTCGGCCTCGGCTTGCGGCGACACCGTGAGGATGGCGTCGGCCGAGCCCGCGAGCGGCGACGATTCCGTCTCCACGAACCGGTTGACGCCCACCACCGTCTGCTCGCCGCGCTCGATCGCCTCGACCCGGCGGGTGTTCGATTCCACCAGCTGCTGCTTCATGTAGCCCTGCTCGACGGCGGCGACCGCGCCGCCCAGCGCCTCGATATGCGCGAGCTCCTCCTTGGCCTCGCGCTTGAGCCCTTCGACCTTGGTCGCGATCGCGGGCGAGCCGTCGAAGATGTCGCCGTATTCCAAGAGGTCGGTCTCGTAGGCGAGGATCTGCTGCATGCGCAGCGACCATTGCTGGTCCCACGGCCGCGGCAGGCCGAGTGCCTCGTTCCAGGCCGGCAACTGCACCGCGCGGGCGCGCGCATTCTTCGACAGCGTCACCGCCAGCATCTCGATCATGATCCGGGTGACGTTGTTCTCCGGCTGCTGCTCGGTCAACCCGAGCGAATTCACTTGCACGCCGTAGCGGAACAGCCGCTGCTTGGGGTCATTGACGCCGTAGCGCTCGGCGGTGATCTCGTCCCACAGCTCGGCGAAGGCGCGCATCTTGCAGAGCTCGGTGATGAAGCGCAGCCCTGCGTTGACGAAGAACGAGATGCGCCCGACCACCTCGCCGAACGCGCCGGGCGCGACCGCGCCCGAGGCCTTCACCGTGTCGAGCACCGCGATGGCCGTGGCCAGTGCAAAAGCGAGCTCCTGCACCGGCGTCGCTCCCGCCTCCTGCAGATGGTAGGAGCACACGTTCATCGGGTTCCACTTCGGCATTTCCTTGGTGGTGAACAGGATGGTGTCCTTGGTCAGCCGCATGGAGGGCGCCGGCGGAAACACGTGGGTGCCGCGCGAGAGATATTCCTTGATGATGTCGTTCTGCGTGGTGCCCGTGAGCTTCGCGCGCGGCACGCCCTGCTCGTCGGCAAGGGCAACGTAGAGGGCCAAAAGCCAGGCCGCGGTGGCATTGATCGTCATCGACGTGTTCATCTCGCCGAGCGGGATCGCATCGAACAGCGTGCGCATGTCGCCGAGATGCGAGATCGGCACGCCGACCTTGCCGACCTCGCCCTTGGCGAGCGGATGATCGCTGTCGTAGCCGGTCTGGGTCGGCAGATCGAAGGCGACGGACAGGCCGGTCTGGCCCTTGCCGAGGTTCTTGCGGTAGAGCGCGTTCGAGTCGCGCGCCGTCGAATGGCCGGCGTAGGTGCGGAAAATCCAGGGCTTGTCGCGCTCGCGCGTGGTGCCGTCGGCTCGCTCGCTCATGCTGGGCGCCTCGCTTGACCGGTCGCCGGCTTGCGATTGTGCAATGCAGCATATCGGCGATCTACTCGCAAGCGCGATTATTCAGCCGCCGCCAAGAGCGGCGCTGGCGTGAGCTTCGAGATTGGTGCGGCGCCGTTCGATCCGGCGCTGCCGCGCTTGGCCGGCGCTAGCGTTTGATGAGTCGAAGGAGGAACAGCAGTATGCACGCTCCGACGACCGCGGCGATGATGGCCGTCAGCCACCAAGGTCCGAGCGATGGGAGCTTGAGGAACTCCCAGAGCCAGCCGCCGATGACCGCGCCGATGACGCCGACGATGAGGTCGCCGATGATGCCGAAGCCGCCGCCCTTCATGATCTGGCCGGCAAGCCATCCGGCGATCAAGCCGATGACCAGGAAGACGATCAGATTTTCAAATCCCATCACGAACCCTCCCGACATGGCCGGACGCTCGAGCGCCCGTCCGCTCTGTATTGCAGCGACAGCAGGATATCCTTTAGGCGCGGCGCGGTGGCAATTATCTCCGGAGTTCTCCCCAGCCGAGCATTTGCCCGGCATGGTGCCGCGTAACCATCCATGATGCGTAAGGACTTCTGTTGCGCCGCAACATGAATTGCGGCAGACTGCTCATATTGGGGCCTGAACGCGCCACGCAGCGCGGGAGGAATGACCATGTCGGCGCTTGCACGCAAAGCGGACGCGGCTCCCCCGCAGCAGCCGAAGGACCTCTACGACATCGGCGAAATTCCTCCGCTCGGCCACGTGCCGGCGCGCATGCACGCCTGGGCGATCCGCAAGGAGCGCCACGGCCCGCCCGAGACCTCGATGCAGCTCGAAGTCTTGCCGACCTGGCCGATCGGCGAGGACGAGGTGCTGGTCTTGGTGATGGCGGGCGGCGTCAACTACAACGGCGTCTGGGCCGGCCTCGGCACGCCGATCTCGGTCATCGACGTGCACAAGAACCCATTCCACATCGCCGGCTCCGATGCGTCTGGCATCGTCTGGGCCTGCGGCGCCAAGGTCCGCCGCTGGAAGGTGGGCGACGAGGTCATCGTCCACTGCAATCAGGACGACGGCGACGACGAGGACTGCAATGGCGGCGACCCCTTGCTGTCGCCCTCGCAGCGCATCTGGGGCTACGAGACGCCGGACGGATCCTTCGCACAGTTCTGCCGCGTGCAATCGCGCCAGCTGATGAAGAAGCCCGCGCACCTCACCTGGGAGGAAGCGGCCTGCTACACGCTGACGCTCGCCACCGCCTACCGCATGCTCTACGGCCATCCGCCGCACACGCTCAAGCCGGGCGACTACGTGCTGGTGTGGGGCGCGTCGGGCGGGCTGGGCGTCTTCGGCGTACAACTCGTGGCGGCTTCCGGCGCCAATGCCATCGGCGTCGTCTCGGATGACAGCAAGCGCGATTACGTCATGCAGCTCGGCGCCAAGGGCGTCGTCAACCGCAAGGATTTTGCCTGCTGGGGCCAGATGCCGAAAGTCGGCACACCCGAATACGACGCCTGGGTGAAGGAGGCGCGCAAGTTCGGCAAGGCGATCTGGGACATCACCGGCAAGCGCGACGTCGACATCGTATTCGAGCATCCCGGCGAGGCGACGTTCCCGGTCTCCTGCCTGGTGGCGAAGCGCGGCGGCATGGTGGTGTTCTGCGCCGGCACCTCCGGCTACAACATCACCTTCGACGCGCGCTACGTCTGGATGCGGCAGAAGCGCGTGCAGGGCTCGCATTTTGCGCATCTCAAGCA
>WNEY01008062.1_pt1 | contig 10644 bp, 9 predicted proteins | sample 5400531 | NCBI WGS metagenome assembly WNEY01 (sample SAMN13153338, study PRJNA577476) | soil metagenome | isolation source: 200 cm saprolite under Douglas fir tree site 1 | place: USA:California | collected 2015-04-18
CAGGGTGGCGTTGGCTAGCCTCGGTTCCTTTACAGTCTCCGCAGGGGTCGTGTACGATGACTCCCTCATGGGCCAGCTCATCGTGCAGAAGTATGGCGGCTCGTCCGTCGCCGACCCCGAGAAGATCAAGAGCGTCGCGCGTCGCGTAGCCGAAGGCGCCTCTCAAGGCCACCGGATGGTGGTCGTCGTCTCGGCCATGGGCAAGACCACCGACAGCCTCGTCGCTCTCGCGCAGGCCATCACGCCGACGCCGGATCCGCGCGAGATGGACATGGTCCTGGCCTCGGGCGAGCAGATCACCATCGGCCTGCTCGCCATGGCCCTCGGCAGTCTCGGACACCCCGCCTGCTCCTTCACCGGCCCCCAGGTCGGGATGATCACCGACGGCGTCCACACCCAGGCGCGCATCCGGCGCATCACCGCGGAGCGGATCCAGACCGCCCTCGAGGCGGGCAAGGTCGTGGTGGTGGCGGGCTTTCAGGGCATGACGGAATCGGGAGACATCACCACCCTTGGGCGCGGCGGCTCCGACCTCACGGGCGTGGCCCTGGCCGCCGCCCTCAAGGCCGATGTGTGCGAGATCTACACCGACGTGGACGGCGTCTACACCGCCGATCCGAACGTGGTCCCCGATGCCCGCAAGCTCGCGCGCGTCTCCTACGACGAGATGCTCGAGATGGCCGCGCTGGGCGCCAAGGTTCTCCAGGCGCGGTCGGTGGAGTTCGCCAAGAAGTTCAGCGTCCCCGTGCATGTCCGCTCCACGTTCAAGCCGGATCCGGGCACCATCGTGACGAGGGAGGATCGCAGCATGGAAGACGTGGTGGTCACCGGGGTCACGCATGACCGAGGCCAGGCCAAGCTCTCGATCCTGCGCGTGCCGGATCGGCCGGGCATCGCCAGCCAGGTGTTCGGCGGGCTCGCCAAGCAGAACATCGTGGTGGACATGATCGTGCAGAACATCGGGCGCGATGGCTCGACGGATATCTCCTTCACGCTGCCGCGCGCGGACCGGCAGCGTGCCGAGGCCGCCCTGGCCACGGTGGCCAAGGAAGTGGGGGCGAGCGGCGTGGCCGCGGACGACCGCGTGGCCAAGGTCTCCATCGTCGGCGTGGGCATGCGCAGCCATTCCGGGGTGGCCGCGCGCATGTTCGAGACCTTGTCCAAGGAGAACATCAATATCCAGATGATCTCGACCTCCGAGATCGCCGTCTCGTGCGTGATCGAGGACAAGTACGCCGAGCTCGCCGTCCGCGCCCTGCACGACACCTTCGAGCTCGGCAAAGAGCGGGGTGCCTAGCCATGCCCGCCACCGCCAAGGCCGCCGTCTTCTTCGGGCCGGGCAAGCCCTTCGAGATCCGGGAAGTGCCCATCCCCGAGGTCGACGCCAACGGCGTGCTCATCCGCGTCACCACCGCCAATATCTGCGGGTCCGACCTGCATTTCTGGCGCGGGGACGCGCCCGTGAGACTTCCCGACGACGGCTGGATCTTCGGTCACGAGATGACGGGCCGGGTGGCCAAGCTCGGATCCCGGATCAAGACCGATTCGCTCGGCCACCCGCTCAAGGAAGGCGACCGGGTCGCCTATACCTACTTCTACCCGTGCGGCCGTTGCTACGCGTGTCTGAACAAGGAGCCCGCCGCCTGCCCGCACAAGATCGAGCGCCCGCTCGGGCCCAGCGCCTTTCCGCATCTGCACGGCGCCTTCGCCGATCACTACTATCTCCGTCCGGGCGGCGCCATCTTCGCGGTGCCCGCGGAGCTCGCCGACGAGGTGGTGGCGCCCGTCAACTGCGCCCTCGCTCAAGTCATGTACGGCCTGCACGTGGCCGGGGTGCGCTTCGGGGACAGCGTGGTCATCCAGGGCGCGGGCGGGCTTGGACTCCAGGCCACCGCCGTCGCCAAGGACATGGGGGCGGCCACCGTCATCGTGGTGGACCAGATCCCCGGCCGGCTCGAGCTCGCCAAGGCCTTCGGCGCCGATCACACGCTCAACGTCAAGGAAGTGCCGGACCGCCGGGAGCGCGTGAAGCTCGTGCGGGAGTGGACGGGCGGCGTCGGCGCCGATGTCGCGTGCGACTTCGTCGGCTTCCCCGCCGTCATCCCCGAGGGAATCGAGATGCTGCGCTCGGGCGGCACCTATCTCGAGATCGGGACCATCAGCCGCGGGGCCAAGATCGAGCTAGAGCCGGCACTGCTCGTCTGGGGCTCGAAGAAGATCGTGGGGGTCATCCAGTACGACCCGTGGATCATCCCGCGCGCCCTCGACTTTCTCGTGCGCACGAAGGCGCGCTGGCCCTGGGATCGCATCATCTCCCACAAGTACCCGCTCGAGCAGATCAACGAGGCCTTCGCGGCCTCGGAGTGGCACAACAAGGAGACGACGAGCATCACTCGCGCGGCGCTCATCCCGTAGGCGAGGCGCCGCCGGGAGCGCGTCGGCGCGGGCCCGTCCGGGGTCGCGGACAAGGAGGACTCCCTACCATGCGACCGCTTTCCCTCACCGTATTGCTCGCGGCTCTGCTCCTGCCCGTCTCGGCATGGGCACAGCAGCGAACCTTGGACTGGGGCTGGGACATGCATCCCGTCTGGTGGCCGTTCGCCGCGCTCGCGGCGAGCCTGCTTCTTCTGGTCTTGTTCGGCTGGGTTCTCCTGAACCTGGCCCCTCTCATCCTCGGGGTCATCGCCGCCGTGCTGGGTATCCGCTGGCTGAAGACCGGCCGAGTCTCGCGGCATGATCCGGCCATAGCCGTCCTCCGGGAGCGCTACGCGCGAGGCGAGATCAGCAAGGAAGAATTCGAGGCCAAGCTCAGGGATCTGGAAAGCCGACCCTGACCGAGGGCACGCGACTCAGCGCGCCTGCGATGAGGACGGGCCGGGATGAGGCGGCGGAAGCTTCCGGGCGGCTGACGCCACGCGGTGAAAGTCGCTGCTATTGGAATCGGTCTTGCCGCCCACCTGGGTGCCGCAGACGCTGCACGTGTAGTCGTACTTGTTGCCGGTGGGCAGGACGAGCAGGAGCTTCTTCCGGACGGGCGTCGCCCGCTTGCAGCGGGGACAGAAGAGGCTCGAGGCCTCCAGCTCACCAAAGCTATCTGCCATGCGGCCATTGTAGACCAGGCGTCGAGCGGATCAGCGGCCGCGGGTGACGCGAAGGAGAAGTCCATGAGGAAGGCTCTGGGGTGGGTCGTTCTCGCGTGCGTGCTTCTGTCCGCCGGCGAGGCGGCCGCCATCACCGGGAACGACTATCAGAAGCTTTCCGGGTCGGAGCGGGCCATGTTCGTGGCGGGGGCCTTCGAAGGCTGGTTGGTCGCCGACACGGTCATGAGGGCTCGCCCGTCGCCGCTCTTCAGCACGACTTTTGGCCAGATCGTCAGGTGCGTATCAGGCCGGCTGTCCACGGCTCAGGTTCGGACCATCGTGGACCGGTACGTCAGCCGAAATCCCAGCGAGCGGAAGCAGGACATGGGCCAGCTCGTCCTGCTTGCCCTGGAAGAGGCATGCCGGAAGTGATCCGAGGGGCCTCCGAAACCCGCCGGAGCCGGCCGATGAAATCTCTAAGAGGCGGTCCGGAAGAAGAGCGGCCGCACATTTATGAACACGCAAGCCCCGGCCGGGTGTCGGGCGGACATTACGAGGCAGGCGATGACCATCAAGCAAGCCCAAAAGCAGGTCAAGCAGGCGCTCAGGGATCACGAGCGAGCCACATCAGAGGGCCGACGGCTCAAGGCGGCCTATGACCACATCCTGGCCAGCACGTTCCTCGAGGGCGTGGACCACGGGGTGCGCCTCGAGCGCAAGCGCCGTAGGTGATCCCACGCCACCGCGGGCGTCTTCTCGCTCTCCGCGATCCTCGCCTCCATCGCCGACCGGTTCGGCGGCCTCTAGAACAGGATTAGCGCGCGGAGGCCGGGGACGACCACGTCGCGATTGCGCCGGCCGCTGACCTGGTTCGGGCCGGAGAGGATCCACTGCACGTTCGCGATGATCGAGCAGCAGTCGGCCAGCGAGACGTTGTAGTAGGCCTCGGCCACCTGCTCGCGCCCCTCGGGCTGGCGCAGGAACGAGTAGCCGAGGCCGGCCAGGTCCTTCGCGCGGCCGAGCCACGAGGGCGTGTGCTGCACGCCCGCCGACCACGCGTGCGACGTCAGCGACTCGCCCTCGCTTCGGCTCAGTCCGGCGCGCACGAAAACGCCGGTGTCGGCGGCGACGAGCTGATCGATACTGATGCCCGTGCCCCACGTGACGTCGTCGCGGCGCTCGGGGACGGAGCCCACACGCGCCCACCAGCGGTAGTGGCCGGAAAGCGGGAAGATGTGACGGCGGCCGAGTTCCGCGATGAAGTACGGCAGGCCCGACAGGTCGTCGTCCACGTCGCCCGGCGCGTGCACGCCGAACGCGTAGCGCCAGTCGCCCTGGCTGATCCGGAGCGTCGTGCCCGGACCGTTTCGCGGCTGGCCGAGCAGCGGGTTACCGGCGAGCGCGGCGTTCAGGAACTGCCGCGTCTCGTCCTCGGCGAAGAAGTTGCGGTCGAAGTAGTGTGTGACGTCGAGCTTGCCGACGTTGAACCGGATGGACGCGTCGCTGGACTGCAGACGGATCCACGCCTCGCGCAGGAAGACCTTCGTGTCGTCGCCGAAGAGTCGCTCCGTCTCGGCGTTCAGGAGCGAGAGGCTGCCCAGCGCCGTGTCGGGCCCGGGGCCGACGATGGTCTCGACGTCCACGAGCAGCGTCACGTTCGGCGTGGGACGCCCGACCAGGACGAGGTCGAACGCGCCGAAGCCGAAGACGTCGCCCTTCGTCCGCGGGGGGTTCACGATCCACTGCACGCCGCCGCGCAGCGCACCGTTGACGGAGAAGGTCGGCGGGATCGGCGCGGAGGGCGGCAGCGTCTGGCGCCGCTCGAGCCCGGCGCGCGCGGGCGACTCGGTCTGCGAGGCTTCCTGGGCCGGCTCCTGCGCCGAGCTCGTCGCCGGTGCCGCGAGGAGCAGGAGCAGCAGGAAGACGATCACGTCAGCGACGGGTGGCAACCCGTCAAGATATTCTCCATCGTGAACTGGTGCGGGCACGGCCAGACGTTTCAGCCCTGGCTTCAGCCGCACGCGACGAAGGATGTGGTGGCTCGAGCCGTTGTTAGTATAGCCGTTATCCCTGCTTCAGCCTCGACTCCGACCATCGCGTGAGACGGCAATGCAAAGTCGGCCGACCGACGCCTAGCCAGCCAGATGGGCTCTCGTGTAGCGGCGACATCATATCAGCCCGGCGGTCTGCAGCACTCACCGGCTTCACCCTGCCGGTCTATACGGGCACTTGGTCCCGCGGGGCGACAGGCGGGCTGTGCACCGGCTAGATGACCCAACCCTGGCGCAACCAACGAGAACGTCCAAGGAGTCGATAGTAGGATGCCGAGCGCTTGGACCTGGCCGTATCTGATCTAGCACTCTAGAAGCGGCGCGGCGCCAGTGGCAGGCTGAGGGGCGATGACCTATCCGCACCCTCAGCTCAGGCTCCTTTTTCTCCTCGCGGGGATCTTCCTCGTGGGGCTCGGCGTGCGCGAATGGCGCGCGGGGTTCCCGGATCTGGCCGAGCGCCTGGAGCGCTTCGATCGGGAGGATGCGCCGCCGCCCATCCCTCCCCAGCCCCGTCCGCGAGCCGCGCCTCGCTGGGCGGCCGCGGCGAGACCCGAGACGCCGACTCCGCCACCGATGGCCAGACCTCGACGGGCGCGCGTGGCCGCCGTCGAGCCCGAGCCCGTGACGGATCCCCGACCGCTCGACTTGAATCACGCGAGCGTGGAGGAGATCGCGCGGCTTCCAGGTGTGGGCCCGAGCCTGGCCCGTCGCATCATCGAGGAGCGCGAGCGGCGGGGCCGCTTCGACTCGCCCGAGGGTCTCCGGAACGTCCTGGGGCTCGGGCCGAGGAAGCTGGCCGCGCTCCGCGATCTCGTCACCGTCGGCGACTAGGATGGCCTGGCAGGCCGTACCGCTGGCACCACTCGCGGTGGCCTTGGCCCTCGGGATCTGGGCGCGGGCCTGGATCGCGCCTCCCGCATCCCGGCTCTTGATCGTGGGCGCCGTCCTCCTGATCGCGGGGGCGGCGGCGTTCTTCTGGCGTCGCGAGCGCGTGGCGACCGCGGCCCTCATCGGGCTCACCGCGCTTCTCGGCATGCTGCGCGGGGCGACGCCGCCGCTTCCGCCTGACCATATCGCACGGGTGGCCCTGGGCCTGTCGGCAACCGTCGAGGGCCGGCTCGCGGAGGAGCCGACCCGCTGGGCGCCCGATCGGACGCGGCTCGTGCTCGAGGTCGACGGCCTCGTCGACGGCGAGGACAGGCGGCCCGCGACCGGGCGCATCCAGTTCACGCTCTACGGCGAGCCGCCCACTGTGGGCGAAGGACAGCGCGTCGCCGCCGAGCTCAAGCTGCACCGGCCGCTGGGATTCCGGAATCCGGGCGGCTTCGACTACCCGGCGCTGCTCCGCCGCGAGGGCATTCTCCTCGTGGGCAGCGGTCGTGCCGCCGCCCTGATGCCGCTCACTCCGGACGAGCCGCCGTGGCCCGTGCGCGTGAAGCGCTGGGCGGTGGCCACGATCGCCGCGCACCTGCCGGAGGCTTCGGCCGCGCTGCTCTCGGGCCTCATCCTCGGCGAGAAGACCGGCATGCCGCCGGAGGCCGACGAGGCGTTCCGCCGCGCCGGCGTGTATCACATCCTCGCGGTCTCAGGCTTCAACGTGGCGCTTCTCGCCTCCTTCGTCTTCTTCGTGCTCGCGAGCCTCGGGATCTCGCGCCGCCCGACGGCGGTGGCGGCCGCCCTCTCACTCGTGGGCTTTGCCCTCGTGGTCGGGGGGCAGCCCTCGGTGCTGCGCGCCACCGTGATGGGGCTCATGCTGCTGCTGGCCCTTCTCCTCGAGCGGGAGTCGCAGCTGCCGAACGCGCTGGCGCTGGCCGTGCTCCTGCTCCTGGCCTGGCGTCCCGGCGATCTCTGGGAGCCCGGCTTTCAGCTCTCTTTCGCGGCCACGGCCGGCATCATCTGGTTGACCGCGCCACTCGGCGCCTGGCTCGGCGCGCACGGCTGGCCCGCCTGGCTCGCCTCCGCCGTCGCCGTCAGCCTGGGCGCGCAGCTCGCCGTCACCCCTGTCATGCTCGCCCACTTCAATCAGCTCTCGCTGGTCGGCGTCGCCGCCAACCTTGTCGTGGTGCCTCTGGCCGCCGCCGGCACCACGCTCGGCATGCTGGCGCTGCTCGTCGCGTGCGTCTCCGACCTCCTCGCGGATATCCTCTTCCAGGCGCTCTGGCTCGTGCTCTGGGCCTTGCGCCTGGCCGTCAAGGCCGCTGCGCTCCTGCCGGCAGCGCTGGTTTACCTGCCCGCGCCTGGCTGGGCAGCCATAGCCGCCTGGTTCGCGGCGCTGGGCCTCCTGCCCTCTCTCGGAGCGGGGCGCCGATACCGCATCGCCACCGTCGGACTCGTCAGCCTGGTCCTGGCCTTGTCTCTCTGGCAATGGGTGCGTCCCGGCGACGGCAGGCTTCGCGTCACCTTCCTCGACGTGGGCCAGGGCGACGCCATTCTCGTCGAAGCCGCCGAGGGGCCGAGGCTTCTTGTGGATGGCGGCCCGGGCGGAGCGCGACGTTTAGACGTGGGCGAGCGCGTGCTCCTCCCCTATCTCTGGAACCGCCCGGCGACGCGCCTGGACGTCATGGCCATGACGCATTCGGATCCCGACCACTCGGGTGGTCTCGGCGCCGTCCTCAAGCGGATGCGGGTCGGCGAGTTCTGGGAAAACGGGCGCTGGGGCCAGGGCAGCGAGGGAACACTGCGGGCGCTCGAGCGCTCGGGCGCGTGCCGGCGGACGCTGGCTGCGGGCATGCGCTTCTGGCTGGGCTCGGCTCTCGTCACCGTGCTCGGCCCCGACGGTACGGCGCCGCTTGATCAGCCGCCGCCCATCAGCGAGAACGAGGAGTCTCTGGTGCTGCGGCTCGACTGGCGGGGCTTCTCGCTCCTCCTGACGGGAGATCTCGGAGCGCCGGGAGAGGAGCGTCTCCTCGCTGCCCACGCCCCGCTCCGGGCGCTCGCCCTCAAGGTCGGCCACCATGGCAGTCGCTTCTCGTCCAGCGAGGATTTTCTCGAAGCGGCGCGTCCGGCCATCGCGGTGATCTCGGCGGGCGCGCGCAACCCCTTCCGGCACCCGACGCCGGAGGCCCTGGGTCGCCTCGAGGCCGTGGGGGCGCGGATCTACCGGACGGACAGGGACGGAGCCATCCTCCTCGAGACCGATGGCGCCACCGTGTGGGTCACGCGCTGGGCGGCGGGGACGACAGAGCGCTTCACCCTCGACTCCGAGGCAACGTTGGCCCAATGATGATGAGCCTCGTCTTTTACGGCTGGGGCGAGCCCCGCTTCGTCGTGATCATGCTGGCGTCGATCGCCGCCAACTTCGGGTTCGGCCTCTGGCTCGACCGCAGCCGCGGGCGACGGGGCGCGCGGGCCGTGCTCGCGGTGGCCGTGGGGCTGAACCTGGGCCTGCTCGTCCTCTACAAGTACGCTGCCTTCCTCGCGGGCAATGCGAGCGCCGTGCTGGCCCTGATCGGAGCCAGCCCTCTACAGACGCCGGCCTTCGTGCTGCCCCTCGGCATCTCCTTCTACACGTTTCACGCGCTGTCGTATCTCGTCGACGTCTCGCGCCGCGCCGCCGACGGGCAGCGCGACCCGGCGGCCATGGGGCTCTACATCGTGTTCTTTCCCCAGCTCATCGCCGGCCCCATCATCCGCTACCACTACATCGCCGACCAGCTCGTCCATCGCGTGGTCACACGCGAAGGCTTCGCGCTAGGCGTCGAGCGGTTCGTCATCGGTCTCGGCAAGAAGATGCTCGTCGCCAATACGGTGGCCGTACCCGCCGACGCCATCTTCGCGCTGCCGACATCGGAGCTGACCCCGGGGCTGGCTTGGCTCGGAATCGTCTGCTACACGCTCCAGATCTACTTCGATTTCTCCGGCTACTCGGACATGGCCATCGGGCTGGCCCGGTTCTTCGGCTTCCGCTTCCCGGAAAACTTCAACTACCCGTACATCGCCCGCTCGATGACGGAGTTCTGGCGGCGCTGGCACATTTCGCTCTCTACGTGGTTTCGCGACTATCTCTACGTTCCCCTCGGGGGCAATCGTCACGGTTCCGCCCGCACCTACCTCAACCTCTGGCTCGTCTTCTTCCTTTGCGGCCTCTGGCATGGCGCGGCGTGGACGTTCGTGGCCTGGGGGCTGTATCACGGCAGCTTCCTCGTCCTCGAGCGGCTCGGCCTCGGGCGCTGGCTCGAGAGCCTGTGGACTCCGGCGCGGCATGCCTACACCATCCTCGCGGTCATGGTGGGCTGGGTGTTGTTCAGGGCCGAGACCTTGGGCCAGGCCGGAAGCTTCCTCGCGGCCATGGCCGGCTTTGCTGCGGGCTCCGGGCTGGAGCAACATGTGGGGCTCCACGTCAACGCCATCGTGGCCCTAGCCCTGTCCGCCGGCGTGCTCGGCTCGGCGCCCCTCCTGCCGCGTCTCGCCCGGTGGCGCAGCGGCATCGCGACGATCGAGGCTCGCGGGCTCGTCGAGGCCGGGCGACTGGCCGGTCTCGTCTTTCTCCTCGTCGCCTCGGCCATGCTGATGGCCGCGGGCACTTACAACCCCTTCATCTACTTCCGGTTCTGAGCGGTGCCGACACCCACCACCGATCGTCTGCGCGTGAGGTCGGACACCATCCTCGTCATCGTGTTCCTGATCGCGATCGGTCTGCCCGCCGCCGACGCACTCCTCGACCTCGATCCCACCCGGTTCAGCGAGAAGCGCCGACTGGCGCCGCCGCCTGCCGTGCGCTTGAGCCAGCCCCTCGAAGTGTCGTATCTGGCCGCATTCGAGTCCTGGTGGAATGACAGCTTCGGGTTCCGCCGGTCGCTGGTGGTGGGCTACAGCCGCGCCCTCCTCGCCCTCGGCGTCTCGCCCACGCCGAGCGTGATCGTGGGCAGATCGGGATGGCTCTTCTTCGCGGGCGACGAGGCGCTGGCCTCCTACCGCGCCCTCCAGCCCTTCACCGAGTCCGATCTTGTGGCCTGGCAGCGGCGCATCGAGACGCGGCGCGACTGGCTGGCCGAGCGCGGGATCCACTTTCTCGTGGTCATCGCGCCCAACAAGGAGACGATCTACCCCGAGTTCATGCCCGTGAGCCTCAACCGCGTGCGTCCCGTCACGCGCCTCGATCAACTCGTGACGTACATGCGGGCGCATTCGAGCGTGGCCATCGTCGATCCCCGGGACGCCCTGCGTTTGGCCAAGGCCGGAGGCATCATCTACCTCAGGACCGATACCCACTGGAATGATGTCGGCGCATGGCTCCTGCACCGGGAGATCCTGATCGGCCTCCGCCAGTGGTATCCGCAGCTGGAGCCCCTCCCTGCCGCAGCCTTTGTCCCCGTCACCCGCAAGGGCTGGAGCGGCGACCTCGCGACCATGCTCGGGGTCGATGGGCGGCTGTCGGAGGACAGGCACGAGCTCGCGCCACGCAATGGTCGGGCGGCGCGGGTAGCCGACCCGGGTCCGCGGCCGGAGGATCCACAGGGAAAGCTCTCCGCCGCGGAGCGGGGCGAGCCGTCGCTGCCGCGGGCCGTCATGTT
>WNEY01004468.1_pt1 | contig 10643 bp, 10 predicted proteins | sample 5400531 | NCBI WGS metagenome assembly WNEY01 (sample SAMN13153338, study PRJNA577476) | soil metagenome | isolation source: 200 cm saprolite under Douglas fir tree site 1 | place: USA:California | collected 2015-04-18
GGGGCGCCGACGTCGAGTCGATCCCGCAGGCCGCCATGAACCGCAGAGCGCGCTCGATCTCCGTCGCGATCGTCTCGTAGTGCTGGCCCTCGGGTGATCTCGCGACGAACTCCTGGTTCCACGCGTGCACCTGCTGGAGATCGGCGAACCCGCCCTTCGTAAAAGCACGCAACAGGTTGAGCGTGGCCGCGGACTGGTGGTAGACCTGCTGCATCCGGTCGGGATCGGGAACGCGCGCCTCGGGAGTCTGCGCTTCATCGTGGACCATGTGTCCCCGAAAGGACGTGAGCTCCACTCCGCCTACGTTTTCCGTCGGCGAGGAGCGGGCCTTGGCGAACTGACCGGCGATTCGGCCGACCTTGACGACCGGAAGCATCCCGCCGTAGGTCAGCACCGCCGCCATCTGCAGCAGGATCTTGAGCTTGTCGCGGATGAGCGGCGCCGAAAACTCGTGGAACGACTCGGCACAGTCCCCGGCCTGGAGGACGAACGCGCGCCCGGCGGCAACCTGGGCGAGCGAATCGCGGAGCTGCCGGGCCTCGCCCGCGAAGACGAGCGGGGGGAGCCCCTTGAGGCGGGAGCGGGCAGCTTCCGCTTTGTCGGGGTCCGGCCACTCGGGCTGATGAAGTGCCGGGTACGCGCGCCAGGACGAGGGCGACCACGCCTCTGGCTCGCGCGACGTCGCCGTGCTCTCGTGCGTAACCTCGCTCATCGCTGAAGTCTAGAGACGAGAACGAGGTCTGAAACGCCAAGTCCTGCGAACCCGAGGGCCCACAGGACTTGACGAAGCGACTCTTTCACGTCGAGCGGCGGATTGCAAGCCCGAGTTTGCCACCCGCCTTGGTGCTCAGCGAACACGTAGGAGTGGGAAAGACGTAGAGGACGACCGTCCGATCCTGGTCAGGCAGCCGATGAGTTTTCGCCTATGTGATCGTCTAACAGGAGAGATGGCCACCAACAGAGAGGGCGAAGCGATGAACGAGATCACTCCATGCCTGTGGTTCGACACGGAAGGAGAAGACGCGGCGAAGCTGTACACGTCTGTGTTCCCGAACTCGAAGATCCTTGACGTCTCCCGCTACGGCGGAGCCGGCCCCCGTCCCGCAGGAACGGTGATGACCGTGAGCTTCGAGCTTGATGGGCAGAAGTTCCTGGCCCTGAACGGCGGGCCCGAGTTCACGTTCAGCGAGGCGATCTCGTTCCAGGTGAGCTGCACGAACCAGGACGAGGTCGACGCCTTTTGGAGCAAGCTCTCCGAGGGTGGCGAAGAGGGGCCGTGCGGCTGGCTCAAGGATCGGTTCGGCCTGTCGTGGCAGATCGTGCCGACTGCCCTGCCTGAATTGCTGGGCGATCCGGACCGGGAAAAGGCGCAGCGCGTCATGGCGGCGATGCTGAAGATGAAGAAGATCGACATCGACGCGCTCGAGCGAGCCGCGGCGTAGGCGTAGCCGGATCACCGGGACGAGGTCCCGGTGATCTCCGGCGTCGTTTGCTGCTCAGCGAAGCGAGACTGCCACTTGCTCCAGGAGGTCGAGCGCGTCCTGCAGGCCGCCCTCCATCCCGGAGTCGATGATCGCGTCGCGGGAAATCTTGCTCGTGGCTTGCACGAGGAGCGTGACGGTCGTGCGCCCGTCCGCCTCGGTGAACGTGGCGGTGTTTACCGTCGCCCCTTCCTCTTCGGACACCCCCTCGGGAAGGCCTTCGTAGATCTCTGTCGACACGATCCGCTCGTTGGGGACGATCTCGCGGTACTCGCCGTGGAAGCCGACCTCGAATCCGTCGTCTGCGACCATCCCGTATCGCCACAGGCCGCCGACCCGCAGGTCGATCTCGGCGATCGTCACCTCGCCGCGATTTGCGTGCCACCAGCGCTTGACCAGCTCAGGGGTGGTCCACGCTTTGTACACAAGGTGCTTGGGCGCGTCGAACTCCCGCGTGATCAGGATCTGCTCATCGGTGGGGAGGGTCACCGTCGCCGTCCCGCTACTCGTCATCGCCATCTTCTTCCTCCTTCTGCTTGAGATCCTCCAATACGACGTCCAACTGGTCGAACCGCTCCGACCACAAGCCCTCGTAGTTCTTCACCCAGTCATGGATGGGCTTGAGTGCGGAGCCGTTCAGGCGGTACAGCCGCCGGCGTCCTTCTTCGCGCACGTCGACCGCTCCAACTTCGCGGAGCACCCGCAGGTGCTTGGACACCTGTGGCTGAGCCAGCCCCAGCAGGCGGACAAGGTCGTTCACCGGACGCTCGCCGCCGGCGAGGGCGTCCAGGATCTGTCGCCGCCGGGGCTCGGCCACCGCGTTGAACGCATCCGCCGTCGTCGCAGCTCGAGCCATGGGAGAATTATATACCGATATGGGAATATGTCAGGGCAACTCAGCCAAACAAGCGCTTGCGGCGCGCTCATCCTCCTTTCATCTCTCCGCGTTACGGTCGTCGCGCGAACGAAGGAGGGGGAGAGAAATGCGAAGCATCCGTCGACCACTAGCGTTTGGTGGGGCGATCTTCAGCCTGATGTTGCTGGCTCCACTGACACACGCTTTGGGCGCGAATAGCCCTGGATCCAGACCGGCGCCGCCCACCTGTCCAAGCTTCGACTCGGGCAACTTCCGCAAGTCGACGACGATCAACAATCCTTATTTCCCGCTGGTTCCGGGAAGGCGATTCACCTACAGGGGAAATAACCAGAAGACGCCGGTCGTCGACATCGTCACGGTCACACGCAACGCGCCGACCATCGCCGGCGTGAGGACGGTTGAAGTCCGCGACCAGGTTCTCGAAGCGGGCGTTCTGACAGAGGACACCTTGGATTGGTACGGGCAGGACGACCAAGGCAACGTCTGGTACTTCGGCGAGCTTGCGACCCAACTGCCCGACGGCACCCATTCCGGCTCCTGGACCGCCGGCGTCAACGGTGCGCTGCCGGGTTACATCATGGAGGCGGCGCCGAAGGTCGGAGACACCTACTGCCAGGAAAACGCCCCGGGCGCCGCGCAGGACGCGGCCCAGGTGCTCAGTGTCAGCGCATCCCGATCAGTTCCATTCGGGAGCTACGCGGGGAACGTTCTCCAGACCAAGGACTACTCGCTGCTCGAGCCCAAGAACGAGAGCAAGTTCTATGCGCCGGGCGTCGGCACGGTGGAAGCGATCTCCACCACAGGTCCCAGCGAGGACATTCAGCTCTACACGATCGAACACGGCGCCTAACGAATCACGAAGTGAGCGGGCGGGCGATCAAACGACCGCCCGCTCCTCTTACCCGCGGCCGGCCCGGTTTCTTCAGAGCACCCTTGAGTTTGCCGGCGAGAGCTGAGGGCGTAGGGTTGTCTCAATCGACAAGGAGGCTGGTATGGCGTTCGCGCGCGTTGTCACGTTCGAAGGAGTCAGCAAGGAGCGGATGGATGAGATGGACCGCGAGATGCAAGACGGGCAGCCGCCCGAGGGATTCCCGGGGAAGGAGATGGTCGTGCTCCACGACCCCGAGGCCGAGAAGTCGCTCGTGATCGTCTTCTTCGAAACGGAACAGGACTACCAGCGTGGCGACGAGATGTTGAGCGCGATGCCGGCCGGCGAGACCCCGGGGCGGCGCACGTCGGTGACGAAGTACAACGTCGCTACTCGTATGACCGCCTAGCGCATGGGCCTCCCTCAAGCCGGGATCTTCGCGCTCGGAACGGCTTCTCACGCCTATCTGGAGTTCGATGTCTCGGCTGGAGGGAAGGGAGGAGATTTGGTGGCGACGATCTCTTCCTTCCGCGAGCCGAGGACCACGATGGGTGGCGTCAACCTCGTAGCAGGGTTCAGGCCGGAGCTCTGGAGAGAGGCTGCGCCGGACGACGCGCCCGCCGAGTTCGAGGGATTCAACGAAGACCTGGTCGGCATCGACGGCTTCGTGATGCCGGCCACGCAGCACGACGCCGTCCTCTGGCTCTCGGGAAGTGCCTACGACGTGATCTTCGACGTGGCGCGAAATGCGATCGCAGAACTCGAGGGGTTGGCTTCGGTCGTCGAAGAGACCTCGAGCTGGCCCTATCAACACGATCGCGATCTGACCGGCTTCATCGACGGAACCGAGAATCCCACGCTGGTCGATGCGCCGGAGCTGGTTCTCGTGCCCGGGGGAAATCCGGGAGCGGGAGGGACGATCCTGCTGCTGCAGAAGTGGCCTCACCAGGCTTCGGCGTGGGAATCGCTTCTGGTCGAGCAGCAGGAGCGCGTGATCGGCCGGGCGAAACTGGACAGCGTCGAGCTCGAGGACAAGCCGCCGGACTCCCATGTTGCGAGCACCGACCAGGACCGGTTCGGCAAGATCTTCCGACGGAACATGCCATATGGCACGGTGACCGACCACGGCACGATGTTCGTCGGCTTCAGCTCCGAGCAGCGACAACTCTCGACGATGCTGGAGAGCATGGCGGGCCTGGCCGGCGGCGTCCGCGACGCGCTCACCTTCTACACGCGGCCCGTCACCGGCGCGTACTACTTCGTTCCCGCAACGGATCGGCTGCGTCGGTTTGCGGAAGTCGACCCCGGAAGAGCAAGATGAGCTCGTGAGTCCCCCGCAGTGAGCGCCGAGGATCAACGGAGAGCGAGCGCACCGTCGGCGCCGCGCCGATCGCCGCCGCCGCCGCCGCAGCTGCCCCGCTTTCGCCCGAGCCGTCGTTGGATCCTCTTCGCAATCGGGCTTCTGCTGCTCAACTTTTACCTCGGCTCGCGGGCGATGCAGCCGACGGCCCGCGTCCGTGTTCCGTACAGCCCGTTCTTCCTCGAACAGGTGAGGGCAGGGCACGTGAAAGAGATCACGTCCAAGGGGACGGCGATTCAAGGCACGTTCACGCAGAAGGAGCGTTACGCGGGAAGCAAGCCGACGACGCGTTTCCGAACCGAGATCCCTGCATTCGCCAACAACGACGCCCTGTCGGAGCTGCTCCAGCAGAAGCGCGTCGTCGTGAACGCCCAACCGCTCGACACGGGAGGCCCCTGGTGGCAGAACCTGTTGCTCGGGTTCGGGCCGACGATCCTCTTCGTCTTCCTGCTGTTCTGGCTCATGCGGCGCGTAGGAAGCCCTCAGAACATTCTGGGCTCGTTCGGCCGCTCGCGCGCGCGTCGGTACCAACCGACCGGCGACCGGGTCACGTTCGCGGATGTCGCGGGAATCGACGAAGCGAAGGCGGAGCTGACCGAGGTGGTCGACTTCCTGCGTCATCCGGAGAAGTACCGGAAGCTCGGGGGCCGGATACCGCACGGCGTGCTCCTTTCGGGGCTGCCCGGCACAGGCAAGACGCTGCTCGCGCGGGCGGTTGCGGGTGAGGCGGACGTTCCGTTCTTCTCGATGGCCGCGTCCGAGTTCGTCGAGGCGATCGTCGGCGTGGGGGCGTCGCGCGTGCGTGACCTGTTCACGCAGGCGAAGGAGGCCGCGCCGGCAATCGTCTTCATCGACGAGCTCGACGCGATCGGCCGGTCGCGCACCTCCGGAGTCGGGGGCTTCAGCGGCAGCAACGACGAGCGCGAGCAGACCCTGAATCAGATTTTGACCGAGATGGACGGCTTCGACTCGTCCACGAACGTGATCGTCATCGGTGCGACCAACCGCCCCGACGTCCTCGACCAGGCCCTGCTGCGACCGGGCCGTTTCGACCGCAGAATTGCGGTGCAGCCTCCAGATCGTGCCGGCCGGGAGGCGATTCTCAGAGTGCACACCCGTGGCGTGCCGCTCGGGCCCGACGTCGACCTCGGCAGGATCGCGTCGACGACGCCCGGCATGGTCGGCGCGGATCTCGCGAATCTCGTCAACGAAGCTGCGCTGTTGGCTGCGCGCCGAAGTCACGAAGTCGTCGACGAATCCGACTTCACCGACGCCCTCGAGCGGATCGTCCTCGGCGCGGAACGGCAGGTGATGGTGAGCCCGGAAGACCGCCGTCGTACCGCCTACCACGAGTCCGGCCATGCGATCGTCGGCATGCTCACGGAGGGCGCCGACCCGGTGCGCAAGGTCTCGATCATTCCCCGCGGGCTGGCTCTGGGCGTGACGTTCGCGGCGCCCGAGAGCGACCGCTTCAACTACCGCAAGCCCGAGGTCCAGGCGAAGATCAACGTCGCACTCGGCGGCCGTGCTGCGGAAGAAATCGTGTACGGCGAGACGAGCACAGGCGCGGAGTCCGACATCCAGCAGCTCACGGAGATCGCGCGCCAGATGGTCGGCCGCTGGGGCATGAGCTCAGCGATCGGCCCCGTCGCGGTGATACCTCGTGACGGCATCGGCCCACTGTTGCCCGGCGTCGCCGAGGTCTCGCAGCATACGCAGCAGCTCGTCGACGACGAGGTGCGCCGCATCGTCGAAGAATCCCACCAGCAGGTCATCGCACTGCTTCAAGAGAATCGAAGCAAGCTCGATTCCCTGGCGAGTGCGCTACTCGAGCACGAGACCCTCGATGAGGACGATGCGTACGCGGCTGCGGGCGTCCCGCGAACTGCTTCGCCGACCGCCGAGTCGTATGCGGCGGCGGCTCGATCGCGCCTCGACGGTTAAGCGCCTTCCTCTTCGGCCGTCCGCTCTGCTGTCGGCAGCGCCTCGAGACGCTCGTCCGGAATCGGCATGCCGCTCTCGATCGAGCGGCCGTAAGTACCGGCGGCAAGACGAGCTTCGGCGCGCCCGACGGCCGCGAGCTCTTCACGTAGATCGTCAGCGAGGCCCTCGTCGAGCTCGTCCTGATAGAGGTCGGACGCGAGGTTGGCCGAATCTTCTTCGCCCGGCTCGCCGGCGTCCTCGTGCCGGCGCCTCGCGAGCGAACGCTCGATTCGCTCGCGTTCTTGGGCCAGCAGCTCGCGGGCTCGCTCAGGATCCATCAGCGCACGTTACCTCGATGCCGGCCGGCGACGTACCCTGATCCTCGATGGGCATGTTCTTTCATTCGTCTGACGCGGCGCCCGAGCGTCCGGCCGATCCGGAGGTGCGCCGCGCGAACCTGAAGCGCATCGGCCCGCTCTTTGCGCCCTACAAGCTGCGGCTCGGGGGAGTCCTGTTGCTGATCGTCGTTTCGGCCGGGCTCGGCGTCGTGCCGGCGTTCCTGCTCAAACACGTGCTGGAGGCGATCGGGCGGAACGACACGAGGTCGCTCTCGTTCAACGCGGGCGGGATGGTCGCGATCGCGATCGCGACCGGCGCGCTCGGCGTAATCCAGACACTCCTCTCCAATCAGGTCGGCCAACGTGTGATGCACGATTTGCGCGCCGCGGTCTTCCGGCATCTGCAGCGTCTGTCCCTCGCTTTCTTCACGCGCACACGCACGGGCGAGGTCCAGTCGAGCATCTCGAACGATATCGGCGGTGTGCAGAACGTCGTCACGAACACGGCAACGTCGATCGCGTCCAACGTGACAACGGTCGCGGCGACCATGGTGGGCATGCTGGTGCTGAACTGGAGATTGGCTCTGTTCGCGTTTGCGCTGATCCCGCTGTTCGTGTTACTCACGCGTCGGGTCGGGAACGAGCGGCGCCGGATCGCGAAGACGACGCAGGAGACGCTCGCCGACATCTCCAGCCTGGTGCAGGAGTCGCTCTCGGTCTCCGGGATCCTGCTCGGGAAGACGATGGGACGCGGAGATGAGCTCGCCGACCGTTTCGAGTCCGACTCGCTGCGGCTCGCCAACCTCGAGGTGCGTCAACGGATGGCTGGGCGCTGGGTGATGGCGTCGATCCAGACGAGCTTCGCGATCATGCCCGCCGCGGTCTACTGGTTCGGCGGGCTCGCGCTCGCGCACGGATCGGCTTCGGTCTCGATTCCGATGCTCGTCTCCTTCACGACGCTGCAGACGCGGCTCTTCTTTCCCGTCGGATCGCTGCTCGGTGTCGGCCTCGACGTGCAGACCTCCCTCGCGCTGTTCGACCGGATCTTCGAATACCTCGACCAGCCGGTCGACATCGAGGAGAAGCCGGACGCCCTCGTCGTCGGGCAAGCAGGGGACGTCGACTTCGACCAGGTCTGGTTTCGCTACGGCGACGACTGGACGCTTCAAGACGTCTCGTTCACCGTTCCTGCCGGCACGACGACCGCGCTCGTCGGGGAGACCGGCTCGGGTAAGACGACACTCGGCTACCTCGCAGCGCGGCTCTATGACGTCAGCCGTGGGCGGATCACCATCGCTGGCGTCGACATCCGCGACCTGAGCTTCCAAGCGCTGTCCGATCTCGTCGGAGTCGTCTCACAGGAGACGTACCTCTTCCACGAGTCGGTGCGCGAGAACCTGCGCTTCGCCAAGCCGGACGCCACCGATGCGGAGATCGAGACGGCTGCCGAGGCGGCGCGCATCCACCACGTCATCGCGGCGCTACCCGAGGGATACGACACTGTCGTCGGCGAGCGCGGCTATCGGTTCTCCGGTGGCGAGAAGCAGCGGATCGCGATCGCGCGCACGATCCTGCGCAACCCGCCGATCCTCGTGCTCGACGAGGCGACGAGCTCGCTCGACACCGAGACCGAACGTCTCGTCCAGGACGCGCTCGACCTGCTCTCCGAGGGGCGGACGACGATCGCGATCGCGCACCGGCTCTCGACCGTGCGGGACGCCGACCAGATCATCGTGCTCGACCACGGCCGCGTCGTCGAGTCGGGCACGCACGAGGACTTGATCCTCGCCGGCGGCCGCTACACGGCGCTGACTGCGCGCGACGCCGACCGCGGGACCGCGGCACCCGTTCTGCGTTAGGCGCGTTCAGAGAGCTTGAGCCCGGCTCAACGCCGTGCGAACGAGTCGACCATGCGCGCGATCGCACGCGGCGCGGCGAGCATCGACAGGTGCCCCGCGCTCGGGAGCAGGTGAAAGGGAGCTCGCAACGCCTGCGCAGACCGGCGTCCCGCGGAAGCCGAGTCGACCGTGTCGTGGGCGCCCCACAGCGCCAGCGCCGGCACACGTACCACGCGCAGTTGTGCCAGGTGGAAGCCCTGGATCCCGTATTGCAGCATCGCCCGAAACGCAGCGAGAGTTCCCTGCACCTCGAACGGTCGCTCCCACTCCTCCAGGAATTTGCGCGTAAACGAAGGATGCCCGGGATAGACGCCGGCGAGACCGCGCCTGAAGATCCAGTCAGAGCTCGTCGCGATCCGGTAGACGCTCGTGAACCATGGGCCGACGAGCAATTTGCCGACCCAGGACGGTGCGCCTCCGGCTGAGATGGCGTCGCCGTCGATCAGCACGATGCCTTTCGGATCAGCCGGATGCCAAAGCGCATCGGCGACGACAACCGCAGCGCCGAGGGAATGACCAACGAGCACCGGATGGTGCAAGCCGAGGCGCGTCTCGAAGGCGCGCACGAGATCGACCCAGCCACGGAGGGTGTACGGTCCCCTGCGCTCCGTGTACCCGAACGGCGGCAAGTCGAGCGCGAACACGCGGTGGTCTCGGGCGAGCCGCTTGCCGACGCCGTCCCAGACAGAGCTGGGGACGATGAAGCCGCCGAGCAAAATAATCGGGGTCCCGCGCGGTCCCCAGCGTCGGTAGGCCAAAAGCTTCCCGTCCACGTGCACGAACGGCCCTGCGTAGAGCCCAGTAGCCGGCTTGACGCGGTCTACCGTCGCCGCGTTGTAGACGAACGAGGCGATCGTCAGCACGATGAACAGCTCGAGCAGCACGAGGCCGAGTCTCTTCGTCCAGCGACGTAGCCGGAGCATGCCCCGACGTTAGCCACGGTGGCGAGTGCGGCGTTGAGACGTCGGAAAATCCGGCCGCTACGCGGCCATGATGATTTTCCGCCGCGGCCCTGAAGGCGAGCAACTTCAGCGAAGTCGGGCGAAGCCCGCCTTCGCGCGTGCTATTACGGGATGCAGCCTGTTACCGCCGGCTCGGCCTGGACGAGCTGGTCGTTTATCTCTTCCACCACGACCGATGAGGCGCCCCAGGTGCAGGCATCTGCCCGCTTGGCCGGCGCAGCGTCTGCTGCCACGGTCAAGACGACGGGTAGGCAGACAAAAATGAGCATGAGACCCCGAGCCATACGGCTTCAAGACGGCACAGGCAGACGCGATCTTCCAAGCCGACCAAATCTCGATAGTCGATCGCCGCAGAGGCGGGCTTTGCTCGCCTCTGCTTAGTGAGCGCGGAATTAGCCGCAAGATCATCATGGCCCGCGAAGCGGGCCGGATCTTGCGGCTTAGTCTTGCGGCTAAATTGAGACGCGGGCGAGCTCTTCGATGGACGTGAGGCCGGCCGCGACCTTGGCCAGCCCGTCGTCCCACAGGGTTCGCATGCCTTCGCCGATGGCGGCGCGCTCGATGTCCTCGCGGCTCGCCTTCGTGACGGCGAGGCTCTCGAGCTGCTCGCTCATGGTCAGCAGCTGGTAGACGCCGATCCGGCCCTTGTAGCCGGTCTGGTTGCACCTGGGGCAGCCCTTCTTGCGGTAGAAGACCATCCCGTCGCTGGCCGCAGCCACCTCGCGGGAAACGCGCGCCTTCATCAGCTCGTCGACGGACGGTTGGTACATCTCGCAGCAGTGCGTGCAGAGCTTGCGGGCAAGTCGCTGGGCGAGCACGGCTGAGACCGCGGCGCCGATCAAGAACGGCTCCACGCCCATCTCGCCCAAACGCGTCAGAGCCTGCGGCGCGTCGTTTGTATGCAGCGTCGAAAGCACGAGGTGGCCCGTGAGGGCG
>WNEY01004469.1_pt1 | contig 10643 bp, 11 predicted proteins | sample 5400531 | NCBI WGS metagenome assembly WNEY01 (sample SAMN13153338, study PRJNA577476) | soil metagenome | isolation source: 200 cm saprolite under Douglas fir tree site 1 | place: USA:California | collected 2015-04-18
CGTTCCGGATCGCGGACGTCGCAGACCTGGACGCTGTTGATCCGCTCGCCGTAGCGGAGCAGGTCCTCGTGCAGGTTCGGCTCGGACCAGCTGTGGAAGACGCTGAGCATGATCCCCAGGTTGTCGCGGCCGACCTGGTCCAGCAGCGCCACGAGACCGGGAAGTGAGCTGATCGTGGCTCCGCGGCGGGCGGCCAGCAGTTCCACGCCGATGGTCACGCCGCAGTCGGCCGCCACGTCCGCCAGTTCGGGCAGCGCGCCGGCCACGGCATCCAGCGGGCCGGCCGGGTGGGCGGGGTCACCCGAGGCGCCCGGCCCGATCAGCACCGCGGCGGGGCCGAACGCGGACAGCCGCCGGATGCTGGCCGAAATCAGCGCGAGCCTGGCAGGCAGGTCCTGCGGCGCGCCGGGCGGGTCGATCTGCGAGGGCAGCACCATGTGCACGGCGGGCACGCAGAACGTCGCGGTGAGCCCGGCGTCCCTCATCCGCGCCGCGACGTCGGTGTCGGCGCCGTCGGGCAGCTTCCGCTCCCACAGGCCGATGCCCTCGGCGCCCGTTGCCGCGATGTCGTCGATGTCCTGCCACACCGTGTTGTGCGGCAGCGAGGTCGCGTTGACTGCGTAGCGCGCCGCACCCGGGGTGGCGTTCATGACCGCAGCACGAACTCAGCCGGCCCAAGCTCGAGGTCCTGCGTGACCTCGGTACCGAGCACGAGCAGCGGCAGGCCATCGGACAGTTCCCTGGCACGCAGCCCGGTGAAGCACTCGTACACCCGGCTGCTGACCCGCAGTTCGGCGGGGTACTGCCCCCGCTGCTCGAGGGCGAGCAGCTCCGCGCTCGCGCCGTCAAGCACGGCGCAGATCCAGCTGTCAGTTTTCATCGGGCCTCCCGGCGTGTTCCGCCTCGTCCAGCACAGTGCTGACAAGGCTCAAAGCGCGCAGCACCGTGCGCGCGTCCTCGTCGGGCAGGTTCTCCAGGCCGCCGTTAGCGGAACAGATCTCCCGCATCGCGTCTTCGGCCGTCTCGCGGCCCGCCGGCCGCAGTTCGATGAGGATGCCGCGCAGCACCTCCGGGTCGGCTACCCGTGCGACGAGCCCGAGTTCGGCGAGCCGGTCGACCTGCTTGCTCACCGCGCCGGAGGTGATCATCAGGCTGCGGAACAGCGCGGTAGGGCTAAGCGCGTACCCCGGGCCGGACCGCCGCAACGCCAGCAGGATGCGCAACTCGCCGGGTCCCACACCGCGTGCGCGGGCAGTCGCGGTGAACACGCGCTCCAGTCGCTGCGCCAGCCGCATGATCGTGCCGGACACAAGGAACGGGTTCAGGTCGAGGTCGGGCAGCTGCGCGGACCACAGCGCGGCCACTTCTGCGGGTTCCCGCTCCTGGTCGTTCGCCGTGGTCATGCGCAGGTCCGGGTCAGATGTCGAGGACAAGACGGTCGCCTTTCGCCGATCATGACGCCGCGTCGGACGTGACCGCCGGACTCGCGCTGCCGTTGCCAGGCACGAGCGCCTGCCAGCGATCGTCCGCCCTGATGACCGTGTCAGGGAGCGAGCGGACGCCGCTCACGTCGGCACCGAGCCCGATCGGCTGCTGTCCGTCCTCGTGGCGGCGAACCGATTCCAGCAGCCGGAGGCGAAGGTGGATCACCGCGCGATCGGCGGCGACCATGTGTTCCCTGGTGCGATCCAGGATCGGGCCCATGCTGATGGCGATGATCGCGTCCTCCTGCTCGATGCCATCGAAGCCGGTCCAGTTGGAGCCCATCCGGGAGCGGTCCTGCCCCAGCCCGTTGGCCCAGGTGGCACGGAAGTCGCAGTCCGTGTCGTTCCAGAACGGCTCGCGCAGCCCCATGATGCGGATGATCTCGGCCCGGTCGATGGGCTTTGATCCGTGCGCGATGACGTACGTGCTGGTCACCGTGTCACTCTTCGGCACCTCGAACACGAAGAACTGAAAGGCGGGCGCGGGAATGACGCGGACGAACGGCAAGAGCACCGGAGTCACCCTGATGCTGTGCGCCGGCCCGCCGTCCGGAGCCGGTGACGCGTCCCGTTTCGCGACGTAGTGGAAGCCGAAGGCGGTGTCCTCGACCTCCAGCGCCGGGGCGTTGTCGCCGCTGGCCAGGGCTCCGGGGTTGAAGTCCTCGTCATCGCGCGGTGTGAACTCTTCGTTCATCCAGGTGGGATTCGCCTGGTCGCTGTGCAGAATGCCAACGTGTGAACTGTCGACGCCGCCCTCGAACAATTGCAGGTAGTTGGCCGGGGTGTTGAGCCTGATGACGGCGCGGTTGCGGTCGGGGCCGTCCAGGAACGCGTAGCGCGGGAATTCCGGCTGCTGATCCTTCGGGCCGATATAGGTCCAGACAAGACCGCCAGCCTCACGGACCGGGAACGCGGGTGCCTTCATCCGGTCCCGGAATCTGGCGTTGCGGTTGTTGGGCGTGTCCAAGACAGTGCCGTCGGCGGCGAACTTCCAGCCGTGGTAGAGGCACCGGATGCCGCCTTGCCCGACCCTGCCCAGGGCGAGCGACGCCCCCCGGTGCATGCACAGCTCCTCCAGGACGCCCACCTGTCCCGCGGTGTCGCGGAACACCACGAACGACTCCCCGAGCAGGCCGGCCCGCAGCGGGTCGGAATCCGGCTCCGGTAGCTGCGCGGACGTGCAGACCGGCAGCCAGAACCGTCGCATCATCCGGCCCATCGGCGTGGCTGGCCCTACCCGGGTCAAGATCTCGTTCTCCTGGGAAGTCAGCATGCTCCGCCTCCTGCACTGGTCTATCTTCCTTGGAAGACTACTTCCACGGAAGGCTTCTTCCAAGGAAGATATGTCGGCCAGCGGCGCTAGTCAACGCTTTGGAGGAGGTTCACGTGAACCGATCGCAGGTCAGGCCGTCAGATCACCTTCAGCGCCTCCGGCTTGGTCACGACTCGGCCCAGGGCGCCGAATTCGTGCAGGTCGCCGAACACTTCGATGCGGATGGACTGGTCCAGGCCGCCCACGCGGACCGGCTCGTAGCCGCCGGCGCGGATCAGGTCAGCGACCAGGTCGCCCGCGGCGTCGTCGTCCGCGGCATAGAACTGCACTGCCAGCTCGGGCTCCTGCCGCGTGGCCGCGGCCAGCGTGTCCGCCGACAGGGCGCTGAACGCCTTGACCAGTCGCGCTCCACCCGGCAGCAGGCCGGCCAGGATCTGTCCCGAGGACTCCTGCTCGCCGATGATCTTCCGGAAGCCGCCGCTGCCATCCGGTGCGACGGGGTTGGTCGGGTCGACGATCACCTTGCCGGCCAGCCGCTCGCCGTACTGGGCGATGAGCTGCTTGAAGCTGTCGAACCAGACCGCGAGCACGAGCACGTCGGCCCGGTCGACCGCCTGGTCGACGCTCACCACTTCAGCGTGGCCGTCGAAAGCGGGCGCAAGCTTCTGGGCGGCCTCCTCGTCTCGGCCGGCCAGCAGGAAGTCCTGACCGCCGGCCGCGAAGTTCGCCGCGAGCTTGCCGCCGATGTTGCCGGCGCCGATGATGGCAACCGTGCTGTCCGAGATGGTCATGGTGGTCCACCTTTCGTGATATGTCCCGGCGCTCCCGGGGACTCGCGGAAGGTCTCCACGACCCGCCCGGGACTTGAGCGATCAACCTCAACCTACAAGCCTTGACTTGAAGAAGTCAAGCAAAATCAAGGGTGTTGGTAGCGACTCTGCAAAAATTTACCTGATCTAGTAGGCAGAACGTCGCTAGTGCCTGCAACTTTTACTAGAACACTCAAGTCATACTTGACGTTCTTGATCGCCGGGGCGGCTGCTATCCTGTTGAGATGACTGCTATCGAGGAGTCGCCGTCGGCCGATGAGCACGCCGGGTTGTGGCTCGCACCGGACCAGCTGGCGTCCTGGCTGGCGGTCGTCCGCCTGATCACCCGGCTGCCCTGGGCGATGGACGCCCAGCTAGAGCGCGACGCCGACCTGAGCATGATCGAGTACATGGTCATGGCGATGCTGGACAGGTCGCCCGAGCGGACCATGCGGATGAGCGAGCTAGCGGAAATCACCAGCTCATCGCTGTCGCGGCTCTCTCACCTGGTCAAGCGACTGGAGAGCCGGGGTTACGTACGGCGTGAGGCTGACCCGGCCGACGGCCGCTTCACCAACGCGATCCTACTGCCGGCTGGCATGAGCAAGCTGGAGTCGGCGGCGCCCGGCCACGTGGCATACGTCCGCCAGCTGGTCATCGACAACTTGTCCCCTGAGCGGCTGCGCCGGCTCGGCCAGGACGCCGACCGCATCGTGCGGCGCATCGACTCGCCTGCGCGCTGAGCAGGCCCGGCCCTGCGCGCTGAGCGGGCCTTCCCTGCGCGCTGAGCAGGCCCGGCCCGGCCCCCGGGCAGCGGGCCTGGGTCCCGGCAGCTGGCCGGCCCGGGTTGCCTGGCGGCCTCGTTCCATGACGCCGCACTGTCACCGGGCCGACGTCACGTGGCGTGCCAGCGGATGTGACTTCAAGAGCTGCACTTTAGTGTTCAAATGAGCTTCTTGGTGATTTGGCTGCTGGGCGTTCACTCGCCGTGGATTTGCGCCGAAGCATGACTTGAGTGCTAAAGTGACTTGCATTGGCAATCGCACCTCAAGCGGGAACATGAAGGAGATCGTCATGAAGAAGTGGAAGAGCGTCGCCCTGGCCGCGACCCTAACCGCCGCCACCGCCGCGGGCCTGGCAGGCGCCGGCGTTGCGGCGAACGCGCAACCGGCAACCGCCCAGCGCGCCAGCAAGCCAGCGACACCTGCGCACTACGGCGTAGCGGCCAACATACGGGTCGTGGAGGCATTCCTCCAGGACGTCCTCAATGAGCACAACGGCGACCACGCCGCCAACTACATGACCGCCGACATGCAGTTCCACGCCGGTACAGTTGGCTCGTTCACGGGCCGCGCCACCGTCGCCGCGGTGCTGGGCAGCGTGGTGGCCGCAATCCCCGATCTGCACGCCACCGTGCAAGATATCTTCGGCTCGGGCGACGAGGTGGTCGTCCGCCTGGTCGTGACTGGTACCCAGGAAGGCCCGTTGCTTGGCATTCCCGCCAGTGGGCGGCACGTCGAGTGGGATGCGATCGACCTCTACCGGCTGGATGACGGCAAGCTCAGCGCCGAATGGGCCTCCGAGGACCTCACCGCGATCCTCAATGACACGGGTACATACAAGGCGCCCTGGATCCCCTGATCCACATCCGTCCCGATCGCACGACGACCGCGGCATCCTGGCTCGCTAACGCGGCCGGCCCGATGCCGCGGTCGTCTCGTTGAGCGGTAACGCCTGCTGACCGCCTCCGAGCCGGCGCCCGTACAGCGTGTCGTTGGCGCCTTCGCCTCGCCCGCCAGCGTGCCAGATGCGCCTTCGCCTCGTCCGCCAGCACGTGAGATGCGCCTTCGGCCCGGTAGAGCGTGGCCGTTGGCGCACCTGACCTGTTCCCCAGCACGGTGAACGCGCCTTCGCCTCGTGCCTTCAGGCTGGGGAGGAAGCTAGTGCACGCGGGCTTCAGGTGGCTGGGATTGCCGCCAGCGCGGCACCGAGCGCACGACCGTGTCGGCGCGCCTGCTCTTCGGCCTCCTGGCGCAACTGGTGGGCCAGATCCTTGAACTGGTCCAGTGCCGGATTGACGCCGACATTGGTGAACTCGGCCTCGACCACCTTCAGGTCAAGGCGCCAGACGTCGGCAAGGATGCGTTGCATCCATCCGGTCGCGTGGTCCCATCCCTCGCGGGGGGTCCCAGGCCGGTAGTTACCGCCGCGCACCGTCACGAGAACGGCGGGCTTGCCGGCCAGGATGGGCGGGGCACCGGCAGCCATCCGCGGGTCGCTGACGACCATGTCGACCCACGCCTTGAAGTGCTGCGATACGCCGAAGTTGTAGAGCGGAGCGGCAAACAGCATCGCGTCGGCGGCGACGAGCTCGTCGGTCAGCGTGGCGGCGAGCGCCAGTGCGGCCTTCTGCTCGTCCGTGCGTGACTCCTCGGGCGTGCGGCTGGCGAAAACGGCGGTCGCCCACGCAATGGCCGGGATCGGTTCGACCCCGATGTGACGGCGGATGATCGCCTCGTCGGGGTGGGCGTTCCGCCACTCCTGCTCGACGATGTCGGCGATGGCGCGGCTGTTTGAGCCCTCGACGCGGATGCTGGCATCGAGCCGGTAGAGAGTCATGTCCTGTTCCTTACTGATTCGCAACCTTGACTTGTTCGTTCAAGTGAAATTTAGGCTACAATGACTTGAGTCGTCAAGTCACTACTCGGCTGTCATGTTAACGCCGCCGCGCTGCGGGAACCGTTGACACTGACCCGTTAGCAGACAGTTGACCTTGACAGACAGCCGCTCGTGGTTACATATTTAACTTGATACATCAAGCCAGATGCCAAGGAGGCAAGATGAGCGCGACTTCTGTCCGCGGGCCGGGCGTGAGCCTTCGCCGCGGCGCGGACCGTCATCAGACCCGGATCGGCTGGCTGCACGGACGCCACTCGTTCGACACGGGAATTGACCCGCGAGGCGCCGATACGCACCATGGCGTGCTCGTCGTGAACAACCACGACACCATCGCGCCCCGGTCCGGGTTCGAAACCCATCCGCACCGCAACATGGAGATCGTGACGTGGGTGTTGGACGGCTCACTGGTTCATCAGGACTCAGCGGGCCACACCGGCGTCATCTACCCGAACCTGGCGCAGCGCATGACCGCCGGGACTGGTATCCGGCACTCGGAGAAGAACGACCAGTCGGCCGTGAATCCGAACGCCAACCAACCGCTGGACCTGATTCAGATGTGGGTCGTTCCGGACGAGGATGAAGTTGCGCCTGGGTACGAGCAACTGGAGCTAGACCCCTCCGACATGCGGGGGCGGCTGGCGGTAGTGGCGTCTGGGATGACGCGGCATCGGGACCAGGCGGCGATCCGGATTCGCAACCGTTATGCCGCCCTGCACGTCGCGCGACTCGAGCCCGGCGAAAACGTCACCGTCCCGGATGCGCCGTTCGTTCACGTTTACGTCACCCGTGGCCAGCTGGCCCTCGAAGCGGAAGGCTTGCTCGAGGCGGGAGACGCTGCTCGTCTTACCGCAGCCGGAGAGCGTCGCCTCGGGGCGGTCGAAGCCAGCGAGGTCCTGATCTGGGAGATGCACGCTTCCTTGAGGCCGGCAGCCCGCTGAGCGGCGGGATCGCCGACCTGAGCTGCACCTGCGCCCACGCCTGCCCGGATCAAGGCGATAAGGCTCGGTAGGTCGCCGGCTGGCGCGCTGATGTCGCTAGTTGACTTCAGAGGTGTCGATCCGCGACATTATGCGGTCCGCGTCGCGACCGAGACGTCGCAGCTGCTCTGGGGACAGGGCATCGATGACAAGCGATCGCACATGCGCTACGTGTCCGGGCGCCGCCTCGGCGAGCTCCTGGAAGCCCTTCTCGGTCAAGATGGCGTTGGTGAAGCGCCCGTCCGCGGGATCAGGCTCGCGGCGCAGCAGTCCTCGCGCCTCAAGGCGCTTGAACAGGTGCGAGAGCCGGGACAGCGAAGCATTGGTTACCCCGGCGAGCGAGCTCATCCGCATGGTCCGTCCTGGACTCTCGGACAGCATGGCGAGAACCTGGTACTCCACCATCCCCAGGTTCGAGTCGCGCCGCAGCTGCTGGTCGATCGACCAGGGAAGCCACGTCATCAGCCGCACCAGGCAGAGCCAGGAATGCAGTTCCGCGGCCGTTAGCCACTTCACCGGCGGATTCTCGGCGCCGTGAGCCCCTTCGGTCATCGCACCAGAATACCCACCACTCGATGTTAACGTGGCTCACGGCGCTCCGGCGCGGCGCCTGCCCGCGCCGGAGCACAGTCGGTGAATGCTCACCGTCAGACCTCGAACGGATCGGCACCGGCCTCCGTCTGGACGGTCCAGGAGCCTTCCTTGCGGAAGCTTGCCGCGGTGGCATAGGTGTCCTCGAGGAACTGCAGGTAGGTCACCTTCCCGTCGACGACCTTCACCAGGATCGCGAACGGGGAGCTCACCACCTTTCCCAGCGAGTTGGACTTGTAGCGGAAGTCGCCGAACACGGCCACGTTCTCGTCGGCGGCGAACATTGTGGTCACGTTGAACGCCTGGACTTCCCAGCGACTGAAAATGCTGCCGAGCTTCTCGAGGAACGCCTGGGGGCCTTGCGACGTGCCGGCCCACGGCATGATCTTGCTGAGCTCGGCGTTCTCGATGTTGAGTGAGACGTAGGTGGCGTCCGGGGCGACCACGCTGTTGACGACGTCGGGGTCCAGAAGGTTCTGCAGCCACTGGCCGACGATCTCGATTGGACTGGCGGACATGTCATTCACTCCTTCTTGGGCAGGGCGGGTTAGCCGCGGAACGGCGGAATGGAATGGACGACAGTCTTGGCTTCCTGGAACTCGCTGATGGCGAGGGGACCGCGCAGGCGGCCGATGCCACTGCGCTTGTAGCCGCCCTCGGCGAAGCCGTCGTTGATAGCCGCCCAGGTGTTCGTCCAGATGGTGCCCGCCTGAATCTCGCGGCTGACCCGGCGGCTGATGTTGATGTTGCTGGTGAAGATGCTGGCCGCGAGACCATATTCGGTGGCGTTGGCCCGGAATATGGCGTCGGTCTCAGTGTCGAACACTTCGAAGGTCGCGACCGGGCCGAAGACCTCCTTCTGCACGATGTCGGTGTTGACGTCCTCGACCTCCAGCAGCGCTGGCCGGTAGAAGGCTCCGGATGCCAGGGCGCCATCGGTCGCCGGGCCGCCGCGCACGACCGGCTTGGCGTAGGCGAGGGCCGCCTGGACCATGCCCTCGACCCGGGTGACGTCGGCCTTGTCGATGAGCGGCCCCATGTCGGTGTCCGGGTCGAGCCCGTCGCCCAGGCGGACGTTTTCCAGGATGCTGGCTAGGCGCGTGCGGACCTGATCGGCCACCCCGCGCTGGACCAGGATCCGCGAGCCGGTCATGCAGAACTCTCCGGCGAAGGTCGTGACCCCCGCCGCGAGCAGCGGAACCGTGGTGTCGAGGTCGGCGTCGTCGAACACGATCATCGGCGTCTTGCCGCCGAGCTCGAGGTTCATCCGCTTGAGGGTGGCGGAGCCGCCGGCGGCGACCAGGCGCCCGACTGTGGTGCTGCCGGTGTAGCTGATGACCTGCACATCGGGCGAGGCGACGAGGTAGGGGGCACCCGTGTTGCCTGATTCCGTGAAGATGTTGACCACGCCACGGGGCAGCGACTTGACCTCCGCGAGGATCCGCGAGACCAGATTGGCGACGAGCGCGGTCTGCCCCGGCATCTTGACCGCGACGGTGTTCCCCGCGGAGAGCGCGGGAGCGAGGGATCGGATGAGCAGGGCCACCGGGGAGTTCCAGGGGACGATGATGCCTACGACGCCGGCCGGCTCGGCGTAGGTGCTGAACCACTGCCCCGGCGCGACCTCGGCGGAGATGCCAGTCTCGGTCAGGGCCTGGGCCGCGGTGTGCCGAAGCGTGGGGCCAGGAGATGTTCCCTCGAACATGCCTTCGGCAATCTTCTTGCCGTTCTCCTTCGTCACCAGGGTGCCGAGCTCTTCGGCGTGCGCGTCGAAGCGGTCGGCCATCTCATTCAGGGCGCGGTGCCGCAGACTGCGGTCCCGGGACCAGGGCGAGGTCTCGAACGCGCGGCGCGCGGCTGCGATTGCCGCGCGAGCCTCGGCTTCGCCGCCGTCGGCCCACCGGCCCAGTACGGCTCCGGTAGCGGGGTTGATCGACTCCGAGACTGTGCCGGCTCCGGTCCATTCACCGTCGATCCAGTGCTTGGCGATCTCACTCAAGGCGAGCTCCTTTGCTGTGGCGTGAGCAGTCACTTGATGTATCAAGTTCTATCTTATCACCACTTGAAGCGTCAAGTGATCTATCTCTCGCCATCACGATTTATGTTGGTAAGGAGCAGCCGGAACAGTGAGCAACGGCCAGGCTAGGCCGAAACTTAACACTTGACTCATCAATCTATATCAAGCGCTACTGCTACACCTCCGGCTCGGTCATCCGCACCCGGCGCGCGCGACCGGTTACCTCGGCGCCGCGCTCAAGCACTGACCGGTGCTCGCGCCAGCTACTCCCCAAGGCAGGAACCACCATGGCTACCGCTACCAACCCTCGAACAGGGCTCACGCCGGTCATCGAGCCGCACGGGGAGCGCGACGGATCGTCTTCCGGGTGAGCGGAAGACGATCCGTGGCGTTACCGTGGCGTTACTGGGTGACGTCGGCCCGGTCGATCGCGACGTTGATGCCCGAGCTGGCGCCGTTGCGCTGCCCGGTGTTGACGATCGTGACCGTGTGCGATCCCGCGGCCAGCACGGGACTCCTCCACACCACCCCGGAGGCGTTCCGCGCCGGCGCGTAATCATCGACGCTCTGCGGCGACCCGCCATCGACAGCCACCGTCATGATCCCCTGGTCCACGTCCCGGACCGCGTGCAGCCCGACCCGCGTGCCAGTGAACCGGAACGTCGCCGTCGCCCCGGCCATGTGACTCCAGTTCGCGGTGCCCAGGTACATGTCGGGCACGCCAGTGGTCAGGCCCCAGTTCGCGTCGTACTGGAACTGATCGTTACCGGTGCCGGTCACGTTCCCGTCGACGATGACCGATCCCCCGCCCGG
>WNEY01007056.1_pt1 | contig 10643 bp, 10 predicted proteins | sample 5400531 | NCBI WGS metagenome assembly WNEY01 (sample SAMN13153338, study PRJNA577476) | soil metagenome | isolation source: 200 cm saprolite under Douglas fir tree site 1 | place: USA:California | collected 2015-04-18
GCCGCTTCATTCGTTGATCCTCGAGCGGCAGCGCGACCTCTCGTACACGTCGAAGGCCGTCCTGCACGGTGGGTACGAGCTTGTTGAGGCCCGCGACCCAGATCACGTGGGGTGGTCCGTACACGTAGAAGGCCTGGCGGCTGCCGCTCGCGTCGGCACCGATAACCTCGCCCGTCTCGCAGATCGCCTGGACGCTCCCCAGGTAGTAATCGGCTTCGACCGAGAGCTTCGCCCGGGTCCGGGCGCGGAGGGTCGCATCGCTCTCGGTCTGCCACTCCGGGTTCAGGTACCGGTAGCCCGCGGCGGGATTCTTCAGCCGGTCCACGAGACCGATCTCTTGCAAGGTAGTGGAGCTGCCGTGGGCCATCGTCGATCCCTTCGGGATCAAACCGAACGCGGTCTCCAGAGCCGCGTGACGGTCGGGGACGTAGATCGGGGTGATCCCTCGTTGCTTCAACGCCGCGAAGGTTCGTTCGACCCGCGCCTTCGTCGTTGAATCGAGACCGGGGAAGGCTAGTTCGACGTCCACGCGTCCCACCGTATCTAGCTCGTGCGGCAGTTCTTATTGAGTCTTACGTTCGATCCGCGGGAACTCCAGGCTTTTGTCGTCCCCTTCGCCGCGCTGCATCTTCCCGATCCGATTCCGGTCCCGGTCCACGTGGTCGAGCAGCGTCGCCGCGTCGATGCCGAGGTAGTCCGGCGGATAGGATCGCATCTTCTGCGCCCCCCGCTCGAGCAGCGTCTCGGCTCCGACCAGATTCCCGTTCTGGAAGTGGTGGTATGCGGCACAAAGCTGGATGAGCCCCTGGAGGAACAACTTCGACTTGCCGTGTTCCCGCTTCCAAAGATCCTCCAAGACTTCGTGCGCCTCGAAGAAGTATTCCTCGTTGAACAGGCGGATGCCTTCCTGGACCGGGTCGAGTCCCGCGGGCGGTTCGGGTTCCACCATCGATTCAGCGTAAGAAAGGGATGGGAATCAACTTTCCGCCGTGGCGGGCCGGCGCGGATCCCGTCCCGGAGACAGCATTGTGCGGACCACCTCAGGCCCATACGTTCCCCGCTCCGTGACGATCGTCGTGACGAGCCCCGCGGGCGTGATCTCGAAGGTGGGGTTGGTCGCGTTCGGAATCCGTACGCCGGGCCAAGTTCCCGCGTCGTACCGGGCGTCGAACTTCAACGTCTCGCAGGCGACGTAGAACGGCTTCTTGCGGTCTCCCGCGGCCCGTGCGAGTCCGTGGGTTCCGACCTTGTTGACCACAGCCCCGTCTCGCAAGACGCTGTCGGCTCCGACGAGCGCGCACGAGACCCGCGCCAGGAGGGAGGGTCCCTCCGAATCCGGGACCGCTGTGGCCGGAACCCCCGCGTCCGAGAGGGCGTTCGCCATCGTGCGTCCCTCGAAGAGGGGACCGGACTCCAGCACGTACACGCGGTTCACGTGGCCGCGGCCGTGGGCCATCTTGATCGCTTCGAGGACGTTGTCGCTGTAGCTGAGCGTCACGATCGTCGCGTGGGGCGGCACAACTTTTAGGAAGGTCCGCGCGATTCGGTCGCGCGCGCGGTCCAACTCGGTTCGGATCTCCAGGAGGACCGCCTTCGGATCGTGTCCTTCAGAAACGAGTCGGGCGATGAGGTGTGCGACGTTGTGGACGATGGCCATCGCCGGTTGCGCCTCGGAAACAAGTCTGGCGACCTCGGCAAGCTCTTTCGGGTCCGGACGGCCCTTGGCCTCCACGATGGCAAGTCCCATCGTGTCGGCCGCGAGGCGCGCGAGCTTCGAGGCACCGCTCGTCCGGTCTTCCGCGATTCCACGGATCGCTTCCTCAACCGGTGCGGGCAGCATGCTCCATCCTCTCGTGATACGCTGCGAGGCCTGTGATGCTCACGCGGATCCTACGTTCGAGAAAATCCCGCGGGTAGTGCTTTGCCGCGCGGCAACTCATGTCGTACAACTCGCGTAGGACGCCCTCTTCGCCGATCGAAGAGAGCTTGTCTCGGACCACGCGAGCCCATAGAAGGGCTCGAGGCATTAATGCCAGGAGTCGTCGGAACGTCTCGAGGTTCTTCTCCAGGTCGAAGGCCGGCGCCGGAGTGACCGGCATGAGGATTTCGTCACCGGGAAAGTACAACCCGGCCGCGTCGCCGGTGTATACGCATCGGTTGTGCTCGTCGAGGATTGTGAGCTCGTGGGGCGCGTGGCCTGGCGAGTCATAGAAGACCAACGTGTGCTTCCCGAGGTCCAGGCGGTCTCCGTCGTTCACCGATACAAGCCGATTCGCGTCGATCGGCCGCATCGTGCCGAAGACGTCCGCCTCCAACGGGCCGAGGGCCTCGCGCGCGCTGGCCACAAGTTTCGTCGGATCGACGAGGTGCTTCAGGCCTCGCGGATGGACGTACACCTTGGCCCGCGGCATTTCCGGGAGCAGAAATCCGGCTCCGCCGGCGTGGTCCAGGTGGATGTGAGACACGACGAGTGCGTCGATGTCCGCGGGCTTCAGGCCAAACGAGCGCACCGCTTCCAGGATTCGATCCGCATCCCACGAGGTCCCTGTCTCCACGATCGCCTTGCGGTCGTCGTCGATCAGGTAAATCGCGCCGAACGCCTCCTGCTGGAACATCTGCACGTCCGCGAGGTGGGTTTCCGCGTCGAACGGCAAGCGCTCGAAGGGCATCGATGCGATGATTACCATCCGTGCCATGTACTTTCCCGTTGCAAGCGGGCGCGTCTCAACGGTCGTCATCGGGTGATTGCTCGCGTGTCACAATCGAGCTGGGTCGAGCGGGAATCCTTTTCTACGTCACGCGGACTTCGGGGCCGCGCGGCGGTAGCCAAGCTCGGAAACGGCGCGAGATTTAGGGTCTCGTCCCGCAGGGGTTCCCAGGTTCGAATCCTGGCCGCCGCAGTGTCCAACAACGCCAGCACCCGCGTCTTTGCGGGAGTCCCAATCAAAGTTCATTCCGTCCACGCCCATGGGTTTATTCATGGCCGGGACCACCTTTCCGCAAGGCACCTCCGTGTCCATGGCGTCGCAGGCGCATGGGATCCCCAGCCGGAGATCCGGAAAACGTCCCTGGACCGGGAAGGCCTCCCGCACCGGCACGAGCCGTCGCCGGAGGCGCTCAATACCGATTTGGTTTTCGTGGCGCTCTTTGGCGGCCTCTTTGTTCTCGCCGTCTTGCTTCGCCTGTTTCGCTGATTCTTTCGATTCCGCAGCTCGGCCTCTCACTTCTGAACGTCGAGCAATGCGACCTTCTCCAGCACCAGGTCGGCCCGTTGTGACGTTGGTACGGTCTCCGCTTCTTTCTGCGAGATCCCGAAGGCCGCTAGGTCCTTGCTCGCGAGGTTGAGGACCTTGTCCTCCCGCCGCCATCCCATCGCCTGAATGAGCTCGTCTACTTTCGCATCGCCGAAGAGCACGATTCCCACGGTCGTGGTCTCCCTCCGCAGACCGGCCACCCGGATGGCGTCCTGCACCTGACGCCGACCCGAGGCGTAGAGCAGCGTCTCCATCGCCAGGGAACGCGAGGACATCGTGTTCGAATCCCCGGCTCGAATCGCATGGCGGGCCGCGGATTCGAGATGGTCGCGGCCGAACACCGATCGTGCATCGAGCAGGCAGACCTCCGCCCCATGCGACGCACTCCAATCGGCCGCCGTTCGGACGGCTTCTTCCGGAGCGACTGCGGACGCCCTCGCCCCGCCGATGACGAACGTCACGGAAAATCTCCCAATGCGGCTTGGCCCTCGATCTCCCGCACATCGACCGGCGCGCCGACTTGTTCCTTGATCTTCATCGCGAGGGTCGAGCCGATCGTCGGGATGCGCGCGAGATCACTGGGATTCGCCTTCTGCAGATCCCGCAACGTCTTGTAGCCGCGCTGGAACAGCGCCCGTCCCCGGACCCGGCCCACACCGCGGAGGGAGATCAACTCGAGCAGCTCCTCCTTGATGCCGTACTGCACCTGGATCGTGAGCCGGGTGAGCGCGCGGACCTTCTTCTTATTGAAGATCCGACCGAGTTCGCCCATCGAGTACAGGAGCCACTCCGCCTGATCCGTCATCCGGCGGATGTCCCCGGGCCCGATCCCGAATTTCTTCGTGACCTCTTCCTCCGTCCGCTCCGTGATCCAGTCGTCGAGAAGAGATGCCGTCTTGACCTCCGCGAGGAAGAAGTCGTAGTCTTCGACCGGAGAGGTGAGGTCCGCTTCCTCGATTTTCTGCTCGACCCATGCGTAGTCGCCGCGCCGGAGGTAGAGCTTCGGCATGTCCGGCGTCGTGCACACGGTCCAGAGGTGGAAGAACCGATCGTCTCGGGCTTGGTGGAGCGCGTCGCGCATCTTCACGGCGCTCAGGGGATCGATGTAGAGGTCGCTTGTCCGTTTCCCGAAGAAGGTGGCCTTCAAGAAACCGTCGTGGCGTGTGATGAAGTCCTCCTTCGCCAGGAACTCGAGCACCTCGAGGATCTTGCCCCGGATTGCGTGGACGTCGCCCGTGAAAGCGAAGAAGGTACGGTTAAAGAATGAGAACAGCTCCTCCTCCGTTCCCACATGTCCCGTCGCGATGTTGGCGAGGATGTGCATCCGCAAGGCGGGCTCGGACCCGAGCTTGGATTCGATCGCCTCCGGTTCGCTGAGGAAATAGTCTTCCATGAGTTCATCGATGTCATCCTCGTCTTTTGCGAAGAGAATGGCTTCACCATAGGGGTCGTAACGGGGTCGACCGGCCCGCCCACACATCTGTTTGATTTCCATTACCGGGATTGGAGTGAGTCCCATGTTCACGTCGAACCGGTTGAGGTCCCGGATCACGACTCGTCTTGCGGGGGTGTCGACCCCCTGAGCTAAGGTCGGTGTCGCCACGATGCATTTGACCCGCCCCCTCTTGAATTCCTTCTCGACGAGGCTCCGTTGGTCGTTCGTGAGTCCGGCATGATGGAATGCCACGCCCCCGTCGATGCACTTGCCGAGGCGGGCGGCCATCGAGGTGGCCTCCTCTTGACCGCGGACCATTTGCTCGGCGAGCTTGTTCAAGTGATCGAGCTCTTTCCCACCAAGCGTCTCGCGGACGTCCTTCGACAGCGACTTGGCAAGGGCTTCCGTCGACCGCCGAGTATTCACGAAGACGAGCGCTTGGCCTCCCGAGGCGAGGACGTCCGTCACCAGGCCGGACATGTCGTCTTCTCGCACCTTGACTTCCTGAACACTCTGATCGGTGAAGTGGACGAGACCGTCGAAATAGACTCCTTGCTTGAGGGGAACGGGCCGCCATTCGCTCGTGATGTGCTCGGCTTCGAGCCATCGAGCGAGCTCTTCGGAATTCTTGATTGTCGCGCTGAGGGCCAGCACCTGCGCCTGCGGGTTCACTTGCCGAAGTTTCGCGAGCGTCACTTCGAGCGTCGGCCCACGGTCTGCATCGTTGATCAGATGCACCTCGTCGGCCACGACGACGCTGAGCCGTTGGAGCCAGTTCGTTCGATGCCGCAAGAGGGAGTCCGCACGCTCGGAGGTCGCGACAATCACGTCTAACTTCTCGAGGGTCGGGTCCGCCGAATCGTAGTCCCCAACCGAAATGCCGACCTTGATCCCGAGGGGCTCGAAATCCTTGAGGGCTTCGTATTTCTCCGCGGCGAGGGCGCGCAGAGGCACGATGTAGAGGGCCTTCCCGCCTCGCAGGACGGACGCGAGGATTGCGAGGTAGGCCACGAGGGACTTGCCGCTTGCAGTCGGAATCGCGAGGACCAGGTTTTCGCCGAGGAGCGCGGGACCGATCGCATCCGCCTGCGGCGGATAGAGCTCCTCGATCCCCTGTTTCTTCAGGATCTCCACGATCCGGGGATCGAGACCGAGGTCCGCGACGCGCATTGGTCATCCGATGCGAGGCGGTCCGCATAAAGGTTCTCGGGGGAGCCGCGTGCCAACGCCACGCTAGATGCCCAACCCATCGGGCGATTCGCAGCGGGCCTCCGCCGGTCCTAGTGTACGAGGCCTAGCTGCTTCATGAAGTCGAATTGGTCGTAGTAGATGTGGCTCTCCGCAATCTCGCCATGTTCCACCTTGTACACGACGCACCCTCGAATCTCGATCCGGTTCCCGGTCGGGGGAACGACACCGTCCCGGCTCTTTTCCAGCGTCCGCTGGTCGAGGCCCTGGCGGAGAGGCCCTTTGTGCGTTCCCGAGATGACGAGTTCGACGCACACCCAATCTCCCTGTCCAAAACCTCGCACGCGCTTCCACGAGAGATCCGGCAGCGCCTCGCCCCAAGCCTGAAGTCGTTCCTGAACCGATTCGCGACCCTTGACCGAATCCGGCAGGTCAGGGGCCGACATGACGATGTTGTCCACATGGAGGCCCCACAGGTGGTCCCAGTCTTGGGCGTTGATTGCTTCAAACGCGGCGTCAACCATGCGAAGGTTCTGTTCCACAGTCATTCCTCGACCCCGCTCCTCAACGGCGTATCACTTCCGGATTATATAGATGGGGAGCGAAGGGGATCCCCTTCGGACCTCCGAATGGTCATGACGGCTGAGTGAGCCCGCGACGGCAGGACGGGCGCCCACCCAAAGCCTTTAGGACATCCATCAATTCGGTCCGCCCGATGGTGGACCTCCGGACCGAGATTGCCGGAGTGCGGCTTCGGAACCCGACCATGCTCGCCTCCGGATTCCTCGACGAGACGGGCGGTTCCATGGCCCGCGTCTACGAGGCGGGCGCCGGTGCGGTGGTCACGAAGAGCATCGGACCCAAGCCCCGCGAGGGCTACCCGAACCCGACGATCGTCGAGCTCGACGCCGGTCTGTTGAACGCGGTCGGCCTGCCGAATCCCGGGATCGTCGAGTACGAGCACGAAGTCAAACGCGCCCAGAAAGCGGGGGCCGTAATCATCGGCTCCGTGTTCGGCAAGGATGCCGACGAGTATGCCAGCGTCGCGGCGACGATGGCCTCCTACGGCGTCCAAGCGATCGAGCTGAACCTCTCGTGTCCCCACGCGAAGGGCCTCGGGACGGAGATCGCCCAGGATGAGGCCGCGGTGCGGGACTTCACCCGGGCCGTCAAAGATGCCGTCTCATTGCCAGTCTTCCCGAAGCTCTCGCCGAACGTTCAAGACATCGCCTCGTTCGCGGTTGCCGCAGAAGAAGGCGGCGCGGACGGAATCGTCGCCATCAACACGGTGAAGGCGATGGCGATCGTCCCGGAACTGAAGATGCCGTTCTTGGCCAACAAGTTCGGGGGCCTGAGCGGTCCCGCGATTCGGCCGATTGGAGTTCGGGCGGTGTACGACATCTGCGAGAAGGTCCATATTCCCGTCGTCGGTGTCGGCGGCGTTGGATCGGGGCGGGACGCCCTCGAGTACATCATGGCGGGCGCGTGCGCCGTCCAGGTGGGGACCGCGATCATCCCGAAAGGGCTCGCCGTGTTTCAGGAGATCACCAAGGAGATGGGATCCCTCCTCGAGGAAGCCGGTTTCGGTTCGGTCTCGGAAGCGATCGGGGTCGCCCATGCCTAAGTTCGAGGTGGTCCCGATTCTCGAGCTCGTGCGAGAGACGCCCACGACGATGACGTACCGGTTCCGCGGTGACTTCGGCGGGCAGCCGGGACAGTTCCTCATGGTGTGGATCCCTCGGTACGACGAGCTGCCCATGGCCATTTCCTACCTCGGAGCCGTGAAAGGCATCACGGTCCACGACTACGGGGACGCGACGCACGCCTTCGCCACGTTCTCCGCGGGGGACCGGATCGGCGTTCGCGGCCCGTACGGAAACGCATTCCGCCTGGAAGGCGAAAAGGTCCTCGCCGTCGGCGGAGGCAGCGGGATGGCCTCGATGATCGCCGCGATCGAAGCGTTCGCCCAGCAGGGCGCCCGCGTCGTGACCGCGGTCGGCGCGAAGACCGCGGCAGAACTCCTGTTCGTCGAGCGAGCGAACTCCGCGGGGGAGGTCCACATCGCCTCGGACGACGGGTCCCGCGGCTTCGCCGGATTCGCGCCGGCCCTTGCCGAGAAGCTCGTCGACCGGGAGAAGTTTGACCAGATCCTGACGTGCGGGCCAGAGCGGATGATGAAGGCCGTCATGGACCTCGCGAAGAAACGCGACATCCCGGTTCAGGCGAGCGTCGAACGGTACATGAAGTGCGGGATCGGGATTTGCGACGCATGCTCGCTGGACGACCAACTCGTGTGCCTGGACGGTCCGATCTTCACGGCGGAACAGCTCGAGCGCTTCGAGGAGTTCGGCAAGTTCCGGCGGGACAAGAGCGGCCGTCGGGTTCCGGTGTGAGTCCCACGCGACAAGGCTAAAGCGAGATGGGCAATGCCCGCGGCATGCCCGACGCCGAGGTCGATGCCCTCGCGAAGGAGGTCGTCGATTGGTACATCGAATGGAATCCGATCTTCGGGACATATATCGGGATTCACGTCCACGATCACCGGCTGCCGAGCGGGACTTACGACGCGGAACTCGAAGAGCGCGCCCGCGTCCAGGAGTTCTTGCATCGGGTCGAGGCGATCGACCGGAAAGGCCTGTCCACCGGGAAGCGCGTGGACCTGGGGAACCTCCGGAATGTCTTCCGAATCTGGATCTTCGAGTCGGAAGAGATCGGCACGTGGCAGTCGATGCCCCGGGGCGCGCAGACGATCGGGGACGCACTGTTCCCTCTGTTCATGCGGTCCTTCGCTCCGCTCCCGCGGCGGCTCGAGAGCATCACCGGACGACTCGAACGCTCACCCGGCTTCCTGGAGGAGACGAAAGGGCGAATCCGAGGCCCGATCAAGATATGGGCCGAGATCGCTCTCGAGGCGGCGCAACGGCTCCCCGGCTTCCTGCACGTGATCGAAGCCACGGGGAAAGAGGCCCTTGCGGGGCCGGATCGCGCGCGACTCGAGGAGGCCGTCGCGAAAACGGCGGCCGCGCTCCAGGACTACGGGAAATGGATCGGGTCCGATGTGCTGCCGAAGTCGAAGGACAAAGTGGGCATCGGCGCGGCGAAGTTCCGAAAACTCGTCCGGCTCCGCGAGCTCGGCCTGACCGTGGAGGAGATCTACGCGGTCGGCAAGAGGTATCTTCGCGAAAGCAAGAGAGCGCTCGTCCGTGTGGCGAAAGAGATCAAGCCGGGCGCCTCGGTTGAGGAGGCGAAAGAGATCGTGAAGTCCGACCATCCCGCGCGCTTCGAGGAGGCGCTCGCGTACACGGCGAAGGCGATGTCGGACTCGAAGGCGTTCATCCGCCAGCACGACCTCGCGACGATTCCGCCGAACGAGGAACTCACCGTCATCGAGACGCCGTCGTACCTGCGGCATGTGATCCCGTTCGCGGCGTACAACGCGCCGGCGCGGTTTGAGGCCTACAAACAAGGATTCTACATGGTGACGCCGGTCGAGGACAAGCCCGAGATGCTTCGCGAACATTCGTACCCGGGGGTCCGGAACACCGCGGTCCACGAAGGATATCCCGGGCATCATTTGCAGCTCACGTGCGCGAGCCTGAATCCGTCGTACGCGCGCATCCTCGCGGACGCGACGGAGACGATCGAAGGTTGGGCCCATTACTGCGAGGACATGATGAAGGAGGCCGGATTCAGCGCCGACCCGAAGACGAAACTCGTCCAGCTCCTCGACCAGATCTGGCGGGCCTGCCGAATCCTGATCGACGTCGACTTGCACACGGGCAAGATGACGTTCGACGAGGCGGTCGATCTCCTCGTGCGGGAGGCGGGGATGGAGCGCCCCGGCGCGGTCGCGGAAGTGAAACGGTACACGTACAATCCCGCGTACCAGCTGTCATACCTGATCGGCAAATATCTCATCATCGAGCTGCGCAACGATGTGAAAAAGCGACTCGGGAAAGCGTATTCGGACAAGCTCTTTCACGATACGATTCTCTACTCCGGCTCGCTGCCGATGAAGTACCTGCGGGAAATTTTCGAGCACAAGGTCCAGGAGTTGAGCCGGCTGAGGAAGGCCGGCTTGTAGATCCTCGCCATCGTCCTCGGGCTCGCGTTCGCTGCCGAACTCCTTATCGTCGTCCTGCCTGCGGCGGGATTTGGTGCGATTGGTGCCTACATTGCGTGGCCCGACAAGTTTCGCGCTTCGGCAAACCGGAGAAGCCCCTTTGGGAAAACCAGGTGACTCTCCGCCGGAAGAGCTTTGCAGAACTGGAGGGATAGAGGGCTCGGCATGAGAGCAGTCGAACTCGAGACGGAACCGAATCCCCGTCTCTCCACCCCACGCATGATTTTCGTAATTGGGTTCATCATTTTCATCCTCGGTTTCGGCCTTATGCTCAGCAGCCCCGGACCTGCGACTGTCCCTCTGCCGCCGCCTGACGTCGTCACTCCCGTTGTACTCGCGGTCATCGGCGTCGCCATTATGGTCGCGGGAGTCGCGCTCAGTCGTCGAGCCAAAAACAGGCCATTGCGGCACGGCTAAGTCGGGCCTCTGCCTCTCTCGCGGTCTCCAGGCCTTTCCGTCATCGACATCTTGATATCCGGCGTCTCGCATCGTGCGCGGCGGAGTTGGAGAACGCATGAAAGACGTGAACTCGATCGCGAAGAGGGCCATGGAGTACAAGGAGAAGGGCCTCTCCGAGAAGGAGATCGCGGACGAGTTGCACCTGTCCCCGGAGACCGTCACGTGGCTCTTGACCCGCGGGATC
>WNEY01005977.1_pt1 | contig 10641 bp, 11 predicted proteins | sample 5400531 | NCBI WGS metagenome assembly WNEY01 (sample SAMN13153338, study PRJNA577476) | soil metagenome | isolation source: 200 cm saprolite under Douglas fir tree site 1 | place: USA:California | collected 2015-04-18
ATCGGCAACGCTCAAGTGGTGGTCGTCTCGTCGGCCGTGCCGCCGACCAACCCGGAGGTCGTGGCCGCCAAAGCCAAGGTTATCCCGGTCATCCCGCGCGCCGAGATGCTGGGCGAGCTGATGCGGCTCAAGTACGGCGTGGCCATCGCGGGCGCGCACGGCAAGACCACCACGACCTCACTGGTCGCCAACGTGCTGGCCGAAGGCGGGCTCGATCCCACGATCGTGATCGGGGGCAAGGTCAACGCGCTCGGCAGCCATGCACGACTGGGCCGGGGAGATCTGCTGGTCGCCGAAGCGGACGAGAGCGACGGCTCGTTCATGAAGCTCTCGCCGACCGTGGTGGTCGTGACCAACGTGGATCGCGAGCACCTGGATCACTACGGCACGATGGAGCGCCTCAGCGAGACCTTCCTGGATTTCATCAACAAGGTCCCGTTCTACGGTCTGTCGGTCCTCTGCGCCGACGATCCCTATCTCGCCGCGCTGCTGCCCCGTGTGACCAAACGCTACCTGATGTACGGGTTGACGCCGTCAGCCGACCTGGTCGGCGCGGACGTGCAGCTCCACGTCGGCGTCGCGGCGTTCTCGGCGCGGCTGCGCGGCGAGCCGCTGGGCCGATTCAAAGTCGCGATGCCGGGCATCCATAACGTCCGGAACGCGCTCGCGGCGATCGCCGTCGGGTTGGAGTTGGGCGTGACGCTCCCGCACATCGATCAGGCGCTGGCCGGGTTCAAGGGAGTCGAGCGGCGGTTCCAAGTGCTGGGCGAAAAAGGCGGCGTGCTGGTAGTGGATGACTATGGCCACCATCCGACTGAGATCAAAGCGACGCTCGCCGCGGCGAAGAACGGATGGGGCCGGCGGTTGGTGGTGTTGTTCCAGCCGCACCGGTTCACGCGGACGAAGGATCTGCTCGAGGAGTTCCCGGCGGCGTTCAAGCAGGCGGATCACCTGTTCCTCACCGACATCTATCCAGCCGGGGAGGCGCCGATCCCGGGCGTCACCGGCGAACGGCTGGCGGAGGTGATCCGGAGAGTCGGCACGCCGCCGCTGACCTACGTCCCGCGCAAGGACCAGCTCGTCGAGGCGGTGCTGCCTGTGCTCAAGCCCGGCGATGTGGTCGTGGCGCTAGGCGCGGGCGACATCGGGCAGATCGGGCGGGCGCTCTTCGAACGATTGGGGTGAGGAGAAGGATCGGCATGCGAGAAATTCGGTCGGCCCTGTCGGGGGTGAAAGGCATGGTCCGGTTCCACGAGCCCATGCGCCTGTACACTTCCTTCCGGATCGGGGGCCCGGCGGATGCGTTGATCGAGCCTGAGGACGAAGAGGCGCTCCGGGTTCTCATGGTGCAGGCGCGTAAAGCGAAGGTGCCGGTCTTCGTCATGGGGGGAACCAATCTGTTGGTCCGAGACGGCGGCATCCGGGGGATTGTGGTGCGGCTCACTAAATTCGATCGGATCGAAGAGCACGCAGGCGGGCTCCTGTACGCGCAAGGGGGTGTGGGGATGCCGCGGCTCCTCAAGTACGCCCTCCAACGCAAGCTGGCCGGGCTAGAGTTCGCCGCGGGCATTCCCGGCACACTGGCCGGCGCCGTCGTCATGAATGCCGGGACCCGCTTGGGAGAGATGCAGGAGGTGGTGCAGCAGGTTCGGATGGTGACGTCCTTCGGGGAGATGCGCGAACTGTCTGCCGACGAGGTAGGGTTCGAGTATCGCCGCACCCGCCTGCCCGAGGGCATCATCGTGGGTGCGTGGCTCCGGCTCCGATGGGACCCCACCGCCCGCAGTGAAGCAACGGTGAAGGAGGCGTTGCATCGGAGGAAGGCCACGCAACCGCTCGCGCTCCCGAACGCCGGCTGCGTCTTCAAGAACCCCGACGGGGAGCCCGCCGGCTGGCTCATCGAAACGGCCGGTCTGAAAGGGGCCCAGGTCGGGGACGCGCAGGTCTCGCCGCTCCATGCCAACTTCATCGTGAACCGCGGCCGGGCGACGGCGCGCGACGTCTTGGCGCTGATCCGCAAGGTCGGCCAGACCGTCGAGGAGAAGACGGGCGTGACGCTGCAGCTTGAAGTGAAGATTGTGGGGCGGGCGTGAAGTTGCTGACCACCAAGCGCATCGCAGTGCTGATGGGAGGGCTGTCCGCCGAGCGGGAGATCTCGCTCCGCAGCGGCCGGGCGGTCTGGGCGGCGCTGATCCGGAAGGGCTACGACGCCATCCCGCTGGAAGTGGACGCGTCCGTGGTCGCGCGCCTCCGGGAAGTCCGGGCGCAGATCGCGTTCATCGCGCTGCATGGGCCTGGCGGCGAGGACGGCACGATCCAGGGGATGCTCGAAGTACTGCGGATGCCCTATACCGGGTCGGGGGTCCAGGCCTGCGCTCTGGCGATGGACAAGGCGATGACGAAGTGCCTGCTGGAGCATGACGACCTGCCGGTGCCGCGCGGGTTCGTGCGGACCCTCCGCGAACGGAGAAGACCCCTGCCGTCCGGCTTCAAGTTTCCCCTCGTGGTCAAACCTGTCAGTCAGGGTTCGACGCTCGGGATCACCATCATCCGGAAAAGGCGGGACCTCCAGGCCGCGCTGCAGGCGGCGTTCGCTTACGGACCGGTGGCGCTGATCGAGGAGTACATCGACGGCCGGGAACTCACGGTCGCGATCTTGAACGACCGTCCGTTGCCGGTCGTGGAGATCATTCCGAAGAGCGGCTTTTACGATTTCGGATCCAAGTACACACCGGGTGCCAGCCATTACCACGCTCCCGCCAAGCTCTCGAGCCGGATGACCAAGCAACTTCAAGTACTCGCGCTGGAGGTGCATCGGCGCTTGGGGTGCCGGGGCGCCACCCGCGTGGACTTCCGGCTGGACAAGAGAGGACGGCCCTTCGTCCTGGAGCTGAACGCAGTGCCGGGGATGACAGAAACGAGCCTGTTGCCGATGGCGGCGAAGGCCGCGCGTCTGTCGTACGAGGACATGGTGGAGGCAATCCTCGCATCGGCCCTTCAGCGGGAGGCCGAGTGGGCGCCCTCCAGGGGTCGCGCGTGATCAAGCGGATTCATCCGAATCGGAGGCGCAACCTCAACGCACGGTCCCCGTATGGGGGGAAGACAGCGCTCGCCAGGATGCTGGTGGCGTTGACGGTGCTCACAGCGGGCGCTGGCGCAGGCTGGTACGGCTGGCAGCGCGTGGGACCCGATCTGATGGCCTGGGCCGACGGGTGCTTCATGATTCGGACCGTGGACCTCACGGAGACGCGACGGGTCTCCCGGGACCAAGTGCTGGCGTTGCTCGACCTCCCGACGGACCGGGGGCTGCTCCGGACCGATCCGGCGGTGCTGCAACGGGCGTTGGAAACGCATCCGTGGATCCGGCGCGCCTCCGTGCGGCGGATGTTCCCCGAGACCCTGGCGGTGGACGTGCAGGAACGGGAGCCGGTGGCCATCCTGCGGACCGGCGGCCGGGATTTCCTCGTTGATTACGAGGGGGTCCTGTTGGCGGAGCGCCCGACGCAGGACGACGAAACGTTGCCGGTGCTGAAAGGCGTGGACTACGTGGAGGCGGTCTTCCGGGAGCCCTGGACGGCCGAACGCCTGCAGACCGGGATCGCGCTGGCTGGCCTGCTCGGGCAGGCCGTGGGCCGGCCGCCCGTGGTGGACCTCGGGACTCCAGGAGACTTCGTCGCGTATGACGCAGGATTCCGCGTTCGGTTCGGCGACGGGCAGTTCGGAGACAAGGTAGACCGGTATCGGCAGGTGTCGGATCGGGTCTTCGATCGCTGGGGGGATCGGGAGCGGGCCGCGTCCGCGCGCCAGGTGGAGGTGGATCTGCGGTTCCGGGACAAGGTCATCGTGCGGGAAGGGAGGTGAGGCGGGGCGTGGCGCGGAAAGACCAGATCATCGTGGGCCTGGACATCGGCACCACCAAGACGCGGGCGATTGTGGCGGAAGCCCGCGAGGACGGTAAGGCCCATGTCATCGGGGTCGGGACGAGCCCTTCTCGGGGACTCCGAAAGGGCGTGGTGGTCAACATCGAGAGCACCGTCGAGTCGATCCGCCGGGCCGTGGACGAGGCCGAGATGAAATCGGGGACGCAGATCAACTCGGTCTACGTCGGCATCGCCGGCAGCCATATCAAGGGACTGAACTCCGAGGCTGCGGTGGTGGTCAAGAGCGGCGAGGTGGTCCGCAGCGACATCACGCGCTCGATCAAGGCAGCGCGGGCCGCCGCCATCGTCACTCCGGACCATCGGGTGCTGCACGTTTTGCCCCGCGGCTTCATCCTGGACCAGCAGGACGGGATCCGCGACCCGCTGGCCATGTCGGGTGCGCACCTGAAAGTCAACGTGCATATCATCACGGGGGCCATGACGGCGATCCAGAACCTCGTCAAGAGTGTGGAGCGTGCGGAGCTCGACGTGATCGGCATCATCCTACAGCCCCTCGCCTCCAGCGAAGCCGTGCTCACGGACGACGAGCGGGAGCTGGGAGTGGCGATGGTGGATTTGGGCGGCGGGACCACGGACCTTGCGATCTTCGCCGAAGGCGGCGTGATGCACACGGCCGTCATTCCGGTCGGCGGGACGCACTTCACCAACGACATCGCCATCGGCCTCAAGACGCCGATGCCCGACGCCGAGCGGATCAAGACCCAGTTCGGGTGCGCCATGGCCTCCCTGGTGAAGGACGACGAGCTGATCGATGTGCCCAGCATGGGCGGGCGGCCGTCGCGCTCGCTCTCGCGCCGGGTGCTGGCAGACGTGATCGAGCCGCGCGCGGAGGAAGTCTTCGATCTCGTCGCGCGGGAGATCAAGCGGGCGGGCTACGAGGGCATCGTGGCGGGCGGAGTGGTGATCACCGGCGGGACATCGCTGATGGAGGGCATGCCGGATATGGCGGAGCGCGTGCTGGACCTCCCGGCGCGGCGGGGGTATCCGTGGGGGGTGGGCGGCATTCGCGAGCAGGTGGACAACCCTATGTACGCGACCGGCGTCGGCCTCATTCTCCACGCGCTGCACCATCAGGACGATCTGGCTTTGAACGGGCGCCGCGGCCGTCGCGGGCTGTGGCGGACCGTGGACAACATGAAAGGGTGGTTCCGGGAATTCTTTTAAAGTGGGCACGGGGGGCTCCTTTGGCGGGGCCCCCTCCCGCTATAAAAAGGGAGGAATCGCATGTTCCAGCTTGAAGAAGAGACGATCGCGGCTGCCAAGATCAAGGTCATCGGCATCGGCGGGGGCGGCTGCAACGCCGTCAACTCGATGATCGCAGCCGGCCTGGAAGGGGTCGAGTTCATCGCGGTCAATACGGACATGCAGGCGTTGGGGATCTCCCAGGCCCCCGCGAAGATCCGTATCGGGAAGAACGGACTCGGAGCCGGCGCCAACCCGGAAATCGGGCGCGAAGCGGCGCTGCACGACGCGGATCAGATCCGCGACGCGCTCGTCGGCGCTGACATGATCTTCGTCACGGCGGGGATGGGGGGTGGGACTGGAACCGGGGCGACGCCGATCGTTGCCAACATCGCCCGCGAACTCAATGCGCTGACCGTGGCGGTCGTCACCAAGCCGTTCCTGTTCGAAGGAGGCAAGCGCATGACGCGGGCCGAGGATGGGCTGCGGGAGCTGCGCAAGTACGTGGACACCATGCTGGTCATCCCGAATCAGCGGCTGCTGGGGATCGTGGACAAGACCACGCCGCTGCGGGAGGCCTTCAAGGTGGCGGACGACGTGCTCCGGCAGGCCATCAAGGGCATCGCCGATGTCATTACGATCCCGGGACTTGTCAACGTGGACTTCGCGGACGTGCGCGCGGTCATGGGCCACATGGGGCGCGCGGTGATGGGGATGGGCGTGGCGCACGGCGCCAACCGGGCTGTCGAGGCCACCCAGCGGGCGATCTCCAGTCCACTGCTGGAGGATGGCTCGATCGACGGCGCGCGCGGGGTGCTGCTGAACATCACGGGCGGAGCGAGCCTGTCTCTGCACGAGGTGACCGAGGCCTCTTCGATCATCGAGCAGTCGGTGGACAGGGACGCCAACATCATCTTCGGCGCGGTGATCGACGAGCGGCTGAAGGAACAAGTGGTGATCACCGTCATTGCGACGGGGTTCGAGCGCGGAGAGACGGCCATGCAGCATGCGCCGCGGCAGACGGCGATGCCGACGATCTCCACGAGGGAAACCCCGGTGCGCGAGTTGCACCCCAAGTCCAAGACGGCGGACCGTCCGGCGTTCATGCGGGGCAACCCCGCGTCGCGTGACAGCGCCGACCGGGTCCCGGACCGGACGATGCTGGCGGTCGAAGAGGAATGGGATGTGCCAACGTTCTTAAGAAGGCAAGCCGACTAGCCATGTCCAGCGCGCTTGAGGCCATCATCACCGTTCCCCTGTTTGCCAAAGGACTGGTGGGGGTCTACCACTTCTTCGGCACGAAGATCGCGACCGATCTACCAGTTTCGGACAGAAACGGTCCGTTGTGGCGTGTCGCCACTGTGCATCAGGTCCATGGCACGGAGGTCCTGGTTCTCGACCATCGGAGCGCGAGAGTCCCTAAGTCCTCAACCGACGCGCACGGGTATGACGCGATCGTGACCGATCAGCCTGGGGTGCTGGTGACCGTCGAGACGGCGGACTGCGTGCCGATCCTGTTGCTGGACCCGGTCCGCGGCGTGTCTGCCGCGGTGCATGCCGGGTGGCGGGGGACGCTGGGCGGCATCGTTCCCAAGACCGTGGCGGTCATGCAGAACCGGTTCGGCTGCTCCCTCCGGTCGATCCGGGCAGCCATCGGCCCGTCCATCGGCGTCTGTTGCTACGAGGTCAACGGGCCCGTCTTGGGGCCGATGAAGAGAAGCTTTCCGTACTGGGCCGAGGTCGTGGAGGAAGTGAAGGGGACGAAGGCCCACCTTGACCTGCGCGGGTTCAACCGCCGTCAGCTGGAGGAGGTCGGCATCGGCCCGGCTCGGATCGAAACCGTGAATCTCTGCACGGCCTGCCATCCCGACCTCTTCTACTCGTATCGCCGCGATGGCGCCAGGACCGGCCGCATGAGCAGCGGGATCGGGCTCACCGTCATGCTGTCCTGACAAACCCGCCGCCGTTGCGTAGAATAGGACCCTACGGGTCCGGGGATGGGCGACGACTTCAAGAGCCGGCTGGATGCAGTGCGGGCTCGCATCGAGCGAGCGGCGCGACGGGCCGGGCGCGATCCCGGTGGCGTCGCCCTGGTGGCTGTGTCGAAGTCGGTCCCTGTCGAGCGCCTGCGCGAGGCGGCGGCCTGCGGGTGCTCGGTATTCGGCGAGAACCGCGTCCAGGAGGCCCTCGCCAAGATGGAGGCCTTGAGAGAAAGCGAGGCTCCGGCTGCGCCGGGCCGAGCGCGGGGTATCGAGGAAGACGGTGCGTCTTGGCGCACCGGGGGTGGGCGGGTGCAAACCGGCGCATCGGAGCCCATTCCGATGGGCGTACGGGCCCCCGATAAGATTGACTGGCATCTGATCGGGCCGCTCCAAACGAACAAGATCAAGGCGGCGGTCGGACGCTTCGCGCTGTTGCATGCCGTGGATCGGCTGGAGGTGGCCGAGCGCCTCGATCGAGTGGCCAGGGAGCACGGGCTCACGCAGGCGATTCTTCTTGAAGTGAACGTGGCGGGTGAAAAAACCAAGCATGGATTCAGTCCTGATGAGTTGGTGCGCCTGATCGAGCGCATGGGGGCCTTCCAGGGGATCCATGTGCTGGGACTGATGGCCATCCCGCCGGCTGCCGGGGCGGTGGAAGAGGCGCGGCCGTACTTCCGGCGGTTGCGAATGTTGGCGGCGGAGGTGCAGGCGCGCAGGATTCCGGGCGTCACGATGCGGGAACTGTCCATGGGCATGTCGGGAGACTTCGAAGTGGCGGTGGAGGAAGGCGCCACGCTGGTGCGCATCGGGACGGCGCTCTTCGGGCCGCGCCCTGTCGGCTAGCGGCGCGCGCGGGGGGAGCATGGTCAAGATCACGATCATTGGCGGCGGGAACATGGGCGAGGCCTTGCTGGCCGGTTTCCTGGCGGACGGGGTGACGACGCCGGCGGGGCTCTGGGTCACGGACGTGGTCTCTGACCGGCTTACCGCCCTGCGACAGCGCTATGGGGTCCGGACCGGCAACGACAACGCAGCGGCGGCCGCCTGGGCGGACGTGATCGTTCTGGCGGTCAAGCCCCAGGCGATGGATACGGTGCTCGACGGTCTCAAGGACCGTCTGTCGGAACGGCCCCTCATCGTGTCCGTCGCGGCGGGGATCCCCCTGTCGCGGATCACCGCCCGCCTGGGTGGTGCGCGCAAGCTGGTGCGGGTGATGCCCAACACGCCCTGCCTCGTGCGCGCTGGGGCGTCGGCGATTGCGCTCTCGCCCGCCGTGTCCGTCGAAGAGCGGGCCCTGGCCGTCCGGCTGTTCGAGGCGGTGGGGACGGTCGTGGTTGTCGAAGAGCGGTTGATGGACGCCGTCACCGGCCTGAGCGGCAGCGGCCCGGCGTATGTGTTCCAGATCATCGAGGCCTTGGCGGACGGCGGCGTCAAGGTGGGACTGCCGCGCGACACGGCCTTGACGCTGGCGGCGCAGACGGTGCTGGGCGCGGCCAAGCAGGTGCTTGAGACGGGCGAGCACCCGGCCCGGTTGAAGGACAAGGTGGCATCCCCCGGCGGCACCACCATCGCCGGACTGCATGCGCTCGAGGCGGGCGGCGTCCGCTCGGCCTTGATTGCCGCCATCGAAGCGGCGACGAAGCGGTCGGAAGAATTGGGCCGGGGCTAGCCCTCGTGACGCCAGGGGTGTAACATCAGTGTTCGTCGCGGGCAACTTCCTGACGGCCCTGGCCTCGGTCCTGCACCTGCTCTTGCAGACCTATATCTGGGTGGTGATCGTCAGGGCCGTGATCAGTTGGGTGAACCCGGATCCGTGGAACCCGATCGTGCAGACGCTGAACCGTCTGACCGATCCCTTGCTCGAGCCGATCCGGCGTCGGATGTTCCGGATGATGGGGTACGGAGGCATCGGCATCGATATTTCGCCGCTCCTCTTGATCCTGGCGATCTATTTCGTGGATTTCTTCCTGGTGGGGACCTTGAGCGACATCGGGATGCGGTTGCGATAGGGGTTTGGAACGAGGAGGGCACTATGAAGATCACGCCGCTGGACATACAACAATGGGACTTTAAGGTACGGGTCCGGGGCTACGACCGGCAGGAGGTCCAGGCCTTTCTCCGCACCGTCTCCCAGGCCGTCGAGCAACTGGTGAAGGAGAACACCCAGCTCAAGGAACGGGCCGAGCAGTTGGAGAGCCAGGTCAATGACCTGCGGAAGAAGGAGGCCACCCTCAACGGCCTGCTCGTCACCACGCAGGCCATGGCGGACGGTCTCAAGGAGACGGCCCGCAGGGAAGCCGATCTGACCATGAAACAGGCGGAGCTCAAGGCCGAGGCCCTCCTCAAGCGGGCCCATGCCGATTGCGAGGGGCTCCAGCGCGACATCCTGACTCGATCTGAACTCCCTGTCGGGCGACACCTCCGTGAATGATGTCACCCGCAACCGGTAAGCTGGCTGCCGAACCTTACGTCACCCTTTCCCTCCGCGTCCAGCCACGGGCCTCGCGCAACGCGGTCGTCGGCTGGACCGGAGACACCCTGAAAATTCGGTTGACGGCGCCGCCGGTGGAGGGCGCGGCCAACGCCGCCTGCCTGACCTTCCTGGCCGACCTCCTCGATCTGCCTCGCACGCAGGTGACTCTGCTGCGCGGCGAGCGTGCCCGCGACAAAGTCGTGCAGATCACGGGCCTCACGCGGGAGGAAGTCCGCGCCCGTTTGGAGCGCTTCTCGCAGTGATGGCGGATAAGATTGCGGAGAAAATGCGGGAGGGGGTGGAGCAGGGCGTCTTTCCCGGGGGCGTGCTGCTGGTGTCGTACAAAGGACGGACGGTCCATCATGCCGCCTACGGGGCCGCCTGCCTTCCTCCGAAACCAGAGCCCGCCACCGTCGACACGGTCTACGACCTGGCCTCCTTGACCAAACCCCTGGCCACGACCACCGCTGTGGCGTTGCTCCTCGCGGATGGCCGGCTCAGCCTAGAGGATCCGTTGGAGCGGTTCGTCCCTGAGCTGACTCAAAACGACCTGCGCCAGGCAACGATTCGCCACCTGCTCAACCACACTTCGGGCCTTCCAGCTTGGCGGCCCGTCTATGAACGGATCGTTCCCGATGGCCACCGGTTGCAGGAGCAACCGCTCGCGGCCCGGCGGGCGGCCATCTATGACGCCATCCACCGCGAGCCGCTGGTCGAGCCCGTCGGCCGGCGCTGTCTGTACAGCGACCTGGGGTTCATCTTGCTGGGGGAAATCCTGGAGCGGATCGTCAAGCAGGAGTGGGCGACTTTCTGCCACGCCGTCGTGTTGGCACGGCTGGGCGTGGCCGGTTTGTTCTATATGAGCGAAAGCGGGCCAACGGGTAGTGTCTCAGTGGACCCGCGCTGGTTTGCGGCGACGGAGCGGGACGAGTGGCGGGGCCGGCTGATCCGGGGCGAGGTCCATGACGAGAATGCGGCGGTGATGGGCGGCGTGTCCACCCACGCCGGCCTCTTCGGCACGGCCGAGGCGGTGCTTCAGGCTGCCGCTCCCTGGCTTGCGGCG
>WNEY01004471.1_pt1 | contig 10640 bp, 9 predicted proteins | sample 5400531 | NCBI WGS metagenome assembly WNEY01 (sample SAMN13153338, study PRJNA577476) | soil metagenome | isolation source: 200 cm saprolite under Douglas fir tree site 1 | place: USA:California | collected 2015-04-18
GCGATGGGATGATCCTCGGCCAGGGTTTCGAGAACGTCGACTGCGGTTGAGATGGTGCGGCCTTTGCCGTACTTCACGGGCTTGGGAAGATTCATCTTGTTAAAGAGAACGTTGCCGAGCTGGCGCGGAGAGCCGACATTGAATTCGATTCCCGCGATCTGGTGGATTTCTTTTTCTTTTACGGCGATCTCGCGTTCCAGTTCCGTCGACATTTTGGCGAGCGCGGCGGTGTCGATTTTTACTCCGGCCTGCTCCATGCGGGCGAGAACGGGAACGAGTGGGAGATCGATTTCCTCGTAGAGCTTGGTTAGGCCGGCCTGTTCGATTTCTTCGCGAAAAGCAGCGGTCAGCCTGCCGGTGACGTCGGCGGCTTCGGCAAGATCGCCGCTGAGTTTGAGATTGAAGCGGCGGAGAGCCACGTCTGCGAGGCGATGCGAGGAGTACGTGGGATCGAGCAGGTACGAATACAGCATGGGATCCTGCTGCACTCCTTGCAGATGGATGCCTTGAGGATCGAGAGCGTGAATTGCGGCTTTGTAATCGTGAATTGATTTTGAAGTCGCGGCGCTGGTCAGGATGGTGCGTAGTTTGGCGGCCGCGCTGGCGGAATCCAGTTTGACGATGGCGGCTGATCCGGCGGCGGCTGAGATTGCGATCCGGCGGGCGGCGGGCTCGGGCTTGGGTTCCGAGGAACCAGCGGTTAAAGGGAGCATCGCTTCTTGCGGTTCTTCTTCGATGATCTCTTCTTCGCTGAGTTCGACTGACTCCGCTGTTTCCGTTTCTACCGCTACGGCAAGAGCGTTTTCTTCAGAGACAGCGTTTAGAACTTTTTCAACTTCGGCAGCGGAAGTCGCTTCTTCGTAGTGCGCTTCGGTTACTTGAACTGTCGGCAGCAGTTCTTTCAGCAGCGAAGTGAATTCCAGTTCGGTGAAGAGTTGGCGGAGATTGTCGACGTCGGGCTCGCCAGCGTGCATGGCCTCGACGTTGAATTCGACGGGAACATTGGTATCGATGGTGGCCATGCTCTTGCTGAAAAGAATGATGTCGCGGTTGTTTTGCAGAGACTCGCGATAGGTTTTCTTTTCGACTTCGGCGGCGCGTTCCAGAGCCTGCTCGACGCTGCCGAAGCGCTTTATGATTTCGACCGAGCCTTTCTCGCCAATGCCGGGGGCTCCGGGAATATTGTCGATGCTGTCGCCGCGCAGGGCCATGATGTCGATGACGCGCTCGGGCGGAACGCCAAGAATTTCCTCGACCTTGGCGGCGTCGCAGATCAGATTGTCTTTGGGCGGATTCAGTATCTGAACATCATCATTGACGAGCTGCATCATGTCTTTGTCGCTGGAGACAACGTAAACGCAATAATCCGCAGCGGCGGCTTTGCGGGCGAGCGTGCCAATGAGGTCGTCGGCCTCGAAGCCAGCGAGTTCGAGAATGGGGATGCGGTAGGCTTCGAGGGCGCGGCGAATGTAGGGGATTTGCTGGGCAAGATCCTCGGGCATGGCGGCGCGGTTGGCTTTGTAGCCCTTGTATTCGATCTCGGTGAAGGTTTGGGTTTTGATATCGAACTTGCGAACGCTGGTGATCGCTTCGGCCTGGGTGTCGCGAAATGTTTTGGCGGCCACGTCGAAGACGGCGGCGAGGTAGGCGGGGGAGAAATCATCGCGGAGCTTGCGCAGCATGTTCACGAAGACGTAGACGGCGGCAGTGGGAAGTCCGGACTTGGTGGACATGGAGCGCTGGCGCGCCATGGCGTGGTAGGCGCGGAAGATGAACGACATGGTGTCGATCAGGTAGATGCGGGGCTTGGCGGACGCTTTCTTTGTCACGGTGACAAGACTGGCAGCCCGAGCGGGAGTGGCGTCAGGGTTCGAGGATTTTTTTCTGAGGGGCAAGTAGATATTTTAACAGCCAGCGAGCGGGAGGCGGAGGGCGGATGATTTGAATACTGTCACGGGTTGCCGCCCGCGACGAAGAACGCTGTCGAGCTTTGCTCGACTGGACAGCCGAGGGCGGCTGTCCCCACACGATCATCTAGGCTTTCTCAGGAATGAACGGGCTTGCCGTACTCGGTGGTGTAGTGCAGTTGGATTTCGCCGCAGGTGCCTTGCTCGGCGGAATAAACGACGCAGGTGTCGAAGGGGCGCGAATATACGTGCAGGCTGACGGCGCGCTGGTTGAAATCGCGGGGATTGAGGACCCGGTGAACCGGAGCGAGAGGGTCGACGGCGCACGGGTGCGACTCATTCATCTCGACGGTTTCAGTGGGCTTGATGGAGCACTTGCCGGCGGCAATATCCTGATGGACGACGTGAAAATTTTCCACCTGCAAGCGGCCGATAGGGACGGCCATCCAGCAGTTCTGGTCGCGGTGGTTGTGGACGGAACTGGCCTGGCCAACTTCCCAGCAGATGGCCACGAGTTCGTATAGAGGCGTTTTGTCGATCAGGTTGCGGGTGTAGTGCTGGCGGTCCCAGGTTAGGTAGGGAGCGAGTGAGTCGGGATCCACGGGGGCGTCCTGCAGGAACCTGCGGAGCTGCTCGGTTTGGTCGAAGGCGGGCTCGGGAAACTGCCTGAGTTGGGCGACGAAATCGTGGATTGGAACTGGCTTTACAGCGGTGGCCATGGGGATGCTCCCGGGAGAGTATAACGCAGTGCTACGTCATTGGATGAAGAGTTCCAGGGCTCACGGCGTATGTTTTCATCCACCCAGAAAAATCTAAGAGAATTTTGTGAGCGCATCCTTAAGCTTTTGACCGCAGAGTTCGCGAAGAACAGCCGCGGAGAACGCCGAGAGAGGCGGCGAACGTGTGGTCTGTCCGGCATGCTGAAGGCCCATTTGCGACACGGGTCTTTATTCGATGAACATGCAGTCTCCGTAGGAATAGAAGCGGTAGGCTTGGGAGACTGCGTGGTTGTATGCCTGCAAAACGTTTTCTTTTCCGGCGAAGGCGCTGACTAGCATCAGCAAGGTGGATTGCGGGAGGTGGAAATTGGTTAGCATCGCTTCGACTACTTTGAATTCATATCCTGGATGGATGAAGAGGTCCGCGGCGGCGGAGCCCGCGACGATGCTTCCTGCACCGAGACGGATCGCATGTTCGAGGGTGCGAACGGTGGTAGTGCCGACGGCGATGACACGACGCGAATCGCTGCGAGCCTGATTGATGGCGGAAGCTGCGCCAGGAGAAATGGAGTACGGCTCGGAGTGAATTTTATGATCCTCGACGCGTTCGACGCGTACGGGCTGAAAAGTTCCCAGGCCGACATGCAGCGTGATGTCGGCAGTCTCGACGCCTCGCTGGCGGATGCGATCGATGATTTCTGGGGTGAAATGAAGGCCGGCGGTGGGGGCAGCCACCGAGCCGCGCTGCCGAGCGTAGACGGTTTGATAGCGCTCGCGATCGCGGGAAGAATCCGGACGCGAGATATAGGGAGGAAGGGGGACGTGGCCGATGCGATCGAGAACGGCGTAGAAATCGTCAACCGGGCGGAAGCGAATGCGGCGTTCGCCGAATTCAGCGCGGGTGAGAACCTCTGCCTGCAGCTCATTGAGTTCGCCGAAAAGCAGGTGTTCGCCGACGCCAATCTTGCGGCTGGGTCGAACCAGGCATTCCCAATCGTTGGGCGCAGTAGAGAGTTGGCGGGTGAGGAGAACCTCGATGCGGCCCTGGAGGAAATCGCGAGACGCGGGATTGCGGGGACTAATGGGGTGAGCCCGAGCGCCTTCGCGGCGGCCATAGAGCCGTGCAGGAAAGACGCGGGTGTTGTTGAAGACGAGCAAATCGCCGGGTTGTAGCAAGTCTGGGAAGTCGCGGAATTGGCGATCGGAATAGTGGCCGGTGGTGCGGGGAAGATGCAACATGCGGGAGTCGTCGCGAGCAGCGAGAGGCTGTTGCGCGATGAGTTCGTCGGGAAGATGGAAATGGAATTCCGAAACTAACACACTGTCAGGGTACAGCAAGGATCGCGCAAGGTATTGGGCGCAAAACCTATCGAATATTCCGTCTTTTTTGGTAAATTTGTTTGTCTTGATTGCGCGGGTGCGATACTATGCGGGTGCTGTAAATTTAGCCGCTTTTTCGCCACTCCCCTGAAAGAGAATTTCCATGTCCGGTGAACGAAAATACAGCGACGAAATTGTTCGCTACGGGCGCATGCTGCACGAGCGCGGGTTCGTAGCGGCGATGGACGGGAATCTGTCGGTCCGGCTGGATAGTGAGCGGATCCTGGTCACTCCTACGTGCGTTAGCAAGGGGGCGATGCGGGCCGGGGATATGGTGATCGTGGACCGCGAAGGCACACGGGTCGCGGGCCGGCGAAACGTGACCAGCGAGATCGGAATGCATGTTCTGATCTACCGCATGCGGCCCGATATTCAGGCGATTGTGCATGCGCACCCTCCGACCGCGACGGGATTTGCCGCGGCCGGCATGGCGCTCACCGAACCGCTGGTTTGTGAAGTGGTGATGGGCCTGGGATGCATTCCGCTCGCGCGCTATGGCACGCCGGGAACCTCGGAATTGGCCAAGACGCTGGAGCCGTACGTGCCGCACTACGATGCGATTTTGATGTCGAACCATGGCGTCGTGGCCTATGGGGACACGATTGAGCATGCTTATATGAAGATGGAAACGGTGGAACACTTTGCGCAGATTGCGCTGGTGACGCACCTTCTGGGCCGGCAGCAACCGCTGAGCGGGGTTGATGTCGAGAAACTGCTGTTGGCACGGACGAAGTATTTCGGCGGAAAGATGGCTGCGTCGATGCCGATGGCGATGGTGAGGCCGCCGGAAAAGGTAAGCTGAAGGGAGCCTCGCTACGCTCGGCGGACAGCCGAGAGCCTGCCCTGAGCGACGTCGGAGGGGCGGCTGTCCCCACATATTCTTCCTTATCTTCCTTCTTTTTCCCTCAGATTTTTCCTCTTGCTGATTTCAGTTCCTTCTGACTTATTCTCCTCCGATGCGGAAGCGGAATCCGGCACGAAAATTGACGGGCAGCGCGGGATAGCCGACGACTTCGTTATAGCGGCGGTCGAGGGCGTTCTCGACAGTCGCATAGGCTGTGATACGGGAGTTGATGGCATACCATCCGCCGAGATCGACGCGGACGTAACCGGCAGCGTGGTTGATCCCCAAGCCGAGAAAGTCGGAATCCGGCCGGCGACCGATGAAACTGCTTCCCAGATTTGCCCCCCAGCTTTTGCCAAGATAACTCAGCAGAAGAGAGGCAGAGTGCTTAGGACGACGTAGAAGCGGAGAACCTGCGGCCAATAGCGGATCGCAAAAATTCGCTGGCGTGCAAAGAGGCGCTACCAGAATTTGCGTCGAGGTGTAATTGTAGGACGAGTCCAGTGAGAGCCGGTTTTTTAACTTGCCCCTGAATTCGATTTCGGCACCGTGCGCCATGCTGCGGTTCACATTGACAAACTCTCCGACGAATGTGGGTGGGATGGATTCAAACCCAATCTGGTTGTGGAACTGATTGTTAAAATAGAGCGCTGAAAATGAGAAGCGTCTGCCCAGAAATTCCTGCTCAATACCCGCCTCGAAAGCACGATTTTCTTCCGGTTTCAAGCCGGGGTTGGGATTCGTGGGGAAAGTGCCGGTTATGCCAAAGGTTTCTTCGAAGGTTGGCTCCTTGATTCCGCCGGCATAAGAGAACCGCAAGCGTGTTCCTGAGAACAAGTCGCCGCCGTGTAGTGCCAGAAATGTTACGGCGAGTCGGGGTACGGCGCGGTTGCCAAAGCTGGCATTGTGTACATAGCGCAGACCGCCAACCACTGACACCCTTCCGCGCGTGAGGCGCTGCTGTATAAAGAGCGCATGGTTCAAGCGCAGGCCATGGGTCAGCGAAATGCCGACGATAGGGTTGCCGTTGAAGTCAGTGGTCAAGAACTGGGAGTCAAAGTTCCCGTTCTCGTCTTCGAATTCATACCCCAGGGTGGTTTGCGCCCAACTGCGCGGCGTGTAGTCCCCTTGATAATTGAATCCGGCACGGTTGATATGCTCGAGGTCCGTAAAAAAGCAATCGAAGAAGTTGAAGTTGACAACGTCGCAGCCGCGATCCGCTACCGTGTCTTCATTCAGCCTGCGATGGTTGTATTCGTAACCGGTGAAACGATGTTGCCAATGGGAAGGCGCGGTTAAGGTAAGTTCGGCGCTGGCTAGAAGATTGTTTTGACGCGCGCGCTGATCGATATCTGGAGAAAAAAGCGGCTGGCCGTTAAAGTTCCATTCTCCGGGAATGCCGGTGCGGCTGTTGGAGTGCCTTATACGAATTCGGAGAGAGGCGAGAGGACTCAACTGAATCCCGGTGTTGACTCCCTGCAGGGAATTTGAATAGTTGTTGTTGATGCCGCTACCCTGGGTGTTGAACTGGTCGGCAAAGAAATTGAAATCCCAGATACCCCGTGCTCCAGACAATGCCGCAAAGCCATCCGCGGTGTTGAAGTTTCCTCCGTCGGCGCCGAAGCGCAATTCTGGAGTGGACGTGTTCCCCGTACGGCTAAACAGCTGTACCACGCTCGTCATGGCATCGGAGCCATAGAGCGTACTCTGGGCTCCACGCAAGAACTCGAGGCGATCGGCACCAGCGAGGGGAACGACCCCGAAATCGAAAACTCCGCCGGGTTCGGTGACCGGCACACCATCGACAATTACCCGGTTGTAAGCTGAATCGCCACCTCGGACGAACAGCGAGGACAAGCCTCCACGCTGGCCAGCAGTGCTGATGATAGCCCCCGGAAGAAAGCGGAGTGCATCATTGGCGGCTACCGGCTGCATGGTTTCGAGTTGGCTGTTTTCTAGTGTAGAAATGCTGGCGCCCGTTTTCTCCGCTGGTACAGGAGTTCTGGTCGCGGTGACGACGACGATTTCCGATGCGGCGGCCACGTGCAACTGGATCGTAATGATCTCGTCACGAGCGCTAATATCTGATGCCTGCTGGGCAAAACCGGGAGCCAGGATTTGAATCTGATAACTGCCGGACGATAACTCGGCGGAGTTCAGACCGCCGAATGTGGCAAAGCCCTCAGCCGAAGCGGTCGCCGTTCTCAGCAAGATTCCTTTGGAGAGCAAAATAACTTGAGCGCCGGCGACGGCGGCGAGTTGGGGGTCGATGACTTTAACTTTGAGGTCGGCAGCGGATGCTGCCGCGAGAGCAAAGATAATAAAAAACGAAATGCGAAGTGCGCGCATAACCATCCTCCTTTTCACGCGAAAGGGATTAAGGTGGACGGTTTACGCCGGTCTCCTGGCTTTGCGAGTGAGAATGCGGAACCCTACGGGTTCTGAACATCCGGTTTTTTGCAGTCGGCCTTCCCGGGAATTCTCCCAGTGACCGACTGCGATTTTCTCGCTTACAGTTGCGCGGCAGCGCGGGAATTGCACCCGCTTCCCTGTCTTCGCCACAAGGCGAGGACGCGCAAACCGAAGGACATTTCAAAGAACGGGAAATACTCGTGTGAGGAATTTACCGGGCAGGTTGGGTATAAGTCAAATCGCGGAGAGTCAACATCAAGTCGCTGAAACTTGGTTTCTTTCGGCTGTGGGCTCTCCGACAAAGACCAGACAGCCGTTTGGATCCTCGACGTGGAACTCGGTCATGCCGTAGTCCCTTTCAAATAAATCCCGGATTTTGTAGCGGTCTTTGAACGTTTTCACATGCTCCCACAGGGCGCCGATGCTGGAAACCTCGATGTAGATCTCGGTGTGTCCGCGGACACACTTCATGACTTCTTCGGATGCCGCCAGCATGAAGTGAATGGTCTGTCCGTCGCGCTCCACGATTGAATACTCCGCGGAGTTCATCATGGGAGTGAACCCGAGAACATCGCGATAGAAGGCGAGCGTTTCTTCCATGTCGGCTACTGCCAGCATCGGACTTATCTTTTTGGCGGTATAGCTTGCTGCCATCGTGATTTCCATCTGCATCTCCCCATTCTCCGAGAACTGTTCAAGCTTCATAAGGAAATTCCGGCGAACCGACTTTCCGAATGTTAGCTTCTGCGAATTCGCGGACACGGTCAAGTGAATCCTGCAGCTCTTGTTGATAGCGTTCCAGATCTTCGTCGGGGGCGCCGGGCGGAACGGGGATGAGCTTGCCGAAGCGCATCAGGACGCGGGAAAAAGGTTTGGGAATCATCATGCGGTCCCAGCTATTAAGAACCCAAGCGCGGTCGACCGCCATGTGGAACATGGTTAAGGGAACGCCGGAGGAGCGCGCCAGGGCGACCGGACCGGGCTTCACCTTGTAGCGCGGTCCGCGCGGGCCGTCGAGGGTGAAGGCGACCGTCCAGCCTTCCTGCAAGGCACGGCGCAAGCCGAGCAGGGCGCGCACGGCGTTGCGGCTGCTGGAGCCTTTGACGGCGACGAATCCGAATTTGCGGATGATGCGTCCCATGTATTCGCCGTCGTAGCTGTTGCTGCTCATCACGCGGATGCCAAGATTGCGGCACATGTAGGTTGCGGGAATCATGCAGGCGTGCCAGAAGGAAGCTATCAGCGGGCGCTGTTCGATCGTTTCTTGCGCGCCTTCTTCGCGCGAGACGCACACCCGCAAGGTGGGGCCGATGAGGCGGATGAACCAGTATCCCGCGGTGATGATGATGCGGAGGACGATGCGTTGCCGGAGGGTGAAGCGGCGTGGGCTGGGAGTGGTGGCGGTGGTGGTTTCGTGGGTGGCTGCTTCCGGCACGAAGTAATTGTAACGGGTTACGGAGGGCGCACTCCCAAGGATTCAGTCGGCGCTGCCGCAGAGCACTGCGCCACCCAAGATCCAGCATGCGCCTGGCTTCGCCTGGCGGCACAGCCGAGGGCGGCTGTCCCCACATGATTTCAGCCATATCAGGCTTAGTTTTCCAGGTAGGCGTCGATCCACTCTTTGATTTTTTGGCGGCGGTCGTCGATGGCGTCGAAGCGGACTCCGAAGGACTTGGTCTTGCGCCAGGTAACAACACCGCGGACCGTGACCCGAGGCAGAGTGAGCAGCGAAAAAGAAATCTCCACGTTCGCTCCCGAAGGCATGTCTTCCGAGCTTTTGAAGGACATACCGCCGGAACTGATATCGATGCTGGAGGCGCTGAGGCGGTGGCCGTCGTTGCTGATAACCGTGACCTCAGTCATGACCGGGATGCGGGCATAGCGGCGGAATTCGTGGAGCACCAGCATGTGCGTGGCGCGAACCAGTTTCATCGCAGCAGGCCGCTCCAGAGGCTCCTGGAACATGGCATTGATGCCGTACTTGGAATAGCGTATGGTGTCCTGCGCAGTGCCGCCGACGGCATAGAGCACCAGCCGGCTGTTGGAAGGCGAGGTGCGAGCGGCTTCCATGACTTTTTCCGCGCCCGGCGCCAGGTTGAGAACGCAAGCTTCAAATTTTTCCAGGCGCAGGCGTTCGACCGCTCCCAACGATACCAGCACGGTTTCGATGCCGAACTGGCGGAAACACTCGGTGAGCAGATTTCTGGCAGACTCCTTTAGATCGACCAGGGCAACGCGAGCTGTCGCCTTCTTGCCGGAAGGAGCGAGTGCGAGGGCAGTTCCGAACGCTTTTTCCATGACTGGGGCCGATTACCGAAGAAAGTTTATTGTGGCGCGGCTGGCAGCGGATGGAAAGACCCTAAGGGACAGGTGGGGAGTACAAAAGTGTCATTACCTTGGTTGGACTGGTGAGTAAGGCCGCGAACTAACGTCCTGAGGAACCCGGCTACCTCTTCTCCGCGTCAGGATCAAGCTCGTTAATGGCTGCGCCCTTCACGCTTAAGGAACTCTTCGCCATTCGCACGTGTTGTTTAATGGCGAGGCGAAGCTCCCGGGCCAGTTTTCTAAGCTCCGCTTCAGCCTGGTGGCTAAAGGGCCCGCCGCAAAGGCGACGGATCTTGCCGATGATTTCTTCAATCCGAGCGTCGGTTGAGGACGGCACCGCGATATTTTAAGAACTTTGTTTTCTTTGTTCGATACAGAACATCCCCCACTTGGATTCGGAAAACACCGCAGACCACACATTTCGGTGAATTCCCCATGCGGTCCCGCGACTCGTCTTGATTCGTGCAATATCTTCCGTACAGCCCTCACTGCCGCCGTCTCAGGGTGGAAAGGTTAAGTCTTTTCTAATGCATCGCTTGCGTGCAACCGATCTGAAAAAGCTCACGGATGTGTTTGGCAATCGTCTTGCCTTATTCATTCTATGAACAACGGAGAAAAGCTGAAGATTGACGAAAAAGAATGGCGAAGGCTCTGTCAGCTAGTCGCAGCCGAACCCGACCCGCAGCGATTGTCCGAACTGGTGGATCAACTGTTGAAAGAACTCGACGCTCGGAGAGAAGCCTTGCGCGAGAGCGAGAGATAGATGCATGCAACCGCGCCCGCTGCGGCATGCAGCCCTGGTGTAGGGAATATTTACTCGAAGTATCAGCGCCACCCGAGGCGCCCTCTTGGAACGAGGATGGGACCGTCTACTCTGACCACCGGCGGAACAGGAGAGCTCCGTTAGTGCCACCGAAGCCGAAAGAATTCGACATGGCATATTCGAGCCTGGCTTTGCGCGCATGATTGGGGACGAAATCCATCCTGTCGGTTTCGGGATCCTGATTTACCAGATTGATGGTGGGAGGCAATATCTGATCGCGCAGCGCTAGT
>WNEY01004472.1_pt1 | contig 10640 bp, 10 predicted proteins | sample 5400531 | NCBI WGS metagenome assembly WNEY01 (sample SAMN13153338, study PRJNA577476) | soil metagenome | isolation source: 200 cm saprolite under Douglas fir tree site 1 | place: USA:California | collected 2015-04-18
GCTTCCCCGTGTTCCCTTGAGAAAAATGGTTGACGAACACCGCAGATTGTCCCCGTCACCATTTGCTATACTATTTCTAATACTACCTATGAACGGCAGCCTGGGTACAACCTTCTCATAGGTTAGGCGCTGCCACACCAGGGTGTTACGATTCACTCTGGTGGTGTCTGGTGGTGTGCAGTATAAGAGAACGTGCAAAAGTCGTCAAGCTTTTCTACAAGCCTTTCCACAGCCCTGCAGTGGGTATGCTAGGGGGTATGGGGTACGATCTGGGTTGACTTTAGGTCACGGAATTGCCAGAATGCATGGTACTATGCCCTGTACATTTTTATAGCGTCATCGTACGACCTCGGCTCAAAAGGGGTACCAGCGGCATGATCCGTTATCGCTATTCCGCGTGGGACGGCTCTCAGGACGCCTTCCACCCTGCCCCAGAAGACGTGCTCGATAGCCTCGCTGATTCCCTGCTCCAGGGTGGAGATCTGCACAAGGCCCTGCGTATGCTTATGCAGCGTGGCATGACGGATCGCCATAACAGGGTCATGCCGGGCTTGCAGGACGTGTTGAATCGACTCCGTGCCCTGAAGGAGCAACAGCTGCGTCAGTACGATCCCAACCGTGTGCTCGACGACCTGCGGCGGCAACTCGACGACATTGTGGCGCGTGAGCGTCAGACTTTGGAGGCGCAACTGCAGGCGACACGGCAACGCCTGGAGGGCGGGCGGGCGGACACCGACTCCGAGACGGCGCAGCAGCGTGCCAATGAAGCCCGCGCCGTGCAGGAAATGGAAGAACTCGTGGCCGAACGACGCACCCAGCTCGAGGCGCTGCCGCGTGATGTCGGCGAAACCATCCGGCGTTTGCAACAGTACGACTTTCTTGACCAGCAAGCCCGCGCTGATTTTGAGGCCCTGGTGCAAGCGTTGCAGCAGCAGGCGATGGACACGCTCTGGCAGTCAATGATGCAGCGTCTGCACAACATGCGTCCTGAAGACATGCAGCGCCTGCGCCACATGCTCGAGGACCTCAATCGCTTGCTCGAACAGCGCGAATGGGGTGAGGAAGGCGATGTGAGCGAGTTTCTGCACAAGTACCAGGACATGTTTCCGGACGGGACGCCTGATAGCCTCGACGAGTTCCTGGAGCAACTGGCGCACAATATGCAGGCCATGCAGTCGCTCTTCAACAGCCTGTCGGACGAGAAACGGCGGGAGTTGCAGCGGCTCATGCAGCAGGTCTTCGGGGATGAGCACCTGCAGCAAGCGATGGCTGAGCTCATGCAATACTTACAGGCGTATATGCAGCAGGAGGGCATAGGCGAACGCTTCCCCTTTCAGGGCCAGGAGGAACTCCCGCTGCAGGACGCGTTGCGCCTCATCGAGCGTCTGCAAGGCATGGAACGGCTGGAAGACACGCTCGAGCGCGTGCTGTGGGGGGCTGATCTGCAACAGATCGACGACGAGCAGGTCCGCCAACTGATGGGGGAGGAAGCCCATGGACAGGTGCGAGCCATCAAGGACCTGGCTGAACAGCTGCAGCAGAAAGGCTACGTCCGCAAGAGCAAGGACCGTCTCGAGCTGACGGCGCGGGGCATCCGGCAGATTGCGCAAAAGGCCATGCTCGACATCTTTGCCTCCCTGCGGCGTGACCAGTTCGGCAAGCATGGCGCCGTGCGGCGTGGTGCGAGTGGCCAGCGCCTCGAAGAGACGAAAGCGTATGTCTATGGGGATCCGTTCGATCTCCACCTGGCCCGCACGGTGATGAATGCCGTCCTGCGGACTGCCACGCAGCCCCCTATACGCCTCGCCCCGCAGGATTTCGAGGTGCATGGCTCGGAAGCGGTGTCGCGTTGCTCGACCGTGCTGCTGTTGGATATGAGTGGGTCGATGGAGCGCTTTAGCCGTTTTGCGGCGGCCAAAAAAGTGGCGCTGGCGCTGGATGCGTTGATTCGCACGCAGTTTCCCCGCGATACGCTGCACATCGTGGGCTTCTTCACCTACGCGCAACAGTTAAAGCTCGAGGATTTGCCGTATCTGACCCCCAAACCCTTCGGGTTCTTCCCCTACATGTATAGTGACATGTACCACAACCCTATGGGCTACCTGGACTTGCAGATCGAAGCCGCGGATGCCATCGCCGGCCGCGTCGATGTGCCCCAGGCTTTTACCAATATCCAGGCGGGGTTACAGGTGGCAGCCCACCTGCTGACCCGCCAGCATGCGGTGAATAAGCAAGTGATTCTGATCACCGATGGCGAGCCCACCGCCCATATCCGAGATCGCAAGATCTGTCTGGAATACCCCCCTTCACAGCGCACCCTGCTGGAGACCCTCAAGGAAGTGAAGCGCTGTACACGCGATGGGATTACGATCAACACCTTCATGCTCGGCCAGGACTATTACATGGAGCGCTTTGTCAACGAGCTCACGAAGATCAACCGTGGGCGCGCCTTCTTTACCTCCCCCGAGAATATCGGCGATTACATTTTGGTGGACTATCTCACGAATCGACGCAAAAAGATTGCGTAACCCGGTTGCTGTGAGAGGGACGAACTGATGTCAAAAGCTACTCTGCATGATATTGCGATACGGGGCAAGCGCCTGTTTGTCCGTGTCGACTTCAACGTGCCACTCAGCAAAGCCAGCGAAATAAGCGATGATACGCGCATCAGTGCGGTGCTGCCGACCATCTCGTATGCGCTCCAGGAAGGCGCCAGTGTCATCCTGGGGTCGCACCTCGGGCGCCCAGGCGGGCGCGTCGATCCCGCTTTCAGCCTGCGCCCAGTAGCGGCGCGCCTGCAGGAACTGCTCGGCAAACCCGTGCGCCTGGCGCCAGACTGTGTCGGGGCCGAGACCGAGGTGCTGGCCCAGGCGCTCGCCCCAGGCGAGGTGCTGTTACTCGAAAACCTCCGCTTTCATGCCGAGGAAGAGGCCAATGACCCGGCGTTTGCACAGGCCTTGGCGCGCTTAGGCGATGTGTTTGTCAACGATGCCTTTGGCGCGGCGCACCGCGCCCATGCCTCGACTGCTGGCATGGCGGCGTATCTCCAGCCAGCCGTCGCCGGGTTGCTCATGGAGCAGGAAATCACCTATCTCAGCAAGGTCACTGAGCACCCGGAACAGCCCCTGGTCGCCATCCTGGGCGGTGCCAAAGTCTCCGACAAAATTCCCCTGATCAGCAACCTGCTCGAGAAAGTGTCGATGCTGCTCATCGGTGGTGGCATGGCCTATACGCTGTTGCAGGCGCAAGGGTATCCGGTGGGCGATTCCCTGGTCGAGCCAGACTGTCTGCCACTGGCCCGCGATATCCTCGCCAAAGCCGCTGACAGGCAGGTACAGTGTCTGTTACCGCGTGACCACGTGATTGCCCAGGACATCAAGGCAGATGCGCCCACTCGGGTAGTGGCCGATGAGGGCATTCCAGGCGGTTGGAAGGGTCTGGATATTGGCCTGCCGACAGTGGCACGCTTTCGTGAGGTGCTGCGCGCGGCGCGCACGGTGGTCTGGAATGGTCCCATGGGTGTCTTTGAGCTGCCACCGTTTCGGCAGGGCACTGTGGAGATCGCTCGGGCGGTGGCGGCGTGTACGGGCACGACGGTCGTCGGTGGCGGGGATACCATCGCGGCGCTCGCCATGACCGATTGCAGCGCTGCCATGACGCATATCTCGACCGGCGGTGGGGCCTCCCTCGAGTTCCTCGAGGGCAAGACACTCCCCGGCATTGCCTGTCTCAACGAGCGCTAGCGCATGGACGATACGAGCATGCGTCAACCGATTATTGCTGCCAATTGGAAACTGCACAAAACCAGTGCTGAGGCCAGGCAATTTATCGCCGACTTGTGTCGTCACTGCCCTGATCCTGGGCCACTCGAGGTGGTGCTGGCGGGGCCCTTTACAGCGTTGGCAACGATGCAGGGACAGCTCAGCGCCACGCCGTTTCTCCTGGCGGCACAGGATCTCTTCTGGGAGAATTTTGGCGCCTACACCGGCGAGGTCTCGGCCCCTATGCTGGTGGATGTGGGTTGTACGTATGTGATTGTGGGGCATTCGGAACGTCGGCAGTATTTCGGCGAGACGGACGAGACGGTGAGTAAAAAGGTGGCTGCAGCTATGCAGGCAGGACTGCGTCCCATTGTCTGTGTTGGTGAAGCGCTGGCACAGCGGCAGGCAGGGGACACCTTTGCGGTGCTTGACCAGCAGATACGGTGTGGCCTCGCAGCCTGTCAGGGTGAGGCGATATCCCAAGTCGTGCTGGCCTATGAGCCCCTGTGGGCGATTGGCACCGGCGTGACGGCGGCCCCGCAGCAGGCGCAGGAGGTGCATGATTATCTCCGTACGCTGTTGGCACAGCTGTGGGGCGAGACCGTAGCCCAAACAGTTCGTATCCAGTACGGTGGCAGTGTGCGGCCTGAGAACATTGCGGCCCTGATGGCCGAGCCAGATATCGATGGCGCCCTGGTTGGCGGTGCCAGCCTGGATGCCAGCTCGTTTGCCCAGATTCTCATGTATGGGAGGAAGTGAGCGTGTGGTACGTGTTGCTTGTTATTGTCCATGTGACTGTATGTCTGGCCTTGATCCTGGTGGTGCTACTCCAGGTAGGCAAAGGCCAATCCATTGGGGCCGCTTTTGGTGGCGCCGGTTCGTCGCAAACCTTCTTTGGGAGCCGTGGGCCAGCCACCTTTTTGTCGCGCCTGACCACCGTCTCTGCCGCAGTGTTCATGCTGACATCGCTGGGCCTGGCGTACATCTCAGCGAGCGGTGGGCAGGGCTCGTCAATCACGCACAAAGCACCACCGCCAGTCACTGACACGGTACCAGCCCCGGTGACGATACCGGCTCCGGTGACGGCACCGACTCCGGGCACCGAGTCGGCCCCGCCGCAGGAAGCCCCAGTGCCGCCGGCCGAGCAGCCCAAACAAGGGCAGTAGCAGGGGTGCGCGCGCCGAGAAAGCCATTGACAATGGCCCGGCGCACCCGCTAAGCTATAGTATCTCCTGCTGCTCTATACACCGTTCTGCGCCGAAGTGGTGGAATTGGTAGACACGCCATCTTGAGGGGGTGGTGCCTGACAAGGCGTGGGGGTTCAAATCCCCCCTTCGGCATCCTCGATTCTTCGGGCATTTCAACCACTTGTGTATGATCCTCTCCTACCGATGCCATACATATCACATGCTGGGCGATCTGGTCGACGGCCTGGGCTAATCGCTGGTCTGTGGCGCGGCCGTACAACCCGATGGTCAATTCCGCCGTCGCATGACGTGCCAGCATCTGCGCCTCTTTGGGGTTCACCCCGCTGGCAATTACCAGGTTAATATACGTTACTCTGAGCGCATGAAAGTCGAGCTTGCCAGCCTTGGTGTATTTGGGAATACCAGCTGCTCGTAAATCCCTATCCAGCGTGGGGGCAAGATCACGCGGCACGTACAGGACGGGAGTTGCAGGAATTATTGGCGGTAGTATCCCCTTGTACGTCAGGTGATACTGTGCCAGGGCTGCAGCAGTATTGTCGCGCAACCGCTCCACCAGTATCTGGGGCAACGGCAGAAATTGTTGCTTCCGACTTTTTGTCCACTTGGCCTCCAGATGCAACCCGCACTCCACGATATCGAGATGGTCTGGGGAGAGCTGGCGCAACTCATTTCCCCGTAGTCCGGACAATAACGCCACTTCATAGAGGAGCCGCCGATGGCTCGGAGCGACGGCCAGCAACTGATGGATTTCCTCTCGCGTCATCGCCCGCCGCGTTTCCCGGGGTGTGGTGTCGAAATTCTTCAACTTTTTCAGCGGATCAGTGCCAAGATATCCGCGCTCAACCGCCCAGTCACAGAATGCTGCCAGACTTTCGGCGTAATTCGCAATGGTCTGCCGGCCCGTCCCTCGGCATGTAACTCCCGTAACGCCGCCTCGACACGAGGTAAGCTGTCGTGCAAATCCGTCACCATTTCGAGGCGTAATTGCTGCTCCCACCAGGTAAGCCGCTCACGCCGCTTCCGGGCATGATCGCGGCCCCAGGGTCGTCCACCTCGTCCGCCTTGTGTTGCACTCCACGCCAGACACGACGCTGTTCGATATAGCGTAGGTGTAAACCGTGCATCAGGCGGTCAACATCTTCACCGAAAACATGGAAAGGTAACTCGCCAGGCGTGAGTCCTGATGTTTCCCCGACAACAGTGCCATGCTCCGGAAAACGAAAGAGCTCGGTGTAGCGTTGCTCTATCTCAGATCGCTTGGAAAACGCGAGAATGTGCTCAGCATCGTAGGTCCCTCCTTCGAGAAAGGCATCACACGGATCAAGGAAAAGGATGAGCCAATCGCCGTTGGTCAGCAGGACCCGACGGGGCGCTTGGTTGGCCCTTGCATGGACGAAACGGATGTAGTCTCTGAGAGTCGAGAGCCATTCAGGCCATTGCCCTACTAAAGGTTCACCGGCAAGGCCGCGGCTGATGACCTCCGGAAGATGAGGGGAGAGGAAATCACCAGAGGGTCTGGAGAGGCGAGGGAGTTGGGCACTCGGCCGTTTAGTCTCTACCACAAGCAAGGGGCGTTGAGTGTGACGTTCCAAGCCAAGATAGTCGAGGAAACGGATAGTGCCCTTCTCCAGCGATGCAATCGGTGCCTCAGGTACCAGGTTCGGCAAGTCTGTTTCGGGAAGGGCATCGAGCCTCCAGTTCAGACCACAAGTACTGGAAGTGCAGCAAAAGGCTTGGTCGCACGACGATGACCAATTCAGGATCCTCGGTGAGGAGTGTGAGCAGTCTCTCGGAAGTGCCACGGAACAAGAGTCGTGCGACAGCATAGTCAAAGAGCACATGATGAGCGAAGGTCAGCACATACTGCTCTGGAATCTCTGCAGGTGAGGACTGCCATTCGGTGAGAATCTGCGTGCTCAGCAGGTCGTCAAGTACAAGACTGATGCTAGGCGCTGCAACAGACAACCGGTCGACGCGCAGCGCCCGGGTTTTCACCATTTCCTCGCACGCTCGCAGGAGTACCCCTTCACGCGCGTCTCTATTCCCGTCGTCGCGCACGACACGATGGAGCCAATAGCGGTCCAGGAGTTCGAGCTGCGTGCGAATGGGGGTCAGGTTTGCTGGATCGATACCTATGCCGAGCAGTTCCGCCATTAATCGGAGATTAAAGGGAACACGCAGTAGCTCTCGAAGCACGGGAGACGCACGATCGAGGAGCGCCTGGAGGGTGGGAGACTGAGAGGGAATCTGGTCCATCTCTTCATCTGAGAGCCGAGGGCCCTGGAGATGCCTGACCCTCAGGAAGTTTTGATCGCGAAAGCTACTGACAGGCTCACCGTGAAAGAGATACTGCAAGTCTTGACTATAACAGAGATCGAACCTGCGAATCGAGGCCACAACGCGCCAACGCCCTTGTTGCTCGGCAACGCTTTGGATCAGGTTCCGAAAGGCTCTAGATGCCGGCTCTGTGCGCGCAGCGTCAAGAGCATCGATCACGAGAAACGCGGGTGCTGTGCCAGGCCAGTTTGCTAGCACCTCTGTCAGCTCCCTGTCGAGGCCAAGCTCTGCACGGAGCTGTCCAAAGCTACTGGCGGCAAAATGGTCGACCGCGAGGAAGACCACATCCCGTCCTTCTTCTATAAGCTTGTCCGTAAGATCATGGAGCGCACCAGACTTCCCAGCTCCAGGCTCTCCGACGACGAGGAGCGAGGCTTCTTCTGCCGCATGTCGAAGTGCCTCGGTAGAAGGGCGCTCAATCTTGATCTCCGTGGTACCGACCCGAATACGGGCAAGTTGAGAAAGGAGGCGGGTGGTGGTATGAGCGTGGGTGCGTAGGCGTTCAATATCCTCGCGGTAACTCCGAGGGGCTTGGAGGTTAATACCCGCACGAAGGAGGGCTTGCTGAAGCCCAGGACGGTCTGCTCCTGCATGTTCAGCGGCAAATCGGGCACACAGCTCAATAATCAGGGCCCACGCCGTGTCAGCGCGATCAGGGTTGCAAAGAATCGTGGTACGCAGCCGATCCTTCGCCTCCTGTTCAGCAGTGCCATTCGCATCGACATCCAGGACATGGATACGGAGCAGCAAGAGAAGTTCTTGCACCTCATAGTCCGAGGGAGGAGCGCCGAGCATTGCTTGCCAGGATCGTTTGATATGGCCGACTACGGTTGAAAACGCGTCTCGCTCAGAAGCATTTACCGCTGCGTTCTCTAAAGCTTGACCTTCCACCAGGTGCTGCAACCTGCCGAGTGCGGCTGGAAGATGGACGCGAATTGATGCAGAATTCCCTGGATTCGTGATCAGTATGAGACGGTCCTGGTGCGGGTTGAGAGGGCGGTCCCACGGCTGTTTTCCACGAGTTCCAGTGCGCTGGGCAATGAATTGGCGAACACACTGGTCGAGTGCAGAAGCTAAGGGAGAGTCTGACCTTCGCGATAGCTGGAGTGCATGCTTAATTTGGGCGAGGACCAATCCGCCGTGAGAGGTTCCGACCATGAGGTCATCCACAGGCTGCTCCGTCTCACAACGGAACCACTCAAGTGTCACCTCTCCAGGAAGCCCCCAGGGTGGAGAGTTCTCTCTTTCAGCTAATATTCGCACCCCTACCCAGGCTGTCGCGCGGTACTGGAAATTCATCCCACCCGCCGTGGCAGCTCCACCTGCTGGCGTTCTCGTAGTCATGCCTTATGTTCCTAAAAAGGCCGATGCCCGTCAAGAGAGGAAGAGCGGTTTTAAGAGGGTAGGTTGTCCAATTGCTATCCGCTCGACCTCATCCTTGGAGCGACTGGTGCATACGACAATATTCGCAACGACCCGCAGCCCTGGCTTCGACCTGCCGCGCCAGGTCCCTCCGAGACATCATGAGGGCGTACGCCCGAGCAAATACAGTGCTTGGGCTCGCACCAGGGAGAGCTGCTCGCTGAGTTCCACGAGTGCCTCGAATTCTGCGCGTTCGGCATCTGTTAAGCGCCCTTCAGTATTGCGATCCATGAGCTGTTGCAAGCGTTCGTTCGCTCGCGATGGCAAACGCAGATCGCTCACGGATTCCACCCATTCTACCGGTGCAGCAACCGTTGCTCCCATACCTAACGCTCCCTGTAAAGCCACGCAGACGTGTTCGTACAATCCATCATTTCCCAACCATTATACGACGAGGAGTCCGAGTGGCCAAATCAGGTGGTATACTCTATGGGTGCACCGATACGACCCCTGTGCCTGTTTCCGTGTATTGTCGCCGCCAGGGCAGCACCAATTTTTCGGTCGTGCACTTATCAATCGGCAGTCATATGGCAGAAGAGACACCGCAACACCAGAAGCAGACCACCCTCGCGGGGATTCTGGAAGACCTCAATCAGGTTGGCTTCAAAATCACAGGGAAGCTGAAGGCCATCCTCCTCTCTGGCGAGGAGGATGGCCTCCTCTGCGTCTGGGATCTGGGCGATCCGCTCTACGAGGCCACTTGTCTTGGGTGCGGCACGGTCTATGAGGCGCGGCTGGGCGGAATGCTGCTGGCCTGCACAGCCTGTGCGCCCCTGGTGACCCGGTTCTTTCCGATCACGGGAGAGTGGACGCGAGAAGCTTTTGCCAAGCTCTGTCGGGCGATTGTCGACGCGGGCCATATGGCGCTGCCGGCGGAAGACACCATGCGGTCGTGCCGCTTCTGTGGGCGTGGAACGCATCTCTGGATTGGAACGCAGTTTGCAGCGCCAGATTTCTGCTCTCCATGCGCAGAGCAACTCCCGACATGGAACGCGCAAGCGTATCTGCGCCTGTTAGAGGAGCGCGAGCGGTAACATACGGCGCCATCGTGCGCTCTCAGAATAGACACGCAAGAAGCCGTAGCAACCGCATCATGGCAGATTGTGGTCACTTCCTGACACTGGACCTTCGGTTCCTCGTCCGCTCAGTGGTTCTCTCGCAGCTCATACCGCTGTAAAGAGCTTCATTGCTGCCGCGCCACGGTGACCATTGCCACGATCCCAGCCTTCACAGCAGCCGGCAGACTATCCCAGGCCGCTACCACAATAGCGAGAGCCTCGGAAAAGTCGCCCATACATATGCCATGCTCGCTATGCAAAAATATGTTCTGTGGGCGTTCGAATATAGTGTCTTTTTGTACAGGCGTTGACAGGGAGGTCTCCCCAAGCGTCTGATTTTGTACGAATTGTGTAGTGAATGTGTCGCACTCATGTACGGTGGCGTCGTCCGCCAGTGGGGGTTCAAATCCCCCCTTCGGCACTTCTGTCATTTATCCCTAAGAAAGACAAGGGATTCTTCCCTTCCCAAGTCACTCTAGCTAACGAATAGCTAACATGTGAGAGCGTTAGGAATGTTGGGAGGTTCTTCTCGCTCCAACCGATCGGCCCCGGGTATGAGCATTGCCAGGAGCTCATGGGCGACAAAGAGTCGATGGCGCCGTTGGCCTGTCACTTCCGTGAGAATCTTGAGGTCAACGAGTCGTGTGACCCCTTTCTGCACAGTCGGGAAGGGGAGGTGCCATGCCTGAGCCAGCCTTCCCACCGACACCACCGGATTGATGAACAACTGATCGAGCAAACGCAGCGCAGCCTGCGGCACACGTTTTGTGCCCAGCATGCCGCGATACCGTGCGTGTAGATCAAGAATCTGATTTGCCCCGAGCAGGGCTTCCTTGGCCTGGATAGCGATGCCA
>WNEY01004473.1_pt1 | contig 10639 bp, 7 predicted proteins | sample 5400531 | NCBI WGS metagenome assembly WNEY01 (sample SAMN13153338, study PRJNA577476) | soil metagenome | isolation source: 200 cm saprolite under Douglas fir tree site 1 | place: USA:California | collected 2015-04-18
TCCGTGGGTGTCAAGGAGATCTCTCGCCCGTCGACCTGCACCCGCCGCCGCGCGAAGTCAACCGAGAGTGGTCCCGCCTGAAACCGTGGCTCAGTGCCGCTCGGGGCTTGTGCGGCGCGTCGCAGGGCAACGCGCACGCGAGCCAGCACCTCGTTCATGCCGAAGGGTTTGGCGACATAGTCGTCGGCTCCCAGGTCGAGTGCTTCGACCTTGTCGCCTTCAGCATCTTTCACCGAGAGCACGATAATGGGCATATTCGACTCCGCCCTCACCTGGCGGCACACCTCCAGACCACTCATCCCAGGCAGTAACAAATCGAGCAGCAGCAAGTCAGGCCGGTGTTGGGCGGTCACCTTGACGGCCTCTTCGCCGTTGTTTGCCGTGAAGACGGTGTAGCCATGGGCGGTGAGGCTGCGTTTCAAGGCACGGACAATTTCAATTTCGTCATCCACCACCAGGATATAGGCGCCGTGTTTGCTCATGTGGGTATCCCTTCCATCTTCCCAGCAGGTAAAGCCACCGAGAAGACTGCTCCTCCGCCTTCGCGGTTCTCCGCCCAGATGCGCCCACCATGTGCCTCGACCAACCCCTTACTCACTGCCAGGCCCAATCCTGAGCCCGTCGGATATTTAACACCCTGCCTTGAAGGCAGAACGCGGTAGAACTTGTCGAACACCCGCTCGAGGTCGCCAGGAGGAATGCCGGGACCACGGTCGGCCACGCTGATGATGACTTGCTCTCCTTCGCTGTGTACGCTCACGTCGATGGGCGACTCGGGTGGTGTATAGCGGGCAGCATTCTCGATGAGATTGGTCAAAACCTGGTCCATCTGCGAGTAGTCCAGTTCCACTGGTTGCAGGTCGTCGGGCAGATGAGCGCGCACGCTGCGTCCCTGCAACAGCGGCTGCAGGCGCCCCAATACCTCACGAATGAGTTCATTGAGACTATACCACTCTTTCTCCGGTCGCAGTGCGCCCCCCTCGATGCGCGACATGTCGAGCAGATTGCTTACCAGGCGATTGAGTCGATCAGCTTCGCGTTCAATAGTGAGCGCGAAGCTGCGCCGGGCCTCATCGTCCCACTGCACATCCTCCTGTAACAAAGAACTTGCGGCAGCTTTAATCGACGAGAGGGGAGTGCGCAGGTCATGCGAGACCGACGACAGCAAAGCCGCGCGCAGTTCATCGGTGCGCTGCAGTATCTCGATGCGCATGTTTTCACGGCGTAAGCGCGCCCGCTCAATCACCGATGTGGCCTGGTCAAGGAAGGTCCAGAAAAAAGCTGTCCGTGCGTTAGGATGTTCTCGTTCCTCTTCCAGGCGCTCTTCAGTGGTAAATCGTTGCGTTTCACCCTGGAGCCGCAGGCGCAGCACGCCCACTACCTGCTGACTCGTTTTCAGTGGGATCAGCCGCAGGGAACGGCGCGCAACACGTCCCAGGGCAGTGCTCTGTACAATGATGCGGAGCGCGGAATCTGCGGGCTTGCCAGGAGTGTGAGGAGCATCCTCATACAGCCCTACTGTCTGACCGTGAGTCATCACCCATGCCGCGGTTGCCCTCTCATCGGACGTGAGCTGATCCGCCGGTTGCCGCGTACTTGCCTGCACTGTGAGCTTTCCTCGCTCGTCAGGCAGGAGAAGGGCGCAGTCGAGCACACCCCATGAGGAAAACACATCGACCACAGCCTGGGCAATAATGTTCAACAGGCGCTCTAGCTCCTCCTCACTATTGGTCGCACGCACGAGTTCGTAAAGAATCCGTGCCTCGCGCTCTCGACGGCTCGCCTGTTCTGCACGCTGGCGCAGCGTTACAGCCAGTTGACTGGTCAGTATGGCGGTCACCAGGAAGACAAACAGGGCAATCCATTCTTCAATGCGATTGATGGTAAAAACGTACAGCGGAGGAACAAGGAAAAAATCGAAGGCGAGAAAGGCCACCACAGAGGCGAGGATGGCGGCGTAACGCCCACGCGTACTCGCCAGCGCCATAACCACCAGCAAATAGATGATTGAAATGTTTGGAATGCGTGGATAGAGATGAAATGTGTAGATGATGCCTGTGACAAGCATTACTCCCGCGAATGCCAGGAAGGTCTCGAGAAGATAGCGTTGCCAGCGAGGCTTTGCTTTTGTCTCAATTGGCGGCAAGTGTTCGACTGAACTCATAGCGACCCATCCTGGTTTTTTCTGGGGAAACACTCCTTTTTCACGCCTCTAGTGTAGCCCAGAAGAGGTCAAGAGAATCTATGAGATTTGATCAAATACCTCAAAATATGCTCAATGCAGTGGTATGTTTCTATTCTTTAGACTGGCTCGATTGGCAAAATGCCGTGGAATGTCCATAAGGGATGAACCTGCCGCCTCCAGGCGGCAGGTGATATCAAATTAGAAACTCGCTACCAATTGCGACAGTTGACGGCAGGTCTTTTGCATCTCCAGGCGAATACGCCCAGGGTTGCCCGTAGTACGACTGGTGACCACGAGTATCAGGTCTCCTACCTCCGCGAGCTGAACCATGCCGGTCCGCGTTTCAATAATCACGTGGCGCATCTCGCCGCTGTTAATTTGTCTCGTGTAGTTGTTAATGGAGCCGATGACCGCCGCCGACATCGCCCCCAACACCTCCTCCTCATCGCTATGCAGTGCCCCCGCGACGATCAAACCGTCCTTACCTACGAGCCCAGCACCGATGACTTCATCAAGATCGGTCAACCGTTGTAGAATAGTTTCCACCTTCGACTCCTTTACCTTTCCTCTACTACTGTCCTAACTGACCCCACCTTTCGTCCTCTTGTTCATGGTGAGAGCCTTATTATAGGCCTCCATTGCCTGTAAATACTCTCCCTTGCGCATATAGGCGTCACCCAGCACGCGGTAGCCCGCTGAGTAATTCGGCGCCAGTTTGAGCAAGGCGCGTACGTTGCTGATAACCTCGTCAAGCAGATTAGGGGTGCTGCGTATAATCGCGCGGTACTCCTGCATAGCCCCGTCGAAATCACCAGCGAGTTGATAGTGATAACCCTGGAGCAAACGATCTCGCTCGCTGCTGTAGCTCTCTGTCACTGTTTCCCCGGCATATCCCTTTCCTGTCAAGGGTGCCTGGTCTCGCCGTATGGGTTGCCGCGGCTGCACCGGTTGCAGCCGCACTGCCGGGTACCTCATTGTCACCTCCAGTTCGCTATCGAGCAGAGTATCTGCGAAATTGGGTGGGATCACATGAGGCTGTGGTGAAACGCCGCTATTTGAATCCTCCGCTTGCATGGGAAGCGGGCCGGATGTGACAGCCCGTAGTGGCTGGGTCGGTTGAGCAGCAGGCTCAGCGGGTTGCGGAGATGACGAGGCGTCCAGATTCCCTAGCTGGGCCAGCGCCGATGAAAGCGTGGGTTCCTGCGCGCCGTGAGCAATGGCCGAGAGGGAGCCTGGCTCTAACTCTATAAACCCCTGTGCGTGTAAATTTTGTTGTATGTCCTCTAACATTGTAATCGCGCGTTGTTCCACCAGGGGAAGCGGCTGCTCGATGGGTTGCTCAACTGCCTGCTCCATCCAGGTCGACTGCGCCTGCTGGTCAGAAGGTGCAGCTAGTTGATCTAACCACACGGGAAGCTCCTGCTGGCCAGGTTGTTCAGCCACCTGCTCTGCCCAGGGTGAGACTGTCTCCCGGGCAAGTGGCGCGGCCAGTTGATCTAACCATGAAGGAGTCGCCTGCGGGATGGGCTGCCCTGCCATCTGCTCCGTCCAGGCTGGACTCATCTCCCGGACGGGTGGTTCCCCTGCTTGATTGCTCCACTGTAAAGTTTCCTGCTCCATCCAGACCCCCATCTGCTCCTCCTGCCGTGGCTCAGCTATTGGCTCCAGCTCCTGTGCCATGGGCTGTGGTGGGGGCTCACTGTCCATAGTTGTAGCGCCAAGCGATTTCAGCCATTCTGGCCAACCCATGTCATCGCTATCTTCCGCTGCAAGGTTAGGGGGATGAGGAAGAGGAGAGGTATGAGGCATCTCGATCTGTGTCATGGACACATCGAGTGCTGGCTCTATTGCCGGTGGCATCGCTGTAGGCAGTTCTTGCTCAATTGATGGAGCTGCGCTCAAAGACAGCATTGCTCCGCCTGAATCGTGTTGCTCCCGTTTTGTGAGCATCTCCAGCCACGAAGGCGGTGTAGGAAGATCCGTTTCTCTAAACTCCGGTCCGCTCGTGCCAGTGCGCTCTATGTCGCTGCTTGACCAGATGCCGTAATCTGGCGACGTTTGCGAGGATTCATAGCTTTTTTGTACCCCGGCATTGCTGTCTGAACTGCTCCAGCCGGAGGCTGGACTCATGGAAGCTGCAGCGGTTTGTGTGCTGTTTGCTGTTGTAGCCGTCGGTTCCAGTGTAGGCGGTACGGTCATCGCAGCTACTGGTTGAACATTAGCGGTGTCGGGGAGAGCGATGGGGCTTTTTTTCAATAGCGCCAGAAATGGATCATTGGGCTCACGTGCCATGAAGTCACTAAAGAGGTCGTGTGCCATGACCAGTTCGGGATCAAGTGCCTCTGCCTTCTTGATCAGCTCTCTAGCCTGTTCTAGATTACGTGGGGCCGTGGTGTGAGCAAGTAAGAGTAAAGCTTTCAAACATGAGGGATTCTCATCAAGTATGTGTTTTGCCAGCTGCTCGACTCGATCAAACTGTTCTTCACGCCAATATGCCTCAAGTAACCCGGCGCGAGCGTCAAGGCGGTCGGGAGTAGTTGCCAGTACAACCTCCCACTCCTGGATGGCTTGCTCAAGCAGATCACCGCGCATATAGAGGCGTGCTAAGCCTGCTCGTGAGAACATAAAATCCGGTTGCCCCACCCTCGTGCTCAGTGAATTGAACTCCTGCCGGATCTGGCTATTACCACGGCTGAGTTCGTATGCCTGTTGATAGCAGTCCAGCGCGGTATCGAAATCCGACAAACGCTCACTGATCAAGGCGCGATCGCAGTAGGCGACCACGTTTTCTGGATCGCTTGTCAATACCCAATCGAAGGTTTGTTGCGCCTCTTCCAGGTGGCCTTGCGCCAGGTAAATCTCACCCAGGAGACGCTGGGCCTCCAGTAATCCCGGAAAGTGAGTAAGAACATGCTGGCAACTAGCCAGGGCGTCATCAATGCGAGCAGAACTGAGAGCGTCCTCTGCCTGCTGTAAGTAGTCACGAAGCATTATTTGTGCCATAGAACCTGGCCTCCTCTCCTCATTTATGCACCATTGAGCAACTTCCCAAAGCACTCTGCCCGCCGCGCATCATATGGCCCGATGATGGCCAGACGACGCCACTCGGGAGCAAAGCAAGTCTGTGCAACCCGCTGGATATCTTGTGGAGTGATGGCGTCAACCCGCGAGATCACCTCATCGATATCGACAACACGATTACGTATGCTCTCCTGGCCGCCCAACCAGGAAGCTACCTGCTGTGTTCCTTCCAATCCCAGAACCATACTGCCCCGTACGTAGGCCTTGATTCGACCAAGCTCATCTGCTGGTACTTCCGCCTCACACAGGTTTTTGAGCTCACCAACGATAGCTTGTATGGCCGGTTCGGTTTGTAAAGGGTCTACTCCTGCGCTCACTACCACATTACCGGTTTCATGGTAACTATTAAAATAACTACCGATGTCATAGGCGAGTCCCTGTTCTTCCCGGATCGTTTGAAAGAGCCGTGAACTCATTCCGTCCCCGAGTATGGCATTGATCAGCACGAGCGTGTAGTAATCGGGCGAGGAATGAGCGGCGCCGAGCGTCCCTAAACAAATATTGGCCTGCTCTGTCTCTTTAGTAACCAGTACGACAGGTGGCGTATCGCGCGGTGGCAGGCTCTTGCTCCATGATGCATGCTCGCGTGCCTCCCAATCGCCGAAAAGACTTTCGGTCATGTCGAGCACCTGTGCATGGTCGATGTTGCCAGCTATGCTAATGACAAGTGAGTTAGGTCGATAATACTCATCCAGGTAGCTGAGCATTTGCTGGCGCTGCAATTGTGCGACAGTTTCCTCAAACCCAGCGTCATCACGCCCCAGAGGTAATCCAGGCCACATCGCTTGATCGAGCAACAATCCCGCCCATTCCTGCGGGTCGTCACGTGTGGAACTGAGTTCTTCAAGAATGACACTGCGTTCTTTTTCGATCTCAACCGCATCGAACAGCGAATGCCGTACCATATCAGCCAGCACATTCATCACGATGGGGAGATGTTCGGCAGGTACGCGCGCAGTATAGCTGGTGAGTTCTCTACCCGTACTCCCATTAAAAACACCACCAACCCCTTCAATCGTCTCCGAGATCAGCCGGGCAGTAGGATAGCGCTGTGAGCCTTTAAACAGCATATGCTCGATAAAGTGCGAAATACCTGCGACGGCATTGTCTTCGTAGCGTGAGCCAACGGTAAAAAAAAAGGCGATGCTGGCAGAACGCATACCCGGCATTTGCGCGGTCAGTAGCCGCAATCCGTTCCGCAGCGTCGTTCGCTCGTAATTCATCCGAATTGAATCTTCCTTGGTCAATAGACAGCGTTGGGCATTATAGGATTGAAATCGCTATCCTTTTACCCATCAGGGTTTGCTTTACCTCGCAGTATTATAGACGGTTTCAGCGTGTATCGCAACAAGAGAGCAGGAGAAGGGAGGAGGAGGTAGCCAATTTGGATAGTGAGGACAGGCTCGATATATTATTTGAGTACATGCTTCACAGGCAGGGGGACGAAGCCACAGGTCCATCCCCTACCTGCGTATGTATTATAACAAGCCGATATCTCTGCCTATTTCGCCCAGTCCGCCCAGCGGATTCCCGTCGTCGTCATATCCACCCTGATACTGCTGTTGCCGGTGATGACCTTCCATTTCGTGCAGCAGGAACTCGCCGCCCAGGACTGCTGCCGCACCCCCCAGGGCCCCCACCGCCATATTACCGCCACTACCCTGCAAAAATCCGCCTAAGCCGCCCTGTTGACCTTGTGCTGGTACATTTGCAGGAGTAGGGACGACACCTGCGAGGCTTGTATGGCAGCTGGGGCAATTAGCGGTTCCCATCGGTGCCATAGCCATACAGACAGGGCAGCGCAGCACCATGGGCTGCTGTCCCAGCATGGGCTGTTGATAGCCCATCTGGCCATACTGTGGTTGTCCGTAGGGCTGTTGTGGATACTGTGGTTGGCCATATGGCTGCTGTTGTGGATACTGTGGCTGCTGGCCGTACTGTGGTTGTCCGTAGGGCTGTTGTGGATACTGTGGCTGCTGTGTATAAGGCCCTTGCTGCGGGTACGCCGTATACGGAGCCTGTCCGGTCTGAGCCTGCGCTGCCGTAAGCGAAGAGCCGCACCCGGCGCAGAAATTCGTTCCGGGCGCATTCTGGTGCCCACAGTTGGTGCAGAAGCTAGGTGCCGGTGTTGCTACCGCCGCTGTAGCCGGTATTCGCGTGCTCTGTCCGCAATTCGTACAGAATGCGCTGTCCACAGGAACCTCTGTCCGGCATGCCGGGCAAGGATGAGTTAATGGTTGTGAAGGAGTTGCAGTAGCAGCCACGGCAGCCGCGCTCAATGATGAACCACAATGCATACAGAACACCGCTCCTGGTTTCACTTCTCCATTACAGCGGGGGCAGGTGCTCGATGAAGCTGGTTGTGCTGTGGCAACTTGAGTGGCCGGGGATGGCACAGGTGTTCCGCATTCCGGGCAGAATTTTTTGCCAGTGACGTCAACGCCACAGGATGTACAGGCCGCCATTTTTAGATATCCTCCTTGAATCTATAAGGACACTGCTCTCACGCATCTTAGTGCAGTGTAGCATAGATTGCCCGATTCGTCGAGATGGCGCTTATACACATTCCTTGAGCGCTGCTTTGCTGCTGATGCTGCGAAGTTTCATCAGGGCTACCACTTCAAGCTGGCGTACGCGTTCACGCGAGATACCCAACTCCTTTCCGACTTCGAGGAGCGTGCGGCTGCGGCCATCACCAATGCCGTAGCGGAGTGTAATCACCGAGCGCTCCCGTTGAGTAAGCAGGGCCAGCGCGCGATGGAGTTCCTCGCCAAGCAGGTGTTGTGAAGCGGTTTCAGCAGGAGCCAGCGCCCCGCTATCTTCTAACGTGTCCGCCAGTGAGTACCGCGCCTCATCGTCTACGGGGGCATCGAGGGAAACAGGCTGTTCGATAACGCCCAGTAAATCAACTACCTCGTTCACATCTATATTGCATGCCTCTGCGATCTGCTCTGGCAGTGGCTCAAGGCCATTCTCCTGCGATAGTTGTGCCGCGACACGCCGCACCCTGCGCAAACGCGTAGCCACGTGTTCGGGTAAGTGAATTAATCTAGACTGCTCACCAGCCGCGCGGCTAACCGCCTGGCGAATCCACCAGGTGGCATAGGTGCCAAAATGGCAACCCCGATTGTAGTCAAACTTCTCGGCCGCGCGCATCAATCCCAGGTTGCCCTCTTGAATGAGATCGATCAGGGGTACCCCGGTACTGGTATAGCGTCGCGCAATGGCAATGACCAGGCGCAGATTCGACTCGATGAGCTTGCGACGTGCCAGCTCATCTCCGCTGGCAGACCGGCGGGCAAGATCGATTTCCTCCGCGTGCGTCAGCAGGCCATATTTACGGATATCGCGTAAATAGCTCTGAAAAGCATCTTCAGTGCCTGTTGCTTGCCTGGCTGCTACTGTTCGCGTGCGCTGTGAATGGGTTGTACCCTCAGCCAATTCATCAGCTTCGTTACTCTCATCCAAGTCATCTGCTTCATTGAGTAACGCATCAGCATTGTCAACCAGCGGCAACTCTGCTGCAACCAGTGGTCCTGTGATCCTCTCCGGTGAAGTCTTGTCCAACAGCATTTCTTCGTCTGCACCCGCTTCATAATCGGATGTGATGGCGATAGGGAATACTGTTCTTTCAGGGACGTACGTGTTGAGCGGGGTCCTACGCGCTTCACTGACAGGATAAGAAATTGCCATAATCCCACACTCCCTTCAGGGGAACTACCAACAAAATCAGCTGTCGGACTGTGTGTGGCCTGGTGGTCATCACTTTCAGTTGAATAGCGCACTCACGCTATTCGATTATCTACCTACTCTTTCTCCCTAATTGTAAAAGAATAGACCCCGTCGCAACATCGGGTAAGCACCTTAAATAGGCTCAGGTCTTGACCGTATTTTCATTTTTGATCATTTGTAATGTAAATCATGGCGCCTTGCGTAATATCTTCGAATATACCTATACTTAATACGGTCAGCATGAGTAAAACGTTACGCTTTCCTGCGAGCGACACCCATTGTATATATATACGTGTTTATATTACACGTTATCGGGCAGACCCATTTACTTCCACAGGGATAGGCTGCTTGACCACTAGTTCATTTGAGCGATCAACTGGCGAATCTCCCGGATCTGTCGCTTGACCCTGCCGATGTCGCGGGCGTGAGGCGCAAGTTCCACATAGGTCATCAGGTCACGTATGGCGCGAGCATACCTTTTGAGTTGCAGGTGAATCGCGCCGCGGTCTCGTCGTTCGATGGGAGAGTCAGGTGTGAGCAGGAGAATGCGGTCACAGGTGGAGAGTGCTCGCACATAATCACCCTTGCGGAAGTAGATGTGTTTGAGGTTGCTGAGCAGGCGTACCAGCAGTTGTTTATGACTTACTGGCTCCAACCAGAGTGGATCAAAGCTGATCTTTCCTTTCAAGACGCGCGTGACTCGCTCACGACATTCCTGCTCGCTGAGCAGGCGTCCACCCTCATAGGGGTCAATATAGATCATATCCCCTGACAAATTACACCTCACCACAAATTGCCAGGGCAGCCCGATACCATCGATCTGCACGCCTACACGCCTGCCGACTTCTATGTAGAGCAGCGAGAGGCTGATTGGTATGCCTGTCCGCCGCTCTAAAACATCGTTGAGAAAGCTATTGCGCGGGTTGTAGTAATCTTTGGTGTTACCATGAAAGTGTTCTTGATCGAACAGGACACGATTCATGGCTTCAAGTACCTGCTCTTGCGGAGGCTGGTGGGATGTGCCAGCATCGGAGAGACCAAGGACTCCCCGTACCTGTTGTGCCAGGTAGTCAAGTTTTTCCATATAGTACGCAATGTTGAGGTCAGGGTACTCCTCTTTGGCGATAAGTAATGCTGCCTGTGCCAGGTCGATAGCTGCATCTTCACCCGCGATCAATGCCTCAAATGCTTTGCGTACACCTTGCTGTGGTACGTCACCAGTGAAATCTTCTGCCATGACCACTCTATTTTCTGAACTGCCACCAGGCAACATTATGCTAGTGATTCCTGGCATTTCCCCTAGTTATTGTACCTTACGAGGGGCCGGTAAGCTAGTGAAGATTGACGTTTCTTGCTACTGCGGGATAGAATTCAGGTGAATCGCAGTAGAATTTCTACTGGCCATGTCCTATTTTTGTGATCGAGAGGAACCCGATGACAAACTCTACCTATAGCGAATTGAGAGAACAATTGCTGCAGGCAGCACGCATGCTGTTTCAGGCAGGTGTCATGTCACATAGCGGGCATGGTAATATGAGTGTAAGATTGCCACAGGCAGAGCACATGCTCCTCACTGCGACAGGCAACATTGCTCAGTTATCATACGAGCAACTGGCTGTCGTCACCTTTGACGGTGAAGTA
>WNEY01004474.1_pt1 | contig 10639 bp, 8 predicted proteins | sample 5400531 | NCBI WGS metagenome assembly WNEY01 (sample SAMN13153338, study PRJNA577476) | soil metagenome | isolation source: 200 cm saprolite under Douglas fir tree site 1 | place: USA:California | collected 2015-04-18
TCGCGCTCGACATCAAGCCGCGCGGCATGGTGCTCGATCCGGTCATCCCGGAGAAGGGGCTGGTGATGCTCTATGCCGCGCGCGGCACCGGCAAGACGCACGTTGCGCTTGGCATTGCTTATGCCGTTGCGACCGGATCGCCGTTCCTCAAGTGGCGGGCGGAACGGCCGCGCCGGGTGCTGCTGGTCGACGGCGAGATGCCGGCGGCGGCCTTGCGCGAGCGCTTGCAGCGGGTGGCGGCGAACGGCCCGCCGCGGCCAGCGACGCTCAAGATCATCGCCGGCGATCTGGTCGAGCAGGGCATCGGCAACCTGGCGGCGCCCTTGGTGCAGACCGAGCTCGACCGCTGGCTCGACGGCGTCGAGCTGCTCATCCTCGACAACCTGTCGAGCCTGACCGCGGCGCTGCGCGAGAACGACGCCGACAGCTGGTCGCCGATCCAGCAGTGGCTCCTGCGGCTGCGCCGGCGCGGCATCTCGGTGCTGATCGTGCACCACGCCGGCAAGGGCGGGGAGCAGCGCGGAACCAGCCGGCGCGAGGACGTGCTCGACACCACGATCAGCCTGCGGCGGCCGAGCGACTATGCGGCGACCCAGGGCGCGCGGTTCGAGGTGCATATCGAGAAGGGCAGGGGCATCCACGGCGCGCAGGCGAAGCCGTTCGAGGCGAGGCTCGACATCGAGGACCACAGGGCGGTCTGGACCCTGAAGGAGGTCGAGGACATGGAGCGGATCCGGATCGCGGCGCTGCTCGGGACCGGCATGACCGTGCGCGACATCGCCGAGGAGATCGGCATCTCCAAATCGGTCGTGCACCGGATCAAGCAGAAGATCGAGCAGGAGAGCACGGAGGCCGCGGCGGATCAGGCCGGGGCCGGCGCGGCGAGCTGACGGCTTGTCCCGCCGTCCCGCTCCCCAGGGGGCGGGACGGAGGGACGGCGAAAGAGGCGCGGGGCTTGCTGCAGCGGATCTGGACGTCTGGCGACATCCGCCTGGAACATCCGCCGTGATGGGAGAGTTTAGTCAGGGCTGCCGGCCCTACCTGCCTGACGCCAGAATGAGGAGGCTAGCCAATGGGCGTCATGATGCAGGCGTTCTATTGGGACTGCCCTGCGATCGAAGGCATTCCGTTTGGTTGGTGGGCTCACCTTCGGGCGAAGGTGCCTGAGCTCGCTGCCGCCGGCTTCACGGCGCTTTGGCTGCCGCCGGCGAACAAGGCGGCAAGCAACACGTCGATGGCGCATCGCAACCGGAGGGGCACCATCAGGATGTTACGTCCGCGCCGCGAACAATTCCGCTGCGCGCCCGCTTACAGCTATACCGCATCCTGCAATCTCCGAATGTGAGGCAACTCACCCTCGTTACGGCACGGTGGTCTTACAATGCGGTCTCGCTACGTCGGTGGAGCATCATCCCGCGCAGGCACGCGGGCCAGGGCTCGGAGGCGTACATGAATATCGGCTCGCCCTCGCAACCGACCGACTTCGCGCTCGACGTGGTCGGGCGCTACGTCTGCAACACGTTCGACGAAGCGCTCGCCAATTCCGATCCGTCCTATCGCGCCAACGCACGGGACGTGAGCGGCAATGCCCTGTCGCCACGCGGCGACATGCGGCCGTTCGACTTCATCATCATCGGCGGCGGCACGTTCGGCTCCGCCGTCGCCGAGCACTTGTCGTTCCGCAGCACGGGCCGGGCGGAACGCATCCTCGTCCTCGAAGCGGGGCCGTTCCTGCTTGCCGTGCACATGCAGAACCTGCCGTCGATCAATCTCGGCCGCGAGGTCTGGGGGCTGGCATGGAACGCTGCGCCGATCTTAGGATATGCGGCGTCCGGGCTCGCCTATTGCGTCGGCGGGCGCTCGATCTGGTGGGGCGGGTGGTCGCCGCGGCTGCTGGATTCGGAGACCGGCACCGCTTGGCCGCAGGCCGTGCTCGGCGATCTCAACGCGAAACAGCTCCCAAACGGCGACAATGGCTATTTCCGCCAGTCCGGACAGCAGATCGGCGTCACTGCCACCAACGATTACATCTTCGGCGAGCTGCACCACGGCATGCGCGAGCAGCTGTACAAGGCCATTACCAACAATCGCATCGCCGACGCGGTCGACCTCGCCACCCTGCCGGAGGCGCCGCCAGTCGAAATTCTCGATACGCCGCCTACGCTCGACGATCTCGCCGGCCTGCTCGGATTAGCGCCGCCGAACCCGCCGCCGTCCGATCCGGCGCAGCGCCAGCAGCTCGAGGCCGAGATGCGCAACAAGCTCAAGCTCGAGGCGCCGCTCGCCGTGCAGGCGCGGCCCGAGCACGCCGGCTTTTTCCCGCTCAACAAATTCAGCGCGGTGCCCCTGCTGATCAAGGCGGCGCGCGTGGCCTTCAGCGACGCGCCGGGCGACGACGTGCGCAAGCGCCTGATGGTCGTGCCGCGTTGCCACGTGTCGCGTTTGACCGTGACCAACGATCCGGACGGGCTGCGCGTCGACGGCGTGCTCACCGAGCGCGGACGCATTCCCCTCTCCCCCGAAGCCAAGGTGATCGTCGCGCTCGGCACCATCGAGAGCACGCGCCTCGCCCTCTTGTCCTTCGGACCCGACGGCCGGATCGGCACCAACTTCATGGCGCACCTGCGCTCGAACGTCACGCTGCGCATCCCGCGCGAGGCCTTCGACGCGGTGTCGCCCGCCGTGAAGGCGCTGCAAACCTCGGCGCTGCTGCTCAAGGGCCGGCACCCCTTCATCGGGGCTGACGGCAAGCCGGACGGCACTTTTGGCCATTTCCATTTCCAGATCACCGCGTCCGGTCTCGGCAATGCGGGATCGAATTCCGAGGCGGAGCTGTTCCAGAAGGTGCCCGACATAGACACCGTCGAGCAGCATCTGAACGCCACCGACTCGCACGTGATCGTGACCATCCGCGGCATCGGCGAGATGCAACCGAACAACAGCGCAAGCAACGTTACGCTCGACCTCAACCCCAGCCAGGTCGATTTCGGCGAGCGCAAGGCCTACGTGAACCTGCAGCCGAACCTGAAAGACATGCAGCTCTGGGAGGCCATGGATAAAGCCTCCGACGACCTCGCAATCGCGTTCGCCAACGGCCGCACGGTCGACTTCCTGCATTCGGTCTCGGGCGCGGACGTGCAGCTCGGGGCGGATGCCGCCACGATGGCGACCGTCATCCCGCATGTCGGGCGCGATCAGCATCCCAACGGCCGGCGCGACCCGCTCGGCTCCACGCACCATGAAGCCGGCACGTTGCGCATGGGCGACGATCCGACCACATCCGTGACCGACGCCAACTGCCGCTTCCATGGGGTTAAGAACGCCTATGTGGTGGGTCCGGCGCTGTTTCCGACTATCGGTTCGCCGAACCCGATGCTGACCGGCATCGCGCTCGCGCGACGACTTGGCGACCATCTGCTGCCGCCGCCGCCGGCTGCCCCCTCCGAGGCCGGTTTCCGCTATCTGTTTAACGGCTCAGAGAAATCGGCCGACCTGTTTGTCAAATGGATCCGGGTGGGCGGCGGAAACTTCATTCTCGCCAGGCGCACCCTGATCGCACAGCCCGACTCGAACGGCATCGGCCTCCTTTATTACGCGGCCGAGCAGTTCGACAATTTCACCCTGCGGCTCGACTTCTGCCTGCCGCATCCGCGCGGCAACAGCAACGACAATTCCGGGATTTTCCTGCGCTTCCGCAATCCGAAGCTGCCGGAGCTGCCGGGCACGCCCGGGCCCGACGTCCCCGGCAATCTCGCCACGGTCGGAGTCGATACCGGGTACGAGATTCAGATCGACGAGGAAGCACGCGGCGACACGCGCAAGGGCGAGCTCGACGGCTTCCTCTACAACCGCACCGGAGCGGTCTACAAGATCAAGACGATCGGCACCGCGCCGGGCCAGCAGAATTACACCAACAACCAGAGGCTCGCCCCCGGCGTCTGGCACAGCTACGACATCACCGTGACGGACCGCACGTATGAGGTGCTGCTCAACGGGCAACCGTCCACGAAGTTCACGGCCGACACTGGCGATCCGAACGAGCGCTTCCGCGGCCGCAAGAAGAGCGAGGATCCGGCTTCCGGCTTCATCGGCCTGCAGGTGCACACCGGGAACGTCGCCTTCGCCAATATTCGCATCAAGACGTAGCCGGCGCGCGTGCTGGCTGATTCTGGTCGACGCCACCCTCAACCCCGCCGGATCAAGCTTCGCCACGCTGTATTCGAGCGTGGCCGCGAATAGGACCTGCACGGTCGAGCAAACGCCCAACGCATCAGTGATCGGTAACGCAACATCCCACGGTACGATCCATTCTGCGCGGACAGAGCTCGCCCCGGGAGAGGCGCTGGTCCTCGCTCGAGTGAGGTGACGGGGTTCGTTCGATGCATGCCTACGATGCCCGAGTTAGAAAAACCGGCAGCCCGCGCTTGTTGGCGTACATCGGACGGTATCGCTCGGTGTTGTACATGGTGGCGACATCCAGGTTGCGCGGCCCCAGCTTGGGGTCAGGAATGGGCACCAGCTCATAGCACCCCTTCACCAGCGCCGACATAAGGCCGGTCTTGCCATCGAGGATCGCATCGTACGCCATGTTGCCAAAGGTCAAGCCGACAAGCTTGTCGACGAAATCCGGATCGCCTGAGCGCAGCTCGTAGGTGAGGTCGGACGCGATCGTCTCCTCGCCGGTGCGCCGCCTGATCTCGTCGGCAAGCGTCTCGGCGACGCTCGCCTTCTTACGGTGCCCGTACGCATCGGGCTCGCCGTATTCCTGGATTTCATAGCCCTCCCACTCGGCGCCCTCGCTGAGCACAATCAGCGCATAATTGCTCGGGTTTGCATGCTTCTCCTCGATGAGGAGCCCAATAAGCTTGTCGAGATTGACCTTGTATTCGGGGATGACACAGCGGATCGAGGTGACGTACGCGGTGTAGAGCGCCGTAAATCCGGCGTCGCGGCCGAAGACGCGGAAAATGCCGATTCGCTCGTGCGAGGCGACGGTTGTCCGCTGGCGCTGGATGGCGTCGGCGGCGCGGGTAATCGCCGTCGAGAAGCCGATGCAGTACTCGGTGTTGCGGACATCGTTATCCATCGTCTTCGGGATCGCAATGACCTTGACGCCGAGCGCATCAAGCTTGGCCGCGTAGCCGAGTGTGTCGTCACCGCCGATGGCAATGAGGTGCTCGATGCCGAGCGCCGCGAGATTCGCCAACACTTGCCCCGAGAGATCCCAGGTCTTGGTGCCGATGCCGCTCAGGGAGACCGGAAAGTCCTTGCCGGCGAGGTGGCCGGGCAGCTTCCGCATTCTGGACGGGTCGGTGCGGGTCGCGTGCAGCACGGTCCCACCGCGCCGGTCGATGGTGCGCGTGTTCTCACGGTCCAAGAGTACGAGGTAGCGGCGCCGGCTGGTGGGGTCGTCAACGTTCAGGTGCGTGAGGCCCTCCCAGCCGCGGCGGAGACCGACGACTTCGATATCGTCCTCGCTGCTGCGGTAGGTAACGGTTTTTATGACCGAGTTCAGGCCGGGGACGTCGCCGCCACCGGTGAGAATGCCGATGCGCCTCTTCGCCATGACCGCCCCTTCTGCACTTCGCGAGCTCGTCCGTAACGACCAGGAGCGTCTTCACACCTCGACGGTCGCATCCGAGGCGCGGTGCGCAATTGTCCTTAAGCCGATGAACGTGGCAGCGGGGTGTACGATGACGCTCGACGGAATGGCTTCGAGGTATGTTCGAAAACGTCCTTTGTGCTCGAATCGTGCGCGGAATTCCGAGCGCGCCATGAAGTCCGTGATCCGCGGGGCGATCCCACCTGCGATGAAGACGCCGCCTCGAGCACCGAACATCAGAGCAACATTTCCGGCGATCGTTCCCAGCATCGCGCAAAACAGCTCGAGCGCCATCGTCGCGATTGGGCAGTCACCAGCTAGTGCCGCTGTTGTAATTTCGGCGGCATCACGTGTCGGGGCATCAATTCCGTCGATCGCGACGACAGCGCGGTAGAGGTTTTCCAACCCTACCCCTGAAACCACTCGCTCCGCCGACACGTGCCCGAACTGCCGTCGCAGACAGTCGATGATCGCATCCTCGCGGTTGGAGGTCGCGGCCATCGTGGCGTGACCGCCCTCGCTTGCGATGACAATCGAGCCATGCGAGCCCGGGACCAAGCAGGCGACGCCGAGGCCTGTTCCAGGTCCGAGCACCGCCATTGGTGCTCCGCATACGGACTCACCGTCTCCCAGCCGATATAAATCTGCCGCCGTCAGGTACGGCAAAGACAATGCAGCCGCCTCAAAATCATTGCAGATGTGGATTTTCGCAAGGCCGAATGCCGCGCACAGCTCATGCGCATCGATTGTCCAAGGACAGTTGGTGAGCACACAACGATCTTCGTCAACCGGCCCGGCAGCTGCGAGCACTGCCTCATGGACCGACAATGGCCGCCCATTACAGTCCAAGAAGGCACTGACGACGTCGGTAAATCGGGGGAACTGCGCTACGGTAAAATACTTGATGGGACCAAGCACGCCATTCGACAGAAGTGCGAACCTAGCGTTGGTGGCGCCAACATCGCCCAACAGCACGTGCTCATGAGAGAAACCCATCCGTAACTCCTGCCGTGGCATGCGGGCTCAGAGCTCGCTGCAGCCATCGACATCACCCAGGGGTCATTCACTCAATGGCGTCATTCGCGCCGAGGTATAACGCTCCTCGGTCGTTTTTGTTGCGTGCCGCGCGCGGTCGCCAAAGCCGATGACCTCGAGCTCAAAGGCGCAGCGGCGCTTCGGCAAGCAGGACTTCCGCTACGTGGCTGAGGAGGGCAGTTACATTTTGTACTGGCGGACCCTGAAGGAGGTCGAGGACATGGAGCGGATCCGGATCGCGGCGCTGCTCGGCACCGACGCTGTCCTTTGACCTTGGGACCGCGATCCAGGAATGGGATTAGAGCCATCGCCCGATAGGGGAATCGAACCGGCTGCGGTGGCCTCGGCCCGATCGTCCAACAATGTCGCGTGAGGCGCTTTTTTGGTGGGACACACGCGGCAGAAAGCCTAGTGGTCCGATTCCGAAGTTCGTAAGCATTCGCGGCAGGTTCGTATACGAACTTCGGAATCAAGGACCACTAGCAACTCTATGATTCTAGTGCGGCTTTTGAATTTGAAGTTCCTAAACGGACTCGCGGCAAACTGATAGGAGCTTCAAATTCGCCGGACTAGTGATCGTGTGGAAAGATCTCGGTATCCCACCGGCCTGTAAGTCCACTGATTTCGTTAGCTTGTGCCAGCCCGCCCCTGGGCACCACATTAGCCGCCGCCCCACGCGTTATTCCAGGTTCTTGCTCGGCGGATAGTCGCGCGAGAACGGCGGCTGGGTGACGAATTGCGCGCGGTCGTAGGTCCAGAACTGGCTGACCTGCGGATAGGTCTTGAGAATGGTGTTGGCGAGCTTTCCGTTCACGCGCGCCACCTTGCGGATGGAGATGTCGAGGATCGGGGTCCCGTATTCGTCAAGCCGCACGGGTCCGATCGGTCCGTGGTTCAAGCGGACGTCGTGCATGGCCTTGAGGAACGCAGCCGCGTCTTCGGTGTTGCCGCCAATCGCTTTCAGCGCTTCCTCGATGATGAGTAGCGCGGTGTACGGACCGGCGGTGTAGAAGCCGGGATCGTGTCGATAGTCGGCGTTGATGCCGGCGACGAATTTCTTGTTGTCCGCGGTATCGAGGCCGGCCGCGTACCAACCGGCGCTGAAGGTATCGACCGCCTCCTCGCCCATCAGCTTGAGAATGCCCTCGTCGGTGCTCGTGGTATTGCCGAGCACGCCGATCTTCCCTTTCAGCCCGTAATCATCGAGTTGCTTGAGGAAGCGCAGCGGGTTGCTGCCGGCGAAGCCGATATAGATGCCGTCCACGTCGGGCTTGATCTGCGCCAGGTACGGCGCATAGTCCGGCGTGTTGAGCGGCGGCCAGAGCTTTTGCACGACCTTGCCGCCGGCGGCTTCGAACGCGAGCTGGAATCCGCCGGCGCCCTCGTGCCCGTAAGTGAAATCCTCCGCGACGATCGCCATGCGCTTGTAGCCGAGCGTCTTGGCCGCGTAATCGCCGAGCGGATAGGTCACCTGCGGCGCCGTCCCGAAGGCGTGCAGCACCCATGGGTTCACCGCGTGGCTCTTGAGATCGACGGTCGCCGCCGAGGTCGTGGTGATGAGCGGCACTTTGGTATCGCGGATGTAGCCGTCGATCGCCAAGGCCTCGTTGGTCGCCAACGGACCGATCATCACCGGCACCTTGTAGCGTTCGACCAGCTCCTGGGTCTTGGTTCGCGCCAGCGCGGGATTGCCGGCGGTGTCCTCGGTGATCAGCTCGACCTTGCGGCCGGCGATCATGCCGCCGCGCTCCTTGAGGTAGAACGCCGCGCCCTCGATCTGCTGCTTGCCGCCGGCCGCGAGCGGGCCGGTATTGACCGTGAGAAATCCGATCTTGAGCGGCTCGGAGCGCTGCGACCATGCTCGCCGCGCCGGCAGTGCGGCGAGCGCGGCGGCGCCCGCGAGCAGGGTGCGGCGCGAGACCGCAAGTCTAGCGTTCCTCTGTGGCATCCCGAGCTCCCTGAACCTTATGGCTTCCCTGACGGCGCAAACCCCGTGGGATGATGGGCCGATTTGCTCCTGCCGACAAGCAACGTAATGGGCATTACAAAATCATCGATTTCGGCACGTTGCGACTGTAGGAGGACGAGATGGCAGCCGCGCGCCGCACCGGCGCCGACACGCGCGGCATGATCGCGCGGCTCAGGCGAATCCCTTCGAGGCGCGGCTCGACATAGAGGACCACAAGGCGGTCTGGACCATGAAGGAGGTCGAGGACATGGAGCGGATCCGGATCGCGGCGCTGCTCGAGACCGGGATGACCGTGCGCGACATCGCCGAGGAGGTCGGCATCTCCAAATCGGTCGTGCACCGGATCAAGCAGAAGATCGAGCAGGAGGGCGCGGGGGCCGCGGCCGATCAGGCCGGCGCGGCAGGCTAGGCGAGGCCGTAGGTCTCCCCAAACCATTTCGGTCGGATGACCGTGGGGTCATGTTCAAGATGGACTACACAACGCCTGCCGTACTCGACGCCCTGAACCAGCATGCCGACAATGACTTCGGCTTGCCAGTCGTTGTACGATGATCGAGCAGCCTCCGGGAGCATAATCCAAGCATCATGGATATGATCGCTCAGCGGACCGGCAACCTTGATCCTGGTGAATCCGAATGCCTCCACGCGGGGAATCCTCGGCGGTGGAACAAGCGGTCGCCACATGATCTGAGGCGTCCAGACATCCGCGCAATGTTTCTGCAGGGGGTTGTCCAATTTGAGATTGATCGTCCCAAATGGTCGGCACGCCGCTATTTCCGGAACAAGCTGTGCGAGTTGAGGGATGAGCACGTCATGATTGATGTACGCCAACCGATCGCCGCGAATAATCATTCCGCCGCAATTTGACATGGGTCGTCCGCGCGCTCGATTTCGAATTCCGCTCGCATGACAGCACGGACATGACGAATCACTCGTGCTAGGTTATTGGTCGCGCAAGAGCGCAAGAATTGCAATCGCAATTTTTGTTCTTGTAGTGTGAATCGGCGCCCGTTTATTTCAATTTTATCTGGCGGAGACCGGCAGGCACGTAGCTGCTCGGCCGAGCGAGTGATGCCGCACGCAGAAGCCCAAGCGCCCGCTAACTCTCCTCCCTCAGATCGTCCCGCAGCGCGCATTGCATCATCGCTACGCGCAGATATGATTTTCGGGAAGGACGTTGTGCTCGGCACCGAGGCCTCAGCTGCCATGGAACGGTGAGCAAAGCGGGCGGTTGTCGCAGCGAATGGGAGGTCATCAATGGCAGTCACAACGGTGTCGCGCGCGTCCACCGCGTCGTCGGCAGTCGATCAGGTCAAGCGGGACGTCTCGGCGGTCACGCGACTGCTCGAGGCCGAAGGAATTCTCGACTACAGCGGGCACGTGTCGACACGCATTCCGGGCCGTGACGTCTTCGTCATCCAGATCGGCTCCGCCTCGCGCGCCGAGGTCGAGCCGGCCTCGATGCTGGTCTGCGACTACGACGGCAAGGTGCTGGAAGGTGACGGCGCGCCGCCGGTCGAGCTGCCGATCCATACCGAGATCCTGAAGGCGCGCCCGGACGTACAGTCCGTGCTGCACTCGCATATGGAGCTTGCGATCGCCTTCACGATGATGGAAGGCGTCAAGCTCGTGCCGATGCGTGCGCGCGCGTCGCGCTGGAAGAGCGGCATCCCGACCGATCCCGACCCGAGCCACATCAAGCTCAAGGAGCAGGGTCAGGCGCTGGCGAAGAGCCTCGGACCCCATCACGCCCTGCTGATGCGCGCGCATGGGCTTTGCCTCGTCGCCGAATCGGTTCGCGCGCTGCTCGTCGATGCGGTCCACTTCAAGGAGAATGCCACCGCACAGATGCAGGCGTTGCAGGCCGGCGCCAAGCCCATGCCGCTGACCGATGCCGAGATCGCGCAGATCGAGAAAATGGAAATACGCGACTGGCACATCAAGAAGCTTTGGAACTACTACACGCGCAAGGCCACCAAGCGCGGCATCCTGCCGGGCGAATGGAATCTCGTCCCTTCCAACGAGATGATGGA
>WNEY01004477.1_pt1 | contig 10637 bp, 11 predicted proteins | sample 5400531 | NCBI WGS metagenome assembly WNEY01 (sample SAMN13153338, study PRJNA577476) | soil metagenome | isolation source: 200 cm saprolite under Douglas fir tree site 1 | place: USA:California | collected 2015-04-18
CACGCTGGTCCAGACGCGCGGCGAGTACTATCAGACGCTGCTTCCGGGCGGCGCGCGCCTGCGCCTCGGCCCGCACCCGCTGGCCGCCGAGCTGCGCGGACTGCGCATCATCCCGCTCGCGCTCGGGCGGACGTACGTGCCTCACGCGCAAAGCCTGTTGCACGGCCCCTGGGAGCGGCTGGCCGCGTAAGCTTGCAGCACCGCCGCTGAGGAGCGTCCGCCACCGGGCACGGTGCCCGACCGCGAGGGCACCACCGCTCAGATTTCCACCACTGGGTCTCCATCGACCAGCGGTACCTCACCTAAGTGCTTGGATTTTCAAAACCTGATCATGGCACCAGCGTTGCGTTGCTTACTTGCGGAGGAGGAAGGCATGACGGTACGCAACATCTTGATCGTCCTCGCCGGAGCCCTGTGGCTCGGCGTCCTCGGTGTGATCGGCAGCGTCGCTCTCGACCGGCCGCGCTTCGACACGAGGCGCCCGGTGATCGTCGCCCAACTCGTGGCAGCGATCGACGACGTCAGCGCGGAGGTGGCGACGCCGATCGAGGCTTCGTGGGAGCAGCCCGTGCGTGCGGTCGACGAGGCGCTTGCGCAGGGCGATCGGGGCTCGGCCGAGCGGGCTTGGGAAGGTCTGGCCGCCGCGGGCGACGCCGCGCTCCGCATGGGCGAGACCAGCCGCGCGCGCGAGGCATTCCTGGCGACGCTGTCCCAGGCGCGGAAGCAGAGCTCGTTCGCCGGCGTGCTGCGCGCCGAGGAGGCGTTCGAGACACTCGGGGATCGCGAGCTCGCACTCCGGTGCCTGCGCGTGGCCGAGAAGATGCCCGGGATCGGCGACATCGAGCGGGGGCTCGTGCGCGAGCGCTTCGAGCGGCTTGCCGCGTCCTCCCGCGCCGCGGGGGGCGCCCGATGAACGGGGGGCGAGCGCGGGTTCCGCTGATCCTCGCCCTGGCCGTGCTTCGCCGGAGCGAGGCCGACGACGGGGCGACCCACGCTCGGCGTCGCACCGGTTATGTGGTGTCGGCCACGCCCGAGGACGGCGCGCTGCTCGTCGACACCGGCCGCGGGTTCACGCTCCTTGTCCTGGTTTCGGATACGGTCATGCGCGGCGGCGACGGGGTGGCTGTGGGACTCGAGGATCTGACCGCCGGCGACGTGGTCGAATGGCTCGCGGACCGAGACCACGGCATCGTCGTCGTCGAGGAGGTGACACGGCTCAAGTCGCTCGCGACCGTCGCCTAGCGGCGGAGACGCCGGCGAAGTCGACCCCGAGCTCGATGGTGGCGGGCGCGCTCAGGCTCTGGACGAAGACGTCGACTCGGGTCAGGAGCCGGATGAGACCAGCGCACGAATTTCAAACACTGTCTGTCGGTGGCGCGACGGTCCCGCTTCATAAGTGCCTGGATTTGTGAACCCGAACTCTGGCATCGGCGTTGCGTCACGCTCACGCCGCGCCGCGGGTCCCAAGATGCGGCAGGAGGACGGAATGACCGTACGCAAGATGTTGATCGTACTGGCGGGAGCCCTCTGGCTCTGCCTTCTCGGTGTGATTGCCAGTGTGGCCGTCGAACGACTGAGCGTGGAGCACAAGCGCGCGGTCGCCCACCTCGGTGAAGCCGGCGACGTCAGCGCGCTGGTGGCCGCGCCAGGGGAGTGCCCTGGGAGACCCCCGTGCGAGTGGTGAGCGAGGGGCGGCTTCAGTGGTACCGGGTCTCGAAGAGCAGCGCGCCCGACGGCGAGCAGTAGGGACCGTGAAGCATTCCCGGAGGCCGGCAGGCGTACATGCCGGCCGTGAACGTCTGCTGGAGACCCAGGTCCGTGAGGCTTCCCTCCAGGATCCAGACCTCCTCCCAGAAGTCGTGGGCGATCGTCTCGCTGGTGGTCACGCCCGCGGCGAAGCGTAGCAGCCTCGTCAGGTCGCCCGTCTCGGGATCACGGCTCAGGATCTTCTCCTCGATTCCGTGGCCACCGGCGCCGGCCGTCACCGAGCCGGCGACCGGGCGCCAGGGGACGTCGTCAGGGCGGAAGAATTCGAGCGGTGGCTTTGGCAATGTTACCCTCGAAGAAGGTGATGCGCTTCGATTCCACGATCGCGGAAGTCCTGTTGACCTACGCCCGGCGGGTCGTGGCGCGTGGGTACGTCCACAACACCCTCGGTAACATCGCCCTGCGGGTCCCGGCCGACGGCTTCGAGGACGGCGTCGTCTACACCAAGCACGCCGGAGTCTCGCTCGAAGAGATGACGCTCGCCAACGTGGTGATCACCGACGTGCCGAGCGGCCGGCTGCTCCACGGCGACGTGCCGACCAGCGTGGGTCATCAGCTCAACCGAGAGATCCTCCGCCTGCGGCCCGACGTCAACGCCGTCATCCACGTCCATCACGACGAGACGATCGCGTACTTCGCGGCCAGCCCGGGGCGGGAGTTCCGCGTGCTCTCCATCGAGTTCCCGTCGGTCATGGGAAGACCGCCGCACGTGCTGCCCTCGCACGTCAACGTCGAGCTGGACGTGAAGCCGATCCGGGCATTCATCCAGACCACCAACGCCATCGTCATGGAGAGCCACGGTGTGACCACGCTCGGCCGGTCGCTGTCCGAGGCCTATCACCGGCTCAACACGCTGGCCGCCGAAGTGCGCCGACTGGTGGTGGCCGAGCAGCTCGCCGCCCTGCGCGGCAGCGAAGTCCAGTGGGTCGATCTCGCCGCGCTCGAGTGGGCGTACGAGCACGCCGACGACGTGATCTATCCGACGCCGGCGGCGGCCGCCCTCCGCTAGCGCCGGCCGCTCAGCTCCTTCCTCACCAGCTCCGCGCCCGCGGCCAGCGCCGCGAGCTTCTGATTGCACTGATAGCGCGGCGACCAGCCGAAGCCGCAGTCGGGATTCACCGTCAGCTTCTCGGCCGGGCACACCTCGAGCACGCGCCGGATCCGCCGCGCCACGTCTTCGGGCGTGTCCTGGTTGAAGCCCTTGACGTCGACGACGCCGGCGCCGAGCTGCCGCCCGTCGCCGTACTTCCGCCACAGCTCGAGCTCGGACAGCTCACGGCCGGCGAACTCCAGCACGAACTCATCGGCGCGCGCCTTCAGCGCGCCCGGGACGTACGGCTCGTAGGTCCGGGGGAAGCGCGAGCGGCCGAAGCGATTGCCGAAGCAGATGTGGAAGCCGAGGCGCGCCCGGACGCCGTCGGTGGCCAGATTGAAGAGCCGCGCCATCTCCTCGCCGGAGACGTTGCCGCGCGCGGGCTCGTCGATCTGGATCCAGTCGGCCCCGGCCGCCACCAGCGCCTTCAACTCCTGGTTGATCACCTCGGCGAAGCGCTCGGCGACGTCGACCGTGCCCTTGTAGACCTTGCCGGGATGGATGCGTGATCCGAACGTGAGCGGCCCGGCGCAGGTGGCCTTGGTCGCCCGCGTCGTGTGTGACCTGAGGTACTCGAACTCCTTCACGATGCCGAGCCCGCCCGCCGGCGGCTCGATCCGCCCCACCGCCTCGTAACGCGTCTGCTGGTCGTAGCCCCAGTAGCCGAGCTTGCGGCGGACGGGCAACGCCTCGATGCCCTTGATGATCGTGTAGTAGGTGTCGACGTAGCCGTCGAGCCGGCGCACCTCGCCGTCGGTGATGACGTCGATCCCGGCCTCTTCCATGTCGGCGACCACGGCGTCGACGGCGTCGTCGAACATCTCCTCGAGATCGCCGGGACCGGCCTCGCCGGCCTCGTAGGCCTTGACGAGGGTGAACCACCATCCGGGCTTTCCGTGCGAACCCACCACGCTGGTGGGGATGAGCGGCAGCGAAACCATCAGGCGGCTCCTCCAATGATCCTCGAGACAGTCGCGTCGCGCCGCGCGTCGGCCGGCGCGCCGGCGAAGATGATCTCCCCGCGCTCGATGACATACAAGCGGCTGGTGTGCTCGGGCACGTGATGGATGTTGGACTCCGCCATCAAGATGCCGGGGCCCTGGCGCTGGATTTCGGCGATGCCCTCGGCGATGGCGGGCGCGATCACGGGCGACAGGCCCTCGAACGGCTCGTCGAGGAGCAGCAGCTCCGGATCGAGGGCGAGGGCGCGGGCCAGCGACAGCATCTTGCGCTCGCCGCCGGAGAGCTGGCCGCCACCGCGCGCGGCGTAGTCGTGGAGCCTGGGGAACAGGCGATACGAGCGCGCGAGGCGCTCGGCCTCCGGCCGAGCCGTGGTCCGCGTCCACGTCGCCAGCTCGATGTTCTCGGCGACCGTGAGATCGGCGAAGACCTCGCTCTCCTCGGGCGCGAAGCCGACGCCGAGGGCGGCGATCCGGTGAGTCGGCATGCCGACGAGACTCCGGCCGCCGAAGGCGATCCGGCCGGCTCGCGGCGTGAGGTAGCCCATGATCGTGCGCAGCGTCGTCGTCTTGCCCGCGCCGTTGCGCCCGATCAGACAGACCAGCTCACGCTCGGCGACCTCGAGAGAGACGTCGCGCAGGATGCGGCTCGACTGGATGTCGACGCTCAGGCGCTCGACCGCCAGCATCACGGGTGGGGCTTGCCGAGCACGGTCGCGACGACGTCGGCGTCGGCGCGGATCCCGTCGGGCGTGGCGTCGGCCAGGACGCGGCCCTGATGCAGCGCCACGATGCGGTCGGAGTAGCCGAAGACGATGTCCATGTCATGCTCGACCTGAACGATGGCCTTCACTCCCAGGCGTCGGGCCGCGCCGACCATGACGTCCATGATCGCGTGCTTGTCGGCCGTGCTCACGCCGGAGGTCGGCTCGTCGAGGAGGATCAGCTCGGGCCCGAGCGCGAACGCGCTGGCGACGTCGAGCAGCTTCTTGTCCCCCTGGGGCAGCGTGCGCGCGAGCTGGGTGAGCCGATCGCCGAGGCCGAAGACGGCGGCGATCTCAGCGACTTCTGTGTGGACCGCGCGGTCGCCGGCGAGCTCCGACCAGAACCGCCACCCGCGCTTGAGGCGCGCGCAGACGGCCACGGCGAGCGTCTCCGCTACCGTGAGGGCGGGAAACACGTTCACGAGCTGGAAGCTGCGAGCCAGGCCGAGCCGCGCCAGCGCGACCGGTCCCACTCCGGCGAGATCGCGCCCCCGGAAGCTCACGTGTCCGGCCGTCGGGGGCGCCAGCCCGCTCATGATGTTGATCAGCGTCGTCTTGCCGGCGCCGTTGGGCCCGATGATCGAGACGAACTCGCCCTCGCTCACGGTGAGGCTCACGCCGTCGAGCGCGGTGAACACGCCATAACGTTTGGTCAGATCCCGGGCTTCGAGAAGGATGGTCACGGTGGCTGGTTCGAGCGCCGGCGAAGGGGGGCGAAGCCCCCCTCCGAGGAAAGCCCCATCAGACCCTGTGGGAAGAAGATGACGACGATGGCCAGGATCGCGCCGAAGACGAAGCGCCAGTACTGGGTGACCGACATCACCTGGTCCTGGAGCACGATGAAGACGAAAGCGCCCAGCACGGACCCCAAGAAATTCCCGAAGCCGCCGAGCAGCAGCATGAAGACGAGGTTGCCGGAGTGGGTCCAGTAGGCGAGGAGCGGATCGGCCAGGCCGGTGGGCACGACGAGGAGCGCGCCGCCGACCGCGCCGAACACGGCGGCGACGACGAACGCGGCCAGCCGGTAGCGGCGCACGTCGACGCCGGTGAACTCGGCCTTGCCGGCGTTCTCGCGGATCGCGCGCAGGCCGAGGCCGAACGGCGAGCGGACGATCCGCCACATCACGATCGCCGCGACGACCAGCACCGCCAGCGAGTAGTAGTAGAACGGCCCGATCAGGAACGCGATCTTGCCGAGGGACGGGAAGGCCAGACCCAGCAGCCGGGGTCGGAGAACGCGCATGCCCTCGTCGCCGCCGGTCAACGCGTAGAACTTGAGGAGAAACGAATAGCCCAGCATCCCGAAGGCGAGCGTGAGCATGCCGAAATAGATCTTCACGTAGCGGACACACAGCGGCCCCACCAGCAGCGCGACCACCGCGCCGGCCACCGCCGCCGCCGCCACGATCGCCTCCAGATCGAGCACGCCGAGCTTCGAGGTCAGAAACGCCGCGGTGTAGGCGCCGAGGGCGACGAACAGGGCGTGCCCGAAGGAGAGCAGGCCGGTCGTGCCGAACAACAAGTTCAGACCGAGGAGGGCGATGCCGTAGCCGAAGAAGGGCAGCATGAGCGTGGCGTAATAGTCGCGGCCGGCGAGCGGGAACAGCGCGAGGGCGAGGAGCGCGGCGCCGGCCGCGAGCCGTCCGCTCACGCGGCGGCCTTCGCGAAGAGCCCGGCCGGGCGGAGGACGAGCACCGCGATCACGACGACGTAGATCGCCAGCATCTCGACTTCCGGGTACACGGTCACGGCCACCGCGCGCATGATCCCGACGATCAACGCTCCGGCCACGGCGCCGCGCATGGAGCCGAGCCCGCCGATGACGACGACGGCGAAGGCCTCCACGATCAGGTCGATGCCCATCTCGTTGACGGCGGCGGTGGCCGGGATGACCAGCGCGCCGCCCACGGTGCCGAGCGCCATGCCCAGCGTGAAGACGCGGATGGAGACGCGGGCCATGTCCACACCGAGGGCCTCGGCCATGCGGCGATTCTCGGCGGTCGCCCGTACGATGCGGCCGAAGCGCGTGCGGGTGAGCACGAAGCCCATCAGCGCGGCGATCAATCCGGCGGCCCCGATGACGACGAGGTTGTAGACGGGGATGACGAGGCCGCCGGCCCGGAGCTGGCCGTAGACGAGGTAGACGTCGCCGAGCTGATGAGGGGCCGGGCCCCAGACGAAGCGGATCACGTCCTCGAACATCAGCACCAGCGCGAACGTCAGCAGGAGCTGGAAGCTCTCGTCCCGGTCGTAGATCGTGCTCAGCAGTCGTTCGAGCACCGGACCGGCGAGCGCGAGCACGAGGCCCGCGGCGATCAGCACGAGCGGAAAGATCGGCGGCGGCGCTCCGGCCTTGAGGGCCCAGCTCACGGCCGAAACTCCCGCATAGGCGCCGAGCGCGTAGAAGGACCCGCAGGCGAGGTTGAGGATCTTCTGGACGCCGAAGACGAGCTGGAGGCCGGCCGCCACCAGGAACAGCCCGGCGGCGTGGAAGACGCCGCCGAGCACGATGTTGAGGCTCTGCGCGATCAGGGCGCCGGACGCCTCACACGCTCCACGAATTGATCCAGTCGTAGAGCCCGGTGCCGCTCGGCTTCTGGATCTGTTTGGTGGACATCACCTCCACGGGATCGATCGTCACGAAGTCGTGGCGGTTCTTGTGGGTGGTGAGGCCCTGGACGTAGCTGCACTCCATGATGTGGTCGCCGCGGTAGCTGCGCCGGCCGGACAGCGATTCCACCTCGATGCCCTCCAGCGCCTCCACCACCTGCTCCGTCGTCGGCCACGGGCCGCCGGCCGCCTTGGCCGCTTTCTCGACCGCCGCCTTGTAGGCGACGACCGTGAAGTAGGCGTGGTCCGACTCGTAGTTCGGCCACTCCTTGAACCGCTCCTGGTGCCACCGGGAGAACTCGCGCAGCAACGGAGTCGCGTTGGGCGCCTCGAAATACATCGAGTTGTAGCCCATGATGGCGCCCTCGGGCGTGAACGCCTTCTTCATGGACTCGTGGACGCCGCCGGCCGTGGTGAGCACGAACTTCGTGGACTGCGTGAGACCGGCCGCGTGAGCCTGTTTCATCAAGATCGGAGCGTCGCCCGACCAGAACGAGGAGAAGACCAGATCGGGCTTGGCCTGCTGGAGCGCGGCCACGTGGGAGGTGAAGTTGGTCTCGCCGAGCTTGGGCCAGAGATCGGCCACCGGCGTGACGTTCATGCCGAACTTCTTCATGATGGCGAGGAACGCCGCCCAGTTGTCGCGGCCATAGGAGTAGTCGTTGTTGATGCCGGCGACCGTCTTGATCTTGCCCTTGTGCCGGCGAGCCGTGAGCAGGGACGCCATCACCGCCTCGGCCTCGTTGTCGACGCTGCGGAAGGCGTAGCGCGGCTTCGGGATCGTTTCCTCCACGCCCTTCTGAGTCGTCGCGTCCCAGGCGAGCCACAGGGCCTTGAGCTCCTCGCTCACCGGGCCCAGCGCCAGGCCGACCGCCGTCGAGATCCCGCCCGTGATCACCTCGACCTTCGTCTGCAGCGCGAGCTTCCGGAAGCGCTCGACGGTGTCCTTGGGATTCGATTCCTCCTCGACCACCAGCTCGACCTTGCGGCCCGCGATCCCGCCTCCGGCATTGAGGCGATCGACGGCGAACTGCGTGCCGCGCAGCCCCGACTCGCCCACGGGAGCCGTCACGCCGGCCTTCGCCGCCAGCACCCCGATGCGGACGGGCGCGGGCTGGGCGTGGGCGGGAGCGCCGTCGAGGCGAGCGGTGGTGGCGGCGGCCGCCCCGGCCAGAACCTTGAGGAACATTCGGCGGTTGGTGATCATTCGGTCTCTCCTCTCGACGGGCCACGGCTCACGGCGCCGGCATTCTAATCGGTTCGGACAGGCCGCGGTAGGGTGCTACACTACGCCCCAACTTTCGTCAGGCTCTCATTCCCACCTGAGCGAGGGTAACGTGCACGTACGGTTCTGGGGCACCCGAGGGTCGATTGCCACGCCCGGGAAACAGACGGCGCGTTACGGTGGTAATACGTCGTGTGTGGAAGTCCGTGGAGCCGACGGCACGCTGATCGTGCTCGACTGTGGCACCGGCGCCCGCGGCCTCGGCCTGCATCTCGCCCAGATGCCCCAGCCGCCCCGCCTCCACCTCTTCATCGGTCACACGCACTGGGATCACATCCAGGGCTTTCCCTTCTTCGTCCCCGCCTTCGTGCCCGGGGCCGAGCTGAACATCTACGCCCCCCTCGGCTTCCAGCGCGGCCTGGAGGAGGCGATGGCCGGGCAGATGGAGTACTCGTACTTCCCGGTGAAGCTGCGCGATCTGCGCTCGCGCATCCACTTCACCGAGCTCGACGAGGGCTTCTTCCGCGTCGGTGGCATGCTGGTCGAGACCCAGTACCTGAACCACACGGCGCCGACCATCGCCTACCGCATCTCGAGCGGAGGCGCCTGCGTCGCCTACGCCACCGATCACGAGCCGTTCTGGACCGCGTCGGCCGGCCGGTACTATCACCCCGGCGATCAGCGGCACATCGCGTTCATGCGCGGCGCCGACCTGGTCATCCACGACGCCCAGTACACGGAGGAGGAGTACCGCGAGAAGAAGGGCTGGGGGCATTCCACCGTGGAGTACGCGACCGACGTCGCGCGGGCCGCCGGCGCTCGGCGACTGGCGCTCTTCCACCACGATCCGAGCCACGACGACGCGGCCGTCGATCGACTGGAGGCGCTGGCCCGTGCCCGCGTCGGGCGCGACCTCGAGGTGTTCGCCGCCGCAGAGGGACTCGAGGTCGAGGTGAACGGCGACGGCGGCGCCACCTCGGCCACGACCGACGTGTCGGCGCTGGTCCGCCGTCCCATCGCCGGCGGGCGCGTGCTCCTGGTCACCGCCAACACCTCTGAGATCAGCACCATCCAGGACGTGCTCGACGTGGAAGATCTCGTCCTCATCCCGGTGCCCGACGCCGCGTCGGCGCTGGCCCGCGGCGCTGACGTCGTGCCCGACCTCGCCATCATCGACGCCAAACTGCCCGATGGCGACGGCGCCGCCCTCGTCGCACCGCTTCGCGCCCGCACCGGCCGCCCGACGCTGCCCGTGCTGCTCCTGACCGACGACGTCGATGGTGTGCGGGGCACACTCGCCGGCTCGGGCGAAGCCGACGACGTCCTGGCCAAGCCGTTCAGCCCGCCCATGCTTCACGCGCGGGTGCGCGCCTGGCTGGCCCGCGCGCTCGGCGCCGAGGAACGGCGGCTGGAGCCGGTGCTGGCCGCGATGGCGCCGCTGAACTCCGAGACGCTCCGGAGCGTTTCCGTGTTCCGAGACATGGCCCGCGACGAGCTGGAGGCGCTGCTGGCCCAATCGGGCGAGCGCCGGTACCCGGCCGGGCACGAGCTCATCGCCGAGGGCGAGATTCCCGAGCACGTCTTCGTCATCATTGCCGGCCGCGTCCGCGTGATCGAGGCGATGCCCGACGCGCAGACCGAGGTCGTCCTCGGTGAGCTCGGCCCGGGCGAGATCGTCGGCGAGCTGGGAATCCTCACCGAGCGACCGCGCTCGGCCACCGTCGTCGCCCTCGAGCCCACGCGCTGTCTCGCGCTGCGCCGCTTTCATTTTCTGCAGGCGCTCGAGCGCTCTCCGGCGCTCGCCCTCGGGCTGGCCCGGCTGCTGGCGCGCCGGCTCTACGACTCCGATCGACGCCTGGCCCGCTACGCGCCGGACGCGCTGACGGGACTGGCCAGCCGCCGGGCCTTTCACGACCTGTACCGTCGCATCGCGGCCAGCGCCCGCCGGCGCAAGAGCGGCCTCCTGCTCGTGCTGTTCGACGTCCACCATCTGCACGCGATCAATGACCAGTTCGGTTACGTCGTCGGCGACGACGTGCTGCGGGCGGTGGCCGACGCGCTGATGGAGGCGACCCGCGCGACCGACCTCGTCGCCCGCTACGGCGCCGACGAGTTCGTCGCCCTGCTCCAGGACGTCACCCCGCGGGAGATCGAGTTGATCATGCCTCGCTTCGGCGAGCGGCTTCGCGATCTGGTGGCCCGCCGGGGCCTGAACGCTC
>WNEY01004944.1_pt1 | contig 10636 bp, 7 predicted proteins | sample 5400531 | NCBI WGS metagenome assembly WNEY01 (sample SAMN13153338, study PRJNA577476) | soil metagenome | isolation source: 200 cm saprolite under Douglas fir tree site 1 | place: USA:California | collected 2015-04-18
CCACCGTCGTCCGGTCGGCATCCCCGATCTGCGGGATGACCTTGTAGCTCCGGTCGTAGAAGTTGAAGCGATTGACGTAGCCGCCGCCGAGCGCCGTGCCGAGCTCGCGCCCGACGCTCGCGAGATCGAGTCCCAGGTCCGCGACCTGATCGCGATCGACCACGACCCGAGCCTCCGGCAAATCGATTTTCAGATCGGTGTCGACGTACAGGAATTTGCCGCTCTGCCAGCCCGCTCCCACCACGGCGTTGGCCGTTTGGAGCATCTGCTCCGGCGGCTCATCGCTCTGTAGGACCAACTCGACGTCATACGAGCCCGGTGTGGGCAGCGGTGGATCGAGCCGTGGGAACACGCGCACTCCCGGCACCCGCGAAACGGCGCCGTACACAGCCGGGAAGAGCTGCGCCGTCGAACGCTGCCGTTCCTTCCAGTCCTTGGCGACCATGCCGCCGAAAGCTCCCCATGAGGCGGTCAGGGACCACATGAACTTGGCCTCGGGGAACGACGTGACCGCCTTCACCACCTCGAGCGTGGCCCGATTGTTCGCCGCGAGCGACGCGTCGGGCGGCACCTGCATGAACAGGCTGATGTGACTCTGGTCCTCGACCGGCGCCAGCTCACGCTTGGAGTACGTGTAGAGCGGCCATGCCGCAATCATCACCAGCACCGCGGCGACGACGATCGCCGGCCGCATCTCCAGCGCGCCGTCGAGCAGCCGGGCATACGTGCGCCGCACAACCTCAAACCCGTTATTGACCAGTCGCGTGAGCCGGCCTTCTTCGCCCTTCTCATGGACAAAGCGCGAGCTCATCACCGGAGACAGCGTGACGGCGACGATGCCCGATACGACCACCGCCGCGGCGAGGGTGATGGCGAACTCCAGGAAGAGCGAGCCGGTCAGGCCGCCCTGGAAACCGATCGGTGTGTAGACCGCGGCCAGCGTGATCGTCATGGCGATGATCGGTCCCACGAGCTCGCGCGCGCCGACGAGCGCGGCTTGCAGCCGTGTTTTGCCGAGGTGCACGTGCCGCTCGACGTTCTCGACCACTACGATCGCGTCGTCCACGACGAGACCGACTGATAGCACGATCGCGAGAATCGTGAGCAGGTTCAGGCTGAAGCCGAACGCCAGCATCACGATTGCCGCGCCGACGAGCGAGACCGGCATCGCCACGAGCGGGACCAATGCCGTCCGAATCGACCCCAGGAAGAGGAACACCACGAGCCCAACGATCAGGATCGTTTCGATCAGGGTCTTCGTGATTTCCCTGAGCGCGTCCTGCATGAAGATCGTGCCGTCGTACGCCACACGGAGCTGAATGTCCGGCGGCAGCGTGGGCGTGATCCGCGCGATTTCGGCATGCAGGCGATGCGAGACCTCGATTTCGTTGCTGCCGATCGTGGGCCAGACGCCGACGTACACGGCCTCCTGATCGTTGAACTTCGCGATCATGTCCGGCTCTTCGGCTCCGAGCTCGACGCGCGCGACGTCCGACAGACGGACGACCGAGCCGCCGCGATCGGTCACGATGAGATTTTCGAACTCATCGGTCGAACGCAGATCGGTGTTCGCGAGCAGGTTGATCTGAACGAGATTGCCCTTGGTCTGGCCCACGGCGGCGACGTAGTTGTTGCGCCGCAGGGCCCCGAAGACATCACCGGGCGAGAGGTTGTGCGCCGCCAGGCGATCGGGATCGATCCAGACGCGCATCGCGATCGGCCGGCCGCCTACGATATCGGTGCGTTGCACGCCGGCGATCGTGGCGAGCTGCGGCTGGAGCGTGCGCGCCAGCCAATCGGTGATTGCCGGGATGTCACGCTGCTTGGACGAAAAGCTCAGATAGAACGACGCGTAGGGACGGTCGGCGCGCTGCACCTCGACCTGCGGCGGCTCGGCTTCTGCCGGAAGCTCCGACCGCACCTGTTGCAGCCGTGCCGTCACCTCGGCCAGCGCCGCGGTGCTGTTCTGGTTCAGCTTCAGTCGCACCGTCACGGTGCTGACGCCGGCACGACTCGATGATTCGACATAATCGACACCGCTGATGGCCGAGACGGCGCGCTCGATCGGCGTCGTGAGAAAGCCGCGCACGGCTTCGGCGCTCGCGCCATAATAGACCGTCGTGATGACGACAGACGAGCTCTGGATGTTCGGGTACTGCTGCACGGGGAGTGAGGTCAGCGCGCGCCATCCCATGAGCACGATGGCGAGATTGACGACCGCCGCGAGTACCGGGTGCCGGATGAACAGATCGGTGAAGGAGCGCATCAGTGAGCCCCCCCTCCCTGCGCCGCGCCGACGGCCACCGGGACGGACTCCCGCAGCTTGAAGGACCCCGACGCCGCTACCTGTTCTCCCGTCGCGAGCCCATCGAGGATGACGATCTCATCGCCGAGCATGGGACCACTATGTACCGGACGCACATGCGCGCGGATCGTGCCCGTCGAGTCGCGCGCAATGACGAACACGTGATCGCCGGAAGGCCCGCGCCGCAGCGCGCTCACCGGAATGACGACGACGTTGACGGCCGGACCGGTCGGAACGAGGACGCGAACCGACGATCCCGGCGCCGGAGCATTCGCGCCGAAGATGGTCGCGCGAACCATCGTGGTGCGCGTGGTCGGGTCGACGCGTGCGTCTACCGCCACAATGCGCGCCGCGATCGGCGTGGAATCGGAGGTTGCCAGCACGTCAACGGTTTGGCCCGCGCGCAGCTCGGCGCCGACCTGCTGCGCCACGGCGAAATCCACGTGCGCCGCCGCGTCGATGCCCTGCAACGTCGTGAGCTGCGTGCCCTCGTTCAGGTACTGGCCCGGATGCACATCAGCGATGCCGACGCGGGCGCGGAACGGCGCGCGAATCGTCTTTTTCGCGATGATCGCCTCGGTGCGCGCGATCTGGGCCTGCGCGATGTCCCGCTCGGCGCGCGCCCGATCGACTTCCTCCTCCGAGACTGCGCCGTGCTGGCGCAGACGCTCCATGCGGGCGAGGCTGGTTTGCGCCAGCGCAGACTGCGCCTGCTGCGCTTGCAGATCGGCTTGCTCGACGGAGACATCGAGCACGACGAGCACGGTCCCCGAGTCGACAATGCGGCCGGGAACGAGCGACACGTCGTGCACGGTCCCGGCGAGCTCCGTGCGTAGCGTGATCGAACGCAGCGCCAGGATGGTTCCGATCGACGTGGTCGTCGCACGATGCAGCTCTTCCCGTGCGACGGCGGCAGTGACGGCCTCGATTGGCTCCGGCTGATGGCGGGCCGCCACCGCGGCGGCACGTGCTGCTGCGGACTTCCATGCGGCGAGGGCCAAGGCGATGACCAAAACGACCGCGATCAAAATCGCCGATGCCCGTCCGCGCTCTCCGAGAATGCGACTACGCATATCCAACGACCTCCTGGTCGATGCTACGTATGGTGGCTAGCTGTGTCCGCAGATTGTCGACTGACGACGCTCGAATTCGACAGGCAACGCGGTGTCACGGCAGTGTCGGCAGGCGTTCGACGCGCACCCGGCAAATACCGAATGGTCGAAGAACGTGTTGACAACACCAAATTGTTCCGGGAGGCTTGACAGTGTGTGTTGGGAACAGATGTTGCAGTATGGCTGTTCGCAGGCGTGTGAAACAGCGATCCCTTTCTACCGCGGAAGCGGCGGCCATCGGCGTGATGAGCGCGGCCGGTCACGTGCAGCAGACGTTCGGGGAGATCTGCGAACGCCATGGGATCACCGGCGACCAGTACGGGATCCTGCGCACGCTGCGGGAGGCGCATCCGACCGGCCGGGCCCGGGGCGAGGTTGCCAGCTGCTGCGTTCATCGCGCGCCAGACGTCACACGCATGATTGACCGCCTCGTGCGACAGGGACTCGTCCGCCGCACGCGCGACAACGAGGACCGGCGCTGCTCCCTCGCGACCATCACGAGCGCCGGTCTCAAATTGTTGGCTCGTATCGATCCGGAAATTGCCGCCGCGGCGCGCCGGCTTACGCAGTCCCTCAGCGCGGCGCAGCTCCAGCAACTCGCCCGCCTGACGGAAACCCTCGCCGACTAAGCAAAGTCGTCGCTCGGAACAATGCGTGTTATGCACACGTTCTCCCGGCGTGCCTCGTTGTTCCAATCTTCACCGTTTTCGGAGGATGATTATGTTGACGCGTTCGCTTTTCCTGACCGTAACGTTGGTGTCCCTCGTAGCAGGACGTGCCTTCGCGCAGGCGCCGATTTCAAATCCTCTAGGTGATAGAGTCAGCCTTGCGGCGGCCTTCGGCGGGTTGTCTGGTGCCGCTGATCTCGGCACCAGCGCGCAGTGGAAGCTGGGCTGGGCTGGCTCCGTTGACGCCACCTACTGGGTACAGCCGAACATTGGCCTACGCGCGAGCGGCAGTTGGGCACAAGACAGCTTGCGCGCGAACGGCCTCAGTGGTCGTGGCAAGTTCAACAAGTTCGGCTATGATGCGGCGCTCGTCCTGCGGTATCCGCTGAACGCGGGCGCGGGAACGTTCGTCCCGTATCTGCTCGGCGGAGCTGGCGCGATCAGCGTCCATCAGCTGGGCTCAGACAGTACGTGGTCGAAGTTCGCCGGTAACTTCGGCGCCGGCGTCGAATACCGCTTCGGCCGCATCGGCGTGCGCGCCGAAGGTCGCGACTTCGTCTACAAGTTCGATCGCTACGGTTTCGACAAGACGCAGCACGACATCGCTTGGCAGGGCGGAGTCACTGTCTCGTTCTGAAGCAGCGATGACTCGGGATCGATATCTCCGGCAGCTGCGCGCTCTGGGCGCGTGGTGGCGGTTGGCCTCCAGCGTGCTCGGGCCGCAGCTGCTGGTCGATTCGATTCCAGAAGGTGAGGATTCAGACAGGCTGGTCAGCGTCACTGATGAAGATCGATGACGCTCAAGCCTTGATCGCCGGCGCCGTTCCGCGGCGCGCCGGCGTGTGGGCCGATCTTGGAGCCGGCGACGGCACGTTTACGCAGGCGCTCGCCCGTTTGCTCGAGCCTGGCAGCCGCATCTATGCGGTGGATCGCGATCGTGCCGCTCTCGCCTCTCTCGAGAACTCGCGCTTGCACGGAGTCGCGGTTATTGCCGTGGAGGCTGATCTCACGCGCGGGGTAATGCTCCCTGGTGTCGTGCCCGCGACCTTGGATGGCGTCCTGATCGCAAACACACTGCATTTCATATCCCAACCGGCCACACTCCTGACGGAGGTAACCGGCTGGCTCCGCCCCGGCGGGACGCTCGTGATCATCGAATACGACGGACGGCGGCCGAATCGTTGGGTGCCGTATCCGCTTCCCTCGACAGCACTTCCCGAACTGGTCAGGAGCGTGGGATTCGCGGCCCCCACGATCACCGCACGGCGGCCTTCGCGGTATGGCGGCACACTCTACGTCGCGGTCGCCGAGCGACCGTGAAACCTGGAGCTAGAGCACACGCGTTAAAGGGAGGCCGATGACTGCCACCCTCCGGCTGACGCGCGCCGCATTTGGCGCCATGCAGCGAGCCTCTCCCGATCTCGCCGCCCGATGGGCGGCGCGAATCTTCTGTTCACCACCACGCCGCGCGATCAGCGAGCGCATGGCTGCGTGGCTGCGGGACGCGCGGCGGTTCAACGTGACTGTCGGCAAGCGCCGGGTCGCGGCGTGGACATGGGGCGAGCGCGGGCCTGGCGTTCTGCTCATGCATGGATGGGGGAGCCGGGGCGCGCGGTTCGTGGACCTGGGCGGCGCGCTGCTCGCAAATGGCCATCGCGTCGTAACGTTCGATGCGCCAGGACACGGCGCGTCGCGGGGTCGGCTCAGCTCCGGACCCGAATTCGCGCGCGCCGCGATTGCCGTCGCGGCCGCGGTCGGTCCGGTGAGTGCGGTGGTGGGCCATTCGCTCGGCGGGTTCGCAGCAGCGCTCGCGATGGATCGCGGCCTGGCGGCTCGTCGCGCCGTGCTGATCTCCCCATCGGCGAACGTGAACAGCTATAGCGCCCAATTCGCGGCGCTGCTCGGCGTCGCCGCACCGGTCATGAGCTCCATGCGCGAGCGGCTCGCCCGCCGTCTGGATTTCGCGTGGGACGAGATGGATGTCCCGGCCTTCGCGCCCGCGATGCGGGTGCCGCTCCTCGTGATCCACGACCGGGAAGACCGTGACGTGCGTTGGAACGATGGCGCTGCGATCGCTCAGGCTTGGCCCGGCGCGGAGCTCGTGACGACCTCGGGCCTCGGGCATCATCGCATCGTCAGCGACTCCGGAGTCATCCGGCAGGTCGTGTCATTTCTGCGCCAGACCGCGCAGTGAGGGGGCCGGGCTTTAGTGTGAGAACCGGACTTTGAAAGTCTGCCCGTAGGACGTCGGCGTCCCGTCGTAGCTCGCGATCAGGTCGAGCGGATCACCCCACACGTCCCACGACCAGGCGAGATAACTCCCCTGGCGCGCGTCCATCCAATTCATCAGCGCCGTGACGAACGCGCTGCCGCGATCGTTCTCCCCCAGCTCGCCGAGCACCAACGGAACTTGCTGCGCCACCGGCGCGGCGTCGCTGTCCCAACAGGTTTGGGTGTGGCACCAGCTGAAATTGTAGATGTGCCATGAGGCCGCGGTGTTGTTGAGCGAGTCGGTGGGTTTGGACGCGAGCCAGCTCGAGAGCGTCGCCGAGTACTGGACACCTCCGAGCATGATGACGTTCCTGGCGCCCGCGCGGCGCACCGCGTTCACCAGCTCCTGCATCCCCGCCGCCTGGTAGCTCATGCCGCTGCACGTGCCGCCGTCCCGCCAGCAGCGCCACGCCTCCGGTGTGTCGGAGTTGTTGTCGGGAAACGGCTCGTTGAATAAGTCGAAGATCACGCGGTTGTTGCCGCTGTAAGCGGCGGCGACCTCGCTCCAGAATTGCGGCGTGTGGTCCCGATCCGGCATGGGTGCCTGGCCGAGAGCAATGGACGTCCCGGCGGCGCTCCAATGCAGATCGAGGATGACGACCAGTCCGGCGCGGTTCAGCAGCGCCACATAGTCGCTGATCGCTCGGGCGTAGTTGGCGCCCGAATACGCGGGAGCCACGCCGTCGATGGCGAGCCAGCAGGTCTCGTTGAGCGGCACGCGAACCGCGTTCGCCTTCCACGCCACGATCGCCTGCACGGATGCCGAGTCCGACGGACCGTCGAAGAACCCCCAGCCCTGCGCGCACGCGTATTCGGTCCCTGAGCGATTGACGCCGCGCAACCGAACGACTCGTCCGGCGCTGTCGACGAGCTGATTGCCTTGGATGTGGACCGCCGGCGCGTCGGTCCACATCGGCGGAGGCCCGAGACTGCCCGCCGCGTTGGCACATGCGGCGAGCAGCGCGGTCGCCAGAACGGCTCCAAGACGAATCTTCATACACGACTATTACACGGTGACACTAGATGCTGCGTGTGATCGGTGTCACCTCAGCCGTTTCAGGGAGAGCAGAGCTTCTCACCTGCCGGCGGCGTCGCGAGCGTCGCGACGCCGTGCCGCGTTAACAGCTGATTGAACTTCGGCAGATCCTGCTGAACGGCATGCTTCCATCGATCGGCAAGCTTGCGGAGCTCATCGCAGTTCGCGCGGACCAGCGCTAGCGTCGCCCGGGTGGGTGCAAGATCGGCGTTATCCCGCAAATTCAGGTCGAGCGCAAATTCGCTGTTCAAGTCCACCAGGCTCCACGCCGTCGGCCGCGGCTGCCAAAGCTCGCGGGCGTCGCTCGACGAATCGCCGGCGATCGAATCCAACTTTGCCGCGAGCGCTTTCGCCGCTTTCCCCACCTCGGATGCCGTGTCGCTGGCGGCAAGCTTCGTAACGGCACCTCGTAGGTCGGCCACTGGCTTGAAGTCGGCCCACGTCGCGTCTAGTCCCGAATACAACCGCATGAGAAGGGCTTGCTGCGAGGCAAGAGCGCGCGCCGAGACGCGTGAGCGCGGATCGGCCCGCACGGTCATCGTCTGCGTGTAGTGGTTACCGTCGACCGTGAGCCGAATGGTATAGAGCCCAGGGAGCGCCAGCGGGCCCTCAGGCGCCATCGGGGTGACGCCTGGGTTGCCGTTGAATTCGAATGAGTGCGCGAACGCGGGTGGCGGATCGTAGCGCAAATCCCAATTGGCGCGATTCAGGCCGACGTTCGCGGGCAGGCCGCGCCCCGGCGCAAGCCAAAAGCTTTCCATCGGTGGGCGGGCCGTTTCGCGCACGGCTCGAGGCGGAGCGCTGGACATGCGCCGCACGACGCTGCCCCTCGCATCGAGCACGTCGATCGTGATGTCGGACGACGGCTTCGCGCCGAGCGAGTAATAGATGATTGCGCCGTCCGGCGGGTTCGGCGCCTGGGGCACCTCGCGCGGGAACGGCGTGTTGTACATCACGTTCCGTCGTACACGCACCGCGTCGCTTGGCTTGAAGAGATGGGCCCCCCCCGGTTCGGCCGCCACGGCCGCGCTGAGTTGCCGCAGCACCGCAAAGTCGTCGAGCACCCAGATGCCGCGGCCGTACGTCCCGACGATCAAATCGTTGTCGTGGATGGCGATGTCGCGGTACAACGTGGTGGGCAGGTTCAGCATCAGTGACTGCCAGTGGTCGCCTTCATCGAACGAGACGTACACCGCGCTCTCCGTGCCGGCGAACAGCAGACCGCGCCGCTTGGGATCCGCTCGAACGACGCGCGCGAACGCGCCGCTCGGCAGCGTCGCCGGCAGTCCCGTGACGATCTTCGTCCACGTCTTCCCGTAGTCGCGCGTGCGGTAGATGTAGGGGGCGTAGTCGCCGCGATAATGTGCGTCCAGCGCGGCGTACGCGGTGCCCGCGTCGAAGGGGGACGCCTCGACCGACATGACGATCGGTCGAATACCGATTGCGGTGCCCGGGATCGTGACGTCGCTCCATGACTTCCCGTGGTCGCGCGACACCTGGATGACGCCGTTGTTGACGCCGATCCAAATGACGCCCGGCGTCACGATCGACGCCGCAATCGACCCGATGGGGCGAACTGAAAGCGCGGTCGTATCGGCCGCGGCGGGCCGCATTGCGGTGAGCACGGGTGCTCCCGGATGCGGGACGGTGAGGTCGGGACTCAGCTTCGACCAGGTCGCGCCTCCGTCGGCGGTAGCCATGAGATATTGATAGCCGGCGAGCAGCTCGCGCCGGCCGTGCCACGTCGCAAAGACGATCGGTGCGTCGAACCAGCTGCGCAGCTTGAGCGAGGGATCCTGGTCCGGCCCGACTTTTATCCACTCTTCGCCCGGATAGGTGATCTTCGAGATGCCGATTCCGCTCGAGAAGACGACGTTGGGATTCTGCGGGTCGGGAAGGATCGTGCCCCACTCCCAACCGGGCACCGGCTTCCAGTCCAAGGGCGTGATCGCGCCCAGGTTGCCTCGACTCCGCGTGGCGATCGCTCCGGCGTCCTGCTGGGTCGCGTAGATCCAATAGGGGAAGGAATTGTCGGCGGCGATGTGGTAGACCTGCTCCGTCGACTGGTTATACCACGAGCTCCAGGTGTCGCCGCCATCGAACGAGACGATCGCCCCCTGGTCGTAGCCCATGAGCATGCGCTTGCCGTTGGTGGGGTCGATCCACATCACCTGCGGATCGTCGCCGCCGGGCGGGCCCCCCTTGAATCCGGCGAAGCTGTTGCCGCCGTCGGTGGACCGGTACGCCGTCACGTGGAACGTGTAGACGATGTCGGGATTCTTCGGGTCGACGTACACGCCGCTGTTGTAGCCGCCCTGGCCGTTGGCGATCCGCTTATCGTCCGCGGCCATGTGGCGCCACGACGTGCCGCCATCGTCGGAGCGATACAACCCGAAGTCACCGATGAGATAGACGCGCTGCGCGTTCGTGCCGATCGCGACCGCGATGGACGTCTGACCCGCAAGACGTGGGAGCCCGCCACCGAGGATCTCGTGCCACGTGAGGCCGCCATCCGCCGATTTGTAGAGACGCGTGCGCATGCGCGCCGTGTCCGGTACAGGCAAGCTGGCTCCTGGCGCGATGTAGTGGAGCATCGCAGCGGCGAAGATGACGTCGGGCGCATCTGCCGCACGCGCGAGCGTCGCGACGCCAGTTTGGTCGTCGACGTACAGTGTCTTGGTCCATGTGGCTCCGCCGTCGCTGGAGCGAAAGACGCCACGCGCGTCGCTCTGCGCCCGGAATTGCCCCAATGCGGCGACCAGGACGGTGTTCGGATCGTGTGGGTCCACGAGGATAGCAGGGATTTGCTCCGTGCCTTCAAGGCCGATGTGACGCCAGGTGCGTCCGGCATCGGAGGACTATAGATCACGTTGGGGTCCGAGGGCGCCACTTCGATGGCGCCGATGGACGAAACGGTCCGAATAGAATCGAAGACGGGAAACCACGTTTCTCCCGCGCTGGTCGTTTTCCAGACGCCGCCCGCCGGCGTGCCGGCGTAGAACACGCCCGGCTGTCCAATGGCGCCCGAAACGGCGGAGATCCGCCCGCCGCGGAAGGGGCCGACGTTGCGCCAAACCAGGGCGGACACGAGATGGGGATCGAGGGACTGCGCCGGGAGCGGAGTCGCCGCGAGCGGGACAGCGCAGAGCACCAGCAGGGATGGTGCGCGCATCCTGGAGTCCGATGAGAGAGATTAGCCCAATGTACACTCGCTCGAAACAAGGGATTAGTGCCCGATGATTGC
>WNEY01004479.1_pt1 | contig 10632 bp, 10 predicted proteins | sample 5400531 | NCBI WGS metagenome assembly WNEY01 (sample SAMN13153338, study PRJNA577476) | soil metagenome | isolation source: 200 cm saprolite under Douglas fir tree site 1 | place: USA:California | collected 2015-04-18
AAATATACACAAGGGGGCTTGACAACAGCGGCAACATAGAAGGAAATTCACAGCACTTTTTTTGCCACACGGCGTAGGAGCTGACCGCGACGGCGGACACGTGCCGAGAGGGAGGACGCATCGGTGGCATTGCCACGTTGCCGCTAAGCGAGCACAGTGCACACCGCTCGCTCCTCCCGAAACCATTGCCATAGTTTGACATAACGGCTCAGGATGGCAAGGTAGCTCCCTTGATGCAGCCCTTCCCTGGGTAGCCTCGCACATGTTCTTGGTCGTCATCTATACAAGGTGGCCGACGCCGTGATCGAGGCCAAGTAAAGAATACATGAAATATGGGGCAGGGACATCGGAGCCTACGCCCATTTGTGCATGGGAGCATACGCCCGTTTGTAATAGGAATAGAAGTCTGGTATTGATAGGCCCTCAAGGAACAGTGAGTAGATTTTTTACGGTAAGAAGGGGTCTCCTCTCGCTCCCAAAGAGCATAAGATGCCATAGCATATTGAAAAAAATGTTTTGTAGGAAGGTACCTGGGCAGTCCTCCATGGTGTGAGCGCATGTGCCACCATCTAGACCATTTTTCCCACGTATTTCTGTCCTTCTAACTCTTTGAAAACGTTTCAGTTGCATCTAGGTGCGATGATTGCTCCACAATCGAGACAAAATGTGACGTTGTCAGTTCCTCAGCGCCCTGTAGCAGCTTTCGTGTCATGGACATTTCTGCTTGCCCTCCCTGGGTCTACTCCTATTGCACGCACTGCGTATCGAAAACTGTTGGTCAAGCGACGATGCTCGCACATGGTTTCAATATACTATTATTCTGCTTCTGGCGTATGGTAACTTGGGGAGCCTCGACGAATCCGTACGAGCATGCACCGTTTACCCTTAGTGGTACATCCGGTAAAAACCTGTACTTCTACAGGCGTCTTGTAGCACGCCTGACCGCATCATATGGCGCGGCATAGACGCCAAGAAAAGTGAAGCGAACTTGGCGGATGCACCACTTAAGCATACAAAGGTAAGAAAATGGTGAGAAAGTCGGACTCGGATTACTCTTCCCTCACGACGAGAACATTGTGGGGAACATCGGGATCGGAGACACAGTGGGTGTCCGATAGACCTGGGGGACTTCGCCGAGGGGCGCCGCGTGGGCGCAGAGGGGTTGCGGCTGGCCGAGGCGACGCTGGCGCCAGTGGCATGAGATGCCACGATGCAGGTCAGGGCTTGCTTGCAAATATATGGGGGGTCTGCTATGTTTAGCCATACCGCTAGGGGTGTGCGATGCTGAGAGTGACCATGTGTTCGCCCCGCTGATGAAATGGGGCGCGGATTGCAACACAGTGGTGACAACCCTTAGAACCTGACCTGGGTAATGCCAGCGTAGGGAAGCGCCATTCACCTTGTACCGACGTTCAACCGGAGCCGTGTAGCACCGGGGTTTGTACGAGGCAGAGATCGCCGCATGCCACGCGCTGCGGCTTTTTTTTGGTGAGTAGTCGCCTATGATGATCGAGATAGTCATTAACGGCGAAAAGCGGTCTGTGCCTGAGCATAGTACCGTGCGTAGCCTGCTTGAAGAGCTGGGTGTGGCCCACCGCGAGGGGACTGCCGTGGCGGTCAATATGGAGGTGGTACCGCGCACAGCCCATCTTACAACAGTGTTACAGTCGGGTGACCGTGTGGAGATCGTCCAGGCCGTTGGCGGTGGCTAAAGAGGAGGCCGTATGAAGTATGAAGACCCACTGATTATTGGCGGCAAAGAATTCCAGTCCCGGCTCATTGTGGGCACGGGAAAATATCCGACGCTGGAGCTAATGCAGCAGTGCCACGAGGCCTCCGGTGCTGATATGGTCACCGTGGCCGTGCGGCGCATGGAATTGCCAGGCACCAGTAAGACGCTGATGGATTACATTGACCGCGACCGTTTTACTATCCTCCCGAATACGGCGGGCTGCTACGACGCCGATTCCGCCATACTGACCGCGCGGCTCGCGCGTGAGGCGGGGCTGTCGGATTTTGTCAAGTTGGAAGTCATCGGTGACCAGAAAACGCTCTTTCCAGACGTCGAGGAGCTACTGAAGGCGACGCGTATTCTGGCGAAAGAAGGTTTTATCGTCATGCCCTATACCAATGACGATCCCATTACGGCCAAGAAGCTTGAGGATGCTGGCGCTGCAGTGGTTATGCCCCTGGGGGCTCCTATCGGCTCCGGCCTGGGGATTTGCAACCCCTACAACATTCGATTGATCATGGAAGTCGTCAATGTGCCAGTCATTGTGGATGCTGGGGTCGGCACCGCCTCCGACGCGGCCATTGCTATGGAGTTGGGGGTGGATGGCGTGCTGATGAATACTGGCATTGCTGGAGCAAAAGATCCGCTGGCCATGGCCCATGCCATGCGTCTCGCTGTCGAAGCCGGTCGTCTGGCCTACAAGGCTGGTCGCATTCCACGCAAGCTCTACGCTACGGCGAGCAGTCCGCTCGAGGGGATTATCGGCGCCTAAGCGTCTCTGAGGCTATCCGTGTCATCTGAGCCAGCCCGTATCAATTTTCGCCTCTATGTCGTCACGGACCGCCACGAGGCTGCTGGGCGTGACCTGGAGGAGATCGTGGCAGCCGCAGCCCAGGGAGGCGCCGGGGCTATTCAGTTGCGCGAAAAAGACCTTAGCGCCCGTGACCTCTACGCCCTGGGGGCACGTCTTCAGGCCGCCCTGGCCCCTTACGGGGTGCCCTTGCTGATTAATGACCGTCTCGATGTGGCTCTGGCTCTCGATGCCGCGGGTGTGCACCTGGCCGGCCACTCATTGCCAACGGCGGTGGCACGCCGTGTGCTAGGGGCCAGTAAGCTCCTCGGGGTTTCCACCCACAGCGTCGAGGAAGCACGCTGTGCCGCTGAAGACGGGGCTGATTTCATTGTGTTCGGCCCTGTCTTCACGACACCTTCCAAGGTCGCCTATGGCCCCCCACAGGGATTACAACTCTTGACCACGGTGGTGCGGGCAGTGCGCATCCCAGTGATTGCGATTGGTGGCATCGACCACACCAATCTGCCGCAGGTCGTGCAAGCGGGTGCGTACGGGGTGGCGATGATTCGCGCCGTCCTGGCCGCGCCCGATCCGTATAAGGCAACCCAGCAACTCCGGGCTGCATTTGCCGCAGCCAGTCAGGTTTAACGAAACTGCCCTGCCAACTTCTCGACGATCAGCTTGCCAATATTGAGTGACGCCGTGGCGCCTGGCGAGGGGGCATTGCACACGTTGACGATACGCTCCGTCTCTTGAATCAGGAAATCGTCCACCATCGAGCCATCCGGGGCAATCGCCTGCGCTCGGATACCAGCATGGGCCGGCTCCAGGTCTTCGGCACGAATCTCCGGCACGAGACGTTGCAGGGCCTTGACGAATGCCGCTTTGTGAAACGACCGCCACATTTCGCCCAAACCCGTCTGCCAGTATTTCGCCGCCATCTTCCGGAACCCAGAATACGTCAGCGTTTCCAGCAAATCCCCGGCGTTGATGTCGAGCTTCTGATAGCCCTCACGCGCGAAGGCGAGCACCGCATTGGGGCCGCACTCCACCCCCCCATGGATCATGCGGGTAAAATGCACGCCGAGGAAGGGAAAGGTCGGATCGGGTACCGGATAGATGAGATTGCGGCAGAGATGCTGCGCGTGTGGCTTGACCTCGTAGTATTCGCCACGGAAGGGGACAATCTTGACTTCGGGTTGCTGCCCACTCAGAGCAGTGACGCGATCAGAGTGCAACCCGGCGCAGTTCACCACGTAATTGACCGTAAAATCCCCCGCCAGACTGTTGACGACAATGTGGTCGCTATAGTGACGCATACCAGTTACCTGGGCATTGGTCATGATGTGGCCATCGCGTTCCTGAATGCGCGTGGCCAGACGCTCGCAGACCTGTGGATAGTTCACAATGCCAGATTCAGGCACATGAATGGCTTTGATGCCGGCGGTATGGGGCTCGATTTCCTGGAGGTGCTGGCGCTCGATCATCGCACAGCGCACCCCATTCTCCTGGCCCCGTTCATAGATACGTTGCAGGGCCGGCAACTCAGCTTCGCTGGTGGCGACAATGACTTTGCCGCAAATTTCATACTCAATCCCTTCAGCGGCACAAAACGCCTCCATGGCTTGCTTGCCAGCGCGGCAGTTGATGGCCTTGAGCGAGCCAGGCTTATAGTAAATGCCGGAATGCAATACGCCAGAATTATGCCCCGTCTGGTGTTGTGCCAGTTGCGCTTCCTTTTCGAGTACCACGACGCGACGCTCGGGAAACCGCTGTCTCAGGTTATAAGCGGTCGCGAGCCCGACAATCCCGCCACCGATGATGGCCACGTCTGCCTGTTGCATGGTCTCTCTCCTCAATATCCTTCTCGGGTCCCGCTGCCTCGCCTCGTAGAGCCCAGGGTCACATACATAGCACCCCCCACACCCCGGCGCGCCCACGAGCGCTCAGGAACATGGCATACAGGATAATGCTTTGTTTTCGGCCTGACAAGCATACGCGGTGTGGTCTCTCCCTGGCATCATTGACGATGTGTCAAGTAGAATTATTGTTCCTTCTGACGCTTTTTAGTGCTAGACTAGGCCAATCTGCCTGCGTGGCCATTCTCTGCGACCGTGCCTCCCTCCGGACCCCCTGGTGGTGGCGGCAAGCGCCGTGATGCTTCCAGGCTATTTCCTGCCACCTCAGCCGTGTCAGGCCGGCGAGTTGGCACGTGCGTACCCCTCATTGGAAGGGATGACGTATGGAGATTTTTGTGAGCAATATTCCTTTTACCGCAACGTCAGAGGATATACGGCAACTCTTTGAATCCTATGGCGCTGTGGGGCGTGTCAATCTCATCACCGACCGTGAGACGGGCCGGCCACGCGGCTTCGGGTTTGTGGAGATGCCCAATGCCGGTGAGGCCCAGGCCGCCATTGCAGGGCTCCAGAATGCCAAAATGCAGGGCCGCCAGTTGACCATCAACGAAGCACGCCCGCGTGAGCCGCGCCGTGAGCCACGCCGTGACCGCTAGGAGAGCAGCACTCCTGGAGGACGGGCAGCAGAGGCGAGTGGCGCGTTCTGCCGAGGCAGATGTCATACTGTGGGGGCATTGAGGGAAGACGTATAACCTAGCGGGGGACCTCTGGAGAGCATGGGTTCTGAGGAGCCCGGTTTGGGGTGCCGTTGTTCCTCAGTACCCATCGCTGCATCGCATCCACCTACCACGTAGTGCCAGCCAAAGTCGCCTTTCAGCTCTCTACTGGTGTAATCACAAAGGAGAGCCGTGCATGCGCCGTGCGCAAGGCAATTTCGACGCAATCCGGTGTGGCAGCACGGGCGAAGAGAAAGCCCAGATACCTATCACCCTCAGGTAATGGAATCACTTCCTGCCCGAGAGGGATAGTGAGGCTGAGATCTTCAATGCCGGGCACACGCCGCGCGTCCTCCTGGCCATGGATGGCTCGGAGGATACCACGGTGCGGAATCGGGAGCATCATCACGCCAGAAGCGCGTTGATCGCGTTCACAGGACGTCACGTCATGTCCGAGCGCGTGGTGCAGAATGACTTCTTCAAGCGAGCGTCCAGCCTCGAACTGTAACGTACGGGAACAGAGGCCACCAATCGAGCGTGCCGCAACCTCGATGATCCACGGCCCCTGGTCATTGACGCGCAGCTCAGCGTGCACCGGCCCTTCCCACAGCCCCAGCACCTGCACGGTGCGGGCTGTACAGGCGACAATCGCTGCTTGCTCAGCCGCAGGAAGACGCGAGGGGGTGACATAGAGGGTCTCTTCAAAGAAGGGCCCATCGAGGGGATCGGGCTTGTCGAAGAGCGCCAGCACCTTGAGCTGCCCACGCGTGAGCAGTCCCTCCAGGGCCACTTCCCGACCTGGTATAAATGCCTCAACCAGGAACTGGCGGGCCAAAGCCCCGCCCCGCCCGGCCACTTCGGGACGGCGCAGTAAAGCCACCAACCGTTGCAACGCTGCGACGAACTGCTCGGGATCATCGGCGCGTATGACCCCACGGCTGGCGGCCAAAAAGAGCGGCTTGACCACACACGGAAACGTGAGCTGCCGTGCCACCTCTGCGGGATCATCATCTATGCTATAACAGGCAAAACGCGGTGAGGGGACACCGGCGGCAGCTAAGAGCTGGCGCATCTGGTGCTTGTTGCGCGTCGCGGCTACAGAGGCCACGGCGTTGTGCGACACACCAAGCGCCTCTGCTGCCATGGCGGCTGTCAGCGTTGTCTCATCGTCCACCCCCACCACAGCGTCAAGGGGATACGTCGCAGCAAACGCGGTAATCGTGCGCGCAGCTTCCTCAGGATAAAAGAAATCGAGGGTCAACGTGCTCCCTGGGGTCAGCGCCGCCAGAGCCTGGGGTTGATCAGAACCAACGACCACCGTCACCTGCAGCCGCCGTGCTGCGTCGAGGAAGGCCGCGGCCCGATACGTCGTTGTGGTCATCAGGAGCAAGAGGCGCGGCATACGTCATACGTCCCGGTGTGAGCCCTCGGTGTGCGGCGACGGTTAGCCTTTAGACGACTGGTAATAGGGGTCGGTGCCGGCCGCATGGTCGGTGACATCGACAATCTCACGGATCTCAGGAAATGCCTCACGGATAGCCTGCTCGACCCCCTGATTCAGCGTCACGCTGACCATGCCACAGCCCTGACAGCCGCCACCAAACCGGATGTAGACGATGTTGTCGTGCACATCCACAAGTTCAATATGGCCGCCATGGCTGGCGACCGCAGGATTGATCTGGGTATCGAGCAACTCTTGAATGGCCATGGTCTGGGGATCAGTCCAGACCGGGTTGGGGTTGCCAATCCGAAACCCACTCTGCTGCAGATCTTCCACATAGTCAATGATGACGTCTCGCATGTGTGGGGCGCTATCAGCGTCGATGATCACTGGGAAATCGCCCACATTCACGACGATATCTTCAGCCTGTGCATCCCCCTCTTCGACGAGTTGCATATCATAGGTGAAACCTGCCGAACTGCGCCCGATTATGGCGATGCGCAAGCCATCCCCTGGCTTCCCGTGCGCTTGAATGACCGATGAAATCTTCTGTTGCGCCGCTTCAGTAACCGTCAGCATGCGTACCTCATTTCTCGTAAGAAAAGCACTAAGCCTGGTGTCGCGGTGGTTATACCTGCTCGCATGTTGCGTCCCTATAATTTCGTTTCATTGTAGCGCTAGACGCTGGAAAGTCAAACCTCAGCAGCGCAGAGCGCTCAGGAGACACGCTGGTCACGCAACCACAGGACAGGAATAGCCGTGAGCACCACCGCGACAGCGGCGGCGAGAAACAGATCGTGCGAGGCGTGCGTGGTCGCTTCCTGCGCCAGCCAGCTATCGGCCATCTCTACGACCATCACACGCGGCGGATGATCCTGGAAGAACTGCGTCCATACTGCCAGGCGCTGTTGCAGGAAAAACCCTGATGTGGCAACCCCGAAGGTCGCCCCCAGACTATTAATGAGCCCACGCAGACCAGCACCCAGGCGTACCTGATGATCGGGGAGGACCATCATACTGAGGGTGATGATGGGGGACTGGATGAGACCGCGTGTCATGCTGCGCAGGATCATGAGCCCGGCAATCGCCATCGCACTACTTTCAGGCGTGATCCTAACAAAGAGTGCCAGGACCACGGCCTGCGATAGGGAACCGGCCAGGATGAGCCAGCGACTCTCGATGCGGTCCGACAGGCGCCCTGAGAAAAACGAAGTCAGACCCCAGACAAACGCCGCCGGCAACATAATCTCCCCTGCCTGCTGGGCACTGAGACCCAGACCCTTTTGCAGGAAGAGCGCGATGATCAGACTCATGGCAAAGTTGGTAAAGGACTCAAAAAACGTCACCAGCGCACTCAGTACAAATGGCACATTCGTAAAGATCTGCAGGTTCACGAGGGGTGCTGCACGCGTCAATTCAGCCCACACGAAGGCCAGGAGCATGGCCACCGCCGCAATCAGCAGCCCAAGGACGTAGAGGGAAGTCCAGCCATAGGTACGCGTCTCACTGACCGCGACGAGCAGGGTGACTACAAACGTGGTCATTGTCACCAGGCCTAGGAGATCGAGGGAGCGGTGTTGACGTACACCGCCAGCCGGTAAGGTGAGCGCTGCCGCCACTAAGGCCACCAGACCAATAGGGAAGTTGATATAAAACACGGAGCGCCAGCTCAGATGATCGACCAGATAGCCACCGAGCGACGGCCCAACGGCGGGCCCAAAGGACATGCCGGCCATGAAGATCCCCATCGCCATGCCTCGTTTGTCAGGTGGATAGGTCTCGTGCAGGATGGTCATGGCGAGGGGAAAGAGATAGCCCGCGCTCATGCCCTGTAAAACCCGGAAAAAGACCATGCTTTCGAGGTCCCAGGCCAGGCCACAGAGCATCGAAGTAACGACGTAGAGTGACAGACTCCCAAGATACAGACGGCGATTGCCCAGCCTGCCGCCGATCCAGCCAAGCGTCGGCTGGACGACCGTGCGGGCGATCATATACGAGCTCAGGACCCACTGGATCTGGGTCACATCCGCCTGCAGATAGGTCATCATGGTTGGCACAGCAACGTTGACCGAACCCATCATCACGGCATTGGTCAGCGAACCCAGAATAATCGATAGGCTGATAGCCCAGCGCGCCGAGGGTGTGACGGCTTTCGGTGTCGCAGCGACACTGGCTGCGCCTGAAGAAGCGGCGTGTTTGTCTGGCGGGCGTGGGGGAGTAGCCACGTGTTACTCTTTCACAGGATATTATCGCTATCCTGACTGGCGTTGGGCACTTGGTCTCCAAGCAGTAGCTGCCCTGGAAAGGATTGAAACATTCTTTGCTTCGTGTATATCATCTCCTTTCCAGAGGTCTCCAAGCAGTAGCTGCCCTGGAAGGGATTGAAATCGCTTGTGGGTAATTGATTGCTCCCAAAGCAGTAGCTACCCTGGAAGGGATTGAAAGAACGAAACGAGAGGATGATGCATACAACCCAATGGCTTCAGCGATGGATCACGACCCGCAGGCGAGCGCGACAGCCCAGGTACCTCTGCATGGCGTCTGTAGAGCGTCTCCTGCTCCTCCTGGGAGCACTCCTCCTCCTGGGGCTGTGGCAGGCAAGCCACGCTGAACATACCGCGTCCCTGCGCTGGATGCGGGGCTATCGCAGTGCCGACGGGGTGGGCTGCTGCTCGGAGCATGATTGCATCCCCTGGCCTGTGGCTCTGCTCCAGATCAGCGGGGATGAAGCGACAGTCCTTCTCGGTGACACTGTGCTCCAGCTACCCGCCAAGTCCGTGCATGCAACACAGGATGGCCAGACCTACTGGTGCTGTCAGACCAATACGGCGGGACGCTGCCCGGATGTCCCCACCCGCGCGACGACACGCTGTGTCTTTTACACGGTGGGGATGTAAGGCCACGGCTGTGCCGCCTGACCGCGGCAGAGGGCTCCTGCTTTATGCTGTCGGATAAGGCACCGGGAGCAGTTGGTCCGAATCCAGAGTGTCCGCGTGCCACAGGTCGAGGAGTTTTTTGGTAATGGGACCAGGTTTGCCGTCGCCTATCGCCTGACCGTCCCATTGCACGACCGGGGCAACCTTGATTGAACTGCCGAGCATCAGCATCTCCGCAGCGGCGCGTGCTTCTGCTACCGGCAGGTCCGCTACTTTGATGGCACGCAAGTCGCCTTGCTCCACCAGGCGTTGCGCCAGTTGCAGGACACGTTGTACGGTAATGCCAGTCAGAATGGTGTCGAAGGTCGGGTGCCACAGGACGCGATCGTGCGTCACACAGGCGACATTCATATTCGAGCTCTCGCCCACCATGCCGCGATGGTCAATAAAAATGCCATTGTCGGCGCCGTGATTCTTGGCTTCCATAATGACGAGCGCATTGGGCAGGTAGTTGGTCGATTTGACGCGCGCGAAGAAGGGAGGCTTAATCGGCACAGTGCTGGTGACGACTTTCACGCCCTCAGTATAGGACCGCTCAGGTTCGGGCTGGGCCCGGAAGATCATCACGTAAAAACTACTGCTCACGCATTCGCCTGGCGCCAGACCAAACCCTCCGGGTCCGGCGGAGAGCCAGTAGCGTACCGATGCATCGTGCTGACGGCTGGCTGCAGCGGTATCAATGATGATCTGCCGCAGTTGTTCCGGGGTATGGGGGAGTTGCAAGCGGGCCATTTCGGCGGAGCGCAGCAGGCGTTCGAGGTGCGCATCTAGCTGATACAGCTTGCCATTGACGATCATGGCTGTATCGAACACCGCGTGGCCACGATGCACCATGTGGTCATCGAGCGGCAGGACCATGAACGCCGGGTCGGTGACAATGCCGCCCAGGACGCTGGAGTACATGGCGTGGAAATTGACGGCCTTGGCATGGACAGCGTGTCGCAAGCGCGCACTGGCTTCATCAGGGGTAAAGACGGGGGTCGACCCGATTGTTGGCATATGTAGTCCTCCTTTGTGGGCACTCAGAGGTATGTAGGCATGGCCCACACTGTATCCCACTCCACCGTGGAACGCAAAGCTGGCGTGCCTCATGCAACACGTCAGAGCGCTTGCAGCGCCTGCTGCACGGCGCGCCGCACTTCTGTGGCCGTAAAG
>WNEY01027810.1_pt1 | contig 10630 bp, 9 predicted proteins | sample 5400531 | NCBI WGS metagenome assembly WNEY01 (sample SAMN13153338, study PRJNA577476) | soil metagenome | isolation source: 200 cm saprolite under Douglas fir tree site 1 | place: USA:California | collected 2015-04-18
CTGCCACCGTTGAGCTCAGCGGCCCTGCGCCCTGCACATGGGGTTGCGGGCAGTACGTGAATGGCCAGCCAGCGGGCGGCATGCTCATCAAAATCACGAGCAGCAACCCGTCGCTCGTGCAGACGCGCGGAGGAACCGTCCTCGTTCCAGTCGATAAGACTTCGCACACATTCGCGCTGGCCACGTCAGGTGTCGCCGCTCCGACTCAGGTGACGCTCTCGGCGGAACGCGAAGGTTCCGCCGCGAAATCGGCGACGTTCACGCTGTATCCGCCGAACCTCACCGGCCTGACGCTCGATGCATCGAACGTCGTTGGCGGCAGCGTCGTTCACGGCACCGCAGTTTTCAATGGACCGCCGGCGTCTGCGGGCGCGCTCGTGGCAAAGCTGTCGGCCGATAGCCCATCATTGGTGCAGATGCCTCCATCCGTCAGCGTGGAGGCAAACAAAACGGTGGCCACGTTTGACATTCACACCGCTGGCATCGCCGCGAATAAGCAGGTGACGCTCACCGCGGCGCAGGGAGATCGAAAGGAAACGGCAACCCTGACGATCACTCCGGCGGTGCTGACTGATTTTGTTCGCACCGAGCCCTGCCGCTGTGGAGCTCTGACGGCGACTCTCAATGGTGTGGCTCCGGCCGGCGGTCTCGCCCTTGCGATTGCGAGCAACAACCCGAACGCAGCGACTGTGCCGGCCAGCATCACCATCCCTGCGGGCGCGAAGTCCGGAACCGTCGATGTCGCGAAGCACGAAAGCTACTCGGGGCCGCAGCACGCCACGATTTCCGCCTCACTCAACGGGGTGACGAAGAAATGGGACGAGTACGTCCTTGCCAAGATCAAACCGGATCTGGTCATCAAGACCGTGACGCTTCAGGATCGCTATGGCAACACGATCACGCAGCTTCAGGACAGTCAGCCGTTCAAAGCGTGCATCACTGTCGCTGCATACGGGTACCACGATTTCGGAGACTTTCAATATCCCGGCGTGTCGAAGATGCGCGTCTCCTACCTCAGCCCGATCCCAGGGGGCACCAGCGCGGGACGCGAATTCGATGTCGACGTCCTCAGTTTCAAAAGTTATCCCGTCCACATATCGAGTGACGAGAAGTACTTGTATCTGGACCCGATCTGCGTCGATCTTCCGGGCGTGCAGCCGAATTCGTATTTGGATCTTACGTTGACAGCCGATTCCACGAATCAGATCGACGAAAGCAACGAGGGAAATAACACGTACAAGTCGCGCATCAAGCGATAGCGTAGTGCGGCCGGGGCGAGAGATTTGCATCCAGGCCGTCGTGCGTCGCCTTCTCATCGCCGCGGTTCTGCTCGCAGCAGCAGTACCGGCGCCCGCGCAGGAGCTGCTCGATCAACTCGCCGGATTGGTGAAACGCGGCAAGTTGAACGTCGAGGTCGATCTGCAGCCGGGCCGCGCCGCGGCTGGCCCCGCGTGGACATTACAGGTCATCGGATCACCGAAAGCGAAGCTCGTTGCTGAGGCGGACGAAGGACGCGTCAGTTGCGTCGATATCGATGTTGCTGGTGGCCAGATCGTCGTCCATGGCAAAGGGCTGCGGCCCAGTCTGTCGATTGAAGGAATGCGCTTCGAAGAGGGGAAGGGAATCACCGAAGCGCGTTTCCGCGGTCGGGGGGTGTGGAGACCGATCGTGGCGATCTTTCGCACCCTGGCGAGGCCCGCGCTGCGGAAGCTCGATGTTCCCACGGACATCGGATCCATCCTGCGCGGCGACATCCTAAGTTCGGAGAAGAGCGCCGGTGCGCCCAATACCGAATTCCTCGAGCTCGTCCGCGAGGTTCACATCAAGGACACAGAATTCGAGGCTTTTGCCGGATATCCACTTGAATTCAGCCCGATGGTCGAGATGGAAACCGCCGCGCATCCCAGCACCGGGATCGCAGCGCGCGCGGCGATCGACAAGGGCACCTTCCGCCCGCCGCAGCGCGATCGACCGGCGCAGTTTGAAGTCGATGGCAGGATTGACGGCGAGATCGAAAACGGCTCGGTGGCTTTCGTCGGAAGCCGCTGCACTTTCTCGCGCGGACAACTCGAGAAGGGGGCCTTCCGCGTGTACTCCTCGCCGAAAGATGGTCAGCCCGAGACCACGTTCTCCGCCGGCGCGCTCGCTGTCGATCTCACTTACGGGCAGTTCCACTGGCCCGGCGGGCCGAAGGTCGGCGTCGAAGCGCCGTCTCATTTTGCTGTACGAAATCTTCGGGTCCGGTCCGACGGCAGGTATTCCGGCACCGTCGATGCGGCCTTGTTCGGAAAAGTAGGCGCGATCGATCGGGCAGGTACGATCGTGGCAGCCAACGACGTGCAGTTGCATACGCAGGGAGCCAGAGTCGTCGACGGAAAGGCCACGGGCGATGTGAAGCTCGACTTTCAGTACCGTTTGAATCACACGCTCGTCGTGCATTATCCGGTCGAAGAGCTTGGCGATCGCCGCGTCCCGCTGCTCTTTCAAGGAGCGTTCGCCGCGGACCTTCAGTTCGAGGATGCCGGCAGCGGCGATGAAGGGGTGGTCACCGGAAAGTATCAATTTACGATCCCGTGGCCGCCCGTCGAGCAGGCTGCGTTCGAAGTCTTGCGCGCCAGGTGGCGTCAGGACATCGCCCCAGCGATTCACAAAGTCGATTTCGTGATCGAGCCGAGACATTTCGGTCCGTGTGGCCGCGACTGTTTCCTGCTCGATCTGGTCGTGACCGCGGAAAAGCCGAAGGCGAAAGGGTATCTCTTCCAGCAGATCTGCGACACGCAGGGGAAAGCGGACGTGGTCGTCGATACGCCGAGCCGCAGCCTGGTCTTGCGCAACGTGCGGGTCGAGCCGCGGTGCCACGGCGTCATCGGAGCGATCGTCAACTTCCTCGCGCCGTTCCTGACCAAGACCTATACCGACGTCACCCTCATGCAGATGCCCCAGGATCTGCCCTTCACGATCGAGTCCGTTGGCAGCGGCGCGGACTCGATCATCATCGCAGGCAAAGTGGCGTGGGCGATGAAGCCAACCGACATTTCCAGTAAGTCGCCCTGATCGAAAACAACGCGCGGATCGCGCGCGTATCACACAACGTGAGACGGTTGTGGCAGAAGCTTCCTGTCATCGTTCGCGCGGTGATCGTCGGCTCGGCGATCAGCACCGGTCACGCGCCGGCCGGCGCACTCTTCTCCCTCAATATGAGAATCTGGCCGGCCGTCCCGTGGACGCTCCCTTTCCTGGTTCTCTATCTCTGGTTCTTCTGGCAGTACCTGAGCGGCCGCTGGTGGCCGGCTTCGACAGCAGAAACGCGGCGGCGTGATCTCCGCGCGCCGCCTTTGCCCAGGCGCACTTGGCAATGGGCACTCATAGCAGGCGGGCTGGCGGCCGCCGCGCTGATGGCGCTGCACCTGGTTCTTGCGCCGGTCACGCCACCCACTTATGAAGTCTACTATCCTCTTTTTCGCGACGTCCCTCCTCTGACGTTGGTCTATTTCATTCTCGTCCTCTCGGCGGTTGCCGGCATCGTGGAAGAGGCGGCCTATCGGGGTTACATGCAAGGGCCGATTGAGAGGCGGCATGGTCCGGTGATCGCCATCGCCGTTGTCACCGCGTTCTTCGTGCTGTCGCATTTCACCGCTGTGCAGGCCATGAGCGCGCCGCGAATCTTGTTCATCGCCGTAGCTTCGGTGATTTACGGGATCCTCGTGCACCTGTCCGGCTCGATCGTGCCCGGTCTGATTCTTCATGCGACCGGGGACGCGTTCGGGATCTTCTTGCTCTGGTTCCTCTGGGCGCAGGGAGCGACGCGACGTCATCCCGTCGGTTTTGCCGCCGCCATGAGAACCCCGATGTTCTGGCTGAGCGTGGGGGAGCTGGTCATCCTCACCGCTGCTGCAGCGTGGGCGTTTCGCAAGCTTGCGCGCGCTACGAGGGAGCCGTCTTCTGCGACTGCAGGCCGATCGCCAGCGGAATCCCGGCGATCGCCGGAAGCCAGAACGAAATGAGCCGGTAGGTCAGCACCGCGACGACCGCGTTGCTGGGGGGGACGCCCAGTGAGGAAAAGAGTGCGGCCATCGCCACTTCGACCACGGCGATGCCGCCGGGAAGAAAACTCGCGCGGCCCAGAAGCAGCGGAACGCCGTAGCCGGCGAGGAGGGTCGAGAGGTAAACGCGTTGATGCAACGCGAGGAATGCATAGCGGAGGTAGAGCAGATCGAAGGTCAGCACCATTAACGAGCTGCATGCGGGCCTGATCCAGCGACCGCCATCCATGTTTTGCCAGGCACGCGCCGCCCGATCTGCGGCATCGGTCAGCAAGGACTCGTCGGCTGACGGGCGTATCCGCTTCATGACCCGCATCAATCGTGTGACGATCGCCGTCATCCATTCTTGGTGCACGAGCAGTGTGATCAACAGTCCGATCACGGCGAGAAGAACAGACAACACAATCACCAGCGCAGTCTCGGTCGCTTTCGAGAGCTGGTGAGCGTGCAGGAGCTCCACGGCACTCAACAAGGCGAAGAAAACGAGCGCCAGGGTATCGAAGATCGGCGCCAGCCACGTGGCCATCATCGCCGTCTCGCGCGACACCCCGCTCTTACGGGTCCACTGATAGATCGCCGCGCCGAATCCGAGCGCCCCTGCAGCCACCAGGGCCACGGTTCCTGCGGCGAGCTCGATCAGGGTCGCCCGCGCGATCGAGATCCGTTCACCGCCGAGGGCCACGACGGATTTCAGGAGCGTACCGTTGGCCAGGTAACTGAGCACTTCCATGATGATCGCCAGGGCGACGGCCCAGGGAGCCATGGTGCGCAGCGTCCCCAACGCATCGGCCACCGAATCGAGCCGTGGCAGGAGGGTTTCAGCGGCCCACTGGTAGAGACATTGCTACAGCCGACGGAGGCGTGATCCCGGCCTGAAAATGGCATCACTCGCTGCGATTGGCAAAACGCTGGTCTCAGCGCGTGACTGAAACGAGCAACGCTCTCGATCTGGAGCACGGCGTTTTTTCGAAAAATAGCGCGCGGGCGATTGCGCTCTCGCTGAAGCGTTCGGCCGAGCACAGCCGGCGTCGCAAGAGCGACCCCTATCGCTCGGCGATGTCCATGCTCACGTTCTACATCAACCGGGCGGGGAAGAAGCTGCCGAAGACACGCCGGGCGCGGCTCGAAGCGGCGAAGAAGGAGCTGCGCGCGCTCTACGGCAAGCAGTAGCTACCCCGCGCTGGTGGTGATGCCTTCCTTCCGCGCGGCGTCGAAAAGCTGTTCGCTATCCACATGCTCCGTCGGCGGCACCACACCGCGGCGCGGGAAACGACCCTCGGCGATCGCCACCGCCGCCTGAATTGCGGGGATCACCGCGAGCATGTAACTTTTTGCGCCGGTAAAGATCCGATATTTGAATCCCGCCGCGGTGGCGATCTCGTAAGCGAGCACGCCCTTCTTGAGGCCAATCGTTCTCCCAATGCCCAGTGCCAACGACTCGTGGCGCTCGAGAAACTGCCGCAAGGCCGCCCAACGCGCCGCGCCGTACAGCAGAAGGTTCGCGCCGGGAATGTGCAGATCGACGACCAGCTCGGCCGAGCGTAGGGTGGGGAAGATTCTCGGCAGCGTCACCGCATCGACGCTGTCAACCGTGACCCCCGCCCGGCTGCCGAGCGGCTTTGGAAAATTGAACATGCGCCACGCGCCTTGTACGCCGGTAATTACGGAGGCCAGCGTCGCCGGACTGGCAGTGTAGCGACCGGCGGGGACGAGATACGCGCTCACTCTTCGCGGCTCACTAACGCTGAACGACTTCACTACGGCGGCGCTCACGGCTGAAAGCGAGCTGCATGCGCTAAGCACGCGGATGCCGGCCGAGCCGATCGGCGCCTCACGCTCATAGATCATCTTCGTGTAATCGGCGCTGTCGGAGATGTCGATGACATCGAATCCGATCCGCGTCGCCGCTTCGATGAGCGCCGGCGTCCGCTTCTGAAAGGGGCCGGCGGCATCCACGACCAGATCTCTCTGCTTCAGGTTGTTGCGCGGAGTGCGAGCGTGATGCGACAACCGGCTGCACCCCAGCCGCCTGGAGCTTCTCCACGATGAGCCGGCCGAAGAAGCCGGCTCCTCCAAGTACAACAACGCGTTTCATCGACGTCCCATCACTAGAACCCACGGGATGAAGAAGGTCATCAGCGCTGCGCTCGCAATGACCACGCCCATTCGAATGTCGAGAATGGTCGCCACCGTGAGCGCGCTGCCGCTCGCCCAGGCCAGCCATGCCAGCCAGCGCAGTGGAAGCGACGGCGATGCGAGCGTCAGCATGATCGCAGCCACGGTGTAGAGGCCGTTGCCGGCGCCGCCGGTGAGCAGATTCGCGGTGCGATCAAGCAGCGATCCTGGTGCCGGCAGCCATCCGATGAAAAGGGATTCACCGGAGAAATCACATAGCAGGCCGACTGCCGCGATCGCGAATGGAACGATTTCTCCGATTCGCGCTCCCCACCACGCATAGAAACCCGCGAGCGAAAGAGCGGCAATCATCCATAGGAGCCATCCCGCGCGCCAGCGCTCCGGGTATGTCGCGACGTACTCGCGGAGGAAAAGCAGAGTGCCGCCTGCGGCGATGATGTGCAGCGCGACGCACCACTGCGGCGCGGTTCGCTTGAAGAATCTTGCGAACTGAGTACCTTCCAACAGAAATAGACTGAAAGGAACCCACCAGATGAGGTCATCGAAAACGATGAGCGGAAACGTGCGAAAAGGAAGCTCACCCGAACGGACGGCGATCATCCATCCGATCGGTCCGAGAACTTTTCCAGCGAGACCGATGGCGATGAACGGAAACGCTCGATCGAGGCGCCGTGCTGCGTACGCGTAGCCCACGCCGTAGAGTCCGACGAGCATTCCAAGGCAGGCCCAGATCGCGGGATAGCGAGGCAGCGGGAGCTCGAAGACGTTGAAGAACGCGCGCGGAAAAAGCGAGGCCCACAGGCCGAACGCGATGTTGTAAGCCGCGGCCGCGGTGAAGATCAGGCGGTAGACGCGCGCGCTGAAATCTGTCACTTCCCGAACGTATACACCGCCGCGAAGATCACCAGCAGCGGAATCGCGATCGTGATCACAAGGTTGACGAATCCTTTCTCTGTCGAAAATCGCTGTGCCTCGCCGAGAGTGCAGCTTGCCACAAAAAGACTCCAGAGCATGAACACGATCTGCAGCGCGATCATCACCACGATGACCGCACAGCCTCCGTGCTGGACGAAGTTGAGAAGGATGTCCCTGACGTGCTGGTCGTGTTGCACAGGGATCCGATCCTTGAAAATGGCGAGCGGTACGCGATAAATGACTGACCAGATCATCGGAACCATTCCCCATGCAAGGGCGGCGCGGACATCGGCGCCCGTTCCCGTGCCTCCCAGCATGCGGCCCACGGCTACAGCGATCCAGGAAAGGATGAACAAGGCAAGCACCCACACTGCCGCCTGCACCGCCAGCGCGACGACGATGATGGACATCAGCGGCAGAAGTTTGACGTCGGGAAGCACCTCACCGAGGCTGCGAGCGTCAGTATCGCTGACCGAGGCGCAGAGGAACGCGAGCAGAACGATCTGTACGGCCCATCGATCGCCACCGCCGTCGAGAATGCGGCGCATGATCTGGCGCGGCCGATAGAGAATCGTGAAGAGATCGCCGAGTGCCTGTGACTCCATGTTCGGACTTTACGATGAAACGCGGCGGCGGTTTTGGAGTGCGGCGCCTTGGCGCCGCTTTCGAGCCGCGGCCAACAAAGCGGCGGCAAGCCGCCGCACTCCAAAGTCCGGCCGTGGCACGGGTCGGGCATCTCCAAATGCCTTGGCCGATGTCGATTGAGCTTCGCCTGCAGAGGATGGGCGTGCTGCCGCCGGATCAATGATGCCAGCGCTGATTTTTGATCTCGACGGAACGCTCGTCGACACCGTCTATGCGCACGTCTTCGCCTGGCAGCGAGCGCTGGCGGAGGCGGGGTTGGCCGTCGATGGCTGGCGCATACACCGGCGGATCGGAATGAGCGGTGGCTTGTTCACTCGCGCGGTGGCCCGCGAGATCGGTCGCGAAATTACATCGCAGGAAGCGGAGGCGCTGCAGCGCCGGCACGGAGAGCTGTTTCGCGAGTTCCTGCCGGAGCGCCGAGCATTACCCGGAGCGGTGGAGCTCCTGCGCGCTCTGCGCGACGCGCATGTGCCGTACGGCATCGCCACATCGGGACGCCGTCCGGAGATTGACCGGTCGCTCGAAACGCTCGGCGTCGGCCCGGAGACCATCGTCGTCGAGCGCGGCGATGTCTTGCGAGCCAAGCCCGCGCCTGACCTTTTCCTCAATTGCCAACAACGCCTCGGCGTGCCTGTCGACGAGTGCTACGTTGTTGGCGACGCAGTCTGGGATCTCCTCGCCGCGCGCCGAGCGCGCATGCTCTGCGTCGGATTGTTGAGCGGAGGCTACGGCGAGGACGAGCTCACTCGCGCCGGCGCGTTCCGCGTCTATCGCGATCCGGCAGAACTGCACGAATCGCTGGACGAATTGGGTGTGATGCCGTAGAGAACCGGGCGGCCGCGAGACCGCCCGATTCGGAAGTTACGGGATGTCGACCGTGTAGATTTCGAACGCGCCCGCGCGCGAAGTTTCGGGATTCGTCGAACGGTGATCGGAGAAGAAAGGCCACACTGCGCTGGCAAACGGCGTGGAGGATGAGTAATCGCCCGGGCCGTTCGGATTGCCGTCGAAATCCGACGCCGCCGAGGTCTGGCGCGCGTTGGCCGACCAGCTTGCGCCGCTGTTCGTGCTCTTCGCCGCATAGACGTGTGCGAAGCAATTGGCCGGATCGTCGCGGCGGTCATAGAAAGAGACAGTGATTGCGTCCTTTCCGCCGTTGCCCGCTTCCACGCTGATTGTCGGATGGAACTGATCGGCGGCACCGGCGTCGTCATTCAACGTCACAGGCGCGGACCAGGTCGCGCCGCCGTTGGTCGAGCGAGTGAACAGAATGTCGAAGCCTCGGTTGGTCACCGCGTCGGCATAGACGAGATAGAGATTTCCTGAAGGGCCGACCTTGAGCGCATGGGCCGGCCCTTGCGACCGCCCGCCGACGCAGCCGAGGTCTACACCGAATCCCGCGTGCGTCCTCGCCGCGGCGACATCAGTACCCCATGTGTTTCCGCCGTCGCTGCTCTTGTCGACGAAGATGATGTTTTTCGCGAAGTCGTGCCAGGAGTCGTAGACCACGCCGCTGTTCTGATCAACCGCCGGATAAGCGCCGATGACGCGCTCGAAAGGACTCGTTCCATCGTTGACTTTGATCGGGCCGGTCCAGGTCGCTCCGCCGTCGGAGGTGAAGGAGATCAGCAGGGTCTGATTGAATCCGGCGTTTCGATCCCAGCTCACATAGACGCGATTGGCGAAGGGTCCGTTGCTCCGGTCGACGGCGAGATAGTACTTGTCATCGAAGTTTCTTCCCTTGTTGAACGTGACCGGCGTGGTTTGGGTCCAGTTGACCCCATTGCTGGACTTCGCTACCACGACGGCATTCGGAAATGAGCGGGACAGCGGCGCGCAGCCGTAGGAGTAGTAGATCGTGCCGTTCTTGTCGAAGTCCAGGCCTGGATCGAAGCAGATTCCGAAGGTGGTCCCGTTCCAGGTTCTAGGCAGGGGGTTTCGCGCCCAGGTCGCTCCGCCGGCCGAGGCATACGCATTGACCGTGCAGTCGCCGAACGTTCCCGGCGCCGCCGCAGCATTACAGTTCCCGGGATAGATCAGATTCGATCCGCCGACTAGCAGCGTTGTCCCAGCTCCCGTGGTTTCACCTTCATACGAGTTGGGCGCGTTCGAGGCATCGCGGTCTGTCCCGCTGCCCAGCGCCGGCGCGCTGATCTGTGCCGAGTTGAAGGGCGCTGCTCCACCGTTCGGGGTTAGCGGTGAGGGGACTCCCGCATCGCCACCGAACACGAAATGCCCATGGTCGAGCGCCTGCTCGGAGATCCGGACCAGTATCGGCGTGGAGACGAACTGCGGCGGGCCACTCGGGGCGTTCTGCGCCCGGAGCGGCACAGCGAGGGCGAAGACGAACGTGACTGCGGTGAGTTTTTGGTGCATCACAGAATCTCCTCTTTTGGATGGCTCGGAACGATATCGCATCCCGCGGTCGAAGTTCCAACTCTGGACATCGAAACTGTCCTTTTGATACGTTGCGGGCTCGTTCTAAAAAGGAGGCTTCTCCATGAAGCGAACCGCTCTTTCTGTTGCTCTGGCGTTTCTGCCGCTGGTCGTGTACGCCGGCCAGGCCCCCACGGTCACGGAGGTCACCTTCGACGCCGATCAGGACGCCGAGACCTCAATTGCCATCAACCCAAGGAATGCTCAGAACGTCGTCGCCGGATGGATTTCTCGCGGCGACTCGAGCTGCGGCTTCGGGGTTTCGTTTGACGGTGGCGCGAGCTGGAGGGTCGGCGTGGTACCGGGGATTCAGAAACTGAGCGGCGGAACATTTGATCGAGGCACGGATCCGAGCGTGGTCTTCGATCGCGACGGGAACGTCTATTACACCTGTCTCGCGTTTAATCTTTTTCCGCCGGGGACCACCTCGTCAGGAACCATCTACGTCTCCAAAT
>WNEY01004481.1_pt1 | contig 10629 bp, 13 predicted proteins | sample 5400531 | NCBI WGS metagenome assembly WNEY01 (sample SAMN13153338, study PRJNA577476) | soil metagenome | isolation source: 200 cm saprolite under Douglas fir tree site 1 | place: USA:California | collected 2015-04-18
CTGCGAGAGGATGATCAGGCTGGCGAGCTCGGGCGTGGCGTTCCGGCCCCCACTCACGAGCACGGCGGCCGACGTCTCGTCGCACGACGTCTCGATGCCGAGCAGGACCTCAGCCACGGCCGGTCTTCTTGCGCAGGGCCACGGAATCGGGGACGGCGCGCGCGATGATCCCCGTCGGGGCGATGACGGTGAGCCGGGCGTAGGCGCCGGCCGCCGGGAGCCGGCCCGGCAGGTGCACGATGACCTTGAGGCTGTCGCGGGTGAGGCGCTGCACGACGGCGTCGGCGCCGCGCACGACGACCGATACGCGGGCCGGCGTCACGACGAGGCTCGTCAGCGCGCCGGCGCCGCTCTCCACCGGGATGCCCGCGAACGAGCGCTCGTGGATGACGCTCAGATCCCCCGAGACCGTGACCTCCTTGGGCGCGATGCGGACGACGCCGAGCGGCGCCGTGTCGACGGGGATGGTGCGGGTGAACGGGCCCGTGACGTTGGCGATCTCGGTGGGGACGGTCGTGACCGACTCGATCGCGGCGAGGGCGCGGTCCGAGCCGACGATGCGCGCCATGCTGGGCGTGATGGCGAGCCCGCCCTGGAGCTGGTAGCCCGATTCGGCGACGATCCTCACCAGCGGCACGATGCGCACGTCCTTGCCGGCGACGGAATCGAGCCGGACCGTGATGTCGCGCGGGGAGATCTCGTTGACCTGCACGTCGGCGCCTTTGGGGATGTCGATGTCGCTGCCCTTGAGGCTCAGGGTCCAGACGGACGTCGAGAGCGTATCGGGCACGCGCAGGAGGATCGGCCGCAGCGAACGCAGCCGCAGCATCTCGCTGCCCCGGCCGCTGAGCAGCACCGACACGCTGGGCGGGGATTCGAGCAGGGCGCGTCCCGGCGGGGGGAGCACGACGACTTTCAGGGTGAACGTCTGCGTCACCGGCTGCTGCGCGGCCACCGCGACGTAGAGCATCAGCGCGAGCGCCAGCGCGGCCAGTTTGATCGGCCAGTTGCGCGTGATGAAGCGCGTCAGGCTACCGCTCATCGACCAGCCGCCGCACCAGGTACTCGTTCACGGGGCCGTCCCACTCGGCCGGCCCGATCACCTTCTTGACGATGACGCCGTCGCGATCGATCACGAAGCTCTCCGGGACGCCCGTCGTCTGGTAGCGCTGGCGGATGTCGCCGGCCTGGTTGTGCAGCACGTCGAACGTCAGCCCCAGCTCGCGCGTGAACGCGTTCACCACGGTCGAATCATCCTGGTCCACGCTCACGGCCACGACCCGAAAGTCGGTGCCGGCGAATTTCTTCGCCAGACGCTCCAGCGCCGGCATCTCCACGCGACACGGCGCGCACCAGGTGGCCCAGATGTTGATCAGGATGGGCCGGCCGTGGTAGTCGGCGAGCGACGCGGGGCGCCCGGTGCGCAGATCGATCGCGGTGAACGCCGGGGCTTTCGAGCCCACGCCCAGCAGGGCCATCTGCGGCCGCAGCTTGATGACCAGGACCACGGCGAATACCGCCGTCGTCACGAGCCCCGTCACCAGCGCCCACTGCCGCTGAGTCTTCACACGGCGACCAGACAGCGGCGCCGCAGCTCGGCCACCTCGCGGCCGGGGTCCGCGCTCCCGAACACCGCGTTGCCCGCCACGAACGTGTCGGCGCCCGCGGCGTGCGCCTCGGCGATCGTCTCCGTCGTGATGCCGCCGTCCACTTCGAGGAACGCCCGCGAGCCGTGCGCCGTGAGCAGCGCGCGGGCGCGCCGGATCTTGTCCGTCGAGGCGGGGAGATAGCTCTGCCCGCCGTACCCCGGGTTCACCGTCATGACGAGCAGCAGATCGACGTCGTCGAGGACGTCCTCGACGAGGGCGAGCGGCGACGCCGGGTTCAAGGCGAGCCCGGCCAGCATGTCGCGCTTCTTCACGGTGTCGAGGTGGCGCTGCACGTGGATCGTCGCCTCGGGGTGAAACGTCAGCACGGACGCGCCGGCGTCCGCCATGGCGGCGATATAGTGCTCGGGCTCCTCGACCATCAGATGCACGTCGATCGGCTTGTCGGTGAGCGTGCGGAGCGCCGTCACCATGTTCGCGCCGAACGTCAGATTGGGGACGAAGCGGCCGTCCATCACGTCCACGTGCAGCCAGTCGGCGCCGCCGGCCAGCACCAGGCGCACCTGCTCGGCGAGCCGGGTCAGGTCGGCGGTGAGAACGCTGGGCGCGATGCGGATGCCGTTCGTCATTGCGGGCTCCGGGCGACGACGATGTCCACGGCCGTGCCGGGCGGGGCGAGCGTACCCGCGGCCGGCCGTTGGGCGACGACCGTGCCGGGGCTCGCGTCGGACGTGCGCCGCCGCGTCACGCTGCCGAGCTGCAACCCCTCGACCTCGAGGCGCGTGCGGGCGTCCGCCTGGCTCATGTTCAGCAGGTCCGGCACGGTGATCGTCGCTTCGCCACGGCTGATCACCAGCGCCACGCCCGCGCCGGGCGCGAGCGGCTCGCCCGCGGGCGGCCGCGTCAGCCCGACCACGCCCGGCGGGACGCGCGGCACCTGGATCGACTCCACCTGCGCGACGCTCAGCCCCGCAGCGGTAATCAGCCGCCGCGCCACGGACCCGTCCAGCCCCGTCACGTCGGGTACCGGAATCTTGGGCGGTCCGGCGCTCGACACCAGGGTCACCCGCCCGTCCGCGACGGCGCTCACCCCGGGCGGCGGGTCCTGCCAGATGATCGTGCCCTGCGGGGCCGTGGGATGGGGCTCGGTGCCGCCGTCCACCACCTGGAGCCCGGCGTCGCGGAGCTCCCGTGACGCGTCTTGCAACGTCAGCCCCAGCACGCGCGGCACCGTTTGCCGGGCGTGCAGGATCGGCGTCGGGAAGACGAAAAAGAACGCCGTGAGGTAGCCGAGCAGCACCAGTCCCAGGACCAGCAACGCCCAGCGCGTCGCCGAGCGGCGCTCCCAGCGGAGGGTCGGCAGGCGCCATTCGCGCATCGGCGGGAGGTGGCGACGGAACTGCATCAGGCCTTCCGCACCAGCCGGGCGGCGAACGCGCCGTCCATGCCGTGACGCTGGGGGAGGGACTGGAAGTCTCCCGCCGGCGTGAGCAGCTCGGAGGGCACGGCTTCGGCCGGCGCGCGGGTGAAGTCCGCGTGGTCTGTCAGGAACGCATTCACGACGTCGGTGTTCTCCTCCGGTTCGAGCGAGCAGGTCGCATATACGAGCAGCCCTCCCGGGCGCACCAGCCGGGCCGCCGCTGCGAGCAAGGTCCGCTGTCGTGCGGCGGCGCGGGCGACGGCGCGCTCGGTGACGCGCCAGCGCGCGTCGGGATGCCGCGCCATCGTTCCCGTGGCGGTGCAGGGGGCGTCCACGAGCACGGCGTCCCACGCGGCCCCCGCGAACGGGGCAGCCAGAAGATCGGCACCCAGCACCCGAATCGCCACTCCGGCGCGGCGGGTCGTGTCGGCGAGGCGCGCCAGCCGGTCCGGCCGAGCGTCTCCCGCGACCACCCGCGCTCCCAGCCGCTCGAGCGTCACGGCTTTGCCGCCGGGGGCCGCGCAGGCGTCGTACACCCGGGCGCCCGCCGGGATCGCGGCGAACCGGCAGACCAGCGCGTGGGCGGGGTCCTGCACGATGAAGCCGCCTTCCTTAAAGCCGGGAAGATCCCGAGGTGTCGGGTGTCGGGTGCCGGGTGCCGGGTCGTTCAGGCGCAGCCCGACTGCGAAGGATGCGTCCGTGACTTGGACACCAGCCCCTTCGAGCGACTGTCTAAGCGTCGCCGCGTTCCAGCGCGCGGGCTGCAGCGTGAGTGGCGGCCTGCTGTCGTTCCACGAGATCAACCGCTCCGTGTCTTCCACGCCGAAGCGGGATCTCCAGCGCCGGGCCAACCACTCGGGATGCGATCCGCCGGCGCCCGACACCCGAAACCCGGCACCCGCGATTCTCCGCAACGCCTGATTGACGTACCTTGCCCCCGCCTCCCCCGTTGTCTCCCGCGCCAGCTCCACGCTGGTCGACACCGCCGCGTGCGCGGGCACGCGATCGAGCGCGCGCAGCTGGTAGGCGCCGAGGCGCAGCACGTCGTGCAGGCGCGGGTCGACGCGCGCCAGGCGCAGCGCGTTGTCGAGCTCGGCCTGGCGCCGCAGCACGCCGGCCGAGAGCTCGTAGGCGAGCCGGCGGTCGCGCTCGGCGAGGGCGGTGAGGTGGCGATCGCGGGCGTCGGTGAGGGTTGCTCCGGCCCGGACCGCCCGGAGGATCTCCAGCGCCGCGCGGCGCGCGGCGGTCGCGCCCTTAATCCAGCAACCCTTCGAGCGGAGAGGACGGCATCGCGACTTCCCGTTTGGGCATGCGGCCGGCGAGGAACGCGACGCGGCCCGCCTCGACGGCGAGGCGCATCGCGTGCGCCATCGCCACGGGGTCCTGCGCGGCGGCGATCGCCGTGTTCATGAGGATGCCGTCCACGCCCTGCTCCATCGTGACGCACGCGTCGGACGCGGTGCCGACACCGGCATCGACGACGACCGGCACCTTGAGGCGGCGCTTGATCGTCCGCACCGTCACGGGGTTGAGCAGGCCAAGCCCGCTGCCGATCGGTGACGCGAGCGGCATCACGGCCGCGCAGCCGGCGTCCTCGAGGCGCAGGGCCGTGATCAAGTCCTCGTTGGTGTAGGCCAGAACCTGGAAACCCTCCTTCACGAGCACGCGCGCCGCTTCGAGCAGTCCCTGGACGTCGGGGAGCAGCGTCTCCTGGTCGCCGATCACCTCGAGCTTCACGAACTCGTTGAACCCGGCCTCACGGGCCAGGCGCGCGTAGCGGATCGCGTCCTCGGCCGTGTAGCAGCCGGCGGTGTTGGCGAGCAGGAAGAAGCGCTTGGGGTCGAGGTGGTGGAGGATGCCGTCGGCCTGCGACCGGTCGAGGTTCACCCGCCGCACGGCGACCGTGACGATCTCCGCGCCCGACGCCTCGATCGCGCGCGTCATCGTCTCGTTGTCGGGGTACTTGCCGGTGCCGACCATGAGGCGCGACCGGAACGTGCGCCCGCCGACGGTGAAGGGGGGGTCCTTGCGTGTCGCGACCGCCGTGGTCATCAGCCACCTCCCACGAAATGCACCAGCTCGATGGCGTCCCCGGCCGCGACCGGCGTCTCCCCCAGCGCCGGGCGGCGCACGATGCGGCGGTTGTGCTCGACGACGACCATGCGAGGGTCCAGCTCGAGCTCGGCAAGCAGCTCGAGTAGCGTGACGCCGGGCCGCACGGTCCGGGGTGATCCGTTCACGACGACTTCCATAACGCCTCCAGCATCTGCCGGGCCGCGGCGGCGGGCTCGGTCGCATCCCACAGCGCCCGGATTGCGGCCGCGCCGTGCGCGCCGGCCTCCCGCACTGCGCCCGCGTTTCGCGCCGTCACTCCGCCGATCGCGATCACCGGCAACCCCAGCGCCACGATGCCGCTGAGCGTTCCCAGTCCCAACGGCACGCGACCCGGGTGCGTGGCGGTCGGGAACACCGGGCCTACGAGAAGATAATCGGCTCCCCCAGCCTGGGCGGCCTCCGCCTCCGCCAGGTTGTGCACCGACGCGCCGATCCACCAGCGGGGCTCCAGCCGGCGCGCTTCCTCCGGGGAGAGGCCCTGGGCAGTCAGTTGCACCCCCGCGGCGTCGACCGCGAGGGCGATATCGAGGCGGTCGTTGATAAACAGACGCCGAGGCGCATAGAGGCCGAGGCGCGCGGCGAGCTCATGGTGCTCCAGCCCGGAGAGGCTGTGCCCGCGTGCGTGGAGCGCGAGGTCGGCGCCGCCGCCGGCCGCCAGCTCGTGGGCGAGGTCGTCCAGGTCAGCGCGGCGGGCGATGCGCTCATCGGTGACGGCGTGCAAGCGCGGGAGCGGCGGTCTCACACGAACTGCTGCCCGACGGCCACGCCGCGGCCGCGGATCCAGTCCGCCGCGGTCATGCGCGACTTGCCCGTCGGTTGCACTTCCTCGACGACGACCGCCCCGTTGCCCGCCGCCACGAGTAATCGGTCGTCGGTCTTCAGTACGGTGCCGGGCGGTCCGCCGCCCTCGGCCACGCGGGTGTGGAACAGTTTGATCTCCTGACCGTCCAGTGTGGTCCACGCTCCGGGCTTGGGGTCGAGGGCGAGCGTGGGACGCATGACGGCGTCGGGGCCGGCGTCCCAACGAATCCGCGCCGTGTCGCGAGTGATCTTGGGGGCGTAGGTGGCTCGCGTCTCATCCTGCGGCATCGGTCGCAGCATGTCCTGCTCCATCAGCGCGAGTGCCTCGACGAGCGCCTGGGCGCCCATCTCGGCGAGGTGGATGGCCAGCTCTCCCCCGGTGACATCATCGGGGATGCGATGCGGCAGCTGGTGCAGGATCGGCCCGCTGTCGAGGCCCGCGGTCATCTGCATGATGGTGACGCCGGTCTGCTCGAGCCCGCGCAGGATCGCCCATTCGACCGGCGCGGCGCCGCGCAGCTCGGGGAGCAGCGAGGGGTGGACGTTGACCATGCCGCGCCTGGGGATCGCGAGCAGCTCCGGCGTGAGCAGGTGCCCGTACGCGACGACGACGCCCACGTCGGGCGCGAGGCGGCGGATCGCGTCGAGGAACTCCGACGTCGACGGGCGTTCGGGCTGGAGCACGGGGAGGTCCTCTTCCTGCGCCGCGGTTTTCACGGGCGACGGCACGAGCGTGGAGCGGGAGCGGCCCTGCGGCTTATCGGGGCGGGTGACCACGGAGGCGACGTCGAAGCCTTCGCCCAGCAGCGCCTCGAGCGGCGGCACGGCGAACTCGGGAGTGCCGAAGAAGACGACGCGCACGCTACAGCTCGCCGGCCGGCTCGGGCGTCACCTCCTTGATGAATCCCTTCTTTCCCTTGCGCGCCTTCTTCCATTTGGCGACGAGGAGGCTGCGCTTTACGGCGCTGAGGTGGTCGAAGAAGAGGACGCCGTCGAGGTGGTCGATCTCGTGTTGGACGGCGCGGGCCTTGTAGCCGCCCACTTCGGCGCGGTAGGAGCGGCCGTCCCGGTCCGACGCCTCGACCACCACCCGCTGCGCCCGTTCGACGTCGCCGAAGATTTCCGGGATCGAGAGGCAGCCTTCCTCGGCGATCTCGATTTCGGTGCTGCGCTCGACGATCACGGGGTTGATGAGCACCAGCGGCGGCGGGTGCTCCTCGCCCACGTCCACGACGGCGACGCGCTGCGCGACGCCGACCTGGTTGGCGGCGAGCCCCACGCCTTTGGCGGCGCGCATCGTTTCGAACAGGTCGTCCACCAGCCGCCGCACCGCGTCGTCCACGCGGGCGACCGGCGCCGAACGCTGGCGCAGCACCGGCGAGCCGAGCAGGTGGAGGCTGCGAACGGTCACGACGCCTTCGCCTCGGCGGCGCGTTTGACGATGCTGGCGATGTTGCCGCGCAGGACGACGAGCTTGGCCTCGCCGCTGCGGATCGTCACTTCGCTGTCCTTCAAGTGCACGACTTCCCCGACGATGCCGCCGGAGGTCACGATCTGGTCGCCGCGCTGCAGCGTCTCCAGCAGCTTCTTGTGCTCCTCCTGCTGGCGGCGCTGCGGCCGGAGAATGAGGAAGTACAGCAGCCCGAAGATCAGGCCGAGCTGGAGCAGCAGCAGCCCCATCCCGGGGCCGGCGTTGCCCGATGGGGCAAGCAGCAGGGCGAACAGGCCTCGAACGATCACGTCGTTTCCCCTTGAGTGTAGCGGCGCCGCCAGGCGGCGGCCCACCGCTCGTAGTCCCCGGCCCGGATCGCCGCGCGCATCTCCGCGGTGAGCCGGATCAGGTAGCGCACGTTGTGGAGCGAGAGGAGCCGAAGCCCGAGCAGCTCCTCCGCTACGAACAGGTGCCGCAGATAGCCGCGCGAGAACGTGGTGCACGTCTCGCAGTCGCACGTCGGGTCGAGCGGCCGCGCGTCGTCACGGTGCGCCGCGTTGCGGATGTTGAGCGGCCCGTCGGCCGTGTACGCCGTGCCGTTGCGCCCGTTGCGGGTCGGCGCGACGCAATCGAACAGGTCCACGCCACCCGCCACCGCCGCCACCAGGTCCTCGGGGAACCCGACGCCCATAAGATAACGGGGCACGGCCGGCGGCAGCCGGGGCTCGAGCAGCGCCAACGTTTCGTACGTCACGGCCTTGGGCTCGCCGACCGACAGCCCGCCGACGGCGAGGCCCGTCCAGGGGCCCATCGCGAGGACGCGGTCCAGGGCTTCGAGCCGCAGCGCGCGGTGGGAGCCGCCCTGGAGGATAGGCCATAATGTCTGGTGACACGACGGCACGTTGGCATGTTGCCCGTCCGAGGTCTCGTGCCGTCGTGCCGTCGTGCCGTCGTGCGACGCCTTCAGCTCCGCATGCCGCTTGGCGCACCGCTCCAGCCACTTCAGCGTCCTCTCGAGGGCATCGCGCGCGCTGGTCTCGTCCGCCCCCCCCGGCACCACATGGTCGAACGCCATCGCGACGTCGGCGCCGAGGCTCCACTGGATTTCCATGGCGCGCTCGGGGCTCAGGAAGCGGCGCGACCCGTCTACGTGGCTCTGGAACTCCACGCCCTCGTCGCTGACCGTCCGCGAGCCCTCGAGCGAGAACACCTGGAATCCGCCGGAGTCGGTGAGCAGCGGCCGGTCCCAGCCCATGAAGCGGTGCAGGCCACCGAGCCGGCCGACGACGTCCTCGCCCGGGCGCACGTGCAGGTGGTAGGTGTTGGCGAGCACCAGCGAGGCCCCGGCGGCGCGCAGATCGTTGGGGGAGAGCGCCCGCACCGTGCCTTGCGTGCCGACCGGCATGAAGCAGGGGGTCTCGACCGCGCCATGGGGCAGGGTCAATGTGCCGGCTCGCGCCGCGCCGCTGGTCGCCTCTACTGTGAACTCGAACACCTCACACCACCGCCATCGCATCCCCGTAGCTATAGAACCGATACCGCTCCTTCACCGCTTGCTCGTACGCGCGCAGCACCGCCTCGAACCCGCCGAACGCGCATACCAGCATCAGCAGCGTGGAATGCGGCAGGTGGAAATTCGTGAGCAGGTGGTCCACCGCGCGGCAGCGGTACGGAGGATAGAGGAAGAGCCGCGTCTCGCCAGACCCCGGGCGCAGCCGGCCCGTTTGGTCCGCCACTGTCTCCAGGGTGCGCACGACGGTCGTGCCCACCGCCCACACGGCGCCCCCTGCCGACCGGCGCTCGTTGATGAGGTCGGCGGCCGCTTCCGTCACCTGGTAGACCTCCGCGTGCATGAGATGCTCGGCCAGGTCCTCCACCTCCACCGGCTTGAACGTGCCTGGCCCGATGTGCAAGTCCAGCGTGGCGAGGGCGGTCCCTTTCTTCTGTATGTCTTCGAGCAGCCGCGGGGTGAAGTGCAGCCCCGCCGTGGGAGCCGCGACGCTGCCGTCGCGCGCCGCGTAGACGGTTTGGTAGCGCTCCCGGTCCGCGGCGGTCGGCGGCCGACGGATGTACGGCGGTAGCGGCACCTCGCCGTAGCGGGCCAGCGTGGCGCGGGCGTCCAGGGCGCCCACGAATCGCACGCGCCGCAGCCCCCCGCCCAGCACCTCCATGATCTCCACCGCGCTGTCGTCGTCGAACACGACTCGCCGGCCCGGCTTGAGTTTGCCGCCCGGGTGCCCCATGGCGATCCAGGTGGCGTCCGGAAGTTCACGTACCAGGAGCAGCTCGGCCCGGCCTCCACGTTGCCCGCGACCGCCAGGGAGTCCTTTAGGGTTGCCCGTTTCACGTTGCCCGTGTAACCGAGCCGGGATGACCTTCGACGTGTTGAGTACTACCACATCCTCGGGCCGGATCACCTCGGTGATGTCCGTGAACCGCCGGTGCGTGACGGCTCCCGACGCGCGCTCCAAGACGAGCAGGCGGCTGGCGGCGCGGTCGGCGAGCGGCTCCTGGGCGATCAGGTCGGGGGGCAGCTCGTAAGAGAAATCCGAAGTACGGTGCATGGGATTGCGGATTGCGGAATCTCGCGGACCGGGTTTTCAATCCGCAATCCGCATTCCACAAACCGCACTCAGCCGAAGATGGAGGGCTGATCCCCGGTGTTTACCGAGGTCGGCGGGGGATACCCAAAGTGCCGGTACGCGCCCGGAGTGGCGCAGCGGCCCCGCGGCGTGCGCGCGAGGAAGCCCTGCTGCATCAGGAACGGCTCGTAGACCTCTTCGAGCGTTCCCGGGTCCTCGCCCACGGCGGCGGCGATCGTCTGGATACCGACGGGGCCGCCCTCGAACTGCTCGATGATGGTGCGCAGGATGCGCGCGTCCATGTCGTCCAGCCCGAACTCGTCCACGTCGAGACGTTTCAGCGCTTCGAGCGCCACCGCCGCCGTGATCGCGCCGCCGGCGCGCACCTGGGCGTAGTCGCGCACGCGTTTCAAGAGCCGGTTTGCGACCCTCGGCGTGCCGCGGCTGCGCCGCGCGATCTCGGCGACGCCCGCGGCGTCCGCCTGGACGCCGAGGATCCCCGCCGAGCGCGTGATGATCTGGGCAAGGTCGTCGGGCGGGTAGTAGGCGAGCCGCTCGACCAGGCCGAAGCGCGCGCGCATCGGCGGCGTGAGCAGGCCGAAGCGCGTCGTCGCGCCGATCAGCGTGAAGCGCTCCAGCCGCATCGGAATCGTCTGCGCGTGCGGGCCGTCG
>WNEY01004482.1_pt1 | contig 10628 bp, 10 predicted proteins | sample 5400531 | NCBI WGS metagenome assembly WNEY01 (sample SAMN13153338, study PRJNA577476) | soil metagenome | isolation source: 200 cm saprolite under Douglas fir tree site 1 | place: USA:California | collected 2015-04-18
GGCTTCGGCGCGAAGGCGAGGTGACGGTCGCGACCAAGCTCGCCGAGGCGGAGCTCGTGCAGTGCATTCCGGACTACGACGCGCTTGTCGTTCGCAGCGAGACGAAGGTGACGGCGCCGATCCTGGAAGCCGGCAAGCGCCTGCGGGTGGTGGGTCGCGCGGGCGTCGGCGTCGACAACATCGATGTCGCCGCCGCCACGCGCCACGGGATCCTGGTCGTCAACGCCCCGCGCGGCAATATCGTCGCGGCCGCGGAGCACACCATCGCGCTGCTGTTTGCGGTGGCCCGCTGGGTGCCGCAGGCAGACGCGTCGATCCATGCGGGCGACTGGACGCGCGCGAAATTTCTCGGCGTCGAGGTGCGTGGCAAGACGCTCGGAGTGATCGGCCTCGGCAACGTCGGGTCGGAGGTGGCGAAGCGCGCGCACGGTCTCGAGATGGACGTCATCGCTTACGACCCGGTGGTCGCGGTCGAGCGCGCCGAGCTCTTCAACGTCGAGCTCGTCCCGCTCGACGATCTTCTGCAGCGCGCTGACTTCGTGACCGTGCATGTTCCGCTGGTCGAGGCGAATCGCGGCCTGATCGGGTCGCGCGAGCTGGCGATGATGAAACCGGCGGCCCGCCTCATCAACACCTCGCGCGGCGGCATCGTCGACGAGGCCGCCCTCTACCAGGCATTGAAAGCAGGACCCCCGGCCGCGGCGGCGTCCGATGTGTTCGAGCAGGAGCCGCCGGGCGAAAACCCACTGTTCACGCTGCCGAACTTCGTTGCGACCCCGCACATCGCCGCCTCGACCGCCGAGGCGCAGGCCTCCGTCGCCTTCGATGTCGCCGAAGAGGTGGCAGCGGTGCTCGCCGGTGATCTTCCGCGTTACGCGGTCAACGCGCCGGCGCTGCCGCCTGAGGAGCTCGCGTATCTCCGCCCCTTCGCGCACCTCACGGAGCGGCTCGCGTCGCTGCACTCGCAGCTGTTCGGCGGGCGCGCCGGCGTGGTCGAGCTCGACTTCGAGGGCCAGCTCGCACAGCACGACACAAACCTGCTGGTCGCTGCCGCGATCAAAGGCGTGATGCAGAACTTCACCGAGGACCGCATCAACGCGGTGAACGCCAGGCTCATCGCCTTAGGGCGCGGCATGAAGATCGTCGAGCGCAAGGCGGCCGCGCGCGGCAGCTACACGAGCCTCATCACTCTGCGCATGCACGGCCACGAGCTGAGCGGCACTGTGCTTATGGAGGAGCCACGCGTCGTTCGCATCGACTCGTTCCGGGTCGACCTCGTACCCGAGGGACGCTTCCTGGTGAGCAAGCATGCGGACCGGCCCGGCATCGTCGGTCGCGTCGGCACGATCCTCGGCGAGCACGACGTCAACATCGCCAGCATGATGGTCGGCCGCGACGCACCGCGAGGGAAGGCGATGATGATCCTCGCGATCGACGACCCGGTGGCGGCGCCGCTGCTCGAGCGGCTGCAGCAGGTGGACGGCATGGCTGACCTGCACTACGTCGAGCTTGGTAACGGAGGCACCGATAGCTGACGTCCGGGCGCTGCCCGGGATTCGCTACGCCGACACAGCGCACCTGACCGAGCTGGTCGCGCCACCGTACGACGTGATCCCAGACGCGGACATCCCTCGGTACCTGGAGCGCTCACCGCACAACGTCATCCGCCTCATCCACCCGGGCTCCGATTACGACGCCGCGGCCCGTACCCTCGATGGCTGGCTGCAGGACGGAACGCTGCGCGCGGACGACCCGTCGATGTACGTGCACGAGGTGGACCTTGGGGACGGCCGCACCCGCCGCGACCTGCTGGCGGCGCTTCGGCTCGAGCCCTACGAGCGTCGCGTCGTCCTGCCGCACGAGCGCACGCATCGCGGTCCCAAGGAGGATCGCCTCGCGCTGATACGCGCGACGCGCGCGAGCCTGGAGCCGCTGTGGTTTGTCTACGACGGCGCCGGCGGCGGGCTGAAGCGACTGCTGGATGAGGCTGTCGAGCGCCCACCCGACGTCACCTTTGCCGATCCCGAGGGCCTTGCGCAGCGGTTTTGGGTTCTGCCCAGGGGCACCTGGACGGACGCGGTTTCAGGGGCGCTGGCCCGGCTGCAGCTCCTCATCGCCGACGGCCATCACCGCTACGAGACCGGCCTGGCCTACGCCGAAGAGGGGGGCGGGCCCGCGGACGCGGCTTCGCGCTTCACGCTCGCCCTGCTCACGGACATCGACGACCCGGGCCTCGAGGTGCGGCCCACACACCGGGTGATGAAGGCGGGCATTGCCGTCACCGGCGGAGAGCCCACCGGCAGCCTGGAGGAGACCCTCGCCGCGATCCGCGGCCGGGTGGCGGCGGGTGTCTACCGCGACGGGCGCTTCCAGGTGCTGCCCCTGGAGGGCGACGTGGCGGTCGTCGAGCTGCACCGCCAGGTTATCGACAACATCCTCGGGCGGCGTAGCGCCGAGGATTTCCTCCTCTACACGCGGGACGCCGAAGAGGCGGTCAGGTGGGTCGACGAGGGTGCCGGCGTCAGCGCATTCTTCCTCGACGCGCCCGACCTGCGGCAGGTTTTGAAGCTGGCCGCCGATGGAAAGACGTTTCCACAGAAGAGCACCTATTTCCACCCGAAGCCGCCGTCAGGGATGGTTATCCACCGACTCGCGGCAGACCTGACCCTATAGTAGGAAACCCCGAGATGCCCATATACGGATACCGATGCAGGAGCTGCGGACACGAGTTCGAGGTCCTGCAGAAGATGTCGGACGCCCCGCACGCGACCTGCCCGAAGTGCTCCGGCCAGCTGGCGAAGATCGTCTACGCGGCCGGCGTCGTCTACAAAGGTAGCGGCTACTACAGCACCGACTACAAGGGCGGCAAGGCCGCGTCGACAGCCTCCAGCAACGGGGCCAAGAGCGACTCCGACAGCTCTTCAGGCTCTGACACCAAGCCCGCCGGCGAGTCCTCGACCAAGTCCGAGAGCAAGTCGGAATCCAAGACGTCCGAATCGAGTTCTAGTGAGTAGGAAAAAGAGGGTTTGATGTCAGACATTCAGACGGTTACAGATAACGACTTCGAAACGGCGGTCCTGAAATCCGACAAGCCGGTGCTTGTTGACTTCTGGGCGACCTGGTGCGGTCCGTGCCGCATGATCGCGCCGATCGTCGAGCAGCTCCACGGTGAGCTGGGCGACAAGATCAAGGTCCTGAAGATGGACATCGATCAGAACCCGGCGACGCCGATGCAGCTCGGGATCATGTCGATCCCGACCGTGATCATCTTCAAGAACGGCAAGCCCGCGGAGCGGACTGTTGGTTATCGCCCCAACATGAAGGGCGACCTGAAGGCCAAGCTCGAAGCCCTGATCTAGGGCGTTTCTGGGCCGTGACGCCGTTGTACAGCGGCGGCGGACCGGTTGCGCGGACGTTGATGGAGCTCGTCCTGCTCCTGTGGCTTGGCAGCGAGGCGTGGCACGGCCTGGGTGTCGCGGCGCGGACGATTCGCGAGGGACGAGGGCTGGGCACATTCGGCCAGGACCGACTGTCCGGGCCCGCCCTGATCGCGGGAATCGGCCTGGCGGTCGGTCTTGGCATCCGGGCGGCGGTATTGGTGCCCCAGGCCGCGATCAGGGAATTCCGGCCTGAGATCTTCGCGCTCGGGCTGGCGCTGGCGCTGGCGGGGATTGCCTTTCGCTGGTACGCGATCGCCCGGCTGGGACGCTTCTTCACCACCAGGGTGACGGTCGCCACGGACCAGGTGGTCGTCGAGACCGGCCCGTACCGGCTGGTGCGGCACCCCAGCTACACGGGAGCGCTGCTCACGGTGCTCGGCGTCCTTCTCTGCTCGACCAACTGGCTCACGCTTGCCTGCTTTGTGCTGGCGGTCCCTGGATTCGCGTACAGGATCGCGGTCGAAGAGAATGCGCTTGCGAACGGTCTCGGCCAGCCGTACCGCGACTACATGCGGCGCACGAAGCGGCTGATCCCCTACGTGCTCTGAGTGTTGGTCGCCGCGGCCCTTTGCACTTGCGCAGCCGCGCCTGCCCTCGCCGCTTCGACGGCCGCCACGAAGTTCGGATGCACGCCGCGAATGACGACCCAGGCATTGCCGGCAGCGTCGCGATGATCCTTCCCGGTCGGCTCGAGCCGCCCGCCAGTCGCCGGCTTCCGGCTCATAGGCTGCAGGATGGGCGAAAGCATGTCTCAGACGCAGTCTCGTCGCCGTCTCAAAATTGCGGGCTGCGAGTCGGTCTAATCTAGCCCGCTAGCTGGGGATGTTCGGCGGCTGGTGCCGCCCGCGGTCTTCAAAACCGTTTGCGGGGCGCTGCTGAGGCGTCCTGGGTGGGTTCGATTCCCATCCATCCCCGCCAGACTTTCTTGAAGCCCTGCTCCAAGGTAAGCAGGCGAAATTGAAGGGTCACCTGCGACCCGCTGTTAACCCTCCTAGCGCCCGCTGAGCGCCCGCTGAGTTCAGGCTCGAGGAAGCCATCGAGGTAGGTCACCTCCGTGCCGGCTTGCACGACGCCGATATGAAAACAAATCTCTTGACATCGCCTGAGGGCGCATGCATACTCGCAATACATACTGTGTATGTGTTGTAGGAACGGTGTCGCTTAAGTACGGGGTGTTGGGACTCCTCGCCGAGGAGCCGCTGCATGGATATGAGGTCAAAAACCGCTTTGAGGCCATGTTGGGTGGGACGTGGGAAGTCAATATCGGCCAGGTCTACACGACCCTCCAACGCTTGGAGCGCGACGGCTTGGTAAGGCCGGTGGGTAGTCGCGGTGACCGGGGCAAGCTGCTCTACGAGCTCTTGGAACCTGGCCGCACAGCGCTCAATGCGTGGCTCTCGGCCCCCGACCAAGGCCCGCAGCGCCTCCACGAGGAGTTCTACGTGAAGCTCCTGCTCGCAACCAGGCTGGCCAATGGCGACCTGGGTCCCTTGCTCGCACGGCAGAAGCGCGCCTACCTGCAGTTGCTGCGAGACCTGAACCAGCTCGAGGACCGAGCAAAACGCGATGGGCGAAATGACCTGGCACGCCTCGTGCGTGGCGCATTACTTCACACGGAGGCTGACATCAAATGGATCGACGAGCTTTCGGAAAAAAACGGTGGTGGGAGCAGGGATACGAAATGAGCGAGCTCGTACGCCTGACCGACATCACGAAGGTCTATCAAGGCGGGGTCACTGGCGCGCTGAACGGCGTGTCGCTGGCCATCGAAGAGGGCGAGTTCACAGCGATCATGGGGCCATCCGGCAGCGGCAAGTCGACGCTGCTCAACCTGGTCGCCGGCCTCGACCGGCCGAGCTCCGGAAGCGTGACCGTCGCCGGCTCCGACCTCGGCCGACTCAGCGAAACCGGGCTCGCGCGATTCCGCCGCGATCGAATCGGGTTCGTGTTCCAGTTCTTCCACCTGCTGCCGAATCTGACCGCGCTCGAAAACGTCCTCATCCCCGCGCAGCTCAGGAGCCGCGTGAGCGCCGCGTCGGCCGGGCGAGCGCTGATGTCGCGACTCGGCATCGGCGAAGTCGCCGATCGCTATCCGTCCAGGCTGAGCGGAGGTCAGCAGCAGCGCGTCGCCGTCGCGCGTGCTCTCATCAACCAGCCCAAGCTCCTGCTCGCCGACGAGCCGACAGGCGCGCTCGACACCAAGAGCGGCGACCAGGTCATGGCCCTGTTCGCTGAGCTGCACCAGGAAGGCCAGACGATCGTCCTCGTCACCCACGACCCGAAGCTCGCCACCAGGTGCGCCGCGCGGGTGATCAGCATGTTGGACGGGCGAGTCATCGACGACGCCCGGCTCGAGACGACCGAGCGCAAACCCGCGGACGTGATTCGCGTTCGGAGCGAGGAGCCGTCGCGATGACCGCGATCCTCGTCAAAGCCCTGGCCGACCTCCGGCGACGACGCGTCCAGGCGGCCGTCATCTTCCTGACGGTCCTGCTTGCGATGGCCACCGGAACGATGGCCCTGACCCTGATGTCGCAGACGCGCGATCCGTACCAGGCTGCGTTCGAGGCGCAGAAGGGCGCTCACCTGCAGGTCGAGTTCAAGGCGAGCACGGATCCGCAGCTGCTGGCGAGCACGCCTGCGATCATCGGCGCCTCGGCTGCAGGTGGGCCATACCCTGCCACCTCGCTGCAGTTCAAGCACGGAGGCCAATCGTTCTACGTGCAAACCTTCGGGCGGGACAGTGCCGGAGGCGACGTCGAGGTGCTGAACGTCACCGCGGGCCATTGGGCGCGCGCCAACGACGAGATCGTGCTGACCCGATCTTTCGCTGAGCTGAACAAGGTGTCGATCGGCGACACGATCAAAGTCGTCAGCGTTCCCGCCCAGCCGACTCTGAAGGTGGTCGGCGAGGTGGTCGACATCGATGAGGGAAGCGCGGATCTGAGCAGCCAGCACGCATGGGTGCTCAAGGGGGCGGTTCCGGCCCTAACCACGCCCGGGCTCTCCACTTACCTGATGGACTACCGCTTTCCATCTGACCCGACGAGCTCTCAGCTGCAGAGCTACGTGGATCGCCTTCGCGCGAGCCTTCCACCCGGCAGCATCACAGCCTCGATCAACTACCTGCTGATCCGCAGCATCTTCAACATCACGAACCAGATCATCACCGGAGTTCTCAGCGCCTTCAGCGTGTTCGCGCTGGCTGCCACGATCGCGATCATGGCTACTCTCGTGACCGGGATCGTGATCTCGGCGTTCCGCGAGATCGGGATTATGAAAGCCGTCGGGTTTACACCGGCCGGTGTGATCGGTGTGTTCGCGCTCCAGGTCATCATCCCGGCCTTGGCCGCATGTCTGATCGGTATTCCGGCCGGCACGATCCTGAGCCAGCCGCTGCTCGCGAACAGCTCCCACGCCTTGGGACTCCCGTATGTGCCCAGCTTCTCCCTCGGCCTCGATTTGCTGTTGCTTGTCGGTGGTTTGCTGGTCGTCTCCCTGGCCGCGACTCTGCCAGCCTTACGCGCAGGGCTGTTGAAGCCGATCACAGCGATCACCATCGCGACTGCTCCACGGGGCAGGAGTGGGGGTTGGCTGCGGCGTCAGGCCGCCCGTCTGAGGCTCCCCCAGCCGATCGTCCTGGGCATCGGAGACGCGTTTGCTCGTCCCCTACGCGCTGCGCTGACCCTCGTCACCGTCATTCTTGGCGTGGCCACCGTCGTGGTTGCGATCGGTCTTCCGCGCAGCTTCCAATTGATCAACAACAGCGAGACCGGCGCCGGCAACTACCAGGTCGTGATCAACCGCAGCAACGCCCTTCCGGACGCTGAGGTGATGCGGATCCTCAACGCGCAACCGGAGACTGCGCGTGTGGTGGCGCTCGACGGTGAGAACATCGCGGTGCCAGGGATATCCGATCCTGTCAACAGCCGCATCTTCCGCGGCGACTCGTCAAAGCTGGCGTACATGGTGATCGCTGGCCGGTGGTTCAGCGGTCCAGGTGAGGTGCTCGCGCCCGCAGGCTTTTTGCACGACACCCACCTCAAAATCGGCGACACCTTTACCGGCAGCCTGAACGGGCAGGCTCTGCAGCTCCGCGTGGTCGGAGAGGTCTACGACATCAGCAACCTGGGCCACGAGCTGTTCATGGATTACGCGACCCTGCCGCCAAACACTCCTAACTCAGACCCGAGCACGTACTGGGTGACGTTGCGACCCGGTTCTGACCTCAACGCCTACATCCAGCGCGTAGCAGGAACACAGCCGGACTTGCTCGATGTGCACCCGAATAACACGAGCCTCATCGGACCTGTGAAGATCATCGACTCGGTGCTGCTCGTGCTGGCCGTGGTGCTGGTGCTGATCGGCGTTGGCGGCATCTTCAACACGCTGCTTCTCAACACGCGTGAGCGCATACAGGACACCGCGACGCTGAAAGCTGTGGGGATGAGCCCTCGACAGGTCATCGTCATGGTTGCGGCGTCGGCCGGATTGCTTGCGTTGGTCGCGGGGCTGATGGCCATGCCTGTCGGGCTGTACCTTCATCGACTGCTGAACGACGTGGTCAGCACCTCGACCGGGAACGACACGCCACCTTCCGTGTACGGCGTCTTCAGCATCTTCGAGCTGATGGCGATGCCGCTGCTGGCCGTGGCGGTCGCCGTGGTGGCGTCGCTCGTCCCCGGACGCTGGGCGGCGAGGACGAATGTGATCGAGGTGCTACACGCAGAGTGAGTTCAACAAGTCCCATCCAACCGGCGCTTGCGCCAAGCGATCTCACTTGGCGCCGCATGGGTCGTACTTTCGCCTGGGCTTACGCGGGATTGTTCATAGCGGGCGGCGTTCTGGTCACGATCGTTAGCGTCGGCATCCCGCCGACCCAGCCTGACCTCGCCAAGCACTACACCTACATCCGCGAAATCTGGCCCGAGCTCTACATATCGTTCCTCCTTTTCATGGCGGCGAGCCTCTGTCTGATTCCCTTGGGGCTCGCGTTGCGTGAGTTGTTCGGCCGCGACATTCGCAGCGAGCTCCTGTACGCATCGTTCCTTGCCGCTGCGATCGTCGGTGTGCTCTGGATGCTGTTCCAACTGGGTTCCGCGCAGGCGGTTGCTCGCGACACTGCCGGCGCCACGCCGCAAGACGTGAACATAATCGGTGCGTCGTCAAGCATCTGGTCTGGCGCCATCAACTGGATTCAACGTGGCTTTCTCCTCTTCGCCAGCCTTGGCACTTATTGGACAGGCCGCATCGCCCTGCACCAACGTTCGTTGCCGGACGGGCTCGCGTGGCTGAGCTTCGGCGTTGCCGGCTTCTACTGGCTCGGGCTGGCAAGCCTTGTGCTCCGCGACCTCGGCATTCCTCTGCCGGATGCGGTGGGTTCGAGCGTCGTCGCGTTGGTGGCGGTGCTGGCGCTCGTCTGGGCCGGCTGGTTGGGCTGGGTGCTCGGCCGCACGCCCGCGGGGACCTGAAATCCTTCTGGGATCCCTCGGATCGTGTCGGTAAGCGCCAATCTCTATGTGTCGATCGCTTGGTAAAATGCGAGCGTTCGCTGAAGACGATCAGCGAGCCGCCCAAACGGTTAATGGACCGTTGGGTTAAGGGACCTTTCGGGCCGGTTCTGAGTTCAACACGACGACGAGGGTCTTCAAAACCGTCTGCGGGGCGCTGCTGAGGCGTCCTGGGTGGGTTCGATTCCCATCCATCGCCGCGACGGCGCCGCCTCGCCCGGGCTAACCCTTACCGCCGTTCTTCGCCACCGCCGCGCGCACGAGCTCTTTCAGCGCCAGCTCGTTGACACGATCGCCTTTCTTCAGATCGATCGATCGCGACGTCTTGGCGTCGAGGCCGCCGTTGAAAAGGTGGTGCGGGTCGGGCAGGCTCGCGCCTTTGAAGAAGTTGATCTTCAGGCCTTCTTTGAGGGCTCCTATCGCGACCACGTTTCCATTGGATGTGAAGACTGCCGTGTCCCACTTCCATTCCTCGATAAGGCTGAAGTCGGCGGACGTGATGATCGTGCGCAGCTTCGCCATCGTCTCGCCGCGCCAGTCGCCCAGTGACTTGATGCGCTGGTCGATGCGCTTCGAAGCGTCGCTGGCCATGCGCCAGAACTGTAGCGAGCGGCGGCGCTAGACGAGAAGAAGCCGAGCCGCGTTGCCCGCGAAAACGGCAGCGCGCCGCTCTTCCGAAGGTTCGCAGGACTCGATATCGGCGATGGTGGCCTCGACGGCGTTGCTCGGCCCCAACGGCATGTCGGTGCCGAACAGCACGTGGTCTGGACCGAAGAAGTCGAGCACGCACCGCACTGCGTGCGGCGAACCGAACAACGCGGTGTCGGCGTAGAAGCGCCGAAAGTAGTCGAGCGGCGGTCGCGCCAGCGTCTCCTTGACCTGGCGGTAGCCTGGGCCCATGCCGAGCCGGGCCGAGAAATGGGGCACCATTCCCGCGCCGTGATGGGCGAGCACCTTCAAACGCGGATGGCGCTCCATCACGCCTGAATAGACCAGCCGCGCAAGCGCGGCCGCGGTTTCGTATGGCCAGCCGAGCGACCACCAGAGCCCGTAGTTGGACTCGCCCTCGCTTCGATAGTCGCTCCAGCTCGCGTTCCGCGTGGGGTGCAGCCATGCTGTCCGGTCGAGGCCTTCCAGGCGCGCCAATAGAGGCTCGAACCGGGCGTCGTCCAACGGCAGCCCCAGCACGTTCGAGTAGACCTGCGCACCCAACGCGCCAAGCTCGCCAACCGCGCGGTCCAGCTCGCGCAGCGCAGCGTCGACGTCGTTGAGCGGCAGGGCCGCCGCGAAACCCACCAACCGGTCGGGAAACGCGCGGACGAGAGCTGCCATCTCCTCGTTCGCGAGCCGAGCGAACTCGGCCGCCACCGCGGGTGGACCGATCTCCTCGATAGGCGGCACCGCCAGCACGAGCACCTGCGCGTAGTCGTCGAACGGCTCGAGCGCGCGCCACCTCGCGTCGAGATCGGTGAGCGCGTCGTCGTACGTGAAGACGCCCTCGCGGTAGTAACGAAGCTGCGCCGGCGGCATCGTGGCGGCGAGGTGCCGCTCCAGCCGGTCGAGGTAGTTGGGCGGAAGAATGTGCGCGAACGCGTCGATTTTCCGCATCACAATCACCTCATGAACTTGAGCACGCTCGTACTGATCCTTGCGTTCGTGGTTTTCGTGGCGGCGGCGA
>WNEY01016494.1_pt1 | contig 10628 bp, 9 predicted proteins | sample 5400531 | NCBI WGS metagenome assembly WNEY01 (sample SAMN13153338, study PRJNA577476) | soil metagenome | isolation source: 200 cm saprolite under Douglas fir tree site 1 | place: USA:California | collected 2015-04-18
GTCGGGGGTCTGGCGTTATGCCATTTCAGCCACGCTTATGAGCAGGGCTGCTGCGCCTATTTCTCGTTTGCGGGCGCGGCGGATAGAGAGGAAGACGCGCGCGCCGCGTACAGCCGCGCGTGGGAGGGAGCGATGAGCGCTGCGCTCGAGCTGGGGGCGACCATCAGCCATCACCATGGCACCGGCCAGGCGCGGGCGCGCTGGGTGGCCGACGAGATGGGTGGCTGGATGCGCGTGTGGCGCTCAGTCCGCGAAGGGCTCGACCCCGCTGGCATCATGAACCCGAACGCCATGGGAGGGAGACGGTAAGGGATGGCAGGCGAACCTGTTCTGTTCATCGTCAACCCGGCGTCCGGCGGGGGCAAGACTGCGCGCGACTGGGCGGCCATCGAATCGTGGCTGCCATCGACCGGGCTCAGGTACGAGACGGCGTTCACGACGCGCCCGATGGAGGCGGTCGACATCGCCAAGAACGCGGTGCGTCAGTCGCGACCTGTGGTGGTCGCGGTCGGAGGCGACGGCACGCTCAACGAGGTCGTCAACGGCTTCTTCCACAACGGCGCGCCCATCCCCACCGCGTCGCGCATGGCCATGGTGCCGCTCGGCACCGGCGGTGACTTCCGGCGGACGCTTCGGATCTCGCTCGACCCACGGCAGGCGGTTCAAGTCATCACCTCGGGACTGCCTCGGCGGCTCGACGTGGGCTATGTGACCTACCAGGGCAATGACGGGAACACGCAGGTGCGGCATTTCATCAACATCGCGGACGCGGGGTGGGGAGGCGAGGTCGTCCGCCGCGTCAACTCGGGAAAGAAGCGTTCGGGCGGCGCGACGTTCACGCTCACCGCGCTCATGTCGCTTCTGGCCTGGAAAAACAAACCGATGCATGTGATCATCGACGGCGAGGCGCACGACGTCGTCGCGCAGCAGGTGGTGGTCGCCAACTGCCAGTACTTCGGCGGTGGGATGCGCATGGCGCCGAACGCGTCACCGACAGACGGCGTGTTCGACGTCATCGTCATCGGCAACGCCGGCAAGGTGGAGTCGCTGCGCGGCCTGGCCCAGATCCGCGAGGGCAAGCACCTCGACAACCACAACCCGAAGATCACCGTGATGTACGGCAAGCGCATCGAGGTCACCTCAACCAAGCAGGTGCGCATCGACCTCGACGGCGAGGACCCAGGCATGCTGCCCGCGATGTTCGAGATCCAGCCCGGCTCCATCGAATTCCTGACCCCGCGCTCATGACTTCCCTCCCCGCTGAGCGGGGAGGTCAGGAGGGGACGTCGACTAGTCTGGACGTGTGACAAAGGGCGTCATCGCGACCCCGCATAGGCTGGCCAGCGAAGCGGGGGCCCAGGTGCTGCGCGACGGTGGCAACGCGATTGACGCAGCCATCGCCGCCGATGCCGTCCTATGCGTGGTCTATCCACAGATGACGTCAGTCGCGGGCGACCTGATGGCCATCGTGTGGCCGGCGAGGGCAGTTGCGCCGGTTGGGCTCATCGGCGCAGGCCGATCGGGCGAGCTCGCAACCATCGAAGCGGTGCGGCAGCGCGGCCACGATGTCATGCCGGAGCGCGGCGCGCTGACGGTCACAGTGCCAGGGACGGTCGAGGCGTGGGGTCGCCTCATCGAACGCTTTGGCACGCTTGGATGGAGCGCGGTGCTCGAGCCCGCCGCCGCGCTCGCGCAGGACGGATACGCGATCACGGGACACCTGTCCGACGCACTGAAGAACGCCGCGGCGCTGCTGGGCCGCGAGCAGGCCGCGCACGCTCTGTATCCGCCGATGGACGCGGGCATGGTGCTCCGCAACCCGGACCTCGCATCGGTTCTGAAGGACATCTCCCGCCACGGCTTCAATGGCTTCTATCGAGGCGAGATCGCTGCCGCGATCGCTGCCGCGGTCTCCAGGCGCGACGGGTTTGTCACCGCGCAGGACCTGGCCGGCCATCGTTCGGAGTGGGTCGAGACGGTGACGCTGCCTTATCGGGACGTCGTGGTCCATGAATTGCCGCCGCCAACGCAGGGCCTAATCGCCCTCAACCTGCTGAAGGTGCTGCGTGAGAGGACCCAGGCTGAGCTCCAACCGGGCCCGCGTTTCGTCGAAATGTTCAGGTCGGCGCGCGACACCGCATACAGCATCCGAGACCGCATCACCGACCCCGACTTCGCTCCGGTTCCCGACCTGGTCACAGCGGAGGTTCCCGAAGGCGGCGACACCATTTATCTCTGCGCTGCGGACGAGCACGGAAATCTCGTCTCGCTCATCCAGAGCGTCGCGTTCGACTTCGGCTCCGGCATCGTCGCCGAGGGGACGGGCATGCTGCTGCAGAACCGCGGCTGCTACTTCAGCCTCGATCCGAGTCACGCGAACCGACTGGAGCCGAGGAAGCGCACCAGGCACACGCTCATCCCGGCGATGGCCACGCGCGAGGGGCGGCCATGGCTGCTGTACGGATCGATGGGCGGCGACGGCCAGCCGCAGCTTCAGACCCAGGTCCTGGTCAACATCGTCGACCACGACCTCGATCCGGCCGAGGCGGTCGCGCGACCCCGGATCCGCATCAGTCCGGACGGCAGCAAGGTGAACGTCGAGGCCAGCTATCCATCGGCGGGCGCCATCGCCAGACATGACCCCACGGTCCAGCTGTTGCCCGCCGGCCACCACTCGCTGGGACACGCACACGCGATCGTGATCGACGGTCCGAACCAGTGGCGCGCAGGCTTCGATCCACGCTCCGATGGCTCAGTCGAATTTGTGAACTAGCGTGGCAAGGTTGGCCGGGCTTCGCCCGGCCATAGCTTGGGGTTCCTAGGCTCCAGACGCGGCCTGTCTCCAAAGGGAGGGAGAGCAGGGCCGCGAATCCGGCCCGCACGAGTTATGGATTCGCAGCTTCGAAGTTGGGCCGTTGAGCGGCCCGATGAGAGGGAGCCCTAGGGGTCCCTCTCATTCGGTCGAATTTGTCAACTAACGGGTCAACGTATAATCGGGCGTCGGTTTGGCAGAAGAGACGGAAGTCAAGGGCAAGCTGATCGCCGGTTACAGGCGGTCTGAGAAGGACACCGGTTCCCCCGAGGTCCAGATCGCGCTTTCCAACGCGCGCATCAGGGAGCTCACAGAGCACCTGAAGACTCACGCCAAGGACCACCACTCCCGCCGCGGCCTGCTGCTCCTGGTTGGCAAGCAGCGGCGTCTGCTGAACTACCTGAGGGACATCGACGTGGAGCGCTACCGCGCCCTTGTCGGAAAGCTCGGGATCAGGAGATAAGAAGAAGCCCCACCAGGGCAAATAAATAGAGGGAGGACTCCACGCTGGCGCGGGGTCAGCTCCTTATCCGCTCTCATCGAGCTTGCAAGGTTCGACGGCAGCGGCTAGGAATCTGACCTCAACGCACCTCGCGGAAGTCCTCCCATACATGGAGGTAATCGCGTGTCGATAGTGACAAAGAATGTCGAGGTCGCCGGAAGGCGGCTGTCGATGGAGACCGGCCGGGTGGCCGAGCAGGCGAACGGAGCAGTGATCGTTCGCCAGGGCGACTCCGTCGTCCTCAGCACTGTGGTGATGTCGAAGGAGCCGCGGGAAGGCATCGACTTCTTCCCGCTCACCTGCGACTACGAGGAGAAGCTGTACGCGGCGGGCAAGATCCCCGGCGCCTTCATGCGCCGCGAGGGGAGGCCCAGCGAGGCCGCAATCCTCGCTTCGCGTCTGACGGACCGGCCGCTGCGGCCGCTGTTCCCGGACGGCTTCCGGCTCGACATACAGGTGGTGTCGACCGTGCTGTCCGTCGACCAGGAGAACGACCCCACGATCCTTTCGATCAACGGCGCCTCCACGGCGATCGTCATCTCGGATGTGCCGTGGGCCGGGCCCGTGGGCGCGGTGCGCATGGGCCTGTTGGACGGAAAGGTTGTGGTCAACCCGCCGATGAGCCGCATGGCCGAGTCCGAGCTCGACCTGGTGGTCGCCGGCACCGCCGACGCCATCCTCATGGTCGAGGCGGGCGCCAAGGGCGTGACCGAGCACACCGTGCTCGAAGCGCTCGAAATGGCCCAGGACGCGATCCGGCAGATCTGCGCCGCTCAGCTCGAGCTGCGGGAGCAGGTTGGCAGGGAGAAACGCGAATTCATCCCGGCGTCATATTCCGAACAGGCCATCGAGGTGGTCAACGAGTACCTGGCGATGCGCCTCGACGCAGTGCTGTTCAGCCCGGACAAGGCCGCCCGCGAGAAAGGCGTCGACGAGCTGCGGCGACTGACGATCGTTGACCTCGGCGCGCGGTTTCCCGAGCACGTCGACATCATCGGCAAGCTGTTCGACAAGAAGGTCAAGGATCGCGTGCGGGAGCGCATCGTCGAGGAGGGCGTCCGGCCGGACGGCCGCGGCCTCAAGGACGTGCGCCAGATCAGCGTTGAGGTTGGTGTGCTGCCGCGCACTCATGGGTCAGGCCTCTTCACACGCGGCCAGACCCAGGCGCTGACCATCGCGACGTTGGGCTCGATGTCCGACCAGCAGAAGCTCGATGGGCTGACCCTGGCCGACGAGTTCAAGCGCTACATGCACCACTACAACTTCCCCCCGTTCTCGGTCGGCGAGACGCGGCCGCTGCGCGGCCGCCGCGAGATCGGTCACGGAGCGCTCGCGGAGCGCGCTTTGCTGGCGGTCATTCCTCCCGTTGAGGAGTGGCCATACACCATGAGGCTCGTGTCCGAGATCCTCAGCTCCAACGGCTCGACGTCGATGGCATCGGTTTGCGGTTCAACGCTCGCGCTGATGGACGCGGGCGTGCCCATCAAGTCGCCGGTTGCCGGCATCGCGATGGGTCTCGTCACCCGCGAAGGTCGTTTCGCGGTCCTCACCGACATCCAGGGCGTCGAGGACAACCTCGGTGACATGGACTTCAAGGTCGCGGGCACGCGCGACGGCATCACCGCCCTGCAGATGGACATCAAGATCAAGGGCCTGACCCACGAGATCCTCGCCCAGGCGCTGGAGCAGGCTCGTGAGGCAAGGCTCTTCGTGCTCGACAAGATGCTGGCGGTGCTCCCGCGGCCCCGCGCCGAGATGAGCGCTTACGCGCCACGCATCACGACGATCATGATCAACCCCGACAAGATCCGCGACGTCATCGGCCCCGGAGGCAAGACGATCCGCAAGATCACCGAGGAAACCGGTGCGCAGATCGACGTCGAGGATGACGGCCGCGTGTTCATCGCCGCGGTCGACCAGGCTGCCGGTCAGCGCGCCATCGATTGGATCAAAGGCCTCACCGACGAGGTCGAGGTGGGCAAGATCTACAAGGGCAAGGTCGTGCGCATCATGGCGTTCGGAGCATTCGTCGAGGTGCTGCCCGGCCAGGACGGCCTCGTGCACATCTCGAAGCTCACCGACCACCGCGTCGAGCGCGTGGAGGAGGTTTGCAACGTCGGCGACGAGATCGTCGTCAAGGCGGTCGAAGTCGACAGCCAGGGCCGGCTGAACCTCAGCCGGCAGGCGGCGATCGAAGAGCTGACGGCGCAGGGCCTGCCGATCGAGGAGAAGATCAACCCCGAGGTGATGGCGGCCGCCCTGGCGGTGCCGCCCGCTCCGCGAGAGAGCAGCAGCTTCGGCGGACGCGATCGCGGCGGACGCAACGGTGGCGGCCGGAACCGAGGTAGGCGAGACTAATCGGGACATGAGCGGGCAGATCCGGGTCGCGGTGGCAGGACACCGCGGCCGGGTCGGCTCGGTGCTCGTGCCTTTGCTGCAGAACGAGCCGGGCATCGACTACGTCGGTGGCATCGGTCGGGGCGACAACCTGGCCGACTTCCTGAAAGAGAAGCGGCCGCGCGTTCTGGTCGATTTCACGAAGCCCGCCGAGGCGCTGCACATCGCGTTGGCCGCCGTCGCGGCCGGGGCCTCGCCGGTCGTCGGCACCTCGGGCATCTCCGCAGAAGGAATCGACAAGCTCGAGACCGCATGCAAGGACAAAGGCCTGGGCGGGATCGTCGCGCCGAACTTCGCGGTCGGTGCGGTGTTGATGATCCACCTCGCCGAGATCGCGGCTCCTCATTTCGAGGCGGTCGAGGTGATCGAGATGCACCACGCCGGGAAGCTCGACGCGCCATCAGGCACCGCCCTTTCCACCGCGCGACGGCTGGCTTCGAAGCGCGGTGAGAAGCCTTTCGCTCATCGCAAGCCCGAAAAGGAGACTCTCGCCGGCACGCGAGGCGGGGAGGAGGGCAATGTTGCGGTGCACTCCGTGCGGCTGCCCGGCTTCGTCGCCGACCAGGAGGTCATCTTCGGCCTCCCCGGCCAGACGCTGACCATCGCGCACCGCACCACGAGTCGCGAGGCTTACACGCCAGGCGTGCTGCTGGCAATCCGGCGCGTGGTCGAATCGCCGCGGTTCTATAGGGGCCTCGACCAGTTGCTTGGCCTTTGATCGCGTCTCAGCCTGACCGCGTATCAATCTGGGCCAGCCAGCTGGCGGCCAACAACTTTCCGCCGGTCTGCGCGATGTCTGGCAAGCCCGCGGAGGCGTGGCGCAAGTTCAATTTCTCGACGGCGCCGCAGTGGACTTACGGGTTGCTTGCGCTCATCGTCTTAGGCGGGATCGGGATCATCGCTTACGCAATCGTCGTCAACCTCGTCTCCCGGAAGGCGTCCGGTTACCTGCCCCTCACGAGAGCGTCTCGCAACCGCCTCAACGTCTACCTCTGGACGGTCGTCGCGCTGCTACCGCTCAGCTTCGTTTTCCTGCTCGGTGGACTGGTGATCGCTTCCGGCAGCGACAGTACGTCGGGAGCGATAGGCACGGCGGTCGTCGTCATCGGCGCGCTCATGTTCGTCGCTTTCGTCGTGGGCGCACTGCTGCGAAGGCTGTTCGGACCCGGCGCCACCGTCAATGAACCCATGCCCGGCCAATATGACAAGATCGTCGAGCTCAAACGCGTTCATCCTGCATTCGTTGCGGCGGTGGTAAGCCAACACGCATCCTGGATGGCGAAATCCCCCGAATCGAACTAAACTGAGGCCGTGCCCACCCCCAAGCGATTAAACGTGGCCGTCGTCGGGGCGACGGGGATGGTCGGTCAGGAGATTCTGAAAGTCCTGGCCGAGCGCAAGTTCCCCGTCGAGAAGCTGATCGCGCTTGCGTCCGAGCGATCAGCAGGCTTGACCGTGCCTTACAACGGGGCGCAGCTGCACGTGCAGCCGATATCCGAGGACGCGTTCAACGGCATCGACGTCGCCCTCTTCGCAACCAGCGCCGACATCGCCTTGATGTACGCCCCAATCGCCGCCGAGAAGGGCGCCCTGGTGATCGACACCAGCTCCGCGTGGCGCATGCGCGAGAACGTGCCGCTTGTCGTGCCCGAGGTCAACGCACAGGATCTGCGCCACCACGAGGGCATCGTCGCCAACCCAAACTGCTGCGCAATCCCGCTTACCGTGGTGCTCAAACCGCTGCATGAGAAGGCCGGCATCGAGCGCGTGCTCGTGTCGACCTATCAATCGGCGTCGGGGGCAGGCAGGGCGCTCGTCGACGAGCTCGAGGAGCAGACGAAGGCGATCGCCGCGGGCACCGAGCCGCCCGTCACCGTCTACCCGCATCAGCTCGCCTACAACGTGGTGCCGGGTGGCTGGCGTCCGGACGCGGACGGTTACAACGAGGAAGAGGTGAAGATCGTCAACGAGACGCGCAAGATCCTGCACCTTCCCGACCTGCGCATCGCCGCCACCTGCGTCCGCGTGCCGGTGCCGGTCGGCCACGGCGAGTCGGTCTTCGTCGAGACCCGTGACCCGATCACCCCCGACGAGTTCCGGACCCTGATGGGCGCGGCGCCCGGCGTGATCGTCGAGGATGACCCGAACGCCAAGCTCTACCCGACCCCGCGGCACGTGGCCGGCACGGACGAGGTCTACGTCGGCCGCATCCGCAGGGATCCGTCGGTCGCGCGTGGCCTCGCGATGTGGCTCGTGTCCGACAACATCCGCAAGGGCGCAGCCCTCAACGCCGTGCAGGTGGCCGAGCAAGCGCTCGAAATGGGAGTTCTGCGGCCGGCGGGTCGCGCTGCGAAGTGACGAAGGAGGTTTAGGACCATGGCCAAAGAGATAGGTCGCCTGCTGACCGCGATGATCACGCCGTTCAAGGCGGACGGCTCGATCGACTTCGGCGCAGCGGAGAGGCTCGCCAACATGCTGGTCGCCGACGGATCAGATGGTGTGGTCGTCTCCGGTACCACCGGCGAATCGCCGACGCTGTCGGACGACGAGAAGGTGGAGCTGGTTGGCGTGGTCAAGAAAGCTATTCCCGACCACGACGTGGTCGCGGGCACGGGAAGCAACGACACCCATCATTCGATCAAGCTCTCGGAGCGCGCGATGAAGGCCGGCGCGGACGCACTGCTCGCGGTCGTGCCGTACTACAACAAGCCGCCGCAGGACGGCATGTACCACCACTTCAAGGCCATCGCCGCGGTGGGGCCGACGATCATGTACAACATCCAGGGCCGGACCGCGATCAACATGACCGCGGCGACCACTCTCCGATGCGCCGCGCTTCCGGGCATCGTCGGCGTCAAAGAAGCAAGCGGCGACCTCGACCAGATGGGCCTGGTGTGCGCCGGCAAGCCCAAAGGCTTCCGCGTGTGGAGTGGTGACGACAGCTTCACCCTGCCCTTGATGGCGGTCGGCGGCTACGGCGTGATCTGTGTCACCTCGCACCTCGCCGGCAAATCGATGAAGCGCCTGATCGAGGCGCACCTCGCGGGCGACAACGAGACCGCACGCCGCACTCACCTCGGCCTGCTGCCGGTCATCAGGGCGCTGATGACCACCGCCGCGAACCCAGTGCCGGTGAAGTCGGCGCTGCACGCGATGGGATTCCCCGCCGGACCCTTCCGCCTGCCGCTCGTGCCGCTGACGGACGAGCAATTGCAGTCGGTCATGAAGGTCATCCGCGAGGCCGGAGAACTAATCACGTTCCGATCGCAGAAGTTGATCGGGGTCCCCGCGAAATGAAATTTCGCGGGGTGATCATGGCGGGAGTCAAAGTCGCTTAACGCCGTCGCCGAGCTGGCGGTTCTTCATTCCGAGGTGCGGGCCTGCACCAAATGCAGCCTGCACGCGACCCGCACGCAGGCGGTTCCGGGCGTGGGTCCGTGTCCTGCCGACGTGATGATCGTCGGCGAAGCGCCTGGCTTCAATGAGGACCGGCAGGGTGAGCCGTTCGTCGGCCCCGCCGGCAAGCTGCTCGACACGCTGCTGGGCCGCATCGCGCTCAGCCGCGCCGACGTTTACATCACCAACGTCCTGAAATGCCGCCCACCGCAGAATCGAGACCCGATGCCCAACGAGGCCGAGGCCTGCGAGCCCTACCTGCAGCGACAGCTCAAGCTCCTCAAGCCGAAGGTGGTGCTGGTGCTCGGCCGGCATGCGCTCGAGCGCCTCCTGCCCGGGCAGGGATCGATCTCGCGCATCCACGGGAGCCTCGTGATGCGCGGCGACATCGCGTACGTGCCGCTGTACCACCCGGCCGCGGCGCTGCACAACGGGTCTCTCGTCGCCGACCTCGAGCGCGACTTCGACAGCGTGCGCAAGTACCTCGACCGATTCCTCGCCCCGCCTCCGCCGCCTGAACCCGAACCAGAGAGGCAGGAAGCCGAGCAGCTGCGCCTGTTGTGACGCAGGGGCGACTCCGCTACCTGCCGCTGGGCGGCCTCGGCGAGGTCGGCATCAACATGTGGGCCCTCGAGTGGGAGAACAAGGTCCTCGTCGTCGACTCGGGCTTGATGTTCCCGCAGGACGACATGCTCGGCATCGACCTGGTGCTCCCCGACATCTCGTACCTGCTGGACCGGGATCGAGACGTCGTCGGCATCTTCCTCACGCACGGCCATGAGGACCACATCGGCGGCCTGCCATACGCGTTGAAGAAGCTCAATGTGCCGGTTTACGGGACCCGCCTCACGCTCGGCCTGCTCAAGCCCAAGCTGCGCGAGCACCGCATCCTGCGCGAGTCCGACCTCCGAGAGGTCCGCATCGGGGACACAGTGCAGCTTGGCCCGTTTCGAGTGGAGGCGGTGGCCGTGTGCCATTCGATCCCGGATGCGGTTGGCCTGTCGATCCAGACGCCGGTCGGGCGCGTCGTCTACACGAGTGACTTCAAGCTCGACCCGGCGCCACCTGACGGCCTTCCCACCGACATGGCCCGGTTCAAGCGTCTAGGCGACGAAGGGGTCCTGCTCTTGCTGAGCGATTCCACCAACGCCGAGCGCGAGGGCCATTCGGGGAGTGAGCGCGACCTGCACGCGCCCTTCGAGCGCATCTTCGGCTCGGCGCCCGGCCGAATCGTGGTGGCCAACTTCGCCTCCAACATCCACCGCATCCAGCACCTGGTGCGCATGGCGATCCAGTTCGACCGCCGCGTCGCGGTGGTCGGGCGCAGCCTGCAGCAGAACTTCAAGACCTCGCGCGAGCTCGGGTTCCTCGATGTACCCGAAGGATTGACGGTTCCACTGGAGGAAGCCGATGGCGTTCCGCCGTCGAAGCTGCTGCTGCTCACCGCCGGCAGCCAGGGCGAGCCGATGTCGGCCCTGACGCGTTTTGCGGCGCAACGCCACCCGCTCGTGAACGTGCGCA